>Ga0105047_10019784_pt1 | contig 10371 bp, 7 predicted proteins | sample MAT04_FD_78384 | JGI IMG/M metagenome (GOLD analysis project Ga0105047, IMG submission 78384) | Freshwater microbial communities from Lake Fryxell liftoff mats and glacier meltwater in Antarctica - MAT-04 (megahit assembly) | ecosystem: Environmental > Aquatic > Freshwater > Ice > Liftoff... | reverse complement strand
GGTTCGTGACGAACTGTGGATGTGGCAAGATCCAACTGACTTTTGGGGGGCGGTTCGGGGATTGCCGGGCCATCCCAGCAATCCGTGGCTCCACCGGTATTCAAGACTCCCGACTCACGTCGGAGACTCGTTGTTCATCATCGCTTGGTGATGAACTCGCTGCTGTTCAGCAGGCTCCAGAAAATGTCTTCGAAGGCTTCGTTGCGGACGCCGACCGAATGGATGTAGGCCACGTTGACCTCCACTTCGGTTTTGGAGGGCTCGCGAGCCAGCACCAGCAAGTACAGCTCCGACAGGGCATCGAGGTCGTTCTTGTTCTGGTCGAGCAGTGTCCCCAACCGCGTGCGGCCCGCTGCTTTTTCCGCGTTGTTTAACATTCCTTGATTCATCAGGAAGAGAGCCTGAGGAATCGTGCCGATGATGTCGGCCTGTGGCGTGCTGGGGTCGAAGCCGAACAGTTGCGAGAATCCCTTGCGTCCCCCTTGGTTCGCATACTTTTGGGCGGCGCCTTTAGCGGCTGCTCGATTTTGAGGAACCAGGTTTGTGCCCAGGATCGTCTCCAGCGAATTGTAGATTTGATCGGATCGAAGCCGGGTTGGACTGGCCGCTGCGAAGGCCCCTTCGCCGGTGTCTGACGATTTGAGCTGCCGTTGATAGGCCTGGGTGTTGGTGATTGTGCGAAAGAGCCACTGGATGTCATAACCGCTGGCCGTGAAGTCAGCTGACAGAGTGTCCAGAACTGCGGCGGATTTCGGTTCGTGTCCGGGGCCCATGTCGTCGATCACATCCGTAAAACCTTCGCCGATCAACTCGGCCCAGATGCGGTTGACGAACGCTTTCGCGAATACATGGTCATTGTGAGCAGTGATGTATTTGGCGAGAGTCTCGCGGCGAGCCATGTCTTCGGTGCCAATCTTGACCTTCGCGTGGTTCACGAAGAAGACCGGCTGCATCAGCTTACCCTCAGCAGTGGGGTTGTTGAGGTCAGGCATGTAATGCTCGGCGGAGCCGCGTCCAGGTTGGTTGGCGTCGGGACGGGGAGCTTTCTCAAACTCCTCTTTGGTCATCGCCCCATCCTTGTTGGTATCTCCGACCGCCAGGATCATGGTGAACCGCTTGGCGAAGGCAGGGGTGCGAGAGGCCTCTTCCTTGGTCAGCTTGCCATCGTGATTGGAGTCCATCCTGGCGAACAGCTGGGCGGGGTCGAGATTTTTCTTCCCCTTCTCGCGGCCATTCTGTTCATCAAGCGACTTCACCGTCCAGATTTTCATATCATCAGGGTCTCGTCGAACCTGAATCCGGGGAAAGAACGCTGCGAATTGGTGGAAGTCCTCGCGGGTCCACTTTTCATACGGATGGTTGTGACAGTTCGCACACTGGATCTGAGTCCCCAGAAAGATGCGTGCCGTCTCAGCGGCCAGTTCCTCGGGCTCGCCGGTGTGAGCGAAGATCAGGGCGGTATTCCCATCCACCGCAGTGCTTCCGGTCGCTGTCACGAGCTCGGTCGTGATCTTGTCCCAGCCCGCGTTCTTGGCGAGTTGATCTTTCATCCAGGCTTCAAAGACATCCTGCATCGAGCGGGAGCGTGCTTCTGTGGCGCGAGAGAAGATGACTTCTCGCCAATAACTGGCCCAGATGTCGGCATATTTGTCGGAGGCCAACAAGCGATCAATCATCTGATGACGCTTGTGAGGATCAGGATTCAGAGCGAAGTCGGTGACCTGATTCGGCGTGGGGATCGACCCCGTCAGGTCGAGTGAGGCCCGTCGCAGGAATGTATCGTCATTCACGAGAGGGGCCGGAGTGACGCCTCCCTTGTTGAGTTCCTCAGCAATCAGCTGGTCGACCTTCTGAGCGGTCGCCATCGCGCTCGGCTTGTCAGCTGCCCGAGACACCGTCAAGGCTTCCAGTGCTAGCAGTACTCCCAGGCTCAATTTCAAAAGACCTGTCAAATAGTAACGCATGCGTGCCTCACGAAATTGCTACAGGGTGGCTGGGATGGCGTGAGCCGTAGAGATCAGCCCAAGAGCTTCCACTCTCACAATACCTTGAACACCGAGAAACCCCAGAGGTATCGTGCAATTTCCCCGATTCCCGCAGATAAAGTTTGTGGGGAGCGAGTCCGGTGGGGAACTAGGAATGGCTTGATTTGCAGGGTGGAATTGTCATGAGTGGAACTGGACAGACCTTGAAATGTGATCCGCCAGGAAGAAAGGCCGATCGACGGAACGATCCACAAAAAAAATTGCAGCTCGATACTCCTTGTCGGCTTAGAAGTTCCGTCGATACAGATCGGTTGATCGGTAAATTCGTCATCACGAATTCTTGACAATCGATCCGTTCGACGTATAAACGTCGCTGTCGCCCCCGGCAACAAGATGTTGGGGCTGCCTTCCCCTCCTGTACAACTCATTGTGCGAGAAGACTCGCATTTCCGCTAAAATTCTGCTGTCCTTGCCCCCTGTCGTCCGATAGGATGGGTAGGAGGCGGATGTTCACATGTTCTGGTTGTACAGGTGTCGCTGCGCGCCTCGTTCGTAGCTCAAGCGGATGGCATCACAAGACTGACGGAGCGACCACTCGTGCGCTGACTGTTCCAGCGTCACAAACTCTTCACCACCCCACTCGGGGATTTCGTGCATGATGCACGCAAGGAAAGCTATGTCAATGTCGAGTGTCAAGGCTGGCAACGCTGTGGAACCAATGCGGATCGATCCTTACTTCTGTCCGATGGGAGACGATCCATTTAATACTGTCGAGTGGGATTTCCGTACGGCGGCAATCAAAGATGAAAATGGGAAGGTCCTGTTCGAGCAGACCGATTGCGAAGTCCCTAAAGATTGGTCAGCGCTGGCTACCAATGTGGTCGTCTCCAAATACTTCTACGGCGAACCTGGCACCAACGAACGCGAACGCTCTGTGCGGCAAGTGATCCACCGTGTGGCTCGCACCATTGCCGACTGGGCCATGCAGGATGGCTACTTCGCAACGACCCAAGACGGCGAAAACTTCTACCGTGAGCTGGCTTGGCTCTGCCTGCATCAGCATGCCGCTTTTAATTCTCCTGTCTGGTTCAACGTCGGGTTATATCACCAGTATGGAGTGAAAGGTTCAGTCGGCAACTACAATTATGATCCGAAGTTGCGCCAAGTTCATCGGCCGAGTACGCCCTATGAATTCCCCCAGGCGTCGGCCTGCTTTATTCAGTCGGTAGACGACAATATGGAAGGCATCATGCGTCTCGCCACAAGCGAGGCCATGCTCTTCAAGTTCGGTTCCGGGACGGGCTCCGATCTTTCGACCATTCGCAGCAGTCGCGAAAAGCTCTCCGGCGGGGGAACACCATCCGGACCGCTTTCATTCATGCGGGTCTATGACCAGATCGCAGCTGTGGTGAAGTCGGGGGGAAAGACTCGCCGGGCTGCGAAAATGCAGTCTTTGAAGGACTGGCACCCCGACATTCTCGACTTCATTCAATGTAAGCAGAAGGAGGAACGCAAGGCCCGCGTTCTGATCGAAAGCGGGGAGTATGACTCGAACTTCAACGGCGAAGCCTACTCGTCGATCATGTTCCAGAATGCGAATCTCTCCGTGCGGCTGAGCGATGATTTTATGAAGGCCGTCGAGACCGATGGCGACTGGCACACTCGCTGGGTCACGAATCCGCAAAAAGAAGGCCCGACTTATAAGGCTCGCTATGTGCTTCGGCAAATGGCGGAAGGAGCCTGGTACTGCGGCGATCCCGGTGTGCAGTACGAAACGACAATTAATCGCTGGCACACCTGCAAAAATGCGGGACCAATTAACGCCTCGAATCCGTGTAGCGAGTACATGTTCCTCGACGACACGGCGTGCAACCTCTCGTCGATCAACCTCAAGAAGTGCATGAACGCCGACGGCACGTTCGATGTCGAACGCTACCGCAAAGCCTGTGCGATTATGATCACTGCCCAGGAAGTGCTGGTCGACCACGCCAGCTATCCAACCCCCCCAATCGCGGAGAATTCGCACCTGTTCCGACCACTCGGTCTCGGGTTCGCCAATTTGGGCAGCATGCTGATGTCGATGGGGATTCCTTACGACAGCGAATCGGGTCGCGGAATCTGCGGAGCACTCACCGCACTCCTCACGGGCCAAGGGTACTCGACCAGCGCCCAGATCGCGGGCACGATCGGGCCTTTTGCAGGCTACAAAGAGAACGAGCAGCCGATGCTCTCGGTCATGCAAATGCACCGCGACGCTGTGGAGAAGATCAACCCCGCTTGCCCGGCCTACCTCAAGGACGCAGCTCGGCAGGTTTGGAACGAAGCTCTGCAACACGGTCGACGCAACGGCTACCGCAATGCTCAGGCAACCGTTCTGGCACCGACCGGCACGATTGCCTTCATGATGGACTGCGATACCACTGGCATCGAGCCGGACATTGCACTCATCAAGTATAAGCAGCTGGCTGGCGGCGGAATGATGAAGATCATCAATCGCACTGTCCCCGCCACACTCAAGACCCTCGGCTACTCGGTGGAGCAGGTCACAGCGATCCTGAAATTCCTGGAGGAACACGACACGATCGAGGGCGCTCCAGAACTCAAGGACGAGCACCTGCCGGTCTTCGACTGTGCGTTCAAGGCCGCCAAGGGCAATCGCTCTATCGCCTGGCATGCCCACGTTTCGATGATGGCCGCCGCTCAGCCGTTCCTCTCGGGAGCCATCTCGAAGACGGTCAACATGCCCTCCGACTCCACGGTCGAGGATATCGAGCAAGCCTATATCGAAGGCTGGAAGCTCGGGCTCAAGGCTCTCGCAATTTATCGCGATGGCTCCAAGCAGTCGCAACCGCTCAACACCTCGAAGAGCGAGAAGAAGGGTGCGGCCGCGGACCAGACTGCTGCGGCAACTCCAGGTCAGCCGGTCCGTCGTCGTCTCCCCGACACCCGCCAGTCGTTGACTCACAAGTTCAACGTCGGTGGGCACGAAGGGTACATTACGGTCGGTCTCTTCGAAGACCACACGCCCGGTGAACTCTTCATTACGATGGCCAAGGAAGGGTCAACGATTGGCGGACTGATGGATGTCATCGGCACCGAAACGTCGCTCGCCCTCCAGTACGGTGTGCCACTCGATGCTCTGGTCAACAAGTTCAGCCACGCTCGCTTCGAACCGTCCGGCTGGACCAGCAACCCCGACATTCCGCATGCCAAGAGTGTCGTCGACTACATCTTCCGGTTCCTGGGGAACACGTTCCTCCCTGGGTTTCGCGAGTCCCAGACCTCAAAGAAGGACGCCGTGGCACGTGTCGCTGTGACATCGGCGGAGACCCCCACCTCCTCTGAGGTCGCCGCGGCTGTGAGCACGAAGCTTCCAGCCGCCCTGCTCGGTACGGCTTCGGCCTCCACGAACGGGAAGCCATCGAACGGCAACGGAGCCACGGAGACCAACGGACACTTCGTGGGTAACGGAAAGTCTGCGACAGCCCACCAGCTACCGCTCCTCCCTCCGGACACCGCGACCAGTGCCCACGATGGCCCGCAAATCCGCAGCCAGCAGTTCGCCCGCTTCCAATCCGATGCCCCCGCCTGCGACAGCTGCGGAGCCATCACCGTGAGAAACGGCAACTGCTACCTCTGCCACAACTGCGGCCAAAGCATGGGCTGCAGCTGAGCGGCCAGTTGAATCAGCCATGATGTCACATACTGCCTCGTTGTTCTCAACGAGGCAGTATTGTTTTAGCAGTTCGCTGGCCTCGTGAGATCGTCAGCAGATTCAGGATGTCATTCAGGAAGCCCCTGATGAGGACAATCCCATATCATGATATTTTCCACTTGAAACATCCCACTCAGTGGGATAGAAATGTGAATCCATGAAAGCTGTCTTTATCGAGACAACAAATTTCACGGAGTGGTTCGGCGAGTACCTTTCAGACGATGAGTATGCTGCGTTGCAACAAATTCTCATGGAAAATCCGACGCGAGGTGATGTGATGCCGGGGTGCGGAGGATTACGTAAGGTGCGAACCGCCAGCGCCAAAAGAGGCAAGGGGAAACGCAGCGGGGCACGGGTGATCTACCTGTACGTCCCTGAAAATCGTTGGTTCTTCATGCTCGACATCTACGGCAAAGATGAGAAAGATGATCTGGCCGCAGCAGAGAAGACGGCCCTCTCTGCACTGGCCGGTCACCTGAAACAACAGGCTCAGTTGGCCGTCCCCAAACGACGCTCGCGGTGATCTTCATGTCTAAAAAAACTCGTCCCCCGTTGTTCGAACGACTGCAATCCGGGTTGCAGGAGGCGGTCGCCCACGTCCATGGCGAATTGACACTGCGAACCACTCCTCATCCTGACGGACCGCCGGAGATCGACCAGCAGACAATCATCAGGCTGCGAGAACCGGCCATGATGTCACAATCCATCTTCGCCCGTTTGCTGAACGTCTCCCCCAAGACAGTTCAGAGTTGGGAGCAAGGGGTTCGGCAACCATCGGAATCGTGCCGTCGGCTGATTCAGATTTTCAGCCTGCACCCTGCGATGGTCTGCCAGACAGTGGGATTGCCAGCGATTGAACTGACCGGAATCACCATAAAGCGAATTGGAAAAACACGCACAAAAATTGTGATTGACGCAGATCCCACCTCAAGGAAAGTCTCGATGTAGACGAGTTGCAGTCTACTCTTGGCGGAATTGCGGCTGTGTGGTACAGCCAGCAACGGCAACTGCGACCTGTGCCACAACTGCGGCCAAAGCATGGGTTGCAGCTGAAGATCACGGTCAGTGAATTCGATAACCCGCACACCCCACAGACCATCCAGTCTGTGGGGTGTTTGCGTTTTCGATTCCGCAGACGTGTGATCGATCTGCGCACCCTCACCGCCTCCGTGTGACCTACCCCACCGGAGCCAGTTCATGTCGCGTTATCACACTTACACCCGTGGAAATTTACTCCACGTCGCCCGGATGCTGGCCAGGGATTATGGAGAATCGCTGACGCTGACTGCGTTTCGGCGGGAGACAGGGCTCTCGCAGCATCTGATTTTTGATCTCTGTGGGAGCTGGACTCAACTGCGCATCGACATCGGCCTGACTCCCCATGCCCCGCGGGCTCGCCCCAAATATAACATCGAGCAACTCAAAGATATGTTACGGACAGCTGTCGACGAACATGGGCCGAATCTCTCCGAGGCCAGATTCTGCAGGTTCACCGGGATCTCTCCCAGTATGATCACCCGCCGCTGTGGTTCGTGGAGCCAGCTGCGCGAGTCGATTGGCCTCGCCCCCCGCGCGACCGTCGGGGAGCATTACACCGACACCCAGCTGATGGAGGACCTCTTCCAGGTCATCTGCCGTTGCCGCTGCTTCCCCCCGTACCATCAGTACAAACGCCTCGGCGGAAAAATCGCTGCCGAAACGATTCGCGACCGCTACGGCAGCTGGCCTCTGACTCAAAACGCTTTCGAGAACTACCTGGCAAAACTCTTCAGGAGCCCCTGCAAATACTTCGAACCCGCCGAAGATCGCTGGCTTCCGGGCACATAAAGCCGCATACACCAATCGCATTCTTCCTTCCCGTGAAGTAGACCCCGTTGTGTGGACCACGAGGAGAAGTGTCTCGCGAATTCTATCGATGGTGGCTCAGGACGATTCCAGACACACGTCCGATGGAAACGCGGACAGTTTTGTGGCGATCGATATTCGCTATGGTATAGGGACATTCCGTCAGATCGCCCGATCCATTTTTGCCAACCGCATGCCCCCCATCGACCGTTATCGGAAACAGACGCTCTTCGCTCCTCTGGGCGAGGCAGGGCAGCGGCGTTTGCAGGCGGGCAGGGCACTGGTGGTGGGGTGTGGGGCTCTGGGCTCGGTGATCGCAGAGAGCCTGGTCCGGGCGGGTGTCGGCGGGGTGCGGATTGTCGACCGGGATTTTGTCGAGCTCACGAACCTCCAGCGACAAGTGTTATACGACGAGCGAGATGTGGCCGAGCAACTGCCCAAGGCCGAGGCTGCGGCGAGGAAGCTGCGGCTCATCAATCGCGAAGTGATCGTCGAGCCGGTGGTGGCGGACGTGTCGAGTGAGAACATCCGCACCTTGGCGGAAGGTGTCCAGGTCATCGTCGATGGGACTGATAACTTCGAAACGCGATTCCTCATCAACGACTATGCGTTCGAGCACCACATCCCCTGGGTTCACGGCGGCTGCGTGGGGTGTCATGGGCAGGTGATGACGTTTCAGCCGGGCCGGACGATCTGCTTTCGCTGCCTGATGGGGGGCGTACCCGAACCGGGGAGCGGTGAGACTTGCGACACTGCGGGCGTACTCGGGCCAGCGGTGAATGTGATTGCGTCGCTTCAGTCGCTGGATGCGATCAAGATTCTGGCTGGCCTCGAAGAGACTATCGAACCGGTGATGACCGTCGTCGATCTCTGGGAGGGGACGTTTCGCCGCCTGAAAGTCGGGGAGTCAGGCGAAGAGAGTCGCTGTGCGGGCTGCCGGACCGGCGAGCGCCCGTGGCTGCATGGCACGCACTCGGCACGCTCAGCTGTGCTCTGCGGACGGAACGCCGTGCAGATTACGCCGTCCCAGCCGCTTCAGTTAACGCTGGAAGAGTTGGAGTCGCGGTTCGCAGCCAGCGGTCGAGTGACTCGAAATCCATTTCTGATCAAGCTCGAAGCAGCGGACTCGGAGTTTGTACTTACGGTGTTCCAGGATGGTCGGGCGATCATCCAGGGGACCGAAGATCCGGGGATCGCACGTGGGGTCTATGCGAGATACATCGGGATGTAGGAGCTGTGCGGAGTGTGGTGGTTGAGCTTGGAAAGCGGATCACAGCGAGGAGTGGGATGTGTGGCGTTTTCCCGACAGCGCGCGACTTCATATTCCGGAATAGCCTACGAAAGAGAGAGCTTGCTGGAATCGTTGGCGGAGTGATGTTAGGGTGACCTCTAGAGTGTGCCTGACGCTCCACAAAACAGCGGTGCCCATCTGATGGAAGGCCAAACGTCGAGCGCTTATGGCGATCAAGATCACGTTGGATTCTTTCCTGGCTGTCATCAAGCGAAGTACCTTGCTCTCGGAAGAGCAGGTGGACGCCGCGCTAGAGGCGTTCCGCGCGGGCAACGGCGTGACCACCGACGCCAAACCCTTCGCCGAGTATCTCGTCCGGACCAAGCAATTAACGGTCTGGCAGGCTGAGAAAGTCCTCCAGGGAAAGCACAAAGGGTTCTTCCTGGGGCGATACCGGCTGCTGTCTCTGCTGGGAAAAGGAGGGATGAGTTCGGTCTATCTGGCCGAGCATACGGTGATGAAGCGTCACTGCGCCCTCAAGGTTCTCCCAGCGAAACGGGTCAACGACGCGAGCTATCTCGGTCGGTTTCATCGTGAGGCTCAGGCGGTTGCCGCACTGGATCATCCCAACATTGTGCGGGCATACGATGTCGATATGGCGACCGATGCCGGGATCGAGATTCACTTTCTCTCGATGGAGTTTGTGAAGGGGAAGAACCTGCTCGAACTGGTGCAGGAGCAGGGGCCGTTGCCCATCGCTCAGGCGGCGGACATGGTGCGGCAGTCGGCCTTGGGACTGGAGCATGCGCATCGGGCTGGGTTGGTCCACCGCGACATCAAGCCGGGAAATTTACTGGTCACGCCGACGGGGATCATTAAGGTTCTCGACCTGGGACTCGCTCGCTTCTTCGATGACGGAGACCACTCGCTGACGGTTCAGCACGATGAAAAAGTCCTCGGCACCGCGGACTACATCTCCCCGGAACAGGCGATCGACAGCCATAAAGTCGACGCCCGGACCGATATTTACAGCCTGGGCTGCACGCTCTATTTCTTGTTGTCGGGGCACCCGCCGTTCAACACGGGTTCATTGGCTCAGCGGCTGATTGCTCATCAGACGCAGCCCGCTCCGCCCATTACGAATGATCGCCCCGACGTGCCCGCCGATCTTCAGGCCATCATGGAAAAGATGATGGCCAAGAAGTTGGATCAGCGGTATCAAACGGCTCATGAAGTCGCCGCCGATTTGGAGAAGTGGCTGGCAAAGTCCGGAACTGTGTCGGTTCCGAATGCCGTACTCGTGACGCCGGAGGCCATCGAAGCGAAACCAGCAGCGTCGCAAATCCAGCCCGCTGGCAACCCGCCGGCGACTGCTCGTCCCGTTGCGGGCTCTGCCCAGAGATCGAAGAAACCGCCTGGACCGGGAGATCGTACCGGATTCTCCCCGACGCAAAGCGGGACATCGAGGCCGAATGAGCCTGTGAGAGACAACACGGGGGGCGATGCCTTGGAGGCGTTGGGCAATCCTCTCGCAGGGCTGTCGAGTCGTATCGATCCCGACGGTCAAGTGCCCGGGCCGAATGACTCCACAGCGT
>Ga0105047_10019780_pt1 | contig 10372 bp, 11 predicted proteins | sample MAT04_FD_78384 | JGI IMG/M metagenome (GOLD analysis project Ga0105047, IMG submission 78384) | Freshwater microbial communities from Lake Fryxell liftoff mats and glacier meltwater in Antarctica - MAT-04 (megahit assembly) | ecosystem: Environmental > Aquatic > Freshwater > Ice > Liftoff... | reverse complement strand
GCGACGGTTCACGTCCGACATCACGATCGTGTTCGACGGCGCATCGGTGGTCGGCGCCCACGCGACGCGGCGGCGGCTCGTTCGCGTGGTGTGGTCGCCCGAAGGTGTGATCGCCGACGACGTGATCCGCGACGAGGTCCGCCGGCTCCCGAACGCCCGTGCCGTGGTGGTGGTCACCAACGACGCCGAGATCATCGCCGACGTCAAGGCCCTCGGCGCCAACGTCGTGCCGAGCAATGCACTCATCGCCGTGCTCTGACCCATCGTCGTCCCACCACCCGGCGATGAGCGAAACCACCGCATGTGCGGGTTTCGCTCATCGCTCACGGGGGCTCCACGCAACTCTGGGACACCCCTTCGTCATGATGGGGTGCATGGAGAAATTCGACATTTCGATCGAGTGCGGCACCTGCGTGGCGACCGGCACGACGGCCTGCGCCGACTGCATCGTCACCCACCTGCTCGCCAACGACGACGGTCCGATCGACCTCGTGACGGTCCCGGTGGCAGCGCCGCTCTCGGTCACCGATCGGGCGATCGCGCTGTTCCGGCAGGCGGGGCTCGTCGACGACGAGATCGAATTCGTGAGCCTCACCGAGTTCGAGCGTGGCGTCGCCGTCCGCGGCTGAGTTCCTGCTGCGTTCGGGCGACAACGTCGTGCCGAGCCATCGCCGTGCTCTGATTGCACCGGCGCTCCCGCGCTGACGGGGGACTCCACGACCCCACGTTGCTCACGGGAGCGCCGAGCTCCTGGCAGATCTGCGCCGAATTGGTGCAGATCGGCGGCGGGCAGCGCTCTACAGCGCCTTGAAGATGGTGAGCACCGACGGCACCATGACGATGATCATGAACACCGGCAGGAAGCACAAGATGATCGGGAACAGCATCTTCACCGTGAGCTTGGCGGCCTTCTCCTCGGTGCGCTGGGACCGTTTGAGTCGCATCTGCGCCGATTGGATGCGCAGCGTCTCGGCCATCGGCACCCCGTGTTTCTGCGCTTGGAGGAGTGCGGTCACCAGTTGACGGATCTCGCTGATCTGAGTGCGATCGGCCAACGCCCGCAGCGCCTGGGCGCGCGGTACGCCGGCGCGGATGTCGTTCATGGTTCGGCGGAGCTCGTCGGTCAATGGGCCCTCGCTCGTCGCCGCGACCCGGGCGATTGCGGCGTCGAGGCCGAGGCCCGCTTCGACGCAGATGGTCATCTGGTCGATGACGTCGGCGGCGTCGGCCTGCATCCGGTTCTGACGGTCGTCGCGCACGCTGAGCACCCAGTAATCGGGCAGGAAGAACAACACCGCTGCGGCGACGACTGCCAGCAACACCTGGCCGTAGACGAGCAGGCTCAGTGCTGCCATGGCGGCGAGCGTGATCTTGATGCCGAGCAACCTCGGCAGGTCGAGCCCGTGGGGATGGCCGGCCTGGACGAGGTTCACCTCGAGGCCGTCGACCAGTCCATTCGGCAGCATCCGCCGAGTCGATTGGCCGAGCTGGCGCATCATGGCGACCAGTGGAGAGGGCTCGGGCGTAGGTTCGGGGAGTCCGGCGAAGAGGTTGCCGCGCGCGGCCGAAGGTCGCGCCGTGACGCCCCACCAGAGCATGCCGACGGCGGCGACCAATGCGAACGATCCGAGGATGAGTGCGAGTTCCATACGTTCCAGTCCTTCGTCAGAGGGCGACCGAGTTGACGATCCGGTTGACCCACACGGCCCCGACGACCATCAGAATTGCGGCGATGACGAGTGCGACCAGTCCGATGCCGTAGGTGAGTAGTTCGAAGTTGTCGGGGTTGGAGCGCCACTGCCACGCCAGCATCAAGAACGGAAGGACGATGAGGATGCGCGCCGAGAGGCGTCCCTCAGCGGTGAGCGTGCGAACCTGCCGGGCGATCCGTCCGCGTTCGCGGATGGTGGCACTCACGCGGTCGAGGATCTCCGACAGGTTGCCGCCGGTGTCGCGGTTGATGTCGATCGCCGACACCACCCACTCGAGGTCCTTGCTCCGCATTCGGCGCGCAAGGGCGGTCATCGAGTCCGACAGATCGCGACCCAGACGAACCTCGGCGAGCACGTGGGCGAACTCGCTCCTGGCGGGTTCCTCTGCGTCTTCGGCGACGGATTCGAGGGCCTGGGTGAGGCCGAATCCGCTGCGCAGCGCCGTGGTGACCAACTGCAGCACCTCGGGAAGCTGGTCGGCGAAGGCCGCTTGGCGCTTCGCCTCGGCTCGGCGGACGTAGAAGCGAACCGCCAGGCAAAGAGTGAAGGCGACCAGAAGTCCGAGCAGCGGCCCCGCCAACAACAACCCGACGAGTCCGGCGACCACGGCGACGAGGGCGACCATGGCGACGAACTCGGCCGGCTTCATCGAGATGTCGGCGACGGCCAACGCATTACCGAGGTCGGTGCGCTTGCCGTAGCGCTCGAGTGCCTCCTCGATCGCTGTCACCGAGCGCGTTCCGATGTCGGACATGCTGCGTGGCTTGTCTATGCCGAGGCGCGCCTTGCTCACCCGCTCGCGCGGGAACAGCAGCAGCGCGAGCAGGAACAGCCCGGCGAAGACTCCGATTGCACCCACGATCAACCAGGCCAACGAGGTCGAGGCCGCTGGCGACGACAACGCCACGGCTGTTGCGGTTGGGGGAGCGACGACTGCTTCTGCCATCGTGCTGACGGGAACGGGGTCCGAAGTCGCCGGGGCTGCCGAGGTCGGTGCAGCGGCGATGACATCCACGATCAGACTGGCGATTCGCGAGAACGCGCTCGACACCGCTGCCGCGTCGTCGACGGGGGTGACCGGGCCGAGGGCGCCGAGGCCGGCGAGGTCGGTCTCCGCTGTCGTCAGGCTGATCGTTTCCACGCTGATGCCCTGCGCGTAAGCGATCGCGTCGTCCAATGTTGCCGAGCTGCCCTCGTCTTTGCCGTCCGACAGCACGACGAGCACCTTGTGCTCGACGGCCGGCGTGAAGCGGGAGCTGGCGCCGACCACGACGTCGTAGAGAGCGGTGTCGCCGTCGGCGACGATCGAATCGATCTGCGTCGTCAACAGCGCCCGGTCGGTCGTGGGAGCGCTCAGCACGGTCACCTCGTCGGCGAACGTCTCGACGCCGATGCGCACGTCGGCAGGCATTGCTTCGACGAATTCCTTCGCCGCATTCTTGGCTGCTTCGAGAGCGGGCCGCATACTTCCCGACGCGTCGATCGCGAGGATCACCTCCAGGCTGTCGGTCGGTTCTTGAGCGCGTGCCGATGTGCCGAATGCTGCCGTGGTGACACCGGCGAGCGCAGTCAGGGCGAGTGCTGCGGCGTATCGGCGTGGTCGCTTCATCGCGACCACACAGCGGGTCCGGCGAACAGCTCGCTCGACAGCGTGACGTCGCGTTGGGCCAGCTTGTCGACGAATTCGGGTCGCACACCTGTAGGCACGAGCGCTTTGGTGGCGTAGTCGAACCGGTAGATGTCCTGCAGGGTGATGATCTCGCCCTCCATGCCGACCACCTCGGTGAGATGGCTGATGTGTCGGGAACCATCGCGCGAGCGCTCGATCTGGACGATGAGGTTCAGCGCCGAGGAGATCTGCTCACGGATCGCCCGGGTCGGCAGGTCGAAGCCCGCCATCAACACCATCGTCTCCAAGCGTGCGAGTGCGTCGCGAGGTGCGTTGGCGTGAACGGTGGTCAGCGAGCCGTCGTGGCCGGTGTTCATCGCCTGGAGCATGTCGAGTGCCTCCGCACCGCGGACCTCGCCGATGATGATGCGGTCGGGTCGCATGCGCAGCGCGTTGCGGACCAGGTCGCGGATGGTCACCTGACCGTTGCCCTCGGTGTTGGCAGGGCGCGCTTCGAGGCGGATCACGTGTTCCTGGTGCAGCTGCAACTCGACGGCGTCCTCGATCGTGACGATGCGATCCTCGTCGGGCACGAAGCTCGACAGCACGTTGAGCAACGTGGTCTTGCCGGTGCCGGTACCGCCCGAGACGAGGAGGTTCATCCCGCCCGCCACCGTGGCGGAGAGCAGCGAAGCGACCGAATCGGTCATCGTCCCCATCGCGATCAGATCGCTCACCGTGAACGGATCCTTGGCGAACTTGCGAATGGTGAGGATCGATCCGTCGAGCGACAGTGGCGGCACGATCACGTTCACGCGCGAGCCGTCGGTGAGTCGGGCATCGACCATCGGCGACGACTCGTCGACGCGACGCCCGACCGACGAGACGATGCGTTCGATCACCCGTCGGAGGTGTTCCTCGGAGATGAAGTGCACGTTGGTCCGCTCGATCAGGCCGGCGCGCTCGACGTAGATGTTGTCGCTGCCATTGACCATCACCTCGCTGACGGTCGGATCGTTGAGGAACTGCTCGAGGGGGCCCAGGCCCAGCACGTCGCGAGCGATGTCCTGGACGAGCAGCTGACGCTCCTCGGGCGACAACGCCGATTCGCGGGTGTCCATCAGCGAGGAGATCTCGGCCATCACGAGCGACTGCATCTCGGCTTCGCTCGTCGCTTCGAAGAGGCGGCTGCCGAGACGCTCGAACAGCGCATCGTGCACTTTGGCCTTGAAGTCTCCGAGACCATCCAGTGCGTGCGTCGGGTTCGAGTCGTCACGCCAGGTGCTCGTGATTTCGCCGCGAAGTCGGGCGGCCTCCTGGGCCTGATTGATGCGTTCGCTGACGCTCATCGCCGCCACCCCTTGCGCACCGGCTCGGCCTCGCTGGGCGCATAGAGCTGGGACAGTTGCTGGAGCTGCTTGGCCACCGGTGACTTCGGTTCGCTGATCACGACCGGTGTGCCGAGGTTGAGCGAGAGTGGGATCTCCCGGCTCGACGGGATCGAGCAAGCGATCTTCATGCCCATGACGTCTTCCGCGTCGGACGGATCGAGACCGACCTTGGAGTCGGCGCGATTCAGCAGCAACTGGCGGCGTGCGAAAATACCAATGTGGTCGAACGCGTCGAGCGCCTTGCGCAGGCTGCGAATGCTGGTGACGTCGAGGCTCGACACCAGCAGCAGGTCGGTGGCACATTCGAGCGCCGCGAGCGTGAGCTCGTCGAGACCCGCCGGCGTGTCGACGACGACGTAGTCGAAGTTCTGCGCCAGCATCGCGAGCACCTGCGACACATGGGCGTGGCCGATCGAGTCGGCGTCGACGGGGTCGTTGGCGCCGGCGAGCACGAACAGGCCGTTGGGCGCCGGAGTCAGGTGCAGCTTCAGCGTGGTGGCATCGATCTGGCCCGCACGGGCGAGCTGCGCCAGCGTGTGCTCCGGCGCCAGCGACAGCGCGAGCGAAAGATCGCCGAACTGCACGTCGAGATCGACGGCGACGACGCGACCGGGGTGTCGTTGGGCGAGAGCGACCGAGAGGTTCGACGACACGGCCGTCTTTCCGGCGCCGCCCTTGGGCGACACGACCACGATCACCTTGGACGTCAGCGGTGTGGAACTGAAGCCGTCGGTCTTGACGATCACGCCCAGGCTGCTGAGGGTGGCCGACACGTCGACGAACATCTCGGGCGACATGTCGTGGCCGACGACGATCGTCGGTGCCTGGTTCTGCATCACTTCACCACCGTGTACACGTTGGCGAGGGTGACCGGACGGGTGCCGTCGTCGGCGACCGTGGCCGGGTCGAGCGAGAGCCAGACTTTGCCGAACTCCTTGGCGAAGACGAAGCGCTCCGACTGCTCGGGCGACAAGGCGATCGTGACCACGTACTGCGTGCCGGTCACCTGACCAATCGACGGCACTTCATCGGTGGCGTCGTCGCCGTTGTCGCTGGGGGTCACCGGGGCGCTGGTCGTTTGGACGTTGGTGACCAGGACGTTGCGGAACTCCAGTCGACTCACGTTCGGAGTCTTCTTCGGGAGCGCCTCGGCCGTTGCGCCGGTCGCCTGAGGATTGATCCCTGAATCGTCGGTGGGTGCGAGCAGCGCCGACGCATCGGTCCCGGATTCGGTCGGCGCGTCGGGGTCCTGTCCGGACACGTCGAGGTCGAAGGGGTCGAAGGAGATGTAGACGCCGACGAGATCGCCCTTCTGCAGGGCACCGCCCACGGCGCGCTCGGCTTCGAGCAGCGCCGAGATCTGCACCTTGTCGGTGACCTCATCGGTGACCAGTTCCTTGGCCGCCAAACGCGCGGCGAGTAGCTGATCGCCTGGTTGGAGGTCGCTGGCGGCGACTTGCTCGCCGACCTGTTCGAGATTGGTCAGCGCGCCGGTCTGCTTGAGCCGTGCCGGTACCTGCTCGATCGAAACCGCCGCCTTGATGGTGTCGGGTTCGGCGCCCTTGGGCACGAACTCGTCGACGACGTAGACGTCGACGAGGGCCTCGTCGGCCACTGCGTCGTCGGTCGCCGAGCGCACGTAGGTCACGAGCGCCAACGTGCCGATGAGGGCCAGGACCGTTGCTGCAACGATCCCGATGATCCGCCGTTTGTTCTTCATTGTGGAGTTGTCCTTCTCGTAGTGAGTTGGGTACTAGCTGTAGAGGTAGACCTGAGTGACGCCGTAGTCGGTGCTGGGTCCGGGTGTCCCTAGCGAGGAGACCCATTCGACGTACTTGCCCCGGATGCAGTACTTCCCGCGGTCCTTCTCGTCGGGGCACTTCTTGCCGAGCGATCCGTCGTAGACGTTGCCGTTGAACGAGTAGCCGGACACCTCGAGCGCTGCGAACCCCAGGATGAGATACGGGCCCTTGCCCTTGCAGTCGATTGCTTTGCAGGCACTGGTGCTGTAGATCGGGATGAGGACGGTGCGAGGCAGTGCAGCTGCTGGTGGCGGATTGGTCAGGCAAAGGATCTTGTTCTGCAGGCCGCCGACGCCGGGAACGCCAGCGACCGTTCCGTTGGCGCTGATCGGGACGGAGCACTCGGACTTGTCGAGTTGGCTGAAGCCGCCAGGAAGTGACGAACAACCGCTCTGAGGCTTCGGGTCGTCGAGGTACAGCGTGACGATCGTGCCCGTTGCAGGGGCACGAAACTCGCAGTCGGCGATGACGAGGGGAACCGTATTCGCTCTGCTGAGCGTGCCCCATCGGGCGGTGGCGCTGCGGTCGACGTCGCCGGCGCTCTGCGCCAGGAGCAGACCGTCGACGGTCTTGGTCACGGTGATGGTGGACTCGCCGCTGCCGCACGCCGGGGTGGTGATGGTCTGGCCGGCTTTGCGGTAGCGCGCATAGTCGGCGATCGGGGCGCCGTTGAGTGCGCAGTCGGTGGCGACCGCGAGCACGGTGGCGTCGGCGCTGTTCTGGGCCGAGCGTGCGGCGGCGACGTAGCCGCCCACGTCGATGGCGAGTGCAGCGCCGACGAGCATGGCGGTCATGGCGAGGATCACGAAGATCGTCGCGACGCCGCTGTCATCACGGTCGTCTGGTTTGGTGTCGTTCAGCCGCCGCATCGCATCGTCACCGTTTCTGTGATCTTGTCCGGGAGAACGGTGGGGAGGAAAGGAATGCTGCGCAGCGACACGGTCTTGGTCGCCTGCACGGTGACGAACTTGGTGGGATCGCTCGGGTTCGCGCATGCGGCTCCGACGACCATGGTGTCGGCCGGCAGGGGCCGGCTGATCGACGCAGCTCGTGCGCCGTCGCGGGCGAGTCCCGTCGTCTGGGTCTTCAGGTTCAAGAAGTTGCCGAGCACCACGGTCCCGATGATCAACATCAAGAGGATCGGCATGACCAGCACGACCTCGAGCGCGACGACACCACGGTCGTCATGTCGGTGGGACTTCAGGATGCGGCTCATGGCAAGGGTTCGTCGAGGACGAGTCCGGCCGGGGGGAGGTTGAACCTCCCCCCGGGTCAGATCAGATGTCGGTGACGATGCCCTCGAGCTTGTCCGCCAGCTGCGTCCCAAAGGCCGACCAGAGGCCGAGGAGGGCCACGACGAGGGCGCCGGCGACGATCACGTACTCGATGGCGACGACGCCGTCTTCGGACTCGGCTGGGGTCTCGGCCGAATACTTCTCCACGATGTTCAACATGTTTCTGCTTCTCCTTGATAGATCCCGATCCCCGCCGATCGAGGTGGGTCGGAGGCAAACCATAAGGACGTCGCCAAAGCGTGGAATCCCCAAGATTGATGAATTCACCCGACCCTGCGCGTTCCTACAGTCGGGGCATGTCCTTGGCCGCTCTTGCGCACAAGCATTCGCTCAACATGGCCACCGCCATGCTGTTTTCCCTGGCGTTCTGGCGACTCGGGTTCAGCGCCGAGCTCCCGGCAGTGCTGGCGTTCATCTTCGGGGGCGTCCTGCTGGCGGTGATCGACTGGAGGATCCAGCGCCTGCCGACGCGCATCGTCTACCTCACCCTCGCCGCCGTTGCGGGCGGGTTGGTGTTCGCAGCGATCGTCGAGCGCGACTGGGTGCCGCTCGCGACTGCCGTGGTCGGCGCATTGCTGTTCGTCAACGTCTTTGCGCTGATCTACATCGCCACCACGAAGTTCACCGGGATGATGGTGCTCGGCTTCGGCGACGTGCGCCTGGCCGCAGTGCTCGGGTTGATGCTCGGATGGTACGGCCTCGAGTACGTGCTCTACGGCGCGATCGCCGGCCACATGCTGGCGCTCGTCATTGCCGTCGCCACGTGCATCCACAGACGCGGTCTTCACCTGCGCTACTCGTTCGGGCCACCGCTGATCGCCGGCACGCTCGCGGTCGTGCTGTTCGCCGCCTGATCGACGACCTCCCGCCGGTGCAGGTCAGGCGGTGCGGACGGTGACGGCCGGGGTGCAGTTGCGACCGACCGGGGTTAGCCGGCGGCGGTCGCGGGCGGCGCCCGACTCGGACGGCAGCAGTTCGCGATGGGTGTCCGCAAGTGCAACGGCTGCCAACTGCGAACGCACGCCGAGCTTCTGGAGCACGGCGCGGATCTGCGGGCGGATGGTAGTCAGCGCCACGAAGTGCGCCCGTGCGATCTCGTCAGCGCTGAGGCCGTCGGTCAGCGCCGCGAGAACGAGAGCCTCGCGATGGGTCAACTGTTCGAATATCGCCTGCGCACGCCGCGACTGTGCCCGCTCGAGACGCAGATGCTCGAGCAACTGCGAACGTTCGGTACGTCCGATGATCGATTCGCCGGACATCACGCGACCGAGTGCCGCGTCGACCTCGTCGAGCGGCGTGGTCACGCCGATCCAGCCGACGGCGCCGGCCTCGAGGCACTCCGCCAGAACCGTTCGACGCCGTTCCGCCGTCAGCATGACCACGTGGGCGCCAGTCGCTTTGAGCGGTTCGATGAGGTCGATGCCAGTCCCGACACCGTTGCGCAGATGCGTGTCGAGCAACACGCAGTGCGGGCCGAACCGTTGCGCATGATCGACCACGTCGTCGGCTGTAGCGGCGTTGTTGGTCTCGACGTGCCACTGCCGCTGTGAGAGTGCCAGTTGCAATCCCGCCGCCATCAGCGCATGTTCCTCGACGACGAGCAATCGGCCCGTCGTGGAACGCTGGCCAGGCTCGTGCGTCGACCAGCCAAATGCGTCAGGCTCGTGTCGTTCAATTGTTGCCAATGTGGAGTACATCTCGCCCAACTCTCCCAACGGTCGGTTCGAACGAGTGAGACAGTAGGTGAGACACATCCCGATGAAAAGGGCGCTTTCCTCTTCTTACGTAAACCTTGAAGACCCTGAGATGAAGGGCATACACGGCACTTTTGCAAGCGGACTACTATGAACCTCATGTAGAGCATGATGTTCGTAGGCTCAAGTCCTGCTCTAGAGTGCCTTGCCTGGAATATGCTTGCAGACGATATATCGATTGCATGACACACCATTGTCATGGATTTGCAATGTTTGTTTTGGGCGAATTGAGATGGCGAGCAGGGTGGCCGAGACAGCTTTCGACAGCCCTGTCAATGTGCGACGTCTGGAGGCAACGGTCGGCGCCGTACCCTGACGACGTGCGGCGACCCGAAGCACTCCCGACGATCGAGGAGATCCGTGCGCAGCTGGAAACGTCGGGGATCACCCACGTCGGTGTCACATCGGCCGACGTCCTCACCGAGGCGCGAGCCGAGCTGTTTCGCCGGCGCGAGGCCGGTCTCCACGGCGAGATGGGGTTCACCTACCGGAACCCTGAGCGATCCACCGATCCGCTGCAGGCTGTCGTCGGGGCTCAGTCGGTCATCGTGGCGGCCAAGCCGTATCTGACCGAGGACGACCCGCCCCGCCCCGACGCTGACGCGGGACCGCATGCACGGGTCGGGCGATATGCCTGGGTCGACCACTACGCACCTCTCCGGGTCGCACTACGTGAGGTGTCCCGCCGCATTCGTCGTGCCGACCACCGAGCCGTCGCGTTCGCCGACGACAACTCGATCGTCGATCGGGCCGTTGCCCATCGGGCCGGGCTCGGCTGGTACGGCAAGAACGCCAACCTGCTGTTGCCG
>Ga0105047_10019779_pt1 | contig 10372 bp, 7 predicted proteins | sample MAT04_FD_78384 | JGI IMG/M metagenome (GOLD analysis project Ga0105047, IMG submission 78384) | Freshwater microbial communities from Lake Fryxell liftoff mats and glacier meltwater in Antarctica - MAT-04 (megahit assembly) | ecosystem: Environmental > Aquatic > Freshwater > Ice > Liftoff... | reverse complement strand
CACCAGCCCGGTCGACGCCAGCAGGCCCGGCAGGCGCCGCGCGAAGCCCGCGTTGCCCAGCCGCTCGGGCGACACCAGCAGCACGTCGAGCACGTCGCTGGCGATGTCGTCAAAGACGGCGTCCCAATCCGCCAGGTTGGTGGAGTTGACGGTGGCCGCACGCAGGCCGGCCCTGGCCGCAGCAGCGACCTGGTCGCGCATCAGCGCCAACAGTGGCGAGACGATCAGCGTGGGGCCCTTGCCCTGGGCACGCAGGGCCGAAGTCGCCGCCCAGTAGACGGCCGACTTGCCCCAGCCGGTGGCCTGCACCACCAGCACGCGCGCCTGCTGCTCGACCAGTGCGGCCACGGCGGCGGTCTGGTCTTCGCGCGGCGTCGCCGCGGGCCCCGCCATCGCGGTGAGCACCCGGCGCAAATGGGTGTCGGCAAGGCGGGTGTCGGCAAGGCGGATGTCGGCAAGGCTCACGCCGGGATTGTGGGCGGCCTGTGCCGCAGCCCCGATGTGCGGCGACAGACGGAAAGACAGACGGACAGACTGGCCACGGAATGCCAGCGCAAACCCCGATGGTGTCTGTGCGGTAGACCCACAAAGATTACGGCAATTGGGGCCGCTTGGCGGCAGACACAAGGCATGCCCACCGATCAGTACCAGATGGACACCTTTCCGCAATGTCTCCTCCACCACGCAACAACCCGCCCCGAAGGCCCGGCCATCCGCGAGAAGAGCCGCGGCATATGGAAGACCCTGACTTGGCGCCAACTGGCCGATGAGGTCACGGTCCTGGCCGCCGCTTTGTCGGCGCAGGGTTTGCAACGCGGGGACCATGTCGGGCTGCTGGGCGAAAACCGCCCTCGTCTGTTTGCCGCCATGGCCGCCGCGCAGTGGCTGGGCGGCGTGGTCGTGCCCCTGTTCGCCGACACCACGGCCGACGAGATCGCCGGCCCCATTCAAAACGCAGACATCGCTTTCGTCTTCGCGGAGAACCAGGAACAGGTCGACAAACTGCTGTCCCTGATGCCGCGTTGCCCGACCGTGCGTCGCGTCATCTTCGACGACGACCGCGGCATGCGCCACTACCGGCAGCCGCAGCTGCAAAGCTACGACGCACTGCTGGCCCAGGGCGCTGAAGGATTGGCCGGCCGCAAGGCCGCGCTCGATGCCGAACTGGCGCGCGGCAGTGGCAAGAACCCGGCGGCGTTGTTCTTCACCTCGGGCACCACCGGGCCAGCGCGCGGCGTCCTGCACAGCCACGGGGCCCTGATCGACCGCGCCCGCACTGCCGCCCAGATCGACGGCCTGAACGACAGCGACACCACCATCGCCTACCTGCCGCCGGCCTGGATCGGCCAGCATGTGCTGGCCTATGCCCTGCCGATGGTCGCGGGCTCGTGCGTGTGCTGCCCCGAGTCGTCCGAGACCATGCTGCAGGACATGCGCGAGATGGGCCCCAGCATCTTTCTGGCGCCGCCGCGGGTGCTGGAGGCGCTGCTGACGCAGGTATCGATCCGCATCAACGACACCGGCGGCATCAAGCGCGGCCTGTACACACATTACCTGGGCGTGGCCCAACGTGTCGGCGCCCGTCTGCTGACCGGCCAGCCCGTGGCCTTCGGTGACCGTCTGGCCTATGCGCTGGGCAACATGCTGATCTACAGCCCCGTGCGCGATGTGCTGGGCATGAGTCGCCTGCGCGTGGCCTACACGTCTGGCGAGGCCATCGGGCCCGACCTGCTGCTGTTCTACCGCTCGATCGGCATCAACCTCAAGCCGCTGTACGGATCGACCGAGACAGGTCTGTTCGTCACCATGCAGGGCAGCGGGCAGGTGCGGCCCGACACCGTGGGCCCGGCCGCCCCGGGGGTCGAACTTGCCATCAGCGCTGACAGCGAATTGCTGGTGCGTTCCCCGGGCCTGTTCCTGGGTTACCACCGCGATGCCGAGGGCACGCGCCAAGCCACCAATGCCGACGGCTGGTTTCACACCGGCGACGCCGGCTTGCTGGGAGCAGACGGGCAATTGCGCGTCATCGACCGTCTCAAGGACGTTGGCAAGCTCAACGACGGTACGCTGTTTGCACCCAAAGTGCTGGAAAACAAGCTCAAGTTCTCGCCCTACATCAACGAGGCGGTGGCCTTCGGCAACGGGCGCGACCGGGTTTGCATGTTTGTCAACATCGACCTCGATGCCGTCGGCAACTGGGCCGACAAGCAGGGCATCTCTTACACCGGCTATGCCGACCTGGCCGCGCACGACCAGGTCTACGGGCTGATTGCCGATTGCATTGCCAGGGCCAATGCCGAACTGGCGGGCGACCCGGCGCTGGCGGGCTTGCAGATCCACCGCTTCCTGCTGCTGAACAAGCTGCTGGAGGCCGACGACGGCGAACTCACGCGCATGCGCAAAGTGCGGCGCAACGTCATCGCCCAGCGCTACGCAGGCCTGGTCGACGCGCTCTACGACGGCCGCAGCCAGGGGCGTGTGGACGCCGAGGTTCGCTACGAAGACGGCCGCATCGGCATCGTCTCGGCCGACGTGAAGATCCGCGAGGCGAAGACCATCGCGCCGACCATCACTTCACTGACGCAGAAGAAGGCGGCTTGAGATGGACATGGCCATCCACAGCCGCGAACAAGCCCCTAAGGCCGCGCCACCGCAGCGCGGCTACGCCATCGGCGGCCCGATCCTGGAGCTGGACTCGGTGTCGCTGCGCTTCGGCGGCGTCAAGGCGCTGACCGACATCTCCTTCGACGTGCTCGAGCACGAGGTGCGCGCCATCATCGGCCCCAACGGCGCCGGCAAGAGTTCGATGCTCAACGTCATCAACGGCGTGTACCGGCCGCAGGAAGGCAGCATCACCTTCCGCGGCCAGAAGCTCGCCGACATGACGCCCAATCGGGCGGCGCGGCTGGGCATCTCGCGCACCTTCCAGAACATCGCGCTCTTCAAGGGCATGACGGTGCTGGACAACATCATGGCCGGCTGCAGCCTGAGAGAAAAGGCCACCTTCCTCGAAGTCGCGTTGCAACTGCCGCGCGCGCGGCGCGAAGAGAACGCCAACCGCGAGAAGGTCGAAGAGATCATCGAATTCCTGCAGATCGAGCACATCCGCAAGACGCCCGTGAAGCGCTTGCCGTACGGGTTGCAAAAGCGCGTCGAATTGGGACGGGCACTCGCGACCGAGCCGAAGATCCTGCTGCTCGACGAGCCGATGGCCGGCATGAACATCGAGGAGAAACAGGACATGTGTCGTTTCATCCTCGACGTCAACGACCATTACGGCACCACGGTCGTGCTGATCGAACACGACATGGGCGTGGTGATGGACCTGTCGGACCGCGTCGTGGTGCTCGATTACGGCCGGAAGATCGGCGACGGCACGCCGGACGAAGTGCGTTCCAACCCGGCCGTGATCAAGGCCTATCTGGGCGTGGCGGACTGAACATGGAACAGGTCGTGAACTTGGAACAGGTCGCATACGCATGAGCTTCTTTTTCGAAGTGCTGGTCGGCGGGCTGCTGTCCGGCATCATGTATTCACTGGTGGCGCTGGGCTTCGTGCTCATCTACAAGGCCTCCTCGGTCTTCAATTTCGCGCAGGGCGCGATGGTGTTCTTTGCCGTGTTGTCCTTCGTCGGCTTCATGGAACTGGGCCTGAACTTCTGGGCCGCGCTGCCGGTGACGGTGGCGCTGATGGTGGGCGTGGGCGTGCTGACCGAACGCTTCGTGCTGCGCCCACTGGTGAACCAGAGCGAGGACACGCTGTTGATGGCCACCATCGGCCTGGCCTTCGTCATCGAAGGCGTGGCGCAATTGGCCTGGGGCGTGGAGGTGCGCCGGCTGGACCTGGGCATCCCGGACGAGCCGATGGGCTGGCTCGCCGACAAGACCGACATCCTCGTCAGCCAGCTCGACATTGCAGCCGGTCTGGTGGCCGGCATCATGGTCGCGGTGCTGGCGCTGGTGTTCTCGAAGACCAAGGTCGGACGCGGCCTGCGCGCGGTCGCCGACGACAACGCCGCCGCCCTGTCGATCGGCATTCCGCTCAAGCAGATCTGGGTGCTGGTGTGGGCGACAGCGGGTGTGGTGGCGCTGGTCGCGGGCATGTTGTGGGGCGCGCGCAGCGGCGTGCAGTTCGCCCTCGTCGGCGTGGCGCTGAAGGCCTTGCCGGTGCTGATCATCGGCGGCTTCACCTCGGTGCCGGGCGTGATCGTCGCCGGCCTGATCGTCGGCGCGGCCGAGAAGCTGGCCGAGGTCTACGTCGGCCCCTTCGTGGGCGGCGGCATCGAAGGCTGGCTGCCCTACATGCTGGCGGTGCTGTTCCTGCTGGTCAGGCCCGAGGGTCTGTTCGGCGAAAAGATCATTCGGCGCGTCTGACGCCGAAGCAACCTGAGCAGTCAACTTCATGTTCTACAGAGAAGCCGGCCAGTACTCCACCAGCTACGCGCAGGACCGCCAACTGCTGACGCTGCGGCAGGACCGCCTGGGCATGGTGGTGATGCTGGCCGTGGGCTTTGTCGGCATCCCGCTGGTGGCCAGCGACTACTGGTTGAGCGCCATCCTGATTCCGTGGCTGGTACTCGCGCTCGTGGCGCTGGGGCAGAACATCCTGATGGGCTACGCCGGGCAGTTGTCGCTGGGCTCGGCCGGCTTCATGGCCGCCGGCGCCTTCGCCTGCTACAACCTGATCCTGCGCGTGCCCGGCATCCCGTTCCTGGTGGCGGTGCTGCTGTCGGGGCTGATCGCCGCAGTCATCGGCATCCTGTTCGGCCTGCCCAGCCTGCGCATCCGCGGGCTGTACCTGGCGGTGGCGACGCTGGCCTCGCAGTTCTTCATCGTCTGGGCGCTCGACAAGTTCGGCTGGTTCAAGAACTACGACACCTCGGGGATCATCACCGCGCAGGACATCGTCATCTTCGGCCATACCTTTGCATCGCCGGCCGAGAAGTACCTGGTGGTGCTGGTGATCGTCGCTTCGCTGACGCTGCTGGCCGCCAACATGGCACGCGGCAGCATCGGGCGGGGCTGGATGGCCGTGCGCGACATGGACGTGGCGGCCGAGGCCATGGGCCTGTCGCTGCTGCGCACCAAGTTGCAGGCCTTCGCCATCAGCTCGTTCTACTGCGGCGTCGGCGGCGCGCTGTTCATCTTCGCCTATCTGCAGACGGCAGAGCCGGCGGCCTTCAGCATCGAGTTGTCGTTCCGCATCCTGTTCATGGTCATCATAGGCGGGCTTGGCACCATCATGGGTCCGTTCCTCGGTGCCGGGTTCATCCTGCTGCTGCCGATCTTCCTGAACATCTTCTTCCACGCCGTGTTCGGCCGCGCTGTCGACGCCACCATCACCTCGGCACTGGAGCAGGTGATCTTCGGCGTCTTGATCATCATGTTCCTGATCTACGAGCCGCTGGGTCTGGCGCGCTTGTGGCAGATCACGAAGGAGCGGCTGCGTCTGTGGCCGTTCAAGTACTGACAGTTCCTGAAGCCCCCACCACAAGGAGACATGAGCATGAGCATGAGCGAGAACATGAGCAAGAAGGCGATTCGTGGCTTGGTCCTGCGCAGCGTTCTCGCTGCCGGGGCTGCGCTGACTGCGGCCGCACCCACTGCCGCCCTGGCCCAGGCCCAGGAGCAGTACTTCGGCGTGCCCAGCAGCCGCGTCGGGCCCTTCTCCGCGATGGGCACCGGCTACTACGGCGGCATCATCGATTACCTGAATTACATCAACATCAAGTTCGGTGGCGTCAATGGCGTCAAGATCACCTACGAGGAGTGCGAGACCGAGTACAACGCCGCGCGCACCGTGGAGTGCTACCAGCGGCTGCTGAAGAAGGGCGACCAGAAGATGGTCGTCTTCGACACCCTGGGCACGCCCGGCGCCTATGCCGTCATCGGCCGCATGGAGCCCGATAACGTGGTGCTGGCGCAGTACGGCTACGGCCGCACCGATGCCGCCGACGGCACCGTCTGGCCCTGGGTGTTCAACGCCGCCGGCCATTACTGGGGCCAGGTCGCCGTGCAGCTGAGCTTCATGGCGCAGCAGGAAGGCGGCATCGACAAGATGCGGGGCAAGACGGTCGTGCACCTGCACATCGACAGCGCCTTCGGCCGCGAGCCGCTGCCGGCGATGCGCGAAATCGCCAAGCAATGGGGCGTGCGCCTGGTCGAGATCGCCATTCCGCCGCCGGGGCTGGAACAGCAGTCGCAGTGGCTGCAGATCCGCCGCGAAAAGGCCGACTGGGTCACCTTCTGGGGCGCTGGCTCGGGCATGAATTCGACCGGCCTCACGAACGCGGCGCGCGTGGGCTTCCCGCGCAACCGCATGGTCTATGTCACCTTCGGCGGCGCCGAGGAAGACATGGTCCCTGCCGGTGACGCGGCCAAGGGCACGTACGTCACCGCCAACGCCATGCCGGGCAAGTCTTTCCCGCTCATCCAGGACATGGAAAAGGTGCTGTACGGCGCCGGCAAGCGGGGCAACATGCAGAACCCGGAACGGGTCGGCACCGTCTACTACAACCGCGGCGTGGGCGCGGCGGTGATGTGGATCGAGGCGATGAAGAATGCCCAGCGCATTCACAAGAAGGTCGGCAAGACGGTGACCGGGGCCGAATTCCGCGACGGCTACGAAGCACTCGACATCACCGACGCCAAGTTGAAGGAACTTGGCATTCTGGGCATGTCGGCACCGTTCAAGATGTCCTGCGCCAAGCACGACGGTGCGGAGCGCTTTCGCATGATGCAGTGGGACGGCAAGAAGTTCCAGATCCTCACCGATTGGATGGCGGCACCGGACCCGGTCTTCATCCGCAAGCTGATCGAGGAGTCGGCGGCCAAGTACGCTGCGGAAAACAAGATCACGCCGCGCAAGTGTTGAGTTCGACCATGGAGACAGCCGGCGCCGGCGCCCTCGAACCCGCGGCCCGGCCGATCCTGGCCGTGAAGAACATCGAGGTCATCTACGACCACGTGATCCTGGTGCTGCGCGGTGTCTCGTTCGAGGTGCCGCAGGGCAAGATCGTCGCGCTGCTGGGCGCCAACGGAGCCGGCAAGAGCACCACGCTCAAGTCGGTGTCCACCTTGCTGGCCTCGGAACGCGGCGAGGTCACCAAGGGCTCGATCGAATTCCGGTCCAAGCGCACCGAGACGCTGAGCCCTGGCGAGATGGTCGGCATGGGCATGGTGCAGGTGATGGAGGGCCGGCACTGCTTCGGCCACCTGAGCGTGGAAGACAACCTGATCACAGGCGCCTACGCGCGGCCGATCAGGCACGCCCAGGTGCTGCAAGAGCTGGAACGCATCTACGCGTACTTTCCGCGCCTGAAGATGCGCCGCACCAGCCTGGCCGGCTACACCTCGGGCGGCGAACAGCAGATGGTGGCCATTGGACGGGCGATGATGGCCAAGCCCAGCATGCTGCTGCTGGATGAGCCCTCGATGGGCCTGGCGCCGCAGATCGTGGCCGAGATCTTCGAGATCGTGCGCGACCTGAACCAGAAAGAAGGCGTCAGCATCCTGCTGGCCGAGCAGAACACCAACGTGGCGCTGAAGTACGCAGACTACGGCTACATCCTGGAAAGCGGCCGCATCATGATGGACGGCCCGGCCAAGGCGCTGGCCGAGAACGCCGACGTCAAGGAGTTCTACCTCGGCCTGTCGAAGGAAGGGCGCAAGAGCTTTCGTGACATGAAGTCGTACCGGCGGCGCAAGCGCTGGTTGTAGGCGTACGGGTGGGGTGCGCCGAACTGTTCTGCACTTTTGACATCTGCTCTCCTGTGCCGTCCAGGCTCAAGCCAAAGGACTTTTCGTATGTCCGCTGCGCGGGTCCACCGGTCACTCGACCAGCGTGCACGGTCGGCGGCAATCGGTAGAGTCAGAATGTGGCGCAATGGAGGTAAGTCTGGTTTGTCTGTTGCCGCCCCTTTCGTTTGGCGGTACCCGAGCAACGTCGCCGTAGCTCCGTTTCCACATTCCCCTCATCGAACTGGACGTGCAGATTTCCCGCATCCGGCTCTCGGACAAGACTTCACGCCTTCGCCCACAATCCGCCACGCCTCAAGTTGGCCAGGCGTACGAGCCCGAAGTGCACTTAGAGATGCGAGAGTGGATAACTCCCGCCCCCGCGTCGCCTGAGCTTCTACTTGTTGCGCAGCCTCCGGCGCAACCGCGGTGCGGTGTAGTTGTCGAGTGCGCGGTATGCGACGCTGGTCGTGCCCACAATGCAATAGTTCGCCCAGTCACGCAGCGCGCGGTTCAACTTTGCCACCTTCTCCGAGATCTTTTGCGGTCTTCAGATCGGTCAGGTCGTGGACCTTCTCGACCACCGACTTCCGCATGCCTCACATGGACGGCTTCGAGACGGTCCGCCAGATGATGACCAGCGAGTTCATGCGGCCACAAACATTGATTGCCGTATCGGCAAGCTCGGCACAGGAACTGGCGGTAGTGGGACGACTTCCGCCCGACGTGCAGCTGTTTAGCAAGCCACTGGATCAGGCGCTCGTGATCGCAATCTTGCGCAGAGGGGCAACCAGCGACTAGCCCGCTCGGTAACCAGCCGCCGGCTCCAGGAAAGCCTGCTCGACGCCGCCTGCTATTCTCTGTACAAGACGTGGGGGCTTTGCGGCTTTCCCGGTCGTCTCTGGCGATCCCGGCGCCCTGCTTTGAGAGTAGGAAGATGACTCGATGGACTCCCTGGCATCGTTCTTCGGCCGCAACGGCTTCCTGCCGCACGGGTACTGCTTCACCTGGACACCCGGTGTGCTCTGGACCATGGTCTTGTCGGACTTGGTGATTGCCGCCGCCTACATGTCCATTCCAGTGGCCATCGTCAGTTTCGTGCGCAAACGCGGCGATCAGGCGAACAACGGCGTGGCGTGGCTCTTCAGCGCTTTCATCCTGGCCTGTGGCATCACCCACATGATGGACGTGTGGACCATCTGGCAGCCCGACTATGGCTTGCAGGCGCTGAGCAAGGCTGTGACAGCCGGCATATCTCTCGCCACGGCGGTCGCACTCTGGCCGCTGATGCCCAAGGCCTTGGCGGTTCCCTCCGTGGCCCGCTTGCAGTCGGTCATCGCGTCGCTCGAAGCCGAAATCAAAAGACGCCGCCAGGCCGAAGACAACCTGGGTGAGATCCAGCAGAACTTGGCGGTCACGCTGGCCAGCATCGGCGCGGGCTTCATCGCGACTGATCGCGAGGGCCGCGTCACCCGCATGAATGACGTTGCCGAGCGCCTGACCGGCTGGTCGCAGGCGCATGCCGAAGGCCAGAGTTTCTGGCAAGTGTTTGAACATGAAAATCGCCCGCCGGCCTACACGAGCAAAAACCCTGTTGATGTGGTGATCGAGCAGGGCTTCACGATCGACACTGTTCATCGGACCGTTGCCATTTCCCGCGACGGCCGACGCACGCCCGTGGAAGCGCAGACGGCACTGACCCGCCAGGACGACGGCACGGTGCGTGGCATCGCCATGGTGCTGCGCGACATGACGCAGACCGTGCGCGCCGAAGCCGAATCGGCGCGGCTGGTGGCGGTTGTCGAGTCCTCCAGCGACGCGATCATCAGCAAGACCATGGACGGCAAGATCACGACCTGGAACAGCGCCGCCGAATCGATGTTCGGGTACCGGGCCGAAGAGGTGATCGGGCAATCCGTGTACATGCTCATTCCAGCCGATCGGCACAACGAAGAGGTTGGAGTGCTGGCGGATCTCAGCCGCGGTGAAAGGGTCCCTGCCTTCGACACCCAGCGACTCACCAAGGACAAGCGCTTGCTGGACGTGTCGGTCAGCATCTCGCCCATTCGCGACAGCCGCGGTCAGTTGATCGGCGCATCGAAGATCGCCCGGGACATCAGCCGCCAGAAGCAGGACGCGGCAGCGCTGCGCGACAGCGAGGAGCGTTTGCGCCTGGCCATCGAATCTGCCGAGATGGGCACATTTGATTGGGACATGACCAGCAACCGAATCACCTGGACGCGACGACATGCAGTCCTTTGGGGCTACGAGGAGCACGAATTCGACGGCAGCTACTCTGCTTTCGCGCAGCGGGTGCATCCGGACGATGCGCCAGGCATTGCTGCCAAGGTTGCGTCGTCTTCTGCCTCTCGCGGCCTGTTTCAGCATGACTATCGGGTGGTACGGTCAGACGGCACGACCGCATGGATCTCAGGCACCGGCCGGTTTGAATTTGATGATGATGGCCAGCCGACACGCATGTTGGGCCTGGTCAGAGATATCACCGAGCAGCACGATGCCGAAGAGGCGCGCGTGAAGGCGCTTCGACTGGAGGCTGAAAACCGCCAGATTCAAGAGGCCAATCGGCTGAAAAGCCAGTTCCTGGCCAACATGTCGCACGAGTTGCGCACGCCGCT
>Ga0105047_10019778_pt1 | contig 10373 bp, 7 predicted proteins | sample MAT04_FD_78384 | JGI IMG/M metagenome (GOLD analysis project Ga0105047, IMG submission 78384) | Freshwater microbial communities from Lake Fryxell liftoff mats and glacier meltwater in Antarctica - MAT-04 (megahit assembly) | ecosystem: Environmental > Aquatic > Freshwater > Ice > Liftoff... | reverse complement strand
TTTTCATGGAAGGAAACGGAGGGTTTGTGTACGTTTCCGTCATTCCATACCACGTGGGCGATTTGCCTTATTTTTCTGTGGCGCAAGCAAACGCTGTGGTTGTCGATTCCAATGTCTGCGATGAGCGTCATGATCATTCTGTCAACGCTGACGACAGGTTCGCATTACATCGTCGATTTGGCCGGTGGGGCAATTCTGGCTGCCGTTTGCATCGCTTGCAGTCGCCGAGTTACGGCGTTCTCTTATCATGCGAACGGTTCGCCACGCGTGATTGAGTGGTTGGCACCACATTCGCTTGCATCATGGCTGCCCTACTTGCGACGACGTCGGTCAAACGCGTACGAACGTTTTTAAAGCATCATTCGTTAGGTTGCGATTGACTTGCGTCTGAGGAGCTAGCCAAATGGCGATTACTTTAGCGGAACTGCGCGAGCCGTCCGGTGACGAGTTCCTCGGAAAACAATTGGGACAATTGTTCTACACTGCTTTTCGCGTCACGACCTGCCTTGATCGTTAAAATCAACACTTGTCCGCAAGTTTTACTAGTCAGAAAACAGGACTTACTCAATTTCTTTTGACAGCGCCTTTTCATGCCGTAGTGTCCCTGTAGAGAAATTGGCGAATCGGTGTTCGGTTCGCTGCCCGGTATTGATGTCTCACCGTATCGCTGCTCTGCGGCCTGTGTCCAAACGAGCAAGAGGCGACGTGACTCCATACCAAATCCGAAGCGCGAACAGCCGGCATCGGTCTATCGCACCTCTCCTCGCGAGCAAAGAACTATGAAGAATTTCGCAATCAGTATTGTTAACTTCCTCAAGGAAGAAGATGGCCCAACCGCTGTTGAGTACGCAGTTATGTTGGCCTTGATCGTTGTGGTCTGCTTGACCGCAATCACCAGCGTTGGAACGGCAGCGAGTGCCAAGTTCGCTGCTGTTGCAACTGCAATCAACAACTAGTTTAAATCGCTACGATTTCGTGGCGATTTAAACACCATGGCCATAAGGATCAGACTACGAAAAGTTTTGTTGCGAGCATCGTCGACTTCCTCCGCGAAGAAGACGGTCCGACGGCTGTGGAATACGCAGTCATGCTGGCTTTAATCGTTATCGTTTGCTTGACCGCAATCACTTCGGTGGGTACGGCAGCAAGCGCGAAATTCCAAGCCGTCAGAACTGCGATCAATAATTAATTTTGCTGCCACGGAAACGTGACGCAACCGAACATTCCCCAACGGTCAGCGATTGAAATCCCCTGTGAGTTTTTCAATGGCTGCCGAGGGGGTTTTGAAGTTTTCAGTTTTCAGTTTTCAGTTTTCAGTTTTCAGTTTTCAGTTTTCAGTTTTCAGTTTGAAGTCCGCATCAATCGATCCACGCCCGCCCGAGTAAGCCAAGCATGTACTTTCCAGGACTCCCCGCCGATGCCGCCGTTAGCGCTTGGCAGATCATCTGCTGCGCCGCAACGTTGATCACGGCAATGCTTAGCTGCATACTCGCACCGCGATAGTTATCGAAGTCAGCGAGGAAACGTGAGATCCTACCGCTGGCCCCACCCAAACACACCGCCGCGCAAAAACACTTCACACCACCGCGCACCGACACCGCGCACCGACACCGCACACCGACACCGCACAGGGAATTTCGTCATGCAATCACTTCTTGACACCGTAGTCGCCCATTGGCCCGTTTGGTTGGTAACCATCGTGTTGATCGTCGCGGCGATCATTGACGGTGCGATCCTTAAAGTTCCCAATTGGCTCACGTTTCCGTTCATTATGACCGGCTGGCTTTACGGACTCTGCAGCGGCGGTTTGCCCGGATTGGGCTACAGCTTACTGGGCACGTTTGTCGGCATGACGTTGCTGCTATTCCTTCGCAACATGGGCGGCATGGGTGCAGGCGACGTGAAGTTGCTTGCTGGCATTGGCGCTTGGCTGGGAACCGTGATCACGCTTTACGCATTCGCCGCAACGACGATTGTCGGTGCTGTGATGGCGATCATCATGGTTGTGTGGAGTGGCAACTGGTTCAAGCATTACGCAATGGCGTTTCAGATTCTGCATGAGTGGAAGACCCGCAAACCGTCGGAAGTCGCCGCCATCGCTCGAGAACGCAAGCCACGAATGATGCTATTGCCCTACGGGATACCGATGGCAATCGGCTCGATTATGTACTTCGCGATTTCTGGCCGGTTGATATAGAGGCCACGATCCTACGATTGATAGCATCTGGCGACGAGTGTGAAAGCTACGGAAACAACGAAAAAACAGCAGAAAGAAGACTTGGGCAGCTTGGGCAATTCGCATCGCCTGCGGTGTCTGTGATCGCGTAATCATGAGCATTGAAGCGAACGATCCTGCTACACCGAAATGTAGAGGAGAAGCGATCGAATCGAACTGCGCGGATGCTCAGGTAAAGAGAGTCAGTACGGTAACGTCTTTGTTAGGCGTGACGTTCAGAGGGTCGTTTTAGAACGGTTCGTTTATGACACGAACGGTGGAATTTGAGATTTGTAGGAATTGATCAGCGATGCGTAGCAAATCAATGTTCCTGATGATTGCCTGCGTTTGCGGTGCGATCGCAGCGGTAGGCGCTAGTCAATTGATGCAAGCGCAAGGCACAGCACCTGAAGCGGCTCAAACCGTTGAGATATTCGTTGCCACTCGCGTGATCAATGAAGGCGAAGAAATCAAAGCCGAGATGATGGCGTTAGAAGCCTGGCCAGCCGACAAGGTTCCGCCCGGAGCATCAAGCGATTTGGCCAAGGTGGAGTCGCGGTTTGCAGGGCAAAAGCTGTACGCAGGCGAGCCGATCATCAACGAAAAATTACTCGACGCAGCCACCGACATCACCGTCGCTATACCCAAGGGCTTCAGCGTCGTATCGATGAAAGCAGATGCTGCTAGCAGCGTCGCGAACTTGGTACGACCTGGCGACCGAGTCAACGTCATGGCTTACTTCACGAAGAGTGAATTGATTCCAGAAACCGGCGTTCGCACCGTTCTGACGGGCGTAAAGGTGTTTGCTGTCGATGGACGGACTGCACGAGATACAAAAGAGGAAAGCACGGGCGCGGCCAGCACGGTTTCGCTATTGATCGATACCAAAGATGAAGAAGCTTGGACCTATGCGTCGGAGAATGGACGCATTCGACTTTCGTTAGGTCGTCCAGCCGAAGACGCTACGGCGGGAGACGGTGAAAGCGGCGGCGAAACATTCTTGAAGTGGTTGTCTGATTATCAGGCCAACCTCGCCGCGCAAGCAGAAGCATCAAAGTTGGTTCAAGCGCCCAGCGGCGTTCCCCAAGAAGCCAACACTTCAACAAAGAAGCGTCCCGAAGGCTTCAAGATGCTCAAGCTTCACGGTGGCGAATGGACTGAATACGAGTTCGTTGACGGCAAGCAAGTTCCGGTCATCAAATCGACAAGCAGTTCGGCTGTCTCCAGTGCTGACATGGTCGAATCAAGCGTCGAAGTAACCGAGAAGCCCAACGAGCACAGTTACTTGAACGGGACCAACAGCCCGTTCTATGAACCATCAAAGGCTGCCGCTGGGTTACCTTTGCCAAAGACACCGCAGGCTCCTGAGACCGTTCCGAAAGGCGCGGTTTCAGGAATCGACGGCTATTGATGATTGATGATTGATTTTTGTTTGTACGGATAGACTTTGCAGTGGCTGCAGCGATGGATCGCGGCGGCGGTGGGCAGGACTGAAACTGGCCTTTTTGATTTCCCTCAAATTTAGAAACTCGCACGGACAGGGTTGGTGGCGGCTTCGATCAGAATCAGATCGGTGCAAGCTGACCAAGCTAGACTCGGGGTAAACCGAGCAGTCCAGCAAGGATGCAACTGCGATGAAAACCATTTTGAAGACCAAATACTTCGCTTCTTGCCTGACAAGGTATGGTTTTGCGATTGCCATTCTGGCCTCGTTTACTGCACCGCGAGAAACGGCGGTAGCGCAGGAGGGGAAGGCGCTGACCAGCGCTGGTGCACCTGTTGGTTACGATGTCACCGAGACGGTCCAGCGACTGGACATGATTGTCAAGAGCAGTCGTATCTTAACAATCAAAGGCCGCATCCCTAAGTTTCAGGTTCACAACGAAGAGGTTTTGACCGCGACACCGGTTTCAGAAAACCAAATTCAAGTCTTTGCCAAGGTTCCTGGCACCACGCAGCTAAATCTTTGGGACACAGATGAGAAGCTATATACGGTGGATGTGACGATCATCGCCGACGCGCGTGAAGTTGAAGGCATTTTGAGCAGCCAGTTGCCGCAAGCGAGCTTGCGAGTCATGCCGCTGGTGGAAAGTGCGATCGTCTCGGGCATGGTGACCAGCGCTGACGACGTTGATCGCGCCGTCGCGATCGTGGAGCAGTTCTATCCAGTCGTGATCAACAATATTCAAGTGGTTGGCGTTCAACAGGTATTGCTCCATACCAAGATCATGGAAGTATCGCGGACGAAGTTGCGAGATCTTGGCGTTGACTGGTCACTGGTCGGCTCCAGTGGGACCCTTATTAGTGCACCTAGTGGAATACTAAGCGCGGCAACGGGAACTGCGTTTGCGCCCGACCTCGCAACCGCGCGACTTACCACTGGCGACTTTGATGCGCTGGTTCAAGCGTTGAGGCAGGACGATCTAGTAAAACTACTCGCCGAACCGACCGTGGTTGCGACGCATGGTCGCCCAGCACGATTTAACGTTGGAGGTTCGGTTCCGTACGTTGTTCCAGGTGCGAATGGAACGGTCACGGTAGCCTATGTCGAGTATGGAACCTCGGTTGACTTCTTGCCCTTCGTCGTCGGACCCGGTCGAATTCGACTAGAAGTTCGTCCAGAAGTGAAGGAGCCGGACTCGTCTCGCGGCATCACGGTAAATGGTACGAACATCACTGCATTCACATCGCGTTACGTTGAAACGGCGGTAGAGATGCAAGCTGGCCAAACATTCGCAATTGCTGGTTTGCTACTCAGTCGTACCGAAGCCACAACACGCAAGACACCCTTTCTCGGGGAACTGCCCTGGGTGGGAGCTTTGTTCCGTCGTGTCAGGGATAGACGCAATGACGTTGAACTGCTGATTACCGTTACGCCTGAATTTGTTGAAGCGATGGAACCGCACGAGGTCCCTTGCGGCGGCCCTGGTTTGACGACGACGAACCCGTCTGATAAAGAGCTCTTTGGCAAAGGCTACATCGAAGTGCCAAACTTGTACGGCGATTGTGGATGTCCCAATGAGCTTGGTGGTGGCATGGTTACCGATGATCGCTCCATGTCATCCGGTCCGATGATGTCATCCGGTCCGATGATGTCGGAACAAGGTACGCTTTACGATGGTGCCATTGTACCTGGCGCAGCCCCAAGAGTTGTCGGTGACGGCGTCACGGTTGAAGCACCGACGCTTTAATGCGAAACGTAGCAAAAGCTTCAACTTGCCCCAAGTATTACCCGCGTTTTTGGCCTGAGTCTCATGAGTAATGTTTTACGTTTGGCGATGGTCGATCCGAACGACGGCACACGCGAGAAACTGAAAGCGATGCTGTTGACGATCGAAACCGTTTGGTTGGATGCTGATTGCTCACGGTACGAGTTCTTCCCAGACGTTGTGGCACAAACGAAACCGGATGTCGGGGTACTTGCCCTTGATGCTGACCCGAACAAAACTATTTCGCTTGTTGAACGTCTTTCCAAAGAGAATCCTGAGTGCGTGTTGCTGGTCGTCAGCGGCAGCAATGATGGTCAGTTGATCTTGCGAGCTATCCGCGCTGGGGCTCGCGAATTCTTGACGCTTCCGCTGGCGAAGGAAGAACTGGAATCTGCGCTCAACCGCGTCAGTACTCAAAAATTCGGTGCCGCCGACTCGCGTCGCGGAAGCTGCGAAGTGATCGCAGTGGCGGGCGCGACCGGTGGTGTTGGTTGCACCAGCGTGGCAAGCAATTTGGGTTGCATCCTGGCGGGCGAACCTGGTAAGTCTGTCGCGTTACTGGACTTGGACTTGGCGCTGGGCGATGCGGACGTGTTTTTGAACGTCATCCCCGACTACACGCTGGCTGATGTCGTCCAAAACGTGTCGCGACTTGACATTCAATTGCTAAAAAAATCATTGACCAAACACGCGTCCGGACTTTATCTGTTGCCACGCCCGGTTGAGCTTCACGACACCAACGCTATCACTGCCGAGAGCCTGCGCAAGGTCATCGGACTCCTCAAGGCATCCTTCACACATTTGATAGTTGACTTATCAAAGGGGTACAGCGAAGTCGATATGTCAGTGATGGAAGCGGCGAACAAGGTGTTGCTAGTGACACAACTTGACTTGCCCTGCTTGCGAAACGTCGTGCGATTGATGATGAGCTTCGAGGAAATCGCTGGCTTGAAACAAAAAGTTGAAATTGTTGTCAATCGCGCGGGGCTAGACTCGGGACAGATCAGCTTGAAGAAGGCCAAAGAAACGATTGGCCGTGAGGTTTATGCTTTGCTACCGAACGACTATCGCACGATGGTATCAGTTCGCAACAACGGAGTGCCGCTGATCACTCAAGCGCCCAAGGCAGCGATCACAATCGCTCTGCGGGAAATGGTTGCCAAACTCGCTGGCGAAACCGAAGCGTCTCAAACCGCTGTTTCTGAAGAATCTGACTTGAATGAAAGCCGGTGGAAGAAATTCTGGCCGGGCAGCTCGAAATCAAAGGTGTAACATTGGACCGCGGAGATTTGTCATCGCTTTGGACATGCCAAAGCCAAGCTGGTCGTGAACAGTTACTTCGCAAAGATTCGCCTAACAAGACGAAACCAATCACTGGCTCGGTGATTCCTAAATTGAGCGACCGAACCGATGTTTCGTCCCTTTGGCTATCCGGCGGCACGCGATTGCAGCCACCCCACGAGCGTCCTTAGCATCACGCCCGTTGCACCCGCATCTCGATGCGGCTTGGCCGATTCTGCAAACGCCGGCCCTGCGATATCGATGTGGACCCATGGGACACAATCGACAAACTGCTCCAGGAATTTCGCTGCCGTGATGGCACCACCCCAGCGACCGTCACCGACGTTTTTGATGTCAGCGACTTTGCTTTTAATCTGTTCCCGATAGAAATCAAACATCGGCAGCTGCCACACCAACTCGCCTTGGCCCTTCGCAGCAGAACAGATATCGCGGCACAACGGTTCGTTGTTGGTCATCAACCCCGCGACGTCACAACCCAAAGCCACCATGCAGGCACCGGTCAACGTCGCTAGATCAACGATCGCCGCTGGTTGATATTGAACCGCAACGTCCAGAACGTCAGCTAGTACGACGCGTCCCTCAGCATCTGTATTGAGGATCTCGATCATCGTGCCTTTGCGAGTTTCGATCACATCCCCCAGCTTGAACGCTTCGCCGCTGATCATGTTTTCAGCAAGTCCGCACAGGCCGACAACATTGACGGGCACCTTCAGGATCGCGAGTGCGCGCATGACGCCTAGCACCGTCGCCGCGCCCGCCATATCGCATTTCATATCGATCATGCCATCACTTGGTTTGATCGACAAACCTCCGCTGTCGAAGGTCACGCCTTTGCCAACCAGCGCGATCGACGGTAATGACTCAGCTCCACCACGATAATGCAAAATCACCATTCGCGATGGTTTCGCCGAAGCAGCACCAACGGCCAACAGCGCTCGGCAGCCCTCCGCTTCCAAGCGTTTTTCGTCCCAGACTTCGATCCCCAAGCCGACATCACTGGTAATCGCTTGCGCTGCCTCCGCGAACCGTTGCGGATACATACGATTGGGCGGTTCATTAACCAGTCGACGAACAACATTGATGGAGTCACCGATCGTTTTACCGCTGACGATCGCTTCCTCTGAGACACCTTCAAATGCAATGCTTCCGGGCGCAAATGCCTTTGGCTCCGTCACGTAAATCGCTTGGCCATCGCATCCCGTGATCGACCCGGCGATGAATGCATCATGGCATTCGTGTGGGACAAGGGGATCGAGCGATACGACGACCAAATCCCGTTGCGCGTCGCATAATCGCCTCATTATCGTTGAGCCAAGGAGGTGAGTTTTGCCACGATCAAGTTGCGTCGCCTTACCGAAACCAACAAACAACAGCGATTTTGGTGCGTGCTTGAGCGCTCCGATCGCAGGTGGCAGCGGCATCAGTAGCATTTCACCGTAGCCCGTCTTCATCAGGCCCGAAGCGATGGATTTGACAAGCCAACCATTCAATTGCTGATCGATGTCCGCAGCAGCACTGCTCATCGCCCCCTCGTCACCGATCCCTACGACTAAGCAATCACAGTCGGTTTCGAGCAGTCGTCCAGCAATACTTTCAATCAAAATCTGCGGAATCACGGGCAAACTCACGGTGCATTACCTTTTCAATCAAAGCCAAATTTCAAGTCAGGTGTTTAGTGTAGAACTGGTCAGCCGGTTATCCTATCGGGCCTTTCCCACGCTGGCACCTACTTTGGCGGCACGGCGCAAGCCGTCCGATTCCGAACGCCCCAATCGATCAACAACGCACCGGATGGCTCGCGCCATTCCGCTAACAAAAAAACACACAGTCAGTATGAAACACCGCAGCACACGCGACGTCGTGGAAGATCTTCGCCAAGGCGGACGCTTGATCGAAGTCACTGACGCAGTCGACCCCAACCAGGAGATGGCAGAAATCCAGCGCCGGGTCTACCAGCGAGGTGGCCCAGCGGTGTTGTTTACCAATGTCATCGGTTGCCGGTTTCCAATGGTGTCCAACCTGTTCGCATCCCTTGAACAGGCGAGGTACCTGTTTCGGGACACGCTCGAGTCGGTGCGACGATTGATTGAGGTCAAGGTTGACCCGGCAGCGCTGCCGCGAAGTCCGCTGCGATACATTGGCACACCGTTGACGGCATTGCGAATGCTCCCTCGATTCACTCGCCGCGCGGCCATTAACGAAAAGCACTGCTCGCTTGCCGAGCTGCCTCAATTGAAATGTTGGCCAGACGATGGCGGTGGGTTTGTGACGTTGCCGCAAGTGCTGAGCAGCGACCCTCAGGCCCCAGACAATTTGATGCGAGTCAACCTCGGGATGTATCGCGTGCAGTTGTCTGGCAATCAATACGATCCATCCGATGAGGTCGGCATCCATTACCAAATTCATCGTGGCATGGGTGTTCACCATCGCGCGGCGATCGATCTAAGCAAACCGCTGCGTGTTGCCATTACCGTCGGCGGCTCACCCGCGATGACCGTTGCTGCCGTGATGCCGTTGCCAGAAGGACTGACCGAACTGACGTTTGCCGGCGCGCTTGCTGGGCGGCGCATCTCGATGTTACGAGGCAACCATGCACCGGTTTACGCAGACGCTGATTTTGCGATCGTTGGTGAGATCGATCCTCATGCGACCAAGCCCGAAGGCCCGTTCGGTGATCACCTCGGTTACTACAGCCTGCGTCATGACTTTCCATTCATGAGGGTCAAGCATGTTTGGCATCGACGTGACGCGATTTGGCCGTTCACCGTTGTCGGACGTCCGCCGCAAGAGGACACGACGTTCGGACAACTGATTCACGAACTTACCGATCCGATCATTCCTTCGGTAATTCCAGGTGTTCGGGCCGTTCATGCCGTGGATGCAGCCGGCGTTCATCCGTTACTGCTTGCCCTAGGCACCGAACGGTACATGCCACATCTCGAGTCGCACCAACCGCAAGAGTTGCTCACGCAAGCCAATGCGATCTTGGGCAACGGACAATTATCACTGGCGAAGTATTTGATGATCGCAGAGGATCGCTCGGGAACGCTTGACATTCACAACATTGGGGCGTTTGTGAGTCACGTTCTCGCCCGCTTTGATTCGCGCCGCGACCTGCATTTTCAAACGCGTACAACGATTGATACGCTCGACTACAGCGGCACTGGAATGAATCGCGGGTCGAAGGTCGTGATTGCCGCTGCGGATCGACCCATGCGAGAATTAGGAACGACACTGCCAAGCGACCTGCGTCTGCCCGATGGATTTTCAAACCCGCGAATCGTGACTCCAGGCGTCCTGGCGATCCAGTCGCCGAGATTCACCTCCGACCATTCAAGAGCCGACGTTGAACGTTTCTGTACCGAGTTTGCTGGCGACCGCGAAGCACGGAGTTTCCCTTGGATCACGCTGGTAGACGATTCGACCTTTACCGCCGCATCACTTTCGAATTGGTTGTGGGTCACGTTCACGCGAAGCAACCCAGCGATTGATTTGCAAGGCGTCGACAGCGCGGTTGTTGACAAGCACTGGGGCTGCCGTGGGCCAGTCGTGATCGACGCGCGAGTGAAGCCACATCACGCACCACCGCTTGTGGAGGATCAACAAGCTCAAAAGAAAGTCGACGCACTGGCGGCGCGCGGTGGAGC
>Ga0105047_10019777_pt1 | contig 10373 bp, 9 predicted proteins | sample MAT04_FD_78384 | JGI IMG/M metagenome (GOLD analysis project Ga0105047, IMG submission 78384) | Freshwater microbial communities from Lake Fryxell liftoff mats and glacier meltwater in Antarctica - MAT-04 (megahit assembly) | ecosystem: Environmental > Aquatic > Freshwater > Ice > Liftoff... | reverse complement strand
GCGCTGGCGCTCGATCCGACCTCGGTCGTCACCGGCTCGGCGGTCTTCGTGCCGGTCGGTGAGCCATTGCACACGGTGCGGTCGACGATGCTTCGCGGCATCACCTCCGGTCAGCATACGGTGCTGGCCGAGGCAGCCGAGGCAGCCGACGCGGCGAGCCTGCCGGTTGAGGCCGGCGAAGCGTGGCTGTTCGCCGCCGACTTCGCGGCCCGCGGCGGTGTGGGCACAGCTGCCACTACCGTTGGCGACTACTTGGGGCGGGCATCGGGGCTCTTGCACCGGTGCGCGGTCCGGGGCTGGGACTCGCGCTTGCAGCACCTGGCCGCGCAGCAGCAGGTGAACCCGGCTCCGGCTGCAGCGCCCGCCGACCCAGCGCTCGATGCACTCAGCACAGCGGAGTGGCGGGTAGCCGCTGCAGTTGCCGGTGGCCTAACGAACCGGGAGGTGGCCGCGACGCTGTTCCTCTCGGTGAAGACGGTGGACTTCCATCTCCAACAGATCTACCGGAAACTCGCGCTACGGTCCCGCACGGAACTGGCGGTGCGGGTCGCAGGTCGTGCGCACAACGCGGTCGGGCATGGCGCGCCCGCAAACCAAGGAGCTGGCGGATGAGCGACTGGTGGGAAGGCGTCGAAGAGGCGCTCGCTGCGTCGAGCACGCAAGCCCCTGATCCGTGGGCACACCTCGTGGAGGAACTGCCCGACCTGACCGACGACCAGCGCTCGTTCCTGGAACAGGTGGCAGCGCAACCGCTCGCACAGCGTCTGTCAAACGAGGACGATCACGATCCGTCTCACGGGCGTGCTGACGACGGCAATCACGCTCCCGGGTGAACCGGGAATCCTCCCGGTCCACCGGGTGACCACCGCGGCGTACGGTACGCATCGTGAGTTCCACCACCCGCCCCCGCTTCGCCGTCGATCTCGGTACCACCTGGACGTCGGCCGCACGTAACGACGGTCAACCGGTCAACCTCGGCGACCGCGGCGCGGCGATGCCCTCCGTCGTCGCCCGCAGCGATGCCGGCTTCGTGGTCGGCCACGCCGCCGAACGTGTGCTGGCCACCAGCCCGGAACGCGGTGTGCGAGAGATCAAGCGCCGCTTCGGTGACACCACACCGGTGGTGCTCGACGGGCAGCCGTTCACCCCCGACGCACTGACGGTCGAGCTGCTGCGCGGCGCTGCCAGCGCAGCAGGCATCAACCCTACGACTACCACCGCAGTCCTCACGCACCCCGCGAACTGGGGCGAGTACAAGCTCGATCTACTGCGCAACGTGGCCGCACAGGCCGGGTTCGCCGATGTCGAGCTGATCAGCGAGCCCGCCGCAGCGGCGCTCCACTACGCACACTCGGGCCGTTTGCACGAGGGCGACACAGTCGCCGTCTACGACTTCGGCGGTGGCACGTTCGATGCCGTCGTCGTTCGGCTCACTGCCGCTGGCCCGGTGCAGTTGGGGGCACCGCAGGGTCTCGAGCGCCTGGGCGGCATTGACATCGACCAAGTCGTGTTCAGCCATGTGGCTGCAGCCGTCGGTGGCGCACTGAGCGCTCTCGATCGCAACGACCCCGACGTCCGCCGTGCAATCCTCGCGCTGCGAGCCGAGTGCACGGTGGCCAAAGAGCAGTTGTCGTCTGACGGTGAGGCCACGATCAACGTGGTCGCCCACGGCCTGAGCACGCAGGTCCGGATCACCCGTGACGAGATGGAGTCGGCGTTGCGGCCGCGGATCGCCGACACGATCACCTCCCTCGAGCGTGCCGTTGCATCGGCCGGCCTCACCTTCGGCGACCTGGCCGGAATCGTGCTGGTCGGTGGCAGCTCGCGTATTCCGCTCGTGGGCGAGATGGTGGCCGCCGGTACCGGCCGGCCATTGCTGATCGACGCCGACATGAAGCTCGTCGTCGTGCAAGGCGCAGCGATGACTGTCGCTGGCACGGCTGCTGCCTCAGCACTCACCCCTTCGTCGCCGGCGCCTTCTGCGCCGTCGGCTTCAGTTCCCGCCCGAGACACCGATCCGGCGGCACCCACCGAAACCAAGGAGACCACCATGTCGGATACACCAAACAGCGACGGCTCGAGCTCCCAGGGCGGCGCGATCCCGCCGCCGCCGCCGAAGAAGGACGAGGACAAGGGAAGCGTTTCTGCCGCAACGCTGATCGGTGGCGCCGCGGTCGCGGCCGCAGCGGTCGCCGGTGGTGTGCTCTTCGGAGATGACATCGTCGAGGCCGTCACCGGCGGCGACGACGAGGCTCCACAACACCCGACACGCCTGCCGACACCCGCACCGCCGACCGTGCGGCCCGAGAAGCCGGCGACGAGACGATGGATGCGTTCGACGAGGTCGCGGCCGCCCCGGTCGTGCCGCTCCCGCCGCCCGCGCCTGCTGCCAACTTCGGTGGCGGCGGTAGCGACAATGGTGGTGGTGGCGGACAGCAGCAGCGTGCACCCCGCCCGGAGTCTTCCCCGGCGGCGCCTCAGCAGCCGACTGACTCATCCACAGCACCTGCAATCGACCCCGAGTTCGAAGGCGTCCGCTCGACGTTGCTCGATCGCATCGAGAACCTCGACTTGGGCGACGGCGTATCGCCGGAGGACGTGCAAACGCTGAAGGACCAGTTGCGTGACACCGTCGATCGGTTCCAGCCGAATCCCGGCCAGAGCGCCGAGGCTGCGCTCGCCGACCTGCGTACGCAATACGACGAGCGGGTGCAGGACTTCACCCAGGATCAGAAGATCGAAGCCCTGATCGACGAGCAGATGCGCGACAATCAGGCTGACGCCGCCGATCCGACCAGTCCGAACGCGACGGACCCGATCATGGTCGATCCCAGCGCGATCGATCCCACGATCGACCCGTCGACGGGAGAGTCCCTGCCCTTCCAGGACACCGCGATGCCCGATCCGGTCGTGACGCTGACGGCGCCCGTCCTGCAGACCATGATCGCAACCGAGGACGTCATGTCCGATCCCGACGACGGCGGCGAGGTGGCCTCCGACCCCGACGACGGCGGCGAGGTGGTTCAGCCCGGGGTGATCAATGTCAACCCGACGCTCGACATTCGTACCGACAGCGCCGTCAATGTCGGTGATGTCGTGGCCTCGGACCCCGACGACGGTGGCGAGATTGCCGGCGGGCTGATCGACGACTTCGATTCAGTTTCCGACACCTTCCAGGAGCAGGTTGCCGCCGTCGATCTGCCGCTCGCGGATTTGGTTGCCGCCGGCGAAGATCTGTTCGGCGAGGGCATCGCGTCCGGCGAGCAGGCCCCAGGTCTCCACCTTCCCGACCTCGCGCCGCTTGCGACCGACATCGTCGGTGCTGGCGAAGCGCTACTCGACGGCAACATCTCCGGTGCGGTCGGTGGCATCCAGGACGCAGCGCAGGACTACGCCGTGGTGAGCGACGACGTCGTCGACGTTCCCTATGAACAGGACGTCGACGACACGGTCACCGACTTTGCTGATGATCCGGTCGATTCGGCCCGCGACACGCTGGAGGAAGCCGAAGGCAGCGTGGCCGGCATCGCCGACGACAACGGGCTGTGAGCGAGCTACGGGTTCGTCAGACGAAGCGGAACGTGCTGAGCGCTTCCATGAACGGCTTGACGAGCCCGTCCATCGCCCCCACCGGAGCGGTGAGGATGAATTGGAAGAAGTCGACGGTCTTCCCGCCCTCGGAGACGGGAGCGAAGAACAGCGCGTGGAACTGTGCAATCCGTTTGTCGTTCGCAGTGAGTTCGACGCCCCGCACGTACATCACCTGGTTACCGAAGCGCACCAGCCGCTCACCGTTCTCGGTGGCGTCCGGTGAGGACCGCTTCAGCCGCGCCCAGCTGGCCTTGGCGGCGGCTTCGAAGTCGACCGACCGGGCGACCTTGTCGTGGCTGAGGATCGCGTTCACCCAGAACCCGTCCACTTCCTTGGGGAGGCGCAGCACGGCCAATGCGCCCGGTGCCTCGTCGAGCACCCAACCCAGGGGCACGGTGAGCACGAACGACGGGATACCGGGGATGAGCTTCCCCGGATGGACGACTGCGCGCGCGGCAATGTCTGCAGTGGAAAGTTCCGTGGCCATGGTTTGCGAGAGTAGCGCAGTTGCCGGAACACGAATTTCAGAACCGGGAATGCTCCCGGTGCCCTCGCTCGGAGGGTTTTCTACGATGCATGCGGACGCAGATGGAAGGTGAGCGATGAAGAATCCCTTTGCCACACTGGTGGATGCAGTAGTTGAGGCCGGTGGTGACATCATCGACTCGGCGATCGAGACGGTGGTCGAGACGACCGTGGAGGTCGTCGAGACGGTGGTCGAGACGACCGTGGACGCCGTCGACGACTACGCGTTCGACACGGTCGACTACATCACCGACGGCGCGGTCGATCTCGATTACGACAACGGTCAGTTCACAGCCAAAGTCGATCTCGGGGTCGCCTCTGCCGGTGTCAGCATCGGCTCCGAAGGTTTCGAGGCCGGCGCCTCGGCCGACATCGGCATCGCATCCGCCGATGTGTCCTACGCGGACGGTTCCTTCGGGGCCTCCGCTTCCGCCGGTGTCGACTTCGGTCCGCTTCCGTACGCCGAAGGCCACGTCAACATCTCCGAGGACGGCACCATCGATGTCGGCGGCCGCGCGCAGGGCACGATCCCAACGCCGCTCGGCATCGTCTCGGGCAGCGTCGAGGGTGGCTACCACCAACTGCCCGACGGCAGCTGGGGTGCGTACGGCGGTGCCGAGGGCACGCTGATCACGCCCGGCGGCGTGACGGTCAGCGCCGGTGGCGAGGTCTCCTACGAAGTTGAGGCCGACGGCGACGAAGTGTTCCGGGCCGGCGGTCAGGTGGGCGTCGCTGTCGCCGGTGGCCCGTCGATCGAGGCTGGTGGCGAATACCACAGCATCGAGGACGACGGAACGTACACCGAGGGCAGTAGCGGCTACGTCGAAGGCCAGGGCTATGGCGTCCAGGGTCGCATCGAAGGGAGCTACGACAGCATCACGGATGCCGACGGCAACATCACCGAGACCTTCAGCGGTTCGCTCGAGGGCAGCGGCTACGGCCACGAGGTCGGCGCCGGTGGTACCTACGTCGAGCAGACCAACGCGGATGGCACGTCGAGCACCTCGGCCGACGGGTGGGTGGAGGTCGACGGCCTCGATGCCGATGCGCTAATGGCTCGGGCCGGCGACTACGTGGGCGATGTGGTCGGCGATGGGCTCGGCGGGTTGCCGGGTGCCGGCACAGTCAAGGACACGATCTCCAACCTGGCCGGTGATGGCAAGCTCAGTGACGTCATCGGGGGCCTCGCCGACGATTCCGGGCAGAGTGTTGCGGACGTCGCGGGCGGCTTGGCAGACAGCGGGAACTTCGACGACTTCTCGTCCGACCTCATCTCCAGCGAGGTCACTGAGGCCGCCGCCGACGAGACCTGGGATGATCTCCTGGAATGAGCAACACTCCACCGCCCGCAGCGCCGCCGGCACAACCCGCTGGCGCCGATGAGCTGATCATCGAACTCGCCAAGGTGCTCACCAACTTGGGCAGGACGGATCTCGCCGGCCGTGCACAGGCGGCGGCTGCGCGGCTGCGCCGGCCGAGCACTGTCGTGTGCGTGGTCGGCGAGTTCAAGCAGGGCAAGAGCTCGCTGATCAACTCGCTGCTCGGCTACCCGGTCTGCCCCGTCGACGACGACCTTGCCACCTCCGCAATCACGCTCGTCCGCTTCGGCGAGCAACCGGCTGCCGTGGTCCGCCGTCGGGAAGGCGACCAGAAGATCGCCGAACCGGTGCCGGTGGCGCGAGTGCACGAGTTCGTCAGTGAGTCGGGCAATCCGGGCAACGTCAAGGGCGTCGAGCGAGTAGAGATCACGGTGCCCAGTGCGCTGCTCAAGCAGGGCCTGGTCATGGTGGATACGCCCGGCATGGGTGGGCTGGGTGCCGGTCACGCCGCTGCCACGCTCGGCTTCCTACCCTTCGCCGATGGGTTGATCTTCGCCAGCGACGCTTCGGCCGAGCTGAGCGCCCCCGAGGTCGAGTTCCTGCACAGGGCCACCGAGTTGTGCCCGACGGTGCTGTTCGTGCAGACCAAGATCGATCTGTTCCCGAGCTGGGAGAAGATCATTGGGCTCAACAAGGGCCACATGGAGCGGGCCGGCTTCGCCATCCCGATGGTCGCAGTTTCCAGCTCGCTGCGCGACGAGGCGCTGCGCCGCAAGGACCGAGCGCTCAACGACCTGTCGCGAGTGCCCGAGGTCGTCAAGCACCTCAACGACGACGTTGTGCTGCCCGCCAAGGCAACGGCAACCGGTCGATCCGTGTCGGACGCGCTCAGCATCATCGGTCAGCTGACTGTCGGTCTGCAGGCAGAGAAGGCCGCAGCTGCGGACCCCGAGACGGCCCGTGCCGCCGTGTCCGCATTCGAAGCGGCGAAGGCGCGCCTGGAGTACCTGCGTGGGCCAGCTGCGAAATGGAGTGTGCTGGTGAGCGATCGGGTCAGCGACCTGTCGACGAACGTCACCTTCCAGTTCCGAGGCGCTACCCGCCAGATCTCGCGGATGATGGACGAGCGCATCGAGGTTTTGACCAAGGGCGCCGAGTGGGACGAGCTGGCTCGCTACCTGCAGACCGTTGTCGCCGACGAGGTCACGAAGGTCTTCGTGCAGCTTGAGCAGGGTCGCAACAGCGTCCGCGGCGAAGTGATCGAGCTGATGCGCGATGAGGACCTGGTCATCGGCGAGCACGACAACGGTGTGTCGCCGTTCGATCTCAGTGATCTGTGGTCTGGCAAGGATCTCGACCCTGAGACGAGCCAGCGCAAGAAGGCCGTCGGCGTGGGCCTCACCACCCTTCGCGGCGCACAGGGTGGTGTGATGATGTTCGGCATGCTCGGCTCGTTCCTGCCGACCGCGGCCGGCGTGCTGCTGATGTCGAATCCGGTATTGCTCGGAGTCGGCGCGTTGTTCGGCAGCATGGGGCTGGCGGAGGATCGCAAGCGCAAAGTCGCCGTCCGCCGCCAGGCCGCTCGCTCGCAGGTGCGCCAGTTCCTGGACGACGTGCAGTTCGAGGTCGGGAACAAGATCAGCGCACTCGTCCGCGACATCCAGCGCGACCTCCGCGATGAGTTCGGCGAGCGGCTCGCCGAACTCGTGCGCACGTGCACCGAGGCGGCAACGCGAGTGCAACAGGACAGCCAGAAATCGGCGACGGAGCGACAGGCCCGAGTCACCGAGCTCGATGCCTCCCTGAAGTCGTTCACCCGTCTTCAGACGGCGCTCTCAGCGCTGCAGACCACTCCAGCGGGCGGCCGGGCATGAGCACCGATGGTTCGGTTGCCGAGCAGGTCCTGGAAGTCGCGCGGGCGGCAGTCGCCGGGGCACCCAACGATCAGACCCGTGAGCAGGCGCAGGCCGTGGTGGACCGCCTCAGCGGCCCCTTACGCGTCGCCATCGCCGGCCGCGTAAAGGCTGGCAAGTCCACACTGCTCAACGCGCTGGTCGGTGAACGCCTGGCGTCCACCGATGCGGGGGAATGCACGAAGCTGGTCAGCCGTTACCGCCGAGGCAGCGGGTACCAGGTGTCGGCGATCCTCAACGACGGCCGGACCGAACAGCTTGCGTTCACCCGCGCCAACGGTGCGCTCGATGTGCAGCTTGGCGGGCTCTCGGAACGCGATGTGCAAATGATCGACGTGCTGTGGCCGACCACTGCGCTGGAGACGATCACACTGATCGACACGCCGGGCCTGGCGAGCATCAACGACGAGAATTCGCGCCGGACGCGCGAATTCCTCGAGCAGCAGGACGACAAGCCCAGCGACGCCGACGCCGTCATCTACCTGATGCGCCACGCGCACCGCAGCGACGTCGCCTTCCTCGACGCGTTCATGGACCGCAGCGTCACGTCGGCCTCGCCGGTCAACGCGGTCGCGGTGCTGTCGCGAGCCGACGAGATCGGCGCCGGGCGGCTGGACGCGATGGAGTCGAGCACGAAGATCGCCGCCCGTTACCAGGCCGATCCGCAGCTGCGTGGGTTGTGTGCCGCAGTCGTGCCGCTGGCTGGGCTGCTCGCCGAGACGGGGCTGACCCTGCGCGAGGACGAGGTGGCGGCGCTACGAATGCTTGCGGCCACCGACCCCGACACGCTGGAACGGATGCTGCTCTCGGCCGGGCAGTTCTGCGACACGACCGCCAGCGAGCTGACCGTCGAGCTGCGCCGCTCGTTACTCGATCGGCTGGGCCTGTTCGGAGTGCGGCTCGCGCTCGCCGAGATCCGCGCTGGGCGCGGCACCACAGCGGCAACCCTCGGGCCGATCCTCGTGCAGCAATCCGGCCTCAACGCGCTGCGTCAGCTGATCTCGCAGCACTTCATGCCTCGCGCTCGCGTGCTGCAGGCTCGGTCCGGTCTGGTCGCGCTGCGGTCGCTCGCCCGTTCGCTGGAGCCGGTGGTGCCGGCGCTGGCCGCTGAGATCGACCGCCGGTTGGAGCAGCTGGAAGCCAGCACGGTGCAGTTCGCGCAGGTACGCGCTGCACACCTGATCGCCTGCGGAGCGGCCACGGTGTCGCCGACGGAGCGCGGCGAACTGGATCGCCTGTTTGCCGGGCCTCCCTCGCCCGCGTCGGTCGGTGTCAGCCCGTCGGCGACCGTCGAGCAGGTGCGGGCGGCAGCAGCGGCGGCCATCGCCCGATGGCGCACACAGGCTGGCGACCCGCTCGCCGACCCCACCACGGTGGAGGTGTACGACATCGCCACCCGAGTCGTCGAGCAGGTCTACGGGGCGACGCTCTCCCGCTGAGGTCAGAAAGGCAACACTCGCGCTGATTCGGGCTATAACTGGAAGCGCTATGGCTGCACCTCAGTTCGCTCCCACCCCTGTTGTCGATACGTCGCGCTTCTACACCTCGCCGGACCACGTGCCCGACGCGTGGTCACCCGACCGTCCCGGCGACCTCGTCGGCTTCCAGCCCAGCGGTCAGCGACTCGGTTACCAGGGCCCCGACCAGGGCTTCGCGATCAAGATCGCCAACGGCTTTGCCGATCGTCTGCACCTACAACCCGGCGAGCACGCCGCCGATGCCATCACCGGCTGTCTCGGTGTCGGACTGCGCCGCGCCTCATTGTTCAGCCGGGCACCAGTAGTGCACGACCTCACGATCGCGTTCACCATCTTCGGTTTCCTCGATGCCGCGCCGCCGGCCGAACTGGTGGCGCTCCGTGGCGCATTGTTCGTCGGCGTCGCGCACGGTCATCATTACAAAGAGGCCCGCGCCATCGCCGACATGGTGCCCGAGGCAACGCTGCGCCAAACGCCGCAGCAGGTCGCCGCTGCCTACCCTGCCAACTGGCGCACTCTGCTGGGCGTCTGAACCCGGTACGCGCAGGGCCCCCGAGCCGTCGTTCTCACGACGACCCGAGGGCCAACTGCAGGTGGAAGTGGCTGACCAGCCGGTGACCGACGGCGGCAGCATCACCGAGTCGACCAGGTAGACCGTGGTGTTGGCGGTCTGGATGTCATCGACGTCGACCATCGTGGTGCCGTTTAGCGTGATGATGTCACCTTCGACCACGACCGAAAGAACTTCGCCGGTGAAGGTGTTCACTTGGTGTTGCGCTGTGTTGCCGCCTCGTCCTGGGTTTGATTCGTCTCAGAAGCCGGGACAAATAGCACCCAGAAGCAGAAGTGGGACGACACCCGGCGCACTCAGGCGCGGTCCTCGAGCAGGTCCCACTTGTTTCCGTAGAGGTCCTGCCAGACGCACACCTTGCCGTACGACTCGCCGCGCGGGGCCTCCAGGAACTGCACGCCGGCCGCAACCATGCAGCTGTACTGCGCGTCGAAGTCGGCGGTGAACAGGAAGTGCCCCACGCGCCCGCCGGCTTGTCGGCCCACCGCCGCTGCCTGCGTGGCATCGGCGGCCTTCGCCAGCAGCAGCCCGGCACCGCCGCCCGCTGGTGCGACCACAACCCATCGTTTGCCGCCGCCCTGATCGTCGTCGCTGATCAGCTCGAACCCGACCGCATCTACGTAGAAGCGGATCGCCTCGTCGTAGTCCAGCACCACCAGCGCCGTCAGCCCTATCCTCATCCGTCGTCCTCCAGGTCCTGGATCACCACACCGTGCACGGCCATCAGCGCATAGGCCAACTGCACGACTTGCGTGGCATCGATCACAGGGCGCTGCAGGCCGCCGATGCCACGGATGTCGTCGAGCGTGGAGCCGACCAGGCGTGCGTCGGGGATGCGGGCCTGCGAGAAGTCGGCGCGGCCCAGCTCGCACCGCTCGAAGCGGGCAGCGCTGAGTTCGGCGGCGTACAGCTCGGCCTCGGTGAGCACACAGTCCTCGAACCAGACGCGGTCGCCGCGCACCATGCGAAAGCTGGC
>Ga0105047_10019775_pt1 | contig 10374 bp, 8 predicted proteins | sample MAT04_FD_78384 | JGI IMG/M metagenome (GOLD analysis project Ga0105047, IMG submission 78384) | Freshwater microbial communities from Lake Fryxell liftoff mats and glacier meltwater in Antarctica - MAT-04 (megahit assembly) | ecosystem: Environmental > Aquatic > Freshwater > Ice > Liftoff... | reverse complement strand
TTCATCGCACGAGAAAGAGCTGCAACGATAAGGCATCCTGCTTGCGCTCAAGTCGAGTTCTTTTCAAAGCAGAGGCGCTGATCGCGTCCCACCATCACTACACTCCAATTGTGAGAGCATCATGATACGACTTGCCGCGCTCTCGATGCTGGTCTTTCTGTCGCTCGATGTTACGCCGTTACGGCCAGTGCAATCGCACTCCGCGGCAATGGCACTCGACAGCGTCGTGCCAAATGACAATCGCGTCGCCGGTGGTACGACGCGTGCGGGCATCGTGGAATTGCATCTCGAGGCGCGGCTTGCACCGTGGCGACCAGATCTCGATGTCGACACCATGGTCACCGTTCAGGTGTTTTCAGAAATCGGTGGCGCCCCCCGCATTCCCGGGCCGTTGCTGCGCGTCACCAGCGGCACGGAAGTGCTCGTGACCATTCGCAACTCAATTCCCGATTCCACGCTCGTCGTGTATGGCTTGCGCGCCGGCACCGTTGTCAACGACACGATACAGATTGCCCCCGGGGCAACCCGCGAGGTGCGGTTTCGGGCTGGTCTGCCAGGCACGTACCTGTATTGGGGCACCACAACGGGATCTCCGCTCAACAATCGCACCCTGCGCGATTCCCAACTTACCGGCGCCATTGTAGTCGACGGCGCGGGTGTGAAGCGTGATTCAGCCGAACGAATCTTTGTCATCACGGTAATCGACATCTTCGCCGGTGACACGGTTCGTAACCGCAAAAACGAAGAAATCTGGGAACCGGTCATCAACGGCCGTGCGTGGCCCCATTCCGAACGACTCACGTACGGAGTGGGCGACACGGTGCGCTGGCGATGGTTGAATGGCGGCTATTTGCCGCACCCAATGCATCTGCACGGATTCCATTTTCGTGTGCGCGCCAAAGGCACGGGCGTTTCAGATACGACCTACGCCGCGAATCGCACGCGACTCGCCGTCACGGAATTGATGATGCCCGGTACCACATTCCAGATGGAATGGACACCTTCGCGCGCCGGCAACTGGTTGATGCACTGTCACATGATTCCGCACATCACACCGTTCCCGGAACGCGCAGACAGTGTGCGAACACACGACGTGCACGACGTTGAAAAACATCCCGTCTCTGCAATGGCCGGCATCGTGCTCGGCATCACGACAGTTGATAGCCGTACCACGCGCGCAGTCGTGCCGACAGTGACGAAACGATTGCGTATGTTCGCGCAGGAGACCAGGGCCGACAGCGGCAAGGCGCCTCGCCGAGGATACGTCGTGCAACACGGCGCAGTACCACGCGCTGATTCCGTGAACGTCACATCCGAGCCACTCATTGTGCGCCAGGGAGAAACGACGGCTATCACCGTGATCAATCGCTTGCGGGAAGCAACGACGGTGCACTGGCATGGCATGGAGCTCGAAAGCGTGTTTGACGGTGTATCCGGATGGAGCAGGTCGGGAGGCAGCATTGCGCCGCTCGTTGCGCCCGGTGACTCGTTTACCGTGACCATCACGCCACCACGCGCCGGAACGTACATCTATCACACGCACATGGACGAGGGGCAGCAGCTTGTCACGGGATTATATGGCCCGTTGATCGTGCTTGCACGCAGCGAGCGCTACGACGCGAACACCGACATTACGATGGTTGTCGGACAGGCAGTGAACGAAGGAAAGGTTGTGTTCGCGTTGAACGGACAAGGCAAGCCGTATGATCGCGCGCTGCGCGTGGGCACACGGTACCGGCTGCGCTTCGTCAACATCATGTTCGCTCCCGTGGCCGGGCTCAGGTTGGCTGCTGATTCTGCGACATTGTCATGGCGCCCGCTGTCGAAAGATGGTGCAGCGTTGCCGACCGACCGGCGCGCCATCGAGCCCGCGGTGTTGCGGCGAATGGGCGTCGGAGAAACCTACGACTTCGAATGGACCCCGACTCGTGCGATGGACGCGGTGCTGAATGTCGAAGTATTTGAGCCCGGTGGTTCAAAGTTTTTACGTCAGGTGTTCAGAGTTCGCTGAGAGATGTATCGACATATTGCCTACTGCCGCAACACGGGGCTTCATCGAAATACGTTTGCCGCAGATCACCAGAAATGTATTCTCGAGGCTGCTCAAGCACCCAGTTGAGCAACATCACTGGTCGCATTTCACGGTATGCACTGCTCGTCATGCTGGTTGCAGGGTGCGACCGAGGAAGCGTGCGCGCGCCGAAATCAGCGGCCACCAATGGCGCCGACCGGGTGCTGGTAGTGGTAAACAAACGCAGTACCTCGAGTGAAGTAGTCGGTCGCTATTACATGCAGCGCCGCGGCATTCGGCAATCGCATCTGGTTGTCGTGGATGTTCCAGTGAACGACGACATCGGACCGCTTGATTTTCGCGCCAAAATTCTGGCGCCGGTCAGAGCGGCCATTGATTCGCTGCCGGTGCGCATCGATTTCATCGCGCTGACCACTGGCATTCCACTGCGTATTGGCAACGGCGGTTACAGCGTGGACGCCCATCTGGCGGGTATGCGACTCCTGATTCCTCCGATGGTTGGATTCGATTCGGCCTGGTTGTCCACCCACCGCAATCCGTTTTTTGGCTCACGAGAAAAGTTTGCCAGTGATCGATTCAACATGTATCTGGTAACGCGACTTGATTGCGCGCATGTTGCGGAATGTCTGGCACTTGTTGACAATTGCCTTGCCGCGCGTGCCAGCAAGGGGCCGTTTTTCTTTGACGCAACCGCGCCGCAAATAGCCGACGCGGGATTTCGCGCGCAGAACGCCGGAATGCTGGCCGCCGCTGCACACTTGCAGCGCGGTGGGGCCACCGTATTGCTCGACACGAGCAAGCGGTTTGTGGCTGCAAATGTGCCGGTGATGGGATATGTGAGCTGGGGCAGCAATGACAGTCAATTTGACTCAAGTGCGTATCACGCACTGCGTTTTTTGCCCGGTGCTTTAGCGGAAACGTTTGTCTCGACGAGTGGGCGAACCTTTGGTCCGACGGTAGGCGGCCAGAGTCGAATTGTGGATCTGATTGGTCAGGGCGTGAGTGGAGTCAAAGGTTATGTCAGCGAACCCTACACTATTGCGCTGGCGCATCCGGATATTCTGTTCGATCGTTACCTGCGCGGCTTCACCCTCGCGGAGTCTTTCTACGCCGCGTCGCGCATGGTGTTGTGGAAAGACATTGTGGTGGGAGATCCGCTCTGCGCGCCATACGCCATCACGCCGTGACTGTTATCTCGCAGCTGCGCGACCAGCTCATTGTCACACAAGTCTAATCAGCATTGCTGGTGGCGGCTCTCCTGGATTGTCATCCACTCTTTGCAATTGCTGCCGCGGTTCGCAATCCAACTGCAACAAATGTGAGTGTCCCATTGCAGCATGAAGCGCTGACTTGCGCAGGCGCGCCGGCAACCCAGAGATTTTCATGATCATGCGCGCGCCCAAAGCTATCCACTACGCTCGTAGCGGGATCCGTGCCCATGCGACATCCACCCGCGGGGTGTTCCTGCCCAAGATCGCTGGCACTATTCTCCATGCGCGCGATTTTTCCGTTGCCAACTTTCGCCATGCGCCGAAACAGTTCCCGAATCTGTTCTTCCTGCCAGGACCTGAGCGCAGCGCTTTCGGGCGCATCGCGAAAGCTCAGCACGGGCATTGGGTCGCCAAAACGGTTTTGCGTAGCATCATGCAACGTGAGCCGGCTTTCGCGATGTGGGAGTACGTCGTAGTACGCACGAACGCGCGCCGTACCGGCATTCGTTGCGGTGGCACGGTTGCGCCAATCCGCCAGCAGCGCATTGCCGAGCAGCAGTTCACCATGTTCATCCCGAAGCCGAGGCTCACTGCCGACGCTTGATTCCCAGATGCGAAGATCGTGCCGCAGATAGCGCGATTGCTTGCCCGGGCGCATGAACTGTTTCGAAACGAGCGAGTGTTGCACGTTGATACCGGGGAATAGCTGCATCGGCAGTGTGAGATACGCATTCACATTGCGATGACCTGCCAGATAGCGCCCCACATTTCCGCTCCGGTTTGCCAAGCCCTCCGGATAGGACGCGTCGCGCGACAGCAGTAGCAGATGTGGTGTCCAGACGAAACCGCCAGCCAGTACAAATGTTCTGGCCGAAATCGAAACCGGTTCACCTTGGGGGTCCGTTCGATTGCCAGTCGCGCGCATGATGCGCCCTGTCCTGGAATCGGCCTGCAATCGCCGTACGAGTGTATGCGTCAGCAACGAAACCTTGCCAGCGGCAACCAGCGCATCCCACGTGAAATCCGGCGAATACTTCGCTCCCGTCGGACAGACGGGATAACATGTATCACAGCGCTGGCACTGTGCGCGCCCGTCGCGCGCGATGGAGTTTTTCGCGGACGGATTGCTCCACGCAGCAATGCCGGCGTTCGCCGCCCACTGCTGAAGTATGCCAAGATTGTAGTTGATAGGCAGTGGCGGCAGCGGATACGGCTTTCCCCGTGGATCGAGCGCTGGCGGCCCTTGTTCTCCTGCCACGCCCATGCGCTCTTCTGCTTCCTGATAAAAGGGATCCAGCTCATCGTAGGTGAATGGCCAGTCGTCGCCAATGCCATACAACGATCGAAGCGTGAAGTCTTCTGGAGAGTAGCGCGGAGTGACGCCACCCCAATGCATGGCGAGTCCTCCAACCGTCATACTTGGGGAAAACCCCCACGTAGTGCCGAGCGCGTTCTGGTCGTCGAGATGGTCCTGTTTCCAGGGACTCTCACCATAGGCCATGTAGCGCGCACGCGCCTGCATACGATCCGCGAATAACGTTGAAGGCCCTCCTGCTTCTACCACGGTAATCTTTCGCGTAGTGGTTTCAGATAGGCGGAGCGCCATGAGCGCGGCAGTAATGCCGCTTCCAACAATGAGAATATCAGTTTCAATTTCCCTCATGTGCGGGATGCGGGCAGCGACGACGGTTCGGTGGTCACGTTGTTCAACGTGCGGCACGTAAGCGGCGTGACTGCTCGGCCCATTGCGAGGTCGTGCGCCGCTGCACTGCTCGCCCAGTGGGACAAGAGCGCAACGGCGATGTGGGAGGCAGCTAGTGGAGCGGGGAGGCGATCACCTCGTTCTCGACGCAGCACAACTGCTAACAGATCGCGCCGTGCTGTGGTATCAAGTTCGGCGAATCGCTTCCTCCGAGAGCGGCGCGCAAGAATATCGAGGCCGGCCAACTGTGCACGCCACGCAGGCGCGGGGTCGGGCGGCAGATAACGGATCTCTGCGTATCCGTACCCGTGCATCTCTTCCGCAACGGGATCATAGCCGTCCGCCCACGCAACAAATGCTGCAGTCGCGGCGCGCCTCCCCTCGAGCCCAAGTTCGTCTGGCAAAACGCAGTCGCTCAATGCATCCAGACCCACGCGGTCAAAACCGGTGGTGCGCAAAGGCTGTGCAGCAGCTGCGGGATCGGCAGATCTCGCTTCGCAGGCGGCCAGGCTGCCGGCTGCGAAGGTACCTGCGGTCATCAAGAACGATCGGCGCGATGTCCGGTTTTGCGGCGAAGTCATTGTGGTTGGTCCCGTGGGCTCCCGATTTCCTTCTCGCCATCTTGTTGTTGGGTGTGCGCTTCATATCCTTTCGTGCATCCGCACGAGAGATCTGAGCAGGTAGAAACTGCAGTCGCGGATGGGCATAGGCAACATCCACTCGGTTGGTGAACTATGCAGGAAATCGCTACACTTTTTTAGCCTTGCGAGCGCTTCCCCGGAGACCTACGAATGCCCGTGCAAAACAACCTCATCGGCGGCACGTGGCTCGGCTCCTCCGACACGCTTCTCAGCATCAACCCCTCGGACACAAACGATGTCGTAGGCGAATTCGCCGTCGCCTCCGCCACTCAAGTACGCGACGCCATCGCTGCCGCTCGCGCAGCGCTCCCGACATGGGCCGCGACAACAACGCAGATGCGCTCCGACCTGCTCCACAACATCGGTTCCGAGCTGCTGGCTCGAAAAGAGGAGTTGGGCGATCTCCTCGCGCGCGAAGAGGGAAAGACACGCGCGGAAGCGATGGGCGAAGTCACCCGCGCCGCACAGATCTTCCGATTCTTCGCGGGCGAGACTGTGCGCTATGGTGGCGAAAAACTGCCGTCCGTTCGTCCGGGAATCGAAGTGCAAAACACCCGCCATCCCGTGGGCGTCGTGGGCATCATCACGCCGTGGAATTTTCCCATCGCTATTCCGGCATGGAAAATCGCGCCGGCCCTGGCCTTCGGAAACACGGTCGTGTTCAAGCCGTCGGAACGCACCCCGGCGCTTGGGTGGGCGCTCGCAGACATCATCGCGCGCACCGCTGCGCCCAAGGGTGTCTTCAATCTTGTCATGGGAGCAGGCCCGGTCGGCGATGCGATCCTCGACGGCGTTGATGCGGTCTCGTTCACCGGCTCCGTCGCGACGGGCCGTCACGTTGCAAGGCGCGCAGTCGAACGGATGATTCCGGTGCAGGCCGAAATGGGCGGGAAGAATCCGCTCGTCGTGTTGGACGACGCCGATCTCACAACCGCAGTCAATTGCGCGGTGGACGGAGCATTCTTTCAGACGGGGCAACGGTGCACGGCCTCCAGTCGACTCATTGTATGCGAGGGCATCCACGACCGCTTCGTCGATGCAGTCTCCGAACGCATTCGCGCACTGGTCATCGATCACGCCTTGAAGGCGGGTACGCAGTGTGGCCCGGTGGTGGACCAACGACAACTCGATCAGGACCTGCGCTACATCGACATTGGAAAACGCGAAGGGGCAACGCCGAAAGTTCTGGGTGAGCTGTTAACGCGGGACACACCTGGTTTCTACCTGTCGCCTACGCTCTTCGTTGATACTACCAACGACATGCGCATCAACCGGGAAGAGATCTTTGGTCCGGTCGCGTCGGTGATTCGCGTGAAAGACTACGACGAAGCGTTGAGCGTGGCGAACGATACGGAATTCGGTCTGTCCGCGGGCATTTGCACGACGTCGATGAAACACGCGCGTCACTTTCAAACGAACGTGCAGTCCGGGCTCGCGATGATCAATCTGCCAACCGCCGGTCTCGACTACCACGTCCCGTTCGGCGGCACGAAGGCATCAAGCTACGGGCCGCGCGAACAGGGCCGGTACGCAGTGGAGTTCTACACGATTTCAAAGACATCGTACATAGAGATCTGACGCGCGAGTCACCGGAGAGACGCATGGCAACAGTGGGTTTCATTGGCCTCGGACGCATGGGTCTCCCGATGGCCTCAAATTTGTGTCGCAAAGGTTTCGATCTCACGGTCTACGACATCAATTCGGCCGCGATCAAATCGATCGAGCAACTCGGTGCGAAACCGGCGGCCGGCGTCGCTGATGTGGCGGCAACATGCGACATTGTGGTGACAATGCTGCCGGATTCCGCCGCGGTCGACGAGGTGATCACGGGGGCGAACGGCGTATTCGCTCACGCTCGGAATGGTACGCTCATCATGGACATGAGTACGGTGGCGCCGACACTCACGGATCGCCTGGCGCTCACTGCGCGCGAGAAAGGTTTCTCTTTTGTTGATGCGCCAGTCGGTCGCCTCGCCAGTCATGCCGAGCGTGGTGAATCGCTCTTCATGGTCGGCGCTTCGGATGGGGATTTTGAACGCGTCAAGCCGCTGCTCGATGCAATGGGGACAACCATCCACCATTGCGGCGATGTTGGCACGGGCATCCGCACGAAGATCGTGAACAACTATCTGGCGATCGTCTCTTGTCAGTTGAACGCGGAAGCGCTGGCGCTGTCGCAGCGTTTCGGGCTGTCTCTGCGAAAGACACTCGACGTGCTGTATAACACGACCGCCGTTAATGGCCAGCTGCAAATCAATTGGCCAGCGAAAGTGCTCAAGGGTGACATCGAGCCCGGATTCACCATCGATCTCGCCCACAAGGATCTCACGTTGATCGTTGAAGCCGCGAACGCAGCGAAGGTGCCTATGCCCATCGGAGCGGTTGCGCGCGAGGCCTTCAGCATTGCCCGCTCGCGGGGATACGGAGGCAAGGATTTTTCGGCGATGGTTGATTCGCTGTGCGACCTTGCCGAGATCGAGAAGCCGCGGTTGTGACGGTGGAATTGCAGATGAAGCTTTCGTCATTTCGGAAGATGTTCTCGCGCCGCACGTACGACCCACCTGGCTTTGGCGATATTGCAGGAAACCCGGAGGCCATGATGACGAAAGTAGAACATCTCGAACGCGAAATTCGCGAGCTGTCGACCGAAGAACTCACTACGTTCCGCGAATGGTTTGTGGCGTTCGATGCGGTGGAGTGGGATGGACAAATTCAACGCGATGCCCTAACCGGCAGACTGGATCGCCTGGCTGACGAGGCCATCGCCGAACATCAATCGGGTCGTTCGCAGAAACTGTGACGCATCATGCGGCCGCAAGATTCTGGCGGTGTTATGACGCGCTGCCCTCGAATATTCAAACACTCGCCGGTAAACAATTCGAATTATTGAAGGTCAATTCGCAGCATCCATCGCTGCATTTCAAACGGGTGTTGCGATTTCATTCGGTCCGCGTCTGGCCAACCGCCTCACGAGAATATCAACCGACTTCGTCCCGACAGCACATACTGCACCGGCGCACGTCCCTCCCGAGGAAGCGCGAGTACGTATCCCAGCCTGACCAGATAGGCCAGTGTCTCTGATACAGTGCCCTGCTTCACCTTCCACAACTTTTCGAGCGCTCGCTGCGTGTGCACAGCGTCGACATCCTGTTCTCCCCACAACAGCAACCTTCGCGCGTGATGATCTTCGGCAATCGCCGTGAGTTGATCCTGATATTCCTGACGCAGTGTTGGAGCAATGTCTTCAAATAGCAGCGGACGAATACTGGCCGACACCACGTTCGTGTGTTTCGCCGGCGTGACGGGAACTGCCGGTACGAGTCCGATATTCGGCGTCACACCATCATCGAGCGCCTGCAGCAAGCCACGCAGGTCGCCACGAAACAGTTCGTAGAGTGCCTGCGTGGTACTCGGCTCGACGGGCGAAATCAGTGGCCTCAGCGAATCGCGTTGCAGGTATTTGTAACGCGCATCAAGCAGCGCGTGCACGTCGGCGATTGGCATTGGCTCGAGGTTGCGCACGCTGAAGGTGGTTCGCACTTGCTGATGGGCCATGACCGCAGCCTGTATTGCATCGGGCGTGCCTACCACCACCACGTGAAGTCCGTTGTGCATGAACAACGGGTCGCGCAGGTCGCGCATGATGATGCCGGCGTTAGTCGCTGCCACTTCACTGAGATTTTCGAGATTGTCAATGTGAACGAGCACACCCTGCGCATCACCTTCCTGCACGAGGGTCATGAGATCGCGCAGCACGCGAGGTCCATCCAGCAGAATATCCTTGGGCACGGTCGCGTTGGTACTCTGACTGACCGAACCACCTACACCGAACAGCGACACTCCCCCGCCACGTGCTTTTTCCCGGGCCGAGCGTACCAGAACCTGAGCAGACTGCATGGCCGCGTGGTCAACGGTCGTAGGCCGGTTTGCCAGCAGGATGTCGTAAACCGCTCCCAACACGCGACCGAACAGCGCTTCATTGGTGTCGTCCGCAAACACCGGCACGAACCCGTCGGTGGTCAGATATCCGCTCGCGAGGGCCTGGGCCTTGAAGCGCTTCACGAGCGTGGTTTTCCCAATGCCGGGATTCCCGGCAATTGCCCGGCGAGATGAGCCGCTCCCGGCGCTGAATAACCCGTTCGAAAGCGCCGTCAAGTCAGCTTTACGGCCCACAAACAGGCTAAGGGGGTGGGTGGAATCTCCATCGCCCAAGGGGTCCTGCCAGAAAGGGGAGGACTGTAAGTTGAAGACATTCCACGGGTTAGGCAGAGTTGGTGCGATCATTTACCCCGACTCCAAGTATCGGCGAGAAACGCAAAATCAGCGATAGAAGTATTGTATCGCCGTAATGGCGATATATCAATTGTATCGTTCTAAGGCCCTAGTCGGGCGATAATCGGACTACCATCTGTTGTCAGTTGACTCATCATCGATCTCGCGCATAAGGATCTGACGCTGACTGTCGACACCGCGAAGACGCCGAGGCTGTGGTGAAAACGGACTCTTGCGGCATCTTGACCCTGACTCAGTGAACGAGCATTACCGAGTACAGCCGCAGTACCATCGCTGAACCATTCCCAACGAACTGGCCACGAGGCACACACCCATGTCCGGCGGCGGAACCAACGTCCCTCGCAAAGATGGCATCGCGAAAGCCACGGGCGCCGCGCGCTACGCCGACGACCTGACATTTCCCGACATGCTATTCGGCCGCACCATTCGCTCCACGATTCCGCGCGGACGCATTCGCAACATTCGCCTCGATTTCGACACTGCCGGATTCACGAT
>Ga0105047_10019774_pt1 | contig 10374 bp, 8 predicted proteins | sample MAT04_FD_78384 | JGI IMG/M metagenome (GOLD analysis project Ga0105047, IMG submission 78384) | Freshwater microbial communities from Lake Fryxell liftoff mats and glacier meltwater in Antarctica - MAT-04 (megahit assembly) | ecosystem: Environmental > Aquatic > Freshwater > Ice > Liftoff... | reverse complement strand
TGGACGAAGCCGATCGTGATCGGTCGCCACGCCCACGGCGATCAGTACAAGGCAACCGACTACAAGGTGCCCGGCGCTGGCAAGGTGATGATGACGTACCTGCCTGCCGACGGCAGCGCGCCCGTCGAGATGACGATCGCCGACTTCGGCGCCGACGGCGGCGTCGCGATGGGTATGTACAACTTCAACGACAGCATCCGCGACTTCGCGCGGGCCTCGTTGCGCTACGGCCTCAACCGCAACTACCCGGTCTACCTGTCGACCAAGAACACGATCCTGAAGGCGTACGACGGGCAATTCAAGGATCTCTTCCAAGAGGTGTACGAGACCGAGTTCAAGACGCAGATGGACGCCGCTGGCTTGACCTACGAGCACCGCCTCATCGACGACATGGTGGCGTGCGCGATGAAGTGGGAAGGCGGCTACGTGTGGGCGTGCAAGAACTACGACGGCGACGTGCAAAGCGACACCGTCGCGCAGGGCTTCGGTTCGCTGGGCTTGATGACGAGTGTGTTGATGACTCCCGATGGCAAGACCGTCGAGGCAGAAGCTGCGCACGGGACCGTGACACGTCACTACCGCGAACATCAGAAGGGGAACAAGACCTCGACGAATCCGATCGCGTCGATTTACGCCTGGACACAGGGACTGACCTATCGCGGCAAGATGGATGCGACTCCCGACGTGGTCGCGTTCGCCGCGTCGCTCGAGCAGGTCTGCATCGAAGCCGTCGAGGCTGGCGAGATGACGAAGGACTTGGCGATTCTGGTCGGTAAGGACGCGCCGTACCTGCACACCGAAGACTTCCTCGACGCGCTCGATCGTCGTCTACAAGCGCGCATGAGCTAATGCGTCTGGCCGACTTCGATTACGAGCTGCCGGCCGACCGCATCGCGCAACATCCGATCGAACCACGCGACGCTGCGCGCCTGTTGGTCGATCAAGGTTCGGCGGCACCGTTGCATCGGCACGTTCGCGACATTGGCGACTTTCTGCGCGATGGCGACCTGCTGGTGGTCAACGACACCAAGGTCATTCCGGCGCGTCTGCGCTTGACGCGTGCAACCGGTGGAGCGGCGGAAGCGTTGTTGCTCGAACCGCTCGACGCCGAACACCGCACGTGGGATGCAATGGTGCGGCCCGCGCGCAAGCTGAAGGTTGGCGACGAACTGTTCGTGGGCGAGCGACCGGTGGTGCGCGTGCTCGGCCGCAGCGACGCAGGTGACACGATGCGTGTTGAGTTACTGGGGGAGGGCGACCCGCTGTTGCTCTTGCAGCAGCACGGCGAGATGCCCCTGCCGCCGTACATCGGCGCACGCCTTGAGACACCGGGTCGCTATCAGACGGTGTATGCGGATCGGCCAGCGTCGTCAGCCGCACCGACCGCCGGGCTGCACTTCACCGCCGAGCTACTCGCGTCGCTGACGGCGCGCGGCATCGATGTTGCACGAGTCGAACTAGTTGTCGGTCTCGACACGTTCAAGCCGGTAACGGCCGACGATCCGCGCGAGCATCTGATTCATAGCGAGCGCTACAACGTTTCGGCCGACGTACTCGCGCAATGCAACGCAGCCAAGCGCGTCGTCGCAGTGGGAACAACCAGCGTGCGCGCACTGGAGAGTGCAGCCCGACTTGGCGTTGGCGCCGGTCGCACCCGGTTGTTCATTCACCGACCGTACGATTGGAGAGTCGTCGATGTACTGATGACCAACTTCCATATGCCACGCACGACCTTGCTGATGATGATCGAAGCCTTCATTGGCCCGCGTTGGCGAACGCTCTACGAGGAAGCCCTGCGGGAGAATTATCGCATGCTCAGCTTCGGCGACGCGATGCTGCTCGATCGGAGCATGAACTAGATGAATTCGGTGCGCTTCGAACTTGGCGCGCAGGACGGCGCCGCCCGTACAGGCGTTGCGCACACTGCCAACGGTAGTTATCGCACGCCGTGCTTCATGCCGGTGGGGACGCGCGGCGCAATCAAGTACCTGAGCGCGGCGGACTACGAGCAGCTTGGTGTTGAGATCGTGCTGGGCAACACGTACCACCTGATGTTGCGTCCGGGCGCCGAGACGATCGCCAGCTTTGGTGGGCTGGGCAAGTTCGCAGCATGGAGGGGGTTGACGCTCACCGACTCGGGCGGCTTTCAGGTCTTCTCTCTGGAGCCCAAGGTCGACGACGACGGCGTCACCTTCAAGAGCACCTACGACGGCTCACTGCATCGCTTCACGCCCGAGATCGCGGTGAATACGCAAGAGTTGCTCGGCGCCGACATTCAGATGGTGCTCGATGTCTGCCCGCCGCTGCCGTCGCCGCCCGCGGTTGTGCGCAAGGCAGTCGAGCGCACAGCCGCGTGGGCAGCGCGCGCGAAGGTGGCGCATCAACGAACGGATCAGGCGCTGTTCGGAATCGTGCAGGGCGGCGTCGACCTCGCGTTGCGGGCCGAGAGCGCGCAACGCACCGTCGCCATCGGCTTCGATGGCTACGGCATCGGCGGCCTCAGCGTCGGCGAAACGCGCGCCGAGATGCTGCCCGCTTTGTCGGCCGCGCTGGAACACCTGCCCGCGGATCGGCCGCGGTACCTGATGGGTGTTGGCGACCCGGCCAGCCTGGTCGAATCCGTAGCGCTCGGTGTCGATCAGTTTGACTGTGTGATGCAGACGCGAATCGGGCGCCACGGAACCGCTCTGACATCAGCGGGCAAGCTGCATATCAAGAACGCGCAGTATGCGCTGGCCGACGAACCGCTTGACGCGACGTGTGCGTGCGACGTCTGCGCCCGGCACAGCCGTGGCTACATTCGGCACCTGTTTCAGGTAGGCGAGCCGACGGCCTCCAGGCTGGTCAGCCTGCACAACATTGCCTGGACGCTGCAGCTGATGGCCGCCATGCAGGCCGCAATCACGGCTGGCACCTTCGACGAGTTGCGTCGCCGGGTGCTGACGATTTGGGGATAGGGCGGGGCTAGGATTGCCCGTCGGTCAACGAGGGTCTTCCTCACTTCTTGAATAGTTGGTTGCATTATGAACTCGATCTCGCTCCTTGCCGCGGAGTCATCCGGCGGCTCCGGTATCACCTCGTTGTTGATCCTGATGCTCATCCCATTGGCGATGTACTTCTTGCTGATTCGTCCGCAGAAGCGCCGTCAGCGCGAGGCCTTGTCCTTGCAAAAGGCGATTGAGGTAGGCGACGAAGTCATGACAACCTCTGGCATCTACGGCTTCGTCACCGGTTTCGATGGCGATGTCGCGTGGCTCGAGATCGACGACAACGTGCAGATCCGTATCGCACGCCAGGGCATTCAGCGCAAGGTCGACACCGCCACTGGCGATACCGCTATCCCGAATGAAGGCAAAGCTGGCGGCGCCAAGTCGCGGCACACCAAGATCGGCGATGTCGTCGTCAGTGACGACGCCGAAGCCCCTCGCGACAAAGCGGACTGATTCGCTGCGATGCGCAGAAAGCTGATTCTTTCCCTGGTCGGGATCATGGTCATTGCCTACGGCTCGATAGCCGCGATGCTTGCCACAAACACGCAGCCGGCGCTTGGTCTCGACCTGCAAGGCGGCATCTCGGTGACGCAGCGTGCCAAGCCGGGCACGTCGTTCAGCGACGAAAGCATGGACCTCGCAATCGAGAAATTGCGCGAACGCGTCGACTCGCTGGGCGTTGCTGAGCCCGAGATCCTGCGCCAGGGCGACACGATTGTCGTCAACCTGCCGGGCGTGAAGAACCAACGCCAAGCCGAAGAATTGGTGCAGATCACGGGTCAGGTGTACCTGCGACCCGTGCTCGGCTGCCAAGAACTCGCAGCGCCCGACGATTCGTCAACCACCACGACTGTTGATGGCACTGGTAGCTCGACCACATTGGGAGCAACGACCACCACATTGGCTGGCGGCCCGGCGCGACCGGCAAGCCCAAACAACAGCACAACCACGACGACACCGGCAACGACGACACCGGCAACGACGACACCGGCAACGACAACGGGCGGTCCAACAACGACAGCCGCGCCGGTGCCCGTTGACGAGCACGGCTTCCCATTGCAGCAGAGCGATCCGACGATCGCGCAGTTCCTTCCGCTGAAGGGCGACGCTGCGGTCTATTGCCAGGTTGGCCCCGCGCAAGGAACCGGCGAAGTGTTCAGCGACTCGGCCAGCGCCCGTGTGCTCAGTGGTGGTTGGGGCGTCACTGTCGACCTGCGCGAGGGCTCGCTCGGGCTCGATGTGTGGAACTCGATTGCCGCGCAGTGCTTCAACAAGACCGAGGCATGCCCGACCGGACAGTTGGGTATCGAGCTTGACGGCACGATTCAGTCGGCGCCAGCAATGAACCAGGCGAACTTCACCTCTGGTGTCGAGATCACCGGCGACTTCACTGAGGGCGACGCACGCAACTTGGCCCGCGTGCTCAACTCGGGGGCTATACCGGTGCAGTTGCAGTTGGAGTCGGTCGAGAACGTGTCGCCGACATTGGGTAAGGACTCGCTGCGTGCGGCATGGATCTCGGGCCTCGTCGGAGTCGCCCTTGTGCTGCTGTTTATGATGCTCTACTACCGACTGCTCGGGGTGATCGTTGCAGTCGGCGTCACTGTTTCGGGTTCGCTGCTATGGAGCACGATCTCGATTCTGTCCAAGACGCAGGGTCTTGCGCTGTCGCTGTCGGGAATCGCTGGCATCATCGTGGCGGTCGGCGTCACCATCGACAGTTACGTCGTGTTCTTTGAACGTCTGAAAGACGAAGTTCGATCGGGCAAGACGCTGCGCAACAGCGCACAGCGAGGCTTCACCGGCGCGTGGCGCACGATCGTCATCGCCGACCTTGTGTCGCTGATCGGTGCATTCGTGCTGTGGTACCTCACGGTCGGTGCAGTGCGCGGCTTTGCCTTCTTCCTCGCTCTCTCGACCCTGCTCGACTTGTTTGTTTCGTACTTCTTCACGCGGCCAGTTGTGTTACTGCTCGCACGCACGAAGTGGATGGAGCGGCGCAAGGTGATGGGTATCGCGGTCACACAGCAGGCTGTCGCATCATGACCGAGTTACTGGACTACGACGTCGACTCCGACGAGACTCGCCTGCCGCAGGAACGACGGGGGCCATTCGGTCGCCTGTATCACGGTGAAACCGCGATCGACTTTTACGGTCGTCGCTGGTGGGGGCTTGGTCTGTCGGCGCTGATGTTACTTGTCAGCATTGGGTCGCTGATCGGTAATGGCCTCAACCTCAGCCTCGATTTCAAGGGTGGTGTTGTGTGGGAGGTCCGTTCCGCCGACATGACTGAAGACCAGGCGCGGGCAATTCTTGACGACAACGGGCTCGATGGTGCCGGGGCGCGTGTGACTATCCAGACCAACCAAGACACCGGTGGCCGCACGGTCTCGGTTGAGGTTGGCGACCAGCCCGACACGGTTCGACAAGCGGTGCAGGATGCATTCGCTACCGAGATAGGCGTCAATGCCGACGACATCAGCACCAGTTCGACGAGCTCGACGTGGGGCAAGAGCATCACCGATAAGGCCGTGCGCGCGCTCGTCGTCTTCCTCGTGTTGGTCGCGGCGTTCATTGCCTGGCGTATGGAATGGCGCATGGCCGTCGCAGCTATAGCGGCGATGCTGCACGACGTTTTGTTGAGCGTCGGCGTCTACTCGCTTCTTGGATTCCAGGTCACCCCGGCAACAGTTGTTGCGTTCCTGACCATCTTGGGCTTCTCGCTCTACGACACGATTGTTGTATTCGACAAGGTGCAGGAAAACCAGCGGCGCTATGTCGCAGCGCGGATGCCATATGGCGACGTGATGAACGTCTCGATGAACCAGGTGCTGATGCGTTCGATCAACACCAGCATTGCGGCGGTCCTTCCCGTCCTGTCACTGCTGATTCTCGGCGCCGGAATTCTTGGCGCCACGACGCTACGCGAATTCGCTCTGGCGCTGTTGGTCGGCCTGATCACCGGTTCGTACTCGTCGATCTTCGTCGCCGCCCCGCTCGTTGCGATTGCCAAGGAGCGCGAGCCGCGGTACCGCAGTCTGCGCAAGCAGCATGTCACGGGTGCCGAGCTTGAGCGCCTAGTGCTGGGTGGCACGCCAAGCGGTCGTCGTGAGACACGTGGGCGGCAGTCGATGGCCGTGTCCGCACCGCTGCCCACGGGTGCGCCGACCGTTGAAGCCCTGCTGACGCACACACCGCGGCCGCGGAAGAAGAAGCGCCGCGTCTAATTCCGGCAGTACCCTGTAGGGCATGGCTCCGAACGGTCACTGGATTACGAGGCTCGTTCGCGATATTCCGGACTTCCCCGACAAGGGCGTCACGTTTCGCGATATCACACCGCTGCTTGGCGACGCTGAGGGTTTCACCAAGTCGATCACCGAGTTAGTGCATCGCTTCGAGAACGTTGCTGTTGATCGTGTGCTCGGTATGGAAGCGCGTGGCTTCATCATCGCCGCCCCCGTTGCCTACCGCATCGGTGCCGGCTTCATCCCCGTGCGTAAAGCTGGCAAGCTGCCGTGGGCCGTTGTGCGCGAGGAATATCAGCTCGAGTACGGCCGCGACAAGCTTGAGATTCATCGCGACGCCATTCACCCCGGCGAGCGCATTCTCGTGATCGACGACGTATTGGCGACCGGCGGTACTGCGCAAGCCACATGCCGGTTGGTGGAAGCGCTTGGTGGCAAGGTCGTCGGACTGGGCTTCTTGATTGAGTTGGAAGAACTTGGAGGCCGCGAGAAGCTGGCCGGACATCTGGTCGAGAGCTTGGCTATCTACTGATGGCAGCGGTCGACCGTGTTCTGCCTTGGCGCCGCCAGCAGAACGCGGCGGCTGAAGAGCTGACCCCTCTGCTGACTGCGTATCGCAGGCGGCACCCAAAGGGTTCCGTGGCGGTGATCAACCGCGCTTACGCGATGGCGAGGGAAGCGCATCGCCATCAACAACGCAGTAGTGGCGAGAGCTACATCAATCACCCGCTGGCGGTCGCGCGCATCGTTGCCGAGCTCGGTCTCGACGACGTCTCGTTGGCTGCCGCACTGCTGCATGACGCAGTGGAAGACACCGAGATCACGCTGGCCGACGTGGAAGCCGGCTTCGGCCCAGAGGTCGCGCAGATCGTTGACGGCGTTACCAAGCTCGAGCGGTTGCAGTTCGACTCGAAGGAGGCGCAGCAGGCCGCCACAATGCGCAAGATGCTGGTGGCGATGGCCCGCGACCTGCGCGTGCTGATCATCAAGCTCGCCGACCGCTTGCACAACATGCGCACGATTGCGGCGATGCCGATCGACAAGCAGCAGCGCATCGCGCACGAGACGCTCGAGATCTACGCACCGCTTGCGCATCGCCTCGGTATTCAGGAAATGAAGCAGCACCTCGAAGATTTGTCGTTCGCCGCGCTGTATCCGAAGCGTTTCGCCGAACTCGATCACCTGGTCGCGACCCGTTCGCCCGAGCGCGAGATGTATCTCGCGAAAGCGATCGCCGAACTGCAGGCCCGGCTACACGAGCTGGGTATCAAAGCCGAGATCACCGGCCGCGGCAAGCACCTGTGGAGCATCTACGAGAAGATGGTGCAGAAGGGTGGCGACTTCGATGCCATCTTTGATCTCATCGCGGTGCGCGTGATCGTCGACTCGGTGAAGGACTGCTACGGCGCGCTTGGGTGTATTCACGGTCGCTACAAGCCGGTGGTGGGTCGGTTCAAGGACTACATCGCGATGCCCAAGTTCAACCTCTACCAGAGCTTGCACACGACGGTCATCGGTCCTGGTGGCAAGGTCGTCGAGATGCAGATTCGCACGCGCGAGATGCACGCCCGTGCTGAATGGGGAGTGGCGGCGCACTGGGCATACAAGGACGATGCCGCCAGCCCCGACATTGATTGGCTCAACCGCATCATCGACTGGCAAGCCGACGTCAGCGACCCGGCAGCCTTCATGGAGAACCTGAAGACCGATCTGGAACAAGACGAGGTCTTCGTCTTTACGCCGAAGGGCAAGGTCATCACGTTGCCGATCGGTGCCACCGCCGTCGACTTCGCCTACGCGGTGCACACCGAGGTCGGCCATCGCTGCATGGGCGCGAAGGTGAATGGTCGCCTCGTGCCATTGCAGCACACGATGAAGAGCGGCGATACGTGCGAGATCTTCACCAACAAAGCCGAAACGGCGGGACCTTCGCGCGATTGGCTGCAGTTCGTGCAGTCGCAACGAGCGCGCAACAAGATAAAGGCGTGGTTCTCGCGCGAAAGGCGCGACGACATGATCGAGGCTGGTCGCGACATCATGGCGAAGGAGTTCCGTCGCGTTCGATTGCCGGCACAGCGCATCTGGACCAGCGACGCGCTGAACAAGGAGATGGAAGCCGCCTCGTACAGCGACATGGACTCGCTGCTCGCCGCGATTGGTGAAGGCCACGTACCGGCGCGTTCGCTTGCGCAGAAGGTGGCCCGCGGCTTCCGTTCCGGCGACGACGCCGAGCAGCTGCCGGCGACGGTGCTCGACCACGACCGCACTATGGGTCCACGGCGCCCGCGCAACGCGGTCGGCGTGCACGTCGAGGGGCTCGATGATGTGCTGGTGCGCTTGTCGCGCTGCTGCACACCGGTGCCTGGCGACGACATCGTCGGCTTCGTGACGCGCGGTCGCGGGGTCTCGGTGCATCGCACCGATTGCGCCAATGCCGAGGACTTGATGAACGAGCAGGCGGCACGCTTGCTCGACGTTGAATGGGACGGCGGCCAGTCGAAGGCGTTTTTCCGGGTCAACGTCGAGGTCGTCGCCTTTGATCGACCGGGACTGCTGCGTGACGTCGCCAAGTCGCTGAGCGAGCAGCACGTCAACATCGTGTCGAGCAGCACCAAGACCGGGGCCGACCGCGTTGCCAAGATGAGGTTCGAGTTCGAGCTCGGCGATCCGACGTATCTCGATTCGCTGCTGCGCGTGATCAAGCAGATTCCGACCGTCTACGACGCCTACCGCTTGGTGCCTGGCAAAGGCGGCTGACCGTCGTCGGCCCGCCGGTAGCCTGGATGGCCGTGCCCGAGTTTCAGACCAGCCCCGGAATGCGCGACATCCTTGCGCCGGAATCGGCTCGCTGGAGAGCATTTGTGGACGTCTTTGCTGGCGTCGTAGAGGGTGCTGGCTATCGGCAGATCATGTCGCCACTGCTCGAGGATCTAGGCGTCTTTCAACGCATCGGCGAGGCCACCGATGTGGTCACCAAGGAGATGTACGACTTCGTCGATAAGGGCGGCCGGCACATTGCGTTGCGGCCGGAATTGACTGCCTCAATCTGTCGTGCGTTCGTGCAGCACCGTCCCGCCACGCCGTGGAAGGTGTGGTCTTCGGGCTCACAGTTCCGCTACGAGCGGCCCCAGCGCGGGCGCTTTCGCCAGTTCGACCAGGTCGACATCGAAGTGCTGGGCTCCAACGACCCGCTGGTGGACGTTGAGATCATCGCTCTTGGTTGGGAGTTCTACCGTGCCCTCGGCTTGCGTCAGGTGACGTTGCTCGTCAACTCGCTCGGCGAGCCCGACGATCGGGCGCGCTATGTCGAGGCGCTACGAATTCACTTCGACGCCAATGTCGAAGCGCTGAGCCCTGAGGCCGCAGCCACCTTGCAGAAGAACGCGCTGCGCGTGCTCGACTCGAAGCGGCCGCAGGATGCAGCGCTCATCGCAGCCGCGCCCCGTATCGCCGATTTCTACAGCGCTGACGCCGGCGCGTTCTTCGAGACCGTACAGAGCGGCCTGCACGCGCTGTCCATCCCGTTCCGTGTCGACACCTCGCTCGTGCGTGGCCTCGACTATTACCGCCACACGACATTCGAGTTCCAGGGCGGAACGCTCGAGTCGGCGCAGAACGCACTTGGTGGTGGCGGGCGATACGACGGTCTCGTCGAATCGCTGGGCGGACCGGCGACGCCCGGCGTCGGGTTCGCGCTCGGCCTCGATCGCACGCTCATCGCCTGCGACGACGAAGGCGTGTTCGCACCGCCGACCATCGATATCGATGTGTTCGTAGTCGACACCACGGGCGGCCTTGAGGCGCTGCGCATCACGGCCGACGTGCGCGCCGCAGGCATCCGAGTCGATCGCGCATACGAACAGCGCAGTATGAAGAGCCAGATGAAGGCAGCCGACCGTAGCGGTGCGAAGTTCGCCGTCATCATCGGCAGCGACGAACTCGATGCGGCATCGGTTGTCGTGCGCCCGCTGCGCGGCGAACGTAGCGACGATCAAAGCACGATTCCGCGAACAGACCTGATCGCTCACCTGCAGAAAGCATTGTCATGACCTCCACGTCAAGTAGTTCAACGGCTAGTAGTTCAACGGCTAGTAGTTCAACGGCTAGTAGTTCAACGGCTAGTAGTTCAACGGCAATGC
>Ga0105047_10019773_pt1 | contig 10374 bp, 7 predicted proteins | sample MAT04_FD_78384 | JGI IMG/M metagenome (GOLD analysis project Ga0105047, IMG submission 78384) | Freshwater microbial communities from Lake Fryxell liftoff mats and glacier meltwater in Antarctica - MAT-04 (megahit assembly) | ecosystem: Environmental > Aquatic > Freshwater > Ice > Liftoff... | reverse complement strand
GACGAAACAGATGTCCTGGCTATCGGGCTTGGCGGCGATGCGCAGACCCAGTTCGGCGGCGACGCCGCGCACGGCGGGCTTTTCCAGACCGGCGAGGGGAAAGCGCAGATAGCCGAGCTGGTCGCGGGTGGTGGCGAACAGGAAATAGGACTGGTCGCGCGAGGGATCAATCGCCTTGCGCATCTGCGCCCGGCCGTCCGGGGTGACCGCCCGGCCGACATAGTGACCGGTGGCCATGGCGGCGGCGCCCAGATCGCGGGCGACGTCGAGCAGGTCGCGGAACTTCACGGTTTGATTGCAGCGGATGCAGGGGACCGGTGTCTGGCCCTTCAGATAGCTATCGGCGAACTGGTCGATGACGGCGTCGCGAAAGCGGCTCTCGTAGTCGAGCACATAGTGGGGGATGCCCAGCATCTCGGCCGCCAAACGCGCGTCGTGGATGTCCTGACCGGCGCAGCAGGCCCCCTTCTTCTTCAGCGCCGCGCCATGGTCATAGAGCTGCAGCGTCACTCCGACGACGTCGTAACCGGCCTTGTGCAGCAGGGCCGCGACCACGGTGGAGTCCACCCCGCCCGACATGGCCGCGACGATTCGCGATCCGACCGGCAGGCCGACGGCCGCCCGCGCCGAGGCGATCGCCGCCTCCATGTCGGGGGCGGCGATGTCCGGGATCGCACAGAAGGGTTCGGCCAGGTTGACCGTGTCGAGCGTCATGGCGCGCATATAGAGCGGATGGCGGCCGATTTCGAGGCCCGGTCCAAAACGACAACTCCCAAACGACAACGGCCGCCCCCGTCGCCGGGTGCGGCCGCCGTCGTCGTCTCGGGGGAGAAATGCTCAGGAACGGTAGTTCTGGATCCGCGTCGTGCGCAGTCCCTGCATGCCCCATTTGTCGATTGCCTTCTGCCAGGCGAGGAACTCCTCGGCCGTCAGACGGTATCTCGCCAGGGCATCGTCCAGGCTGATCAGGCCGCCGCGAACGGCAGCCACGACCTCGGCCTTGCGGCGGATCACCCAGCGGTCTGTATTCTCGGGCGGCAGGTCGTGGATCGTCAGGGGTGTGCCCGTCGGACCGACGACATACTGCTCGCCCTGCTTGTTCACGCGACGCTCTTGCAACATGAGCTTATGCCTCATTCACCACCACCAATTGATCGTGAAGGTAGCGATGCCCCGCTAAGGGCGCGTTTAGCGGCGTGGTGAAGGAATGGATAAAATCCGATCCCGCCACGGCGCAGCATCCCGCGTGATTTTGAGTAATGAGTCATTCAACCTAACGACGCGTTACTGAGCGATCAGCGTTTGATGCTGAGCAGTTCGGCCAGCATTTCGTCGGCCGTGGTGATGATCTTGGACGAGGCGGAATAGGCCCGCTGGGTGGTTATCAGACCCGTGAACTCCAGTGAAAGATCGACGGTCGAGGCCTCCAGCTGCGATGAGCCGATCAGACCCGAGCCGCCTGATCCCGGTGTTTTGAGGTTGAAGGTGCCGGAGCTCTGGCTGACCTGGAAGGCGTTGCCAGCGACAGCGGTCAGGCTGTCGGGACTGGTGAAGGTGGCCAGCGCCACCTGGGCGATCCGGCGTGTGACGCCGTTGTCGAAGATGGCGGTGACAAAGCCCTGCTCGTCGATCTTGATATTCGACAGGTTGCCGAAGGCCGTCCCGTTGGTCACGACCGCCTGGACGATAGAGTCGGAATCGAACTGGGTCAGGCCACCGGCAGAGGCGCTCAGATCAAAGTTGATGTTCTGGTCACCAATGCCAAGAGAGTCCCGCCACTGGGGTGCTGCGGCGGTGCCGACCGTCAACGGATCCGACTCGCCCAGTGTGATGGCGGCGTTGGCCGGGTCTGTGAAGAGGACTGAGCCGGGGGTGGCCAACTCCATGGCCTGCATGCCGGGGACGTCGAAACGGCCGTCCTGGGTGAACAGGATCAGGCCGGACCTGAGGATGCCGTTGGCGGGCACAGATCCATTCTCGATGTCGGTGGCCGGGATCACGTGAACCTCGGCGAGCCACTCGTTCGGATTGGCGGTCTTGAGGAAGGAGTAGGCGAGCGTCCGCTGGCCGCCTTTGGAGTCCGAGATCGGCACCGTGATCTGGAAATCGGGCTTGAAGCCGGTGCCAGCCTGCGCGTCATACACCGACATGGAGTTGTTCGTGGCGCCAGGCGCGATGAGATAGGTGCCTATGGCGGACGAGACCGGCTGGCTGGACTTCAGGTTGGCGTTGAGCTGGGCCCGGGTCGTCGGCTCGGCCGTGCCGCCGACTGCGCCCACATTGACCGACCGCAGGCGGCCGAGGTCAGACGGGTCGGTGGCGATGTCGCCATTGGCATCCACCGGCCAGCCCTGCAGATAGAAGCCGCCCGTGTTCTTCAGATAGCCGAAATCGTCGACCCTGAAGGCACCCGCGCGGGTGAACAGGCGCTTGTCGCTGGGGTCCAGCCCCTCGGGTTTTTCGGTGGTGACGAAGAAACCCTGGCCCGCGATGCCCAGGTCGGTCGAGGAGGTCGTGCGCTGGAGCTGGCCCGCCTGGCCGATGTAGTTGCGGGTGCTGGCGATGATCCCGCCCGCCGAATAGCCGGCCCCCGAGTTCTGCGCATTCACGATGGTGGCGAACTCGGCGGAGGTCCGCTTGTACCCGACCGTATTCACGTTCGCGATGTTCTGCGAGATCGCGGCCAAGGCGGCGGAGTTGGCGCTCAGGCCGGAGACGCCGGCAAGCAGGGCGGAGTTGATGCTCATGGTCTGGAGTCCTTACGAAACGCGGAAACGAAAAAAGAAATGAATACGGGTGGTTACGGGGTAACGGCGACCTTGGGTTCGCTCAGGGCGATGACAGTGGAGACCGGCACGATGGAACCGCCGATGGTCAGGTAGGGGACGTTCTTGTCGAGTTCGATGCCGGAGACGCGGCCGCGGGTCAGCACCTGGGCCTTCACCTCATTCGCGCCGTTCGTGGCGGTGATCTTCAGGGAGTAGACTCCGCCGTCTGGCAGTTGGCCGCCGGCCGTGGTCTTGCCGTTCCAGGCGAAATCGTGGGTGCCTGTACCGCGCTCCGGCGCATTGCCCGTCCAGACCACCTTGCCCACGCTGTCCAGCACCTCAAGGGTGGCCGAAGAGGCGGCGGCCCCCAGTTCGTATGCCCAGGAGGCCTGGCCGTCCTGCAGTTTCGTCGCGGCCCAGACGGCGGTCGCTTCCTTGCCGATGTAGCTGGTGGCTCCGTCCAGACCACCGCCGCCCTGCTGGGCACCCTGCTGGGCGGCCAGCAGACTGGTCAGCAGGTCGTTGGTCAGCAACTGTTGCTCGACGCCCGTCATCTGGGTCAGCTGGGCCGTGAACTCGTTCGAATCGAGCGGCGAAAGCGGATCCTGGTTCTTCAGCTGGGCCGTCAACAGCTGCAGGAAGGTCTCGAAATTCGAGACCAGACTGGTGCGGCTGGCGCTGGTGCGGCTGGTCGCCTCGGTGGCGGCAATGCCATCGATCATGGGGTCAGACCTTCATGTCGACGCGGTCGGGCGTCAGGGTGAGGGGGATCCAGCGGGCGGGGGCGGTGGCGAGGTCGGCGTCGGCCGACAGGCGTGAGGCGGCTCCGAAGGCACGGGCGTTACGGGGATCCGGGCGCCGGTCGAAAGCGCTGCCCTGACCCGCCGAGGGGTCGCGCTCGGAGAACGACAGGGCGTCATCCGCGACCGTGAATCCAGCTTCCTGCAACTGGCGACGCAGTTCGTCGACCCGGCCGCGCAGCTCGGTCGCGGCGAGGGGGTTGTCGAAGGCGAGCCGGGCAGCGAGCCGGCCGTCGGCGTCGATGTCGAGGCTGACGTCGACCTGGCCCAGGCCCTCGGGCGTCAGGGCCATTTCGAACCGCGTCGAGCGCCCTTCCAGCCTGCGCACGATCTGGGCAGCGATCTGGGCGGTGGTCTCGATCGAGGCGCGCGAAGTGGTGGACAGCGACAGCGATTGTGCGACCTCGGCAGCGTGAGCCTCGGTTGCGGCGACCTGGGCAGAAGCAAGGGCGGGGGTCGGGGATACTGCCGGGTCGAGCGGCGCTGCGAGCGGTGGCGAGGCAACGGGCGCAGAAGTCGTTGCCGACCGGGCGGCGGATGCGGCAGCCGGGTCGGGGTCCGGCGTGGTCCGCACATCGGTCGTTTCGTCGCCCGTCCCGGGATCTGCCACGGACGTTCTGCCGGCATCACCGGTGCGGTCGGCGTTTGCCCGGTCGATCGCATCGCGTGTGCGGGGGGCTCCGGAGGTCGGCGGTGGCGCGGACGGAGGCTGGTCGGGTGTAGAAGCGGCAGCGTCGGTCGCGACGACCGGGACCTCCGGGACGTCCGTGCCGTCGTTCTCGCCAGCAGTGGCGGGAGGCACCACCGGAAGGGCGGCGGCGATCGAGGCGGTCTGAAGCGGAGCGGCGCGCGCGAGGCCGGGCGTCCCGGTCTGGCTCTGAGCCGCCAGCGCCGTCTGGGCCGCGCGATCCGCCCTTGTCGCCTGATTCGCCTGCTCCCCTCGGCGGGCGGCCTCCGACTGCGCAACGAGATCGGCCGGCGCCTGACCGGCATCAGCCGCTTCGGCAGCAAGGGACGTCTGCGCAGGGGTGCCGCCCTGCCAGGCCGGGCCGCTCCGGGCGGGCGGCTCGCCTGCCGCCGCTGGACCTGACTGCGCCGCAGCGGCAGCCTGCGCCGCTGTGGCCGCCGGGTTCGTCTGGTCGTTCGGAGTGGAAGGCTCCAGGGCTGCGGCGTCGTCTCCTGCCGGAACCGGCACACCGGCTGACCCTCCGGCGACCGTGCTGTCCTCTGGCACCTGTCCCTCCGGCACCGAGGTGTCGGACGAGGGAACCGGCAGGGGAGTGACCAGTGGAACGATCGTCGGCAACGGCGTCGGTGCGGCGAGATCGAGCGCCCCTGGGCCTGCCTCGTCGGGCGTCTCGGCTGTCTCGACCGTCTCGACCGGTTCGGGGACGACCTTGTCGGCACGCGGGCGCGGCGACGGCATGACTTTGGCTGCTGCGACCTCGTCCAGCGCGGCGGAAAAATTGCCGTCGGTGCGCGTTTCAGCGTCGCGCCGGGTGGCGGCTGACACTGCGAATGGGGCGGGGGCGGGGGCGAGGCTGATGTCGGGCATGCGGGGCAGGCGATTCTGGATGAGTTGCGGGGGCGCCTGCTGCGCCGGACAGTTCCCCGGTCTCGTCGCAAGGCTTGGGCCAGACCCCGAATTTCGGACCAAGTAACTGATTGAAGTAGAAAAAATATGTTTTCGCGCGTTGGGTTCGAGCCTAGGCGACGGGGGATTCTTGCCGCGCTCCCGTCGCTTTTTGCCCGGTCCCATCCCGGGTGCCGTCGGTTGGCCCGGGGCTTGCGCACCTGACCGGGCATGACCGAGTCCCATACCCCGTTACCACGCAATTTCAGAGGGTTGGCGAACAGGCGCAACCTGGGGGCCGGGCAAGACGCGCCGCTGGCCGGGCAGGCCTTGCCGGGTAAAGGTCTACGCAGATGAGCCTGAGCTCCATCCTGAACATCGCCAACTCGGGGCTGCAGACGGCCCAGACGCAGTTGCGCGTCGTTTCGGACAACGTCTCCAACGTCAACACACCCGGATACGTCCGCAAGATCGCCGAGCAGGTGTCGCTGACGAGCCAGGGCGTGGGTTCGGGGGTCGAGGTGGGGCGTGTCCGCCTGGCCACCGACCGGTTTCTTCAGGCCGCCAGCCTGAACGCGGGGGCCGAGTCCAGTCGTCAGGGCGTACGCTATGAACTCTACGACCGGATTCAGTCGCTGTTCGGTGATCCCGGCGGCGACACGGGTTTCTTCTCGAAGGTCGACGACATCTTTTCCTCCTTTGCGGTGGCGGCCGAGGATCCGGTTTCGGCGCCGCGTCGCCAGGAGGCGCTGTTCAGCACCCAGGCGGTCTTCGATGAGGCTTCGCGAATCTCGAGCCAGATACAGGCGGTGCGTCAGGATGCCGACGGACGCATCCAGAGCGCTGTCGAACGGGCCAACAGCCTGCTCGAGCAGATCGAGGCCCTGAACCAGGACATCGCCCGGGCTACTGTTCTGAACGGTGACGCCGCTGGAGCCGAGACCCAGCAGGCGCGACTGGTGAGCGAACTGTCCGGTCTCATGGACGTGCAGGTCACCAAGCGACCGGTCGGCGGGGTTTCGATCCGCACCAGCGTCGGCGTGCTGCTGGCCGGGGCCGGGGCGGCCAAGCTGGACTATAGCCGGGCCGGCACCGTCAACGCTGAAACCAGTTTCAACGAGATCTGGATAACCGAACCCGGGGGTATCACGCGCGCCTTCGCCGACGGGCTGAAGACCGGCGAGCTCAAGGGGCTGATGGAACTGCGCGACGTCGATGCGCCCCAGACTGCAGAACGGCTGGCCGAACTGGTCAGTCATGTCGCCGACGAACTGAACCGCGCCCACAACGCGAACTCGGCCGTCCCGGCACCTGGCACCCTGACCGGCCGCAATGTGGGGCAGACGCTGGAGACCGCGCTGACGGGCTTCACCGGCGAAACGACCATCGCCGTCGTTAATCCGACGACGGGTGCCATCACGATGCGGGCGGACATCGACTTTTCGGCTCTGACGATCAATCTCGTCCCGTTTACGCCCGCCACCTTTCTGGCCGACCTGAACACCCAGCTGGGTGGGGCAGCGACCGCCAGTTTCGTCGGCGGCCGACTGAGCCTGACTGCGGCCGTACCCAACGGTATGGCCATCGCCGACGGCGCGCCCGTGAGCACCAAGGCCGGACGGGGATTCTCGCACTATTTCGGATTGAACGACCTGATCTCGACGGACCGGCCGGCGTTCTACGATCAGGGCCTGACCGCGACCTCGCTGCACGGGTTCGCGGCCGGCCAGACCCTGACCTTCCGCTTCGTGGGCGAGAGTGGGGCGAAAATCCGCGACGTACCGGTCACCGTGCCCGGCCCGCTAGGCACGGTCGGCGAACTGATCACGGCCCTGAACAGCTCCACGACCGGGATTGGGCTCCATGGCGCGTTCGCCCTGGACGCGACCACGGGTGAGCTGAAATTTACCGGCCTCGGCAACCCTGCGCCGCGCATGAGCGTGCTGGAGGACACCACCACCCAGAACCCTTCCGGCGTGTCGGCCGCCGAACTGTTCGGTCTGGGCGGCGGGGTCCGGGCGTCGCGCGCCGACGGGTTCACGGTAAGGACCGACATACGGCAGGGCCCGGCCAGGCTGGCGCTGGCGCAGCTGAACCTGGCGGCCGCGGCCGGTACGGTGGCGCTGAGCACTGGCGATGGACGGGGGGCCCTGACCCTTGCCGACGCCGGGCAGACCACGGTGCGGTTTTCCGCCGCCGGTGACAGCCCGGGCGGCACTCTGTCGGTGTCGCGCTATGCGTCGGAACTGTCGGGCGAGATCGGCGGCCGGGCCCAGACGGCCCGGACGCGCCAGCAGAGCGCGCAGGCGCTCGCCACCGAGGCGTTCTCGCGTCAGTCCAACTTCGAGGGCGTAAACCTGGACGAGGAACTGGTGCTGATGACGACCTATCAGCAGGCCTTCAACGCCTCGGCCCGAATGATTCAGGCGGCCAAGGACATGTACGACACACTGTTGGGGATGGTTTGATGACCCGCGTTTCGACGAACGGAAACTATCAGTCGGCCTTGCTGAACCTGATGGCGGCGCAGCATCAGCAGTCGGAGGCATCCAGCCGTGTCTCGACCCAGAAGATCGCCACTGACCTGACCGGGTTCGGCCGAAGTTCGGAAACGCTGACGGCGCTGAAGGGAGCGCAGAGCCGCGTCCAGGGGTTCCTCGATACCGGTGAAGTCGTTTCCGCCCGTCTGGAAGCCCAGGATCTGGCCATGACCCGGATTGCCGACGCGCTCAGCGCCGCCCGCGAGGCCGTCGGGGGCGTGCTCGCGTCTGACTCCCTGAGCACCCTGATGCTGGATTTGGGAGGGCAGTTCCAGACGATCTCGAACGGGCTGAACGCCCGTCACCAGGGCGGCTACCTGTTCGCCGGGGCCAATACGTCGAATCCACCTGTGTCGGTGGGTACGCTGTCAGACCTCGCCGCCGCCGGCAGCGTGGCAGCCACCCTCACCAACGACCAGATCAGGCCGGTGTCTCGCGTGGCGGAGAACACCTCGGTCGAGACCGGCTTTCTGGCGGACGGCTTCAAATTCCTCGAGGCTGACGGCGTCACCGAAAGCCACATCTTCGAGATCTTCCGCGACATCCGGGCCTATAGCGACAACCCGGCGACTGGTCCGCTGACCGGCAAGCCGACGGAGGTCCAGAAGGACTACCTGGCCGAACAACTGAAGCGGCTGGACCGGGCGATCAAGATCGTCATCGACGCGGGTGCGCGGAACGGTTCGCTGCAGAAGCGTGTCGAACAGATCTCGGTCAGCCACGAGGCGCAAAGGCTGTCGCTGGGAGAGCTGGTCTCTGACCGGACCGATGCCGACCTGGCCAAGGCGGTGACCGACCTGCAGCTGTCGCAGGTGGCGGTCCAGGTCTCCGCCCAGGTGGTCAGCCAGCTGCGCGAGGTCTCACTGCTGAACTATCTGAGATAGGTTGCCCAGCCTGCGACTACCGGCCTCTGGACCCTGTTCCCGAAAGGGAACATAAAGGGAACGATGGCTCAGCTCGATCTCAAGAGAAAATTGTCGGTGCTGGCCGACGCGGCGAAATACGACGCTTCGTGCTCGTCGTCGGGGACGTCGAAACGCGACAGCCGGGGCGGCAAGGGCATCGGTTCGACCGAGGGAATGGGCATCTGCCACGCCTATACGCCCGACGGGCGGTGCATCAGCCTGCTGAAGATCCTGCTGACCAATTTCTGCATCTACGACTGCGTCTACTGCATCAACCGGGTGTCCTCGAACGTGCAGCGGGCGCGGTTCAGCGTGGACGAGGTGGTCGAACTGACGCTCAACTTCTATCGCCGCAACTATATCGAGGGGCTGTTCCTGTCGTCGGGAATCATCCGCTCCGGCGACTACACGATGGAGCAGCTGGTTCTGGTGGCCAAAAAACTGCGGGAAGAGCATGATTTTCGCGGCTATATCCATCTGAAGCTGATCCCGGAGGCTGACCCGAAACTGGTCGAGGCGGCGGGCCTCTACGCCGACCGGCTCTCGGCCAATATCGAGCTGCCGCGCGACGAGGCGATGGGCCGGCTGGCCCCGCAGAAGGACGTCAGAGTCATCAAGAGGGCGATGGCTGACGTCCGGCTTAAGGTCGAGGCGGCCAAACCTCGCAAGGGGGACAGGGCCCGACCGCCAAAGTTCGCGCCGGCGGGACAGTCCACCCAGCTGATCGTGGGGGCGGACGGCGCGCCGGACACCGAGATCCTCGATCGGTCGGCGTCGCTGTATGGAGGCTACGGGTTGCGGCGGGTGTACTATTCGGCCTTCAGCCCGATCCCGGATTCCAGCGCGGCCCTGCCGGTGTCCAGGCCGCCCCTGATGCGCGAACACCGGCCGTCTCAGGCCGACTGGCTGATGCGGTTCTACGGCTTTTCGGCCCCCGAGATCCTCGAGGCGTCGACGGACGGGATGCTGGACCTCGCGATTGACCCCAAGCTGGCCTGGGCGCTGAACCAGCGGGCGCAGTTCCCGGTCGATGTTAACACCGGCAGCCGCGAGATGCTGCTTCGGGTGCCCGGGCTCGGCGTGAAGTCGGTCAACCGGATGCTCTCGGTCCGGCGCTACCGGACGCTCAGGCTGGAGGATATCGCGCGTCTGTGCCGGGGCATCGACAAGGTGCGGCCCTTCATCACCGCCCTGGACTGGACGCCCGGCGGTCTGATCGACGCCGTCGATCTGAGGACGCGGCTGAGCCCGGAGCCGAAACCCGTGCAGCTGAGCCTGTTCTGAGATGGCGGTCGCGGAACTGGCGGACCAGACCGATTTCGACGGGTGGAGGGCGGCGGCGCGGCAATTCCGGCTGTCGGGCGTGGAGCCGGCCGCAGCGCGGTTTATGGTGGCTGGTTCCATCGAGGCGGGCTCGCTTTTCGATGGTGCCGATCTCCGCCAAAACCGGGATACGCGGACCGGGCGCGAGGCCTCGTTCTCTGTTCCCCAGGCCTTCGTCGACGTGGCCCGGGAGGTGATCCTGCACCGGTCCGCCGACCGGTTCGACCTCCTGTACAGGCTGCTCTGGCGCCTCCGGGACGAACCGGACCTGATTAGGATCGTGTCCGACGTCGATGTGGCCGATGCGATGGAGCGGGCCAGAAACGTCAGTCGCGGCTCGCACAAGATGAAGGCTTTCGTCCGGTTCCGGATGATCGAGGACGAGGCGGGCCAGACCTATGTAGCCTGGTTCGAACCGGCGCACCGGGTGCTGGAAAAGACATCAGGCTTCTTCATGCGTCGGTT
>Ga0105047_10019772_pt1 | contig 10375 bp, 7 predicted proteins | sample MAT04_FD_78384 | JGI IMG/M metagenome (GOLD analysis project Ga0105047, IMG submission 78384) | Freshwater microbial communities from Lake Fryxell liftoff mats and glacier meltwater in Antarctica - MAT-04 (megahit assembly) | ecosystem: Environmental > Aquatic > Freshwater > Ice > Liftoff... | reverse complement strand
GCGGAGTCGAACAGAGGCAGCGGGCGTTCTTTGCGGGGACGAAGGCGGAGGGGGGCGACCCGGAACTCGAGGTCGGTGACGAGGTGGGGCCCAATCAGCGTGGCGAGTTTGCGCAGGATGTCGGGGGTGATGGCGGTGAGTTGCTTGCGCCAAATGGCGTCTTCCACTTCGATGACGAGCGTCCGGCGGACCAGGCCCGCGTATTGGCTATGGCCGGCGATAATCTTGCCCACGGCGAGGGGCCAGACCTCGCGGGTGAGGTCCTCCATGGGGAGGGAATCGGATTTCATTTTGGCCAGCAGCCGGGTGACTCGTTCCATAGCAAAAGGGCGAGGGACAGAAAGCCTTTCAAAAAACAATGTGCTGTGGGGGACCCCCAAATGAGGGCATTCAGCGGCAAGTTCGGGGGGAAGAACCGCTCCAGGAGTGTAGCATGTAGGGGATGAACTGCAAGCTGATTTTGGCCTCCGCCTCCCCCCGCCGAAGGGAACTCCTTGATAACGCCGGAATTGTTTTTTTCGTACGCATGGCCGCGGTGGATGAAAGAAGAGGCGAAGGTGAAACGGCGGTGGGATATGTCCGCCGATTGGCGGAAGCGAAGGCGCTGGCCGTAGCGCGCGAGGACGAATCGGAATGGGTATTGGGCGCCGATACTACGGTGACGGTGGCGGGACACGTTCTCGAAAAGCCTTTGGATGCAACAGATGCGGCGCGAATGTTGAAATTGCTCGCCGGGAAGTGGCACGAAGTGATTACCGGGATCTGCCTGGCGGGCCCCAACGGGCAAGTGGTGGTAGACCATGCCGTGACCCGTGTGAAGTTCGTCGCGTTGAGCGCAAAGGAGATCGCCGATTACGTGGCCACCGGCGAGCCCTTCGACAAGGCGGGAGCCTACGGAATCCAGGGCCGGGCGTCCTGCTTTGCGGAGCGGATTGAGGGGTGCTACTTCAATGTGGTGGGGTTGCCGGTTTCGCTGGTGGCGAGACATCTGGGGGTACTACTACCCGCGTAAGGGGGGAGGGGTTGCGTTAACGCCGAAGAGCGCTAAATTAGTTATAGACATGAGCAAGCAAACGGTCGAACTGCTCGAGGCCTTTGAGGCTTTGCCAATCTCGGATCAGTGGCTCTTGGTGAGTGAGTGCGAACGGTTGCTCATGGACCCGATCGTACGCCGTGCCAGCGAGACCAAACGCCCGCTTCCTGGTCACATTCCAACTCAGATTGCGGCCTTGCTCGCGAAGGGCGATCTGCACATCGAACGTTTGTACCCTCGTGACATTCCTGCAACTTCGGTTTTTTTGCTCGACCAGCAGGGCGAGGCCGTTCTAACAGAGATTGACCTCGGATTGGCAGAAGCTGAAACCGATTCTAGCGAATCCGAGGATCGCCTGCGCCCTTCCCCTCCGGTTTTTGATGAGCACGAGCACTCGATTCTTAAATTGGTGCCCGTCATTGCGCACGCGATTGGTGTCTTTGGCGACGAGGGTAAAGCCTCCCACTGGCTCACCACACCCCTACCGATATTTGAAAATCGATCCCCGGCTGAGCTGATCCAAGAGGCCGGAGGGCTGGAGCGGGTGGAACAGACACTCACCCGGATTGAACATAACATTCCGTCCTAATGGCCCAACGCGTTCATCGAGTGTGCCGGGCCCGATACGCAAGCCTCGACGGCGAAGGTGCCAGGAAAGCTGGTGGGCGCTGGAATTCCCCAGGACGGCCGATGGTCTACATGGCCGATAGCATCTCCTTGGCCGTGCTCGAAAACTTGGTGCACATGAGCCGGGAAGATTATCCTAAGGGCTACATTGTCCTAAGCGCTACAATTCCCGATTATCTTGCCGTCGTGGACCTCGTCGCTTCCCCTGGATCGACTTCGACAGTTGGAGATTTCTGGTTCGACGCAGGCAAATCGGCTGCGGCCAGGGTGAGTTCGGCGGTTGTCCCCGGTGAATTCAATTATCTACTCAATCCCACCCATTCCGACTTCTCCCGTTTACTCATCGACGTGGGTACATTCGTGTTCGACCCGCGACTCTTCGGCTGAACCTCAACGCGAATAAGGATGATTGCGCAGCATCGTAAAAGCCCGGTAGATCTGCTCGGCGAGGATGGCGCGGGCGAGTTCGTGGGTGAAGGTCATGGTGGAGAGCGAGAGGAGTTGGTCGGCGCGGGTGCGCTGGTCGTCGGTGAGGCCGTCGTGGGCGCCGATCAAAAATACCAGGTCGCGGCCGTGTTGCTCGTGTTGGGCGAAAATTTGGGCGAATTGGGCAGAGTCCAGCGGTTTGCCAGCGGGGTCGAGGAAGATTTTGCGGGCGGTGGGGTGTTTGGCGAAGAGGTCGAAGCGGGCGGGGTCGATTTCGCGCATTTCGCAGGGGGTGAAGCGGGTGGTGCGTTTGACGAATTCGGCGGCGAAGGCGTTCAGGCTGGCATCGCGCGGTTTGCCGATGAAGTAAAGAAAGACTTTCATCTATTCCTCCCATGGTAATTGCAGTAAGCTCAAGGATTGCCACCTGTGGAAAATCATAATCTCGAGATCCGACTCGGCGATGGCGAACGCAGAAGCCTGCTGCTGGAGCAGAATCAGTACTCCTTGGGCCGGGCGGCCACCAATGACCTGAGCTTTCCGGACGATATCGGCCTCTCGCGCCAGCACTTGGTGATTGAGCGGTCCGGCACGGCCAGCGGCTGGTGCGCGCGGGATATGGGCAGCAAGAACGGCACGCTGCTCAACGGGCAGCCGCTCAAAGGGTCGATGGGCTTGCATCCGGGCGACCTGATTACCTGCGGCCAACTGACGCTGGCGTTTTCGCCGCCGCAGGACCGGACGGTGGTCTTTTCGGCGAGTGGGCAAGCACCGCAGGGCACCATCTTTACCTCCCTGGCCGGGGCCTTGTCGACGGCCGCTTCGCCGGGCGGCTTGGCGCGTCAGGTGGACGCGCTGATGCGGGCCGGGCAAGAGCTATCGGGCCATCGGCCGCTGAAAGAATTGTTCGCGATGATCCTGAATTTGGCGCTCGACGCGGTGGAAGCGTCGCGCGGCGTGCTGATGACCTGGGACGGGACGCGGTTAGCGGTGCAGGCGGCGCGCGGCGATCACTTCGAGATCTCCACCTTTGTCCGCAACCAGGTGATCGACGAGCGCAAGAGTTTGTTAGTACCGGATACGCTGCTCGATTCGGCGTTGCGCGAGCAACAAAGCATTGTGCAGCAGCAGATCCGGTCGCTGTTGGCGGTGCCGTTGCAGACTTCGGACCGGGTGATTGGGTTGCTGTATGTGGATGGGTCCGGCTTTGTGCGGCCATTTACTACCGAGGACCTGAGTTTACTGACGGTGCTGGCCAATATCGCGGCGATTCGAATTGAGCAGGCGCGCTTACTCGAAGTGGAAATTATGGAAGCCACTTTGCTGCGCGATATGGAGCAGGCGGCCGAATTACAAAGGAAATTACTGCCCGGCACGGCGCCGGACGTGGTGGGCTATGCGCTCGAAGGTTATAACTTACCGTGCCGGACGGTGGGCGGCGACTATTACGACTTTGTGCCTTACTCGGACGGCCGGCTGGCCATTCTGGTGGGCGATGTTTCGGGGAAGGGCATGCCGGCGGCGCTGCTGATGTCGTCGTTGCAAACGGCGGTGCACTTACTGGCGGAAGATTCGCCGGCGCCCCTGGCAATGGTGAACCGGCTGAATCGTTTGTTGTGCGCGAAGAAACTCGGCAACCGGTTTATTACTTTCTTCTTCGGCGTGCTGGATCCGGTAACCGGGGTGCTTGAGTATGTGAACGCGGGTCACAATCCGCCGCTGCTGTTGCGGGCGGATGGAAACGTCGAAGAGTTGGCGGCCACGGGCCTGATTTTGGGCATTATTCCGATGGCTGTTTACGAGAGTGCCTCGACCGAAATGGGGCTGGGCGACCGGCTGGTGCTTTTTAGCGACGGCATTACGGAAGCCGCGCCGCCCCACGACTTGGACAATGAATACGGCGAACTTCGGCTGACCGAGTTGGCCCGCCGCCGGACTCCGATGGATGAGATCTCGGCGAGCGTGCTGGCCTGGTGCGCCGGCGAGACCACCGACGACCTCACCCTGGTCATAATAGATCGCCTGTGATAACCTGCGGGCCTATGCGCGCGCTATTTTTCTTACTGTGGAGCTTGCCCATGCTGGCCGCCAATCCTTACTCCGTTTTCCGCGGACTCACCGACGGCATCGAGACCGTCACCTTGAGAGACGATGTGCGTCACCAGGAAGTGAAGATCGTTCCCAGCCTCGGGAATAACTCTTATTCCTATCTGGTGAATGGGCACGAGGTTTTCTGGTCACCCTATAAGTCCTTGGCGGAATTTAAGGCGAAGCCGGCGAACTTAGGCAATCCGTTTTTGGCGCCGTGGGCGAACCGCATCGATGGGCTGACTTACTCGGCCAACGGGAAGCAATATCATCTGAACCCGGATTTGGGGAGTTTTCGTTCCGACGGCTTTAAGCAGCCGATCCATGGCTTGGTGATGTATGCGCCGTGGAAAGTTGTGCGGGCGGAGGCGAATGCGCAGGCGGCTTGGGTCACCAGCCGGCTGGAGTTCTGGCGCGAGCCGGCGTGGATGGCGCAGTTTCCCTTTGCGCATAACTTGGAGATGACTTACCGATTGTCGAACGGCGAACTCGAAGTCATTACGACGGTGGAGAACTTGTCGAGCCAGCCGATGCCGTTGTCGTTGGGGTATCACCCGTACTTTCAAGTGCACGATGCGCCGCGTGACGCGTGGCAGGTGCATTTACCAGTGAAGAGTAAAGTGACCTTAGGGCCGACCTTAACGCCGACCGGAGAAAAGACAGCGATGACCACTGCTGCACCCTTGGGACTGCAGGGCGTGGCGCTCGACGATGTTTACACGGATTTAGCGGCGGACGCCAAAGGAACCACCGAGTTTTGGGTGAAGGGCAAGCAGCAGCAGGTGAGCGTGATTTACGGGCCCAAGTATCCGGTAGCGGTGGTGTATGCGCCTCTAGGAAGAAACTTTATTTGTTTTGAACCCATGACCGGGGTGACGAACGTCTTTAATCTAGGAGCCCAGGGGAAATTTCCCTTGCAGAGTGTGCCGGCGAGTGGCAGTTGGCGGGAAAGCTTTTGGATTCGTCCGGCTGGATTTTAGGGTCGCCTACCAGAGTTAACACTTGGGGCGCTACACCTCTCGAAAATCGGGGTTTTCCTAAACCAAGGCCAGAAATTGGCCGATATATCTAAAGAGACTAGGGTCTAGGAGACGCCATTTGATTTATCATTTTCTGTTGGCGACGTTACTATTGGCCGGTATGCTTTCGGCGCAGATTGAGTTGCCGCGCGAATTTTCTGCGCCTCCGGCGAATGGTTTGGCCCGCGTGAAGACGAAAGCGGCCGTCTCGCGTCCCTTGTGGATTTCTCTCGCTGGTAAACGCGTGTTGGGCAATCGGGCCCATGTGGTGGTGCAGGTGCCGGACCGGACGCAAACGCCGGCTGGATTGCGCTTACTGGAACCGTTGGGCGAAGGGTACTATGTGGCGGGCCTTGATCTCACTTCGGCGCTGGGCGTCGAAATGCTCGCGGGCCGGACGAGTGCTCGGGGGCTTAAGGGAGTGATCGCGATCGCGCCTGAGGACAAGCTCGATGGCTCGTTTCTGTCGACCGACGCCACTTTGCATCGCCTGCCAGCCTGGGCCTCCGATGAGAGCAATGGTGAGACGGTGCGAGCGGAGATCCTGCTTTCCTATCACGCCGATGTCGATGTCGATGATGCGCGCCAGGAACTGCGGGCGTTGGGGGTAAGCATCCTTGAGGATTCGCCCTACTTTCAGCATTTCGAAGTGCGGGTGACGCCGGCGCAGTTACGGCAATTGAGCCAGGCCGATTGGGTGCAGTTTCTTGAGCCGTCGCCGCCCCCGCCGCAAACCAAGGACAACGCGATTTCGGCGCGGGTGATCGGCGACGATAAGCTGCAAGCGGACCCTTTTTCGCTTACCGGCAAGGACGTCAACCTCGGCATCTTCGATGGCGGCAGTGTGGCGGCGCATACCGAGTTCGCCGACCGCTTGACCAATGTCGACCGGGGCACGGTGAGCTTTCATGCGACGCACGTGGCGGGAACGATGGTGGCGGCGGGCAACGACCCGAAGCTGAGGGGGATGGCGCCGGCGGCGAGGCTGTTCAGTTGGAGCTTTCAGAACGTGCCCGCCAAGATGGAGCGCGGCATCGCCGATCAGGGCATTGCGGTGGCGAATAACTCGTGGGGCGAAGGCTACTCCGAGGCGAGCGGGACTTGCGGCCGGTATGGCACTTATGGCACGGGCGAACGCGACTATGACCGGCTGGTGCGCGACAAGAATCTGACGATCGTCTTTGCGGCGGGCAACGACCGCGATTGGACCGATTGCACGATTCTGCCGCGGGCCGGGTTCTACACGATTGGGCGGCCAGCGACGGCGAAGAACATCATCACGGTGGGTGCGGTGGAAGAAAAGCTGGCGGCGGCCGATTTTTCGAGCGCCGGGCCGATGCGCGATAGCCGGATCAAGCCGGATATCGTGGCCATGGGCGTGGACGTCGTGTCGACGTTCCAGACCAACCGGTCGCAGCCGTTGAGCGGTACGTCGATGTCGACGCCGGCGATCACCGGGACGGCGGCCTTGATGGTGGAGCGCTTCAAGGCGAAGAATGAGGGCAATCAGCCGAAGGCCGCCCTGATCAAAGCGGCGCTGCTGAATACGGCGCGTGATTTGGGCAACATCGGGCCGGATTATGTCTATGGCTATGGCCTGGCGAATGCGCCGGCGGCGGTGAAGGTGCTCGATGAGCAGGCCTACGCGATCGATCAAGTGACGCCCGGCGAGACGAAGTCGCATCTGCTCGATGTGCCCGCCAATACTCCCGCGCTGCGCGTGATGCTGGTCTACTCCGACGCCGATTCTGTGCTGACGGCCGCGTCCCTGATTACGAATCATTTGGAATTGTTGCTGACTTCGCCCGATGGAGCGACCCAGAGATTCCCCTTGCGCCTGACCCCCGCGAATCCGACGGCCACGGCGGTAGAACGCGCCGACGACCGCGACAATGTGAAGCAGGTGGTGGTGGCGAATCCAGCGGGGGGCCGTTGGAACGCCGAAATCCGCGGCGTCGACGTGCGCACCGGGGCGCAGGAGTATGTCATCACCTGGAACATGGCGGAGAACCCCGTGCCGCCGTGCAGCCTGACGCTGACGCCGGCGTCGCAGGTGGTGACCGAGAAGGCCGATTTCGCGCTGCTCACCGTCACCACCGGCAATCACTGCGACCGCTGGACGGCCGAGGACCTGCCCGCCTGGGCGAAGATGACCGGCCCCAGCACTCGCCAGGGGACCGACCTGGTGAAGCTGGGCGTTTCCGCCAACGACAGCGAAGCGCCACGCGTGGCCAGGATCCGCGTCGGCGACCGGACCATCAAGGTGGTGCAGAGTTTCCGCTGCCGTCCGGCCGAAATCACGCCTGGGGTCACGGTGCAGGGCGAGTTGAACGAAAAGGATTGCTTCTTCGACAGAGCGGTGAATGCTTATTCGAAGCTCTTTACCTTCGAGGCCAAACAAGGGCAAGCGGTGAATATTACGCTGCGGTCCTTGGATGTCGACACCTATCTAGTGCTGTTGGCACCCAATGGCAGCATCTATGCCACCGATGACGATGGCTTCGAACCGTTCGGCAGCGATTCCCGTTTACCGTCGCGGTCCGGCAACCTGACGCTGCCCGTGGCCGGCAGGTATACGATTGTGGCCACCACTTTCGACCCGGAAGAGGCGGGTGCCTTTACGCTGCGGCTCGAATTCGCTAACGTCGCTGGCGCGCGGCCGATTGACCCGGTGAAGATCGTGGGCTGCCCGGCTACCGTGTCGGGCACACTGAGCGACGGCTCTTCGCGGCTCGGCCGGCGTGGCGATCTTTACCCCACCGAGGTCTACCAATTTCCGGGCCGGATCGGGCAGGAGGTGACGGTGGAAGTGTCGAGCGCCACCGTCGACACGTTCGTTTACCTGCTAAGCCCCAGCGGGGCGGTGGTCGGAACTGGGACCGATACGGATGGCAGCGGCAAGGCGCGCGTCTCGGCCGTGTTGCGCGACGCGGGTGCCTTCAGTGTGGAGGTAAGCTCATTCTCACCCTTCTCCCGCGGCGATTTCACCCTGAAGGTGGAAGGCTGCACGCGTCCCTAAATCGACCGGTGTCCGCTTGAGGGATGAATCTATCTCCATTGTCTGATAAGCTTACCTAAATTGGGTCAGATTTTCTGCTCATAAGGAGATAGTCTATGTTGCTTCCAGCTCTGCGTAGAGCCACGGTTAACGCTTTGGCCGTGCTCACGTTTGCTCTCGCTGCCTTTGCTCAGTCCGATAATGCCACAATTAGCGGCATCGTCAAGGATCCGAGCGGCGCGGTGGTCACAAACGCTAAGGTTAGTCTGCGTAACGAAAACACGGCGTTCGAACGCCAAGCCACTACTAATAATGACGGTTTTTACACCGTCACCAACATTGCCCCCGGCTATTACACGGTTACCGTGGAAGCCACGGGCTTTAAGAAAACTTCCACCACCCGCAACAAGCTCGATGCCGGTGTGCCGATCGCGGTGAATATCGACCTGTCGCTCGGCCAGTTGAGCGATACGGTTACCGTCGAGGCCAGTGCGGCTCAGGTGAACACCGAGTCCGCCACGGTCGGCAAGACCGTCGAGCAGGCGCAGATTCAGGCCCTTACCTTGAATGGCCGCAATCCACTGCTCTCGGCGCTACTGCGTCCGGGTGTCCGCGGTGGAGCCCTGTCGGGTTTCAGCTTCGGCCTTTCGAGCGGTGGCTTCACCATCAACGGTGGCCGTTCGCAGGACTCGCTGATCACCGTCGACGGCGCGGTGGCCATCCGTACGCGCGCCAACGGCATTTCGATCGGCACGGCCGACGCCGACACTGTGCAAGAGGTCCAGATTCTGGCCGCCAATTACTCGGCCGAGTACGGCCGTTCTGGCAACGGGCAGATCCGTATTGTGACCCGCTCCGGGCAGAAGGATTTCCACGGCACGGGGTATGAGTTTTTCCGTAACAGCCAGTTGGACGCCAACAGCTGGACGCGCAACCGGTCGCCGCTCACCAACTTCACGGCGCCTTTCCGCTTTAACCAGTTCGGCTATAACCTCTCGGGCCCGGTGACGATTCCGGGAGTCTTCAACAAACAGCGGGAGAAGCTCTTCTTTCTGTTCGCTCAGGAGTGGGTGCGCTTCCGCCAGGACGTGAACAACGGCGGCCAGCGTGTGCCCACCCCGTTGATGCGCAACGGCGACTTCAGCGAGTTGCTGGGCACGAACCTCTTCTACGGTGCGCCGCGCGTGATCAACGATCCGCAAACCGGCACGCCCTTCCCGAACAATGTGATTCCCCCGAACCGCCAGAGCCCCAATGGTATGGCGTTCCTGCGGGCCTATCCGGCACCGAACGGCATCTTCCCCGGCAACGCCAACTTCTTTCAGGTGCGTCCGCAGCCGCAGAATCAGCGGAAGGATACGTATTCGATCGACTACAACCCCTCCTCGACGCAGGTGATCCGCTTCCGCCACTTGAACTACACCTTCGACGTGGCCAACGCCTTCGCCTCTGGCTTCGACTTTGCCCCCGCCGCCCTCGACCGGCCAAACAAGACGGCTAGCCTGTCGCACGTGTGGACGCTGAGCCCGACCCTGATTAACGAAGCGATGATCACTGGCTCCAATGACCGCGTGACGATCGCCGTCCAGCGCCAGGGACGCTTCCAGCGCTCGGTGAACAACATCACCTACCCTTACCTGTTTAGCGATCCGAAGGAGATTCCCGACAAGATCCCTACCGTCTCCATTCCGAACGTCGGCACGATCGACGGCGGTCCGTACCCGGCCAGTTCCGCGGGCCCCGTCTATACGTTCTCGAACAACATGACCAAGATCGCGGGCAACCATACCATCAAGTTCGGTGTGATGTTCGAGCGCTCCGGCCAGAACGACTTTGACCAGATCAACGTCGCTGGCGTCCCCGGCGGCACTAACAACCAGAACGGTCGTTTCGAGTTCAACGACGTGCGTCCAGGCGGCGCGCCCGGCACGGGCACCGGCCTCACCAACGCCGCGTTGGGCCTGTTCTCCACCTACGCCGAAATCGGCACGCGTAGCTACACTCCGTATCGCAGCAACATGGTCGAATTCTTCGGTCAGGACAGCTGGCGCGTCAGCCAGAAGCTGAAGCTGGAACTGGGCTTCCGTGGCACCTGGCAGCAAGGCTATTACAAGTCCCTCTGGGGCAACATGGCCTACTTTAGCCCTAAGAACTACGATGCCGCGCAGGCCGCGGTGTTGGATC
>Ga0105047_10019771_pt1 | contig 10375 bp, 12 predicted proteins | sample MAT04_FD_78384 | JGI IMG/M metagenome (GOLD analysis project Ga0105047, IMG submission 78384) | Freshwater microbial communities from Lake Fryxell liftoff mats and glacier meltwater in Antarctica - MAT-04 (megahit assembly) | ecosystem: Environmental > Aquatic > Freshwater > Ice > Liftoff... | reverse complement strand
GGCGTGGTGCCCACGATGCGAAAGCCGCGAAAGCTGTCGCCCATGCTGATGGGAATGATTTGCGCCACCTGCGGATGCGCCTGCAGCGCCTTGACTGAGGCCAGCGGAATATTGCCGGTTGGTACATCGAGCTGGAACACGCCCGACAAAATAAGCTGCATCGGGCTGCCCTTGGCGCCCACCACCACGTCAATGCCGGCCAGGTCGCGCTCAAAGGCCTGGTTGATCTGGTGGCTGACCAGCAACAAAAACGTGATGGACGCCAGCCCGAGGCTGAGCAGCAGCAAATTGAGCGCTGCCGCGAGTGGCCTGGACCACAGGTAGCGCCATGAAAATACTATTGTTTTCATAGCGGCTTGCGCCCGATGTGTATGCGCTGAAGGCCTTTTTTACCTGGATTTTCGGCAAAAAATGCTGTAACGCGGGCGTCGTGGGTGGCAATCACCAGCGTCGCACCTTGGCGGCTGGCGGTGGCCTGCAGCAGCGCCAGCGACGCCGCCGCCGCGTCGTCGTCCAGGCTGGCCGTGGGTTCGTCGGCCAGGATCACACGCGGCTTGAGCAGCACTGCCCGCGCCAGGGCGACGCGCTGGGCCTGGCCGCCCGAGAGTTGCGCCGGTTTGCGCTGAGCCAGGTCCTGCACGCCGAGCGCCGACAGCGCCTCGGTGATGCGCTGCTCGTCCTGCACTTCACCGGCGGCCCACTGGGCCATGGCCAGGTTGCCATGCACCGTCAGCGCGGCGCTCAAATGCAGTTTTTGTGGCAAAAAACCGATGGTCCTGGCGCGCCAGGCATCGCCGGCGACTTTGCGCAGCGCGTTGATTGACTGGCCGGCCACCGTCATGTCGCCCTCGCCGGGACACAGCAGGCCCGCTGCCAGCGCCAGCCAGGTGGATTTTCCGGAGCCTGAAGCGCCCTGCAGCAGCAGCACACCGCCCTGCTCCACGTCGATGTCGTCAAACCGGAGTCCGGGGCCGCCGGCATGCCGGTAGGCCAGTTGCCGGGTGCTGATCACGACACCACGCCCTGCGCCTCAAGGCTGCTGCCCGTGGCGCAATCAGCGCACACGCCGCGCACGGCAACGTCCATGCGCATGCCCTGGTAGCCCAGCGCCTTGAGAGCCTGCAGCGCCGTTTGCGCGGCCCGCTCCAGGTCGTGGGCATTGGCTTTCAGCGCGTCGGACAGGGGGCTGTCGCGGTGGCAGCTCTGGCATTCAAAGTGCGGTATGGCATGCACGCTGGTCGGCATCGCCTGGTAGCGGCGCGCCCGCTGGACATCCACCCGGCACAGCAGCAGGCCCACCTGCGTCAGCCGGTCAATCAGGCGGTACAGCGTCACGCGGTCAAGCATCACGCCCCCGGCCGGGTCGCCTTCGCTGGCCAGGGCGGTCTGCAACTGGGCGTGGGTGTAACTGGTGTCGGGATGGGCCAGCAGCCAGCCCAGCACCCGCCGCGCCGCGCTGGTACGGCGCAGGCCGTGAGCCGAAAGCAGTGCATCAATCGGATCTGCGGCAGGTGTGTCTGAACGGCCGATTGGGGAATGGGCTGAGGCCATGTTGTTTGGAGTCTCTGTAATTTCCAGCAAAAAGAACGGTAACGCAATCAAGTTGCATTAAACTATACCGCAATCATGTTGCATTATCACGGCAACGCTGGACTTGTACCAGGCACCCCGACTTGTGCCCCCCATTTGTAAAACTCAATTTCATATGTCATCGTCCCGCCCATTCAAAAACTCCTTCAAGCCTTCCATAACCAGCGTGCTCGCCTGGCCGGCCTGGCTGCGCGTGCTGGCGGTGTTGCCCGCCGTGGCACTGCTGTGGCTGGCGGTGGCCTGGGCGCAGATGGAAGTGGCTCCGTGGTGAGCGCCAGCCCTGTGGTGGCGCTGCACAACCTCACGGTGAGCTACCGCCAGCACCCGGCCCTGCACCACCTCAGCGGCAGTTTCGCGCCGGGCTCGCTGACCGCCGTAGTCGGGCCGAACGGCTCGGGCAAAAGCACGCTGCTGAAAAGCATCGTCGGCCTGCTGCCCATCGAAGGCGGCCGCTCGGGCGGTGCGCTGACGGTGACGCTGGCGCGCGAGTCCATCGCCTACCTGCCGCAAGTGGCTGAAATCGACCGCAGCTTTCCGATAAACGTGCGCGACTGCGTGCTGCTGGGCTGCTGGGGAAGCGCCGGGGCGTGGGGTGCCGTCACGCAGGCCATGCAGGGCAAGGTCGATGCGGCCCTGCAAGCCGTGGGGCTGCAAGGCTTTGAACGCCGCACCATCGGCAGCCTGTCCAGCGGCCAGATGCAGCGGGTGATGTTTGCCCGCATGCTGGCGCAGGACGCCAGGCTGATCCTGCTGGACGAGCCCTTCAACGCAATTGATGCCAAAACCACCGCCGCCCTGCTGGCGCTGGTGCGGCAGTGGCATCACCAGGGACGCACCGTGATTGCCGTGCTGCACGACGATGCGCTGGTACACCAGCACTTTCCATTGACCTTGCTGCTGGCCCGCGAACTGGTGGGCTGGGGCGCTACCAGCGAAGTGCTGACCGAGCCTAACTTGCGCCGCGCCCGCGCCATGGCCGAGGCCTGGGACGAAGCCGCCGGGCTGTGCGACATCGACGCGCTGGCCGCGCAAAAGATCGCCGCATGATGGCGCTTGCCGCGTGGCTGTCGGACACGGCCCAAATCTTGATCGGCCCGTTCGCCGAATTCGCCTTCATGCGCCGCGCGCTGGTCGCCACGCTGGCGCTGTCGCTCAGTGCCGCGCCGTTGGGCGTTTTTTTGACGCTGCGGCGCATGAGCCTGCTGGGCGATGCGCTCAGCCATGCGGTGCTGCCGGGCGTGGCGATTGGTTTCATGCTGAGCGGTTTGTCGCTCACTGCCATGGCCTTGGGCGGCGTCGTGGCCGGCATGCTGGTGGCGGCGCTGGCCGGACTGGTCACACGCTTTACCACCCTCAAGGAAGACGCCAGCCTGGCCGCGATTTACCTGGTGGCGCTGGCCCTGGGCGTGATGCTGATCTCGGGCCACGGCACCCAGCTCGACCTGCTACATATTCTGTTTGGCAGTGCGCTAGGCGTGGACAGCCAGGGCCTGCTGATGGTGGCCGGCGTGGCCAGCATCAGCGTGCTGCTGCTGGCCGCCATGTACCGCGGGCTGGTGCTGGAGAGTTTTGACCCGGTGTTTCTGGGCGCGGCCGGTCGGCGCGGCTGGCTCTGGCAGCAAGGTTTCCTGATGCTGGTCGTCATCAACCTGGTGGCCGGTTTTCAGACCCTGGGCACCTTGATGGCGGTCGGGCTGATGATGTTGCCCGCCGTGTCCAGCCGGCTCTGGCACGACACACTGCCGGCGCAACTGATCAATGCCAGTGCGCAGGCCATGCTGGCCAGCGCTGCAGGGCTGCTCCTGTCCTACCACCTTGACACGCCCTCGGGGCCGACCATCATCGGCTGCGCCGGGGCGCTGTACTTCGCGTCCCTGCTGGTCGCGCCCGGCGGCTGGCTGCCGCGTCTATGGACGACGACCCATCGGGTGGCCTGAACGAATCTGGTTTTTTTCTGTCATTTTTTCTTCACCCCTTTTAAAGGCCAATCCATGAAACATGTATTTCACAAACTTCTGGTAACGGGCATTGCCAGCGTCGCCCTGCTGTCCAGCGCCAGCTTTGCGGCTGACAAACTGCCCGTCATTGCCAGCTTCAGCATCCTGGGCGACCTGGTGCGTGTGGTGGGCGGCGAGCGCGTCAGCGTCACTACCCTGGTCGGACCCGATGAAGACGCCCACGTGTTTGAGCCCAAGCCAGCGGATGTCAAGGCAATAGCGCAAACCAGACTGCTGGTGACCAACGGCCTGGGTTTTGAGCCGTGGGCACAAAAAATCGTCAAATCCGCAGGCTACCAGGGCCAGTCCGTGGTGGCCTCGCAGGGCGTGAAGCCGCGCCAGCTGCCGGCCGAAAAAGGCCATCAGCACGCAGAAACCGATCCGCACGCCTGGCAAGACCCGGGCAACGTGGTGCTGTATGTGCGCAACATCGCCGCCGCACTGGCCAAGGCGGACCCGGCAGGCGCCAGCGTTTACCAGGCCAACAGCGAGGCTTATGCCAAAGAGCTGCAGGCGGTAGACGCCGAAGCTAAAACGCAGATTGCTGCCATACCGGCCGCCAAGCGCAAGGTCATCACCTCGCATGACGCCTTCGGCTACTTTGGCGCGCACTACGGCATCAAATTCCTCGCACCGCAGGGCATTTCAACCGAGGCCGAGCCAAGCGCCAAAGAAGTTGCGCAGTTGATCCGGCAGATCAAGCAAGAAAACATCAAGGCGGTCTTTGTTGAGAACATGAGCAACCCCACGCTTCTGGCCCAACTGAGCAAGGACGCCGGCGTGACCATGGGCCCTGGGTTGTATGTCGATGCACTGTCCAAGGCAGACGGCCCCGCCGACAGCTATCTGAAGCTGATGCGCCACAACGTCACGAAGTTGGTCGCCGGTATGAAGCAGAACTGACGCGGCCGCCCTGGTTGCCGCCTGCTTTTGCTGCTTGCTTCTCTATTAATAGCAGCTTGTGCAAGATATACCAGGGCTGGCGGCCTTTTTATTAAAAAAATAGAAGGAACATCGCTATGAAAACCGGACTGGCCAAAAAACTCTCTGCAGTCGTTGCTGCTACAGCGGGCGTCGCCGCCCTGTCGGTGGCCTTGGCGCAGGGGCTGGACAAGCGAACTGTTGACGACATCCAGCGCCATCGCATCATCGCGGCTGCACACGAGAACGCCGCAAGGTGTCTGGAATCAGGCAGGAACGACGCGGTTTGCGAGGGCGAGCTTCAAACCGCCTGCACAGGTATCGCCATTGGCAAATATTGCGGCATGAAGCACGAGCATTGACGTGCGTCACCCCCAAAAACACGCCCCTAACCAAGCGCACATTCACCATGAAAACCAAGAAAAAATCAAGCTGCCTGCAACCTGCCGGACTGGCCGCCTTGATGCTTGCATCGCACGGGGCTCACGCGCAATCCGACACCCTGAAGCCCGTAACCGTAACGGCCAACCCCTTGGGTGCGCGCGAACTGGTGGTTCCCGTTGAGCAATATTCCGGCGAGGGCCTGTTGCTTCGCGCAAAAACCACGCTGGGTGAAACGCTGGATGGGACCCCAGGCGTGAGCAGCAGCTACTTTGGCCCCAATGCCAGCCGGCCCATCATTCGCGGGCTCGACGGCGACCGCATTCGGATTTTGAACAATGGTGGCGCTTTGCTGGACGCCTCCAGCCTGAGTTACGACCACGCTGTGGCATACGACCCCATCAGCATCGAGCGCATTGAAGTCATACGCGGACCCAGCGCCCTGCTCTACGGCGGCAGCGCGGTAGGCGGCGTGGTGAACATCATTGACAACCGCATACCGGACAGCCCGGCATTCGATGGAGATGGCGGCGTCAGCGGTAAGGTTAATCTGGGGCTGGGCACCGGCAACCGGGAGCGAAGCGCCGGGGCCAGGCTGGAAGCAGGAAACGACCGCTATGCCTTGCACGTCGATGCCTTCGACCGGACCACCAGTGATGTGAAAGCGCCCGTCGATCTGGTCTGCACCAAGGGCGGCTCGTTCAACATCGCCCGCCGCATCTGCAACTCGCAGAGCACAGTGCATGGCGGCGCGGTGGGCGGCTCTGTCTTCTTCGACCAAGGTTATATCGGCGCTTCGGTCGCCACCTACCGAAGCAATTACGGCACGGTCGCCGAAGACGATGTGACCATAGACATGCGCTCCAACCGGGCCGCCGTTGAGGGCGAATGGCGCAATGCCGGCGGATTCATCCGCACCATCAAGGCCCAATTGAGCCATACCGATTACCTGCACACGGAATTTACAGGACCAACGCCCGGCACGGTATTCAGGAGCAAGGGCTCCGACTTTCGCATCGAGGGTTTGCACGCCCGCATTGGCAACCTCGACGGACTGATTGGCTTTCAGGCAGAAACCAGTCGCTTCTCTGCCGACGGCTCCGAGGCTTTTGCGCCTTACAGTCGCACCACGCAACAGGCCGCCTTTATTTATGAAGAGTACGCCGCTGGCTGGGGCAAGCTCAGTTTTGGCGGGCGGCTGGAATCCGTGAAGGTCGAGTCCTTTGGCAATCCCGACCCTGCCCTGGCGAAGTTTGCACCGGCCAGCCGCAACTTCAAACCGGGCAGCTACGCCCTAGGCGGCCTGTGGAACGTCGCGCCGCGCTGGCAGCTCACCAGCAACCTGGCCTACACCGAGCGCGCGCCCAAAGACTACGAGCTGTTTGCCGACGGACCCCATGTCGCTACCAATGGCTACGAAGTGGGCGATACCACGCTTGGCAAGGAGCGCAGCACGCAGTTCGACATTGGCGCGGCCTGGAAGTCCGGCGCTGACACTTTCACCATCAACGCCTACCTGAGCCGCTTTAAAAACTACATCGGGCTGGTGCAGACGTCTGGCGTCACGCGCAATGCCGGCGACGGCGAAGTCAACCCGGTGGACGACCTGGCCAACCCCGGCTTTTCTAAGGCTACCGGGCAGGACTTTGACCCGCTCAACGAGTTCCGCTACCAGCAGGTCCGTGCCCGCTTCACCGGGCTGGAGGCCAGCGGCAATATCCGTTTGATCGAGGGCGCATCGACGGTTGACCTGGCCATGCGGGCCGACATGGTCAGGGCCAACAACCTGAGCATCAGCCAGCCCTTATCCCGCATCGCACCAGCGCGGGTAGGAGCGACCTTGAAATATGCCAGCGGCTTTTTTGGTGCCAGCGTTGGGTTTGACCATTCTGCCGCGCAGCGCCGCGTACCTGCGGGCGACCGGGCCAGCGACGCGTACACACTGTGGAATGCCACCGCCAGCTACCGCGTCAAAACCGGCCCGGCGCAACTGCTGTGGTATGCCCGCCTCGACAACATCACCAACCAACTGGCCTACAGCGCCACGTCAGTGCTGACCAGCACGGCATTCCCAAAAGCTCCCTTGCCGGGCCGCAGCTTGAAAGTCGGCTTGCAGGCGAGCTTTTAAGATCATTTTTCGTCACAAAAGCCGACCATGACCAACAGCCCTACCTTACTAATCCCCGTCACCATCCTCACCGGTTTTCTGGGCAGCGGCAAAACCACGCTGCTCAACCACATCCTCAAGGCCGACCACGGCCACCGCATTGCCGTGATTGAAAACGAGTTTGGCGAAGCCGGCATTGACAACGAGCTGCTGGTGCAGGACCGCGATGAACAGATCATCGAGATGAACAACGGCTGCATCTGCTGCACCGTGCGCGGCGACCTGGTGCGCATTCTGGGTGAACTGGCGGAAAAAAGGGCGGCGGGCAGCCTGCACTTTGACCGCGTAGTGATCGAGACCACAGGCCTGGCCGACCCCGCGCCGGTGGCGCAGACCTTCTTTGTGGACGAGGCCGTCGTTGAGCGCTATCTGCTCGATGCCATCGTGACGCTGGTGGACGCCAAACACGCGCCAGCGCAGCTCGACGAGCACCACGAGGCGCAGGAACAGGTGGGCTTTGCCGACCGGATACTGCTCAGCAAGACCGACCTGGTGGACGATGCCAGCCTGCAGTCGCTGCGCCAGCGTCTGGTTCGCATGAATCCGCGCGCCAAAATTTCAGAATCACGCCATGGTGTGGCCGCCATTGATGATTTGCTCGACATTCGGGGCTTCAACCTGAATGCTATTTTGGAGATCGAGCCCGACTTTCTGACCGATGTGGAACACCAGCACGACGACGATGTGACATCGTTTGTCTTCTGCGAAAACCGGCCGCTCGACATGGCAAGACTGGAAGAATTTCTGGGCAGCATGGTCCAGGTGTATGGCACCCAAATGATGCGCTACAAGGGTGTGCTCAGCGCACACGGTGAAGACCGCCGTATCGTGTTTCAGGGTGTTCACATGCTGATGGGTGCAGAACTCGGCGCGCCGTGGCGATCTGGCGAGGTGCGCACGTCCAAAATGGTATTCATTGGCCGTGACCTGCCGCGCAAAGTCCTTGAAAAAGGTTTGGCCCAGTGCGCCGTGGATGCAGAACCCGAGCTCTCGGCATGACCGTCCCGCGCCCCGAACTGGCCGAAGTCGAGGCCGCCGTGCGAACCCTGTTGCGCTGGGCCGGCGATGACCCCGGGCGCGAAGGCCTGATTGACACACCCCACCGCGTGGCACGGGCCTATGGCGAGTTTTTTTCGGGCTACGGCACAGACCCGGTCGCCACCCTGGCCGCCACCTTTGAAGAAGCCGGCGACTATGACGACATGGTGCTGGTACGCAACATCCGGCTGGAGTCGCACTGCGAGCATCACCTGGTGCCCATCATCGGGCGGGCCCACATTGCCTACCTGCCCGACAAGCGCGTGGTGGGCCTGAGCAAGCTGGCCCGGGTGGTGGATCTGTATGCGCGCCGGCTGCAAATCCAGGAACGGCTGACCAGCCAGATTGCCCAGGCCATCGCTGATGTACTTCAGCCCCGCGGCGTGGCTGTGGTGATTGAGGCGGAACACATGTGCATGACCACCCGTGGCGTATACAAACCGGGCTCCACCACCGTCACCCAGCGTCTGTTGGGCGTGTTTCGCACCGATGCCCATCTACGCCGGGAAGCATTGGCAGCCATGGGCAACTCAACCCCGTCAGGAGCTTTGCATGTCTGATGCTGACCTGGATTTTTCCACCCGCCACAGCATTGAATTTGTTGAAGAAGGCCGTGCACTGGCCCCAAAATTCGACACCGATGGGCTGATCGTGTGCGTGACCACAGATGTCACCAGCGGTGACGTGCTGATGGTTGGCACCATGAACCGCGAAGCGTTGACACGAACCGTTCAAACAGGCGAGGCGCATTATTGGAGCCGCAGCCGCAAAACGTTATGGCACAAAGGTGCCACCAGTGGTTTGACCCAAACCGTGCACGAAATGCGCATTGACGATGACCAGGATGCGATCTGGCTGCGAGTTCGGGTAGCGGGCAGCGGTGCAAGCTGCCACGTAGGGTACCGCAGCTGCTTTTACCGTACGGTGCAAATGCCAGGCGGACAGCTGGAATTTATGGAGCATAGAAAAACGTTTGACCCGCTTGAAGTCTATAGCGACACACCCAATCCGACGCAGCTTTGACCCGTTCGAGATCACCTCATGATCCGATAAATCCGCGTAGCGACCTGCAGCGCATTCACGAGAGTGCGTTTGTTGACCCCACGGCCATTCCTTTGCGGGCTTGTCGTGGTTCACGAGAACGTCTTTAGCGGCTCTTGCGCGGTGATTCAGCCGACGAAGTGGACGAACACGGCCACATGGAGCCTATCGAAATTGGCGCGCATTCCAATATTCAGGATGGCGTTGTCATTCACTTCAGGTCGGGCGCAGCTGTCACCATTGGCAAGCGCACATCCATCGTCCACCGCGCTATCGTGCACGGCCCCTGCACCATGGGTGATGACGTGTTCATTGGATTCAACAACGCACTGTTTACCTGCACGGTGGTCAAAGGCTGCGTCATAACGCGGCGGTGGATGTGAGCCCCTGAGCCGTATCTGCCGCTCGCTCGCAGTCTCATGACATCGGACGTTTGGCTGAATCCAGCCGGCGGTTGTGTGCGTAGAGTGGACAGGTGCCTGTTCGTTTTTGTGTTGCTGTGTAGCATCTAGCGGCCAGTCACCCAGCCGCCAGCACTGTTGCAGGCACAACCCATCACGTCAGGAAGACCCCGATGATTCAAAACTTGAACCCAGCGCCAGCCTCCCCGCGCTCCAGACTGCACAAGCAGCATGTGGCCGGGCTTTTGCTGCTGTGCTTTGCGGCAGCGGCGAATGCGCATTCGGGCGAAGGCGTGGCGGGCGGTTTCATCTCGGGTTTCATGCATCCGCTGTCTGGCCTTGACCATTTGCTCGCCATGGTTGCCGTGGGTATCTGGGGCGCCACCCTGGGCCGGCCGCTGGTCTGGGCCTTGCCGGTGGCGTTTCCCATGCTGATGGTGGTCGGCGGCGTACTGGGCATTGCCCAGGTGCCACTGCCTTATGTCGAAATCGGCATCGCGGTTTCAGTGGTCGTGCTGGGTCTGTCGATTGCCGCCGCATGGCGCGCGCCTGTGGCCATTGCCGTGGCCATCGTGGCGGTGTTTGGCGTGTTTCACGGTTACGCGCACGGCACGGAATTGCCCGAAACCGCCTCGCCGGCCGCTTTCGCCGCCGGTTTCGTCATTTCGACCGGCCTGTTGCACCTGGCGGGCATCGCCATCGGCCTGGTGAAAGCGCTGCCGCGTGGCGCACAAGCCTTGCGCGCTGGCGGCGGTAGCCTTGCCTTGCGGTAAAGTTCATTGGTAGGCGCTTCTCATCTTGTCTTGGTAAACCAGATGTTGCCACTTCCCAGTGGCTGT
>Ga0105047_10019770_pt1 | contig 10375 bp, 5 predicted proteins | sample MAT04_FD_78384 | JGI IMG/M metagenome (GOLD analysis project Ga0105047, IMG submission 78384) | Freshwater microbial communities from Lake Fryxell liftoff mats and glacier meltwater in Antarctica - MAT-04 (megahit assembly) | ecosystem: Environmental > Aquatic > Freshwater > Ice > Liftoff... | reverse complement strand
ATCGGGTACCCCTGTACCTTTCACAGCGACCATTGATGCTACTAAAACCATAATTACTTTAACTCCAACGTCCCCATTAGTGAATTCCCAGGCATACTATCTTGCAATTGCAGCCGTTGAGGATGGTGCCGGAAATGAAGCCGGATTACAAAGTGCAGCATTTACTACTATTCCCGGTACATTAAGCAATGATGCTACCTTAAGCGACCTGAAAGTAAGTGGAACTACTGTTACAGGATTTTCACCTTCAGTTTACAGTTATTCTGTATCAGTTCCTTATGGTTTGCCTACTGTACCTACTGTTACCGCAACAACTAATTATCCCCTGGCTAATGCAGTTGTTACACATGCTGTATCAATACCGGGAGCCACAAGCGTGATTGTCACAGCTCAGGACGGTATCACCCAGTTAACATACACAATATCCTTTTCGTATGGACCTCCGGATGCCAATTCAGCACTTACCTATATCAAGTGGTTGCCAAATGGCCTTGATCCTCTGAAACAAAATATCCGGGTAATGGGTTTTGATCCTGCTACCTTGGATTATTACATTGAGGTTCCGGTTGAAACAACTTCTTTGGTAGTGGATGCTGAGCCTGAATTTGTAATTCCTGCAAGCGGATGTCCTGCGGCAACCTACGTGGTTACACAGCCATTGAACCTTACAGGTTCCTCAGCGGATAGAACTGCGACAATTGTCTGTACCGCACAGGACGGAATTACTTCCTCTACATACCATGTTACATTCACTAAAGCATCAGCAACAAACTATTATCTTTTCAAGGAAGGATTTAATGCAATGCCTCCCACAGGATGGGCAAATACTGCAAATGTTGGAAATTCAACTACCAACGGAATGGGCTTTTATGGAGATCCTTCACCCATAGCAACTCCTAAATTCAAGTTTTTATCTCCTGATGATGGCGGTACTATTACTACTTCAGCCTACGTCGGGGCATCGACACTGGAATTTTATATAAAAGTGCTGGATAAGACTCCTGCCAGCAACCTGCATTTCTATGTGGAAAAATCATATGATAATTCGAGCTGGACCTTGGTGAGCCAGGATCCAATGCCTTTATATGCAAGCATTACTCAGTGGCACCAGGTGCTGCTGCCTGTAAATGATTATACCAATCCTATATACTTCCGTTTCAGGGCGACGGCCACAGCAGGGGATAATTCCATGGGTCTTTTCTACCTGGATGATATCAGCCTGACCATGAATTCAAATACCGATGCCACACTCAGTGATCTAAAAGTAAGTGGAGTTACAGTTAATGGATTCTCGGCAAATAACCTGAGTTATAATGTTGTATTGCCTATGGGTACTACAATTGTACCTGTTGTTACCGCAACCACTTTCCAGCCCTCTGCAACTCAGGTTATAACAAATGCTTCAGCACTGCCAGGAACTACCTCAGTGCTTGTTACAGCCCCGGATGGAATAACAACTAAAACTTATTCCATCAACTACTCTATTGCATTATCTGCCCCTTATAATCTTTCCGCTAATCAGGTTTCATCCAGCCAGGTAAATCTGAATTGGTCAGATAATAATTCAAATGAAGATGGATTCAGGATTGAGCGTAAACCTAATAACGGGTATTTCGCTTATGTCGCTAATGTTGGAGCCAATGTAAATTCATACAGCAATCCTATTCCCGGACTTAATCCCAATGATTTTATTCCGGCTAACAGGTTTTCGAATGTAACAGTTACGTCAGCTATAAAATTTGCTGATGTTACTAATTATCTGGGAGTGCCAACCTCGCTTTATCTTGATGTGTACGAACCCACTGCAGACAATACATTAGGCCGGCCTGTCATTATATGGATACATGGTGGAGGCTTCCGTACGGATTCTTACAGAACTCAAGGTTATATTGTTGATTATTCAACACGCTTTGCCAAAAGGGGTTATGTGTGTATGTCAATAGACTACAGGCTTCGCGCTGGATCGTCAATGCCTACACAGGCATCGGAATTTCCTGCATTACAGGACGCAGCAAGGGATGCCAATGCAGCTATTGATTGGATAAGGGCTCATGCAGCCGAGTACCATATCGATCCCAACCTGATTTTTATTGCCGGAGGGTCAGCAGGAGGCAGAACAGCACAAACTGTTTGTCAGTTCGATGGCCCGGACCCGACAGCATTGTATTTTCCTGAAAATTTTTATCTGACTACTCCCTGGAACAAAACTGGTTTAATTGCAAACGCTACCCTCTGGGGTGGTCTTGAGCCTGAGATGAGAGGATGGGTATATCCCAGTCCTCCGTATTCAACTGCAAATTACTTACAACCAACTGATGTACCTACAGTCCTCGTGCATGGAAGTGCTGACGTTACCATCCTGCCTCAAAACAGTATTGATCTATATAATGCCTTACAAGCAGTTGCTGTTACCAGTGAACTTAATATAATACCGGGTGCCACTCATAGTTGTCTTGGACATGAAACAGAGATTTCAGAATGGGTTGCTGCATTTTTTGCTCAGGAATGGAATAAAGTAAATGCTCTTCCAACATCTTATTCATATAGAGTATGTGCATTTAACTCATCCGGAAACTCGCCATATTCCTTAGAGGCACTAACATCGCGAACTTTGAATCTCACTGCGTATCTTGAAGGATTGTATGATGGAGGCGTACTCATGCGAAAAGCAAAGAGCGGAACAGGGGATCAATTTACAGGGAACATTGCTGACCAGCTTACGGTTGAATTACGCAGCACATCAAATTATGCCACTACTGTCCATTCAACAACAAATGTTAACCTCAGTAATTATGGGAAAGCTTCTGTAATTATACCATTTGGTTTGAACGGGTCATATTATATAACATTGAAACACAGGAATCATATAGTAACGGTTTCTGCAGCACCCGTGTCATTTGGTTCTCAGAATACCAGCTATGATTTTAGTGATGCCGCCACTAAAGCCTTTGGGAGTAATCTCCTGCTAAAAAGCGGGAAATACTGTATATTTGGAGGCGATGTTAACGGGGATGGTATAATCGATTCCGGCGATATGATACCAATAGATAACGCGGCTGCACTTTTCAATACAGGATATATTGCTACAGATGTGAATGGCGATGGATTAATAAACTCACTGGATATAAATATTACAGGGAATAATGCTGTTCAGTTTGTGGGAAAAAAAACACCATAGTTTTTCAAAATTAGATATTGATATAATCAGATTCAGCAGGGTATTCAGTTTCTACATGAAAAATCAAGAGGCTGAGACATAACGAATTTTAAGCACCTGAGAATTCTATATTTGAACTCAATCTCAGGCAGGAATCGGAATAAAAAGGGGCTGTCTCTTACTTTTGAGACGGCCTCCTTTAAATTCTGATCTAAAACAAATAGTGACCTACTAAAAAATTTGGAAAGTAGCACGGCTAACCAGCCTGTAGAAAAAACTATCAAATTTAATTTCATCCGACTCATCCTCTCAATTCCATCTAAAAATTCAGTTAAAATCGAAATTAATTTCGTTAATAAAGTTCCGCCTTTAAAGACGATATATTGCGCATAGGGAAGCGGGAATATTGCTTTTAGAGCCAGCGTAACCCACCAGTTTTTCTCTATGGCCGATTCAGGTATCAGGGAAAAATTTTCAGTACACCCCTTACCTTTTTCATTTTGTCCAGCAATATCTTTCCAATCCAGGCCGGTGCCAACCGGGCATCATGTCGTAAAGATTCCTGCGATTCGGGTGCCAATAACTTTTGTATCCGAATAATCTGTTCTTCAGTTGGATTATCTTTACCCATTTCTCTCATTGCCTGAATAATGAAACCGCAAATTTTGCTTTTGGCCGCAAGGTTTTAAGTTGTAGTTTTTTTATCCGGTTGGCTTTGAACGCGGGTTTGAGAGAATTAAAACGAATACGATAAAGTGTGCTTTCCCCCTTGCGCGACTTTGTGTAATTGCTTTATTCTGCAATTACCGTGACAGGGAAAAGCGCACGAAGACAACGTAATTGGAAAATCATTAAAAAAGTATTTGTTGAAAAAATATATATATTTGTTAAAATATGTGAACTAATAAATACACACTCAAAACAACAGGCAATAGTATGATTTTATAATATATTTAAAGGAGCCAGGCGTATATGTAGCGGACAAGTTTACCAAAAATAATTTCTTATTTAACAAACATCACAAACAGACAAATATCTAATATGTATTTTTAAGACAAATTAATAATAAACACAATGACAAAGAAAATTTTAGTATTTGCAGGACTAATTTTATTTACTATTTCTGTTTTTGCACAAACAGCACCATTCAATATCTATATTGAACCGATGAATATAACCGGACTTGGTGGACTTCAAGCATACGCATTTGGACTGCACAACGGAAAATGGCTTATTGTGGGAGGCAGACTTGACGGACTTCACCGCAGACAACCCTTTGCATCGTTTGACTTAGCAGGGAACAACACTCAATTAATTGTAATCGATCCTGCATTACAACAAAAATGGACTGCACCAATAACTACGCTTTCTGTTGCCTTACAGGAACAATTAAGTTCAACTAATTTGGAGTTTCATCAAGAGGGAAACTACCTATACATCATTGGCGGCTATGGTTACAACACAGCAACAGCATCAAGAAAGACTTTCGACAACTTAACTGCTATTGATGTTCCTGCTGTAATTAATGCAGTCATAACTGGAACTTCATTCACAAATTATTTTCGACAAATTAGTGATGCTAAATTTGCAGTAACTGGTGGTCACCTAAAAAAAATAAACAATTCTTTTTACCTGATAGGCGGCAATAAGTTTGACGGCAATTACAACCCAATGGGCAATCCTACCTACACACAAGTTTATACTGATGCAATTCGCAAATTCAACTTAACTGATGACGGAACAACCATTACTATTTCTCATTTGCCAACAATAACTGATTCTATAAATCTTCACCGAAGAGATTATAACGCGGTGCCTCAAATATTGCCGAACGGTGCAGAAGGAATTACAGCATTTTCAGGCGTATTTCAACCAACGGCTGACTTACCGTTTTTAAATTGTGTAAATATTGATAGCACTACGTATGCCGTTAACAATTCATTCCAACAATACTATAACCATTATCATTGTGCTGTTTTACCAATTTATTCAGCATCAAATAACGAAATGCACAACGTGTTCTTTGGTGGCATAGCACAATACTACGACAGTTCAGGAGTATTAGTGCAAGACAACAATGTTCCTTTTGTTAAAACAATTGCTCGTGTAACCAGAAATCATGGTGGAACAATGGCGGAATACAAACTTCCGGTTGAAATGCCAGGTTTGCTTGGTGCTGGTGCAGAATTTATCCCCATAAAAAGTGTTTCACACTATAATAATGAAGTTTTTAAATTAGATGACTTCACCTCAGACAGCACTTTGGTGGGATACATTTATGGCGGCATTAGCAGTACAGCTGCAAATATCTTTTTTACTAATACAGGAACTCAAAGCAGTGCAAGCAGTCAAATATTTAAAGTTTATGTTATTAAGAATTCAACTGTAGGTTTTCACCACTTGAATGAACAAAGCATAGGCACATTAAAAATGCAGGTTTTCCCAAATCCAAATGATGGAGACTTTGCAGTGAAGTTCCATTTAAACAAAATTGCAGACACAAAAGTTTCCATTTATAGCATTAACGGCAAAAAATTAGAAGAAAGATTTTTAGAAAACTTAAGAATCGGAGAAAATACATATCAACCTAAAATCAATAATACCGACCTAAACGGAACATATTTTATAACCATTGAAACCCCTTATGAAAAGGTGACACAAAAAATAATTATTAAGCCATAAACAGAAATAGCAGCACATAACAAAAGGCTATAACAAATGGCGGGTTTGCAAACATAATTGAATCTTCACTGCCCACGCATTGCACTGGATTTGCTTGATTATATTTTTATATTTTGATAGCTTATTAAAAGGAAATATTATTTGATATTAAGATTAATGGCTAAACAATTTAGGACTTTTGTACTTGGATTACTGTTGACTTTGACCGGTTTGGGAAATAGCTGCCGGGTATTATAATGCTGAAAATGGGCTTGACGGGGCACAGTTGAAAAATCCCTTACAGGGTATTAGAAAAGGGCATGTGAGGTTTTCGTATGCTTATTCGTGGATTTCGTTTTATTAATACCTCGTTAAACTTTTGCATTGAACTGAAAATCAAATAGTTATGAAAACAATTTATTTATATCCAAATGATTGAAATTCATATCTCTGCGTCTTTATGTGAGGCAAAAAAATAACGGACTATTGTTTTATACGACTGACAATAATTCTAACGGAACAGTTTGAGATATATAGGGTCTGCTGTTTAATTCGCAAGGTATTGTGAGTTAAATAATTATAGCATTTTATTGGGCAATAAAATGCACGGATGTATGGATAAGACCCGCAGTAAGCGCGCACTAACTCCCAAATATGTTAGTCCAAATCAGTCGACTCATGCGGGGGCAGCACCGTGCTGGTTATTTACAAACGGCAAAAGTTTTTCAGCATGCAGAATTGTGCATGCTCTTATTAATCGTTTACATGATTTTGTTAACACTCAACTTTATCAGCATCAAATATTGGCTTCTCAACTGGTTTCCGCTAATCAGTGACTTTGAGTTTTTCAGCAGACCCTAATTATGATAAAAACTTTGAGAAGAAATTTAATGTAAACGGCAAAAACATTTTGATTACTGATTATCCCAACGATCCAATATTGAAATTAAACTCAACGTTTAAAGAGTTTCACTTCTATCCGGCTCATTACATCCTCTTTATAATTTTTACTTAAAGGAAGCCGCATAGCATGGGTTACAATTTCGTTTCCGTCGATAGTTTGAATAGCCGAAATAGCAACCAGAAAGGATTTATGAATCTGAACAAAAAGATTTGCCGGTAACTGCCCGGCAATACCTGAGAATGTAAGATACGTAATGTATTTTTTCTGGCGGGTATAAATGATAACATAGTTGGCCATAGCTTCGATATAAATAACATCGGCCATGGTTATTTTTTCAATTTTGCCATTGCATTTAATAAAGAAAAAGTCGTCGGTAACGCTAACGTCTTTCTCCTTTGCATTCAGGTAGCTTTGGGCTTTTTCGGCCGATTTGGGGAAACGTGCGAACGAAATGGGTTTGAGCAGGTAATCAACCACATCCAGTTCAAAGCCTTCCATAGCATATTCGGAGTAAGCGGTTGTAAAAATTATCAATGGTGGCGAGGCAAGGGCTTTTACAAACTCAATACCGGTGAGTTTGGGCATTTGAATATCAATAAAAATAAGATCAATTTTATTTTTCTGAAGTAATCCTGCCGCTTCGGCCGCACTTTTGCATTGGGCAACCGGATGCAAATAATCTATCTGCCCGATATATTCCATTATCCCTTCGCGGGCAATAGGTTCGTCATCTACAACCAGACAGTTAATCATGGTATTTGATTTTTAGGGTTGTTTCATAGGTATTTTCGGTAAGTTTTGTAGTTAGCGAATATGCGCCGGGATATGGGTTGAGAATAGAGGTGGGTTTTGTCCATAGCGGTATTCTTTTCATTAAGTGGTGAATAAATGGTGAAAGAAAATACCGTAAACTTTGGAAGAAAAATTTTCAGAAATTGGTTCAAAATCGCCTGAAACCCCTGTAAACGTTGAAGAGTTGAAACGTGTGGGTTCCAACTCTTCGCTTTTCGGGTGGTGTCGACTGGAATTGAACCAGTGACACACGGATTTTCAGTCCGTTGCTCTACCAACTGAGCTACGACACCGTACTTGATAGGGACTGCAAAAGTAGTATTATTTTTTAAAATCCTACAGTTTTGAGAAAGAATTTTTTTTGAAAGGAGAAAAAACAGGTTTTTTATAAAAAACTATATAAAAAAAACTTTGCTTTCGCTTGGGAGTTAAAAAAACTCCCTATATTTGCACCCCATTAAGAAATTTATAATCAATTCATTAAAACATTTTGTAAAATGACTAAAGCAGAAATCGTTGCTGAAATAGCCAGTAAAACCAACATCGAAAAAGTAGCTGTACAGCAAACCGTAGAAGCATTCATGGATGCTATTAAAAAAGCTATGGCTGATGGCGAAAATGTTTATCTCAGAGGTTTTGGTAGTTTCGTTGTGAAACAAAGAGCTGAGAAAACCGGCCGTAATATTTCGAAGAACACCACCATCATTATCCCGGCTCACAACATCCCTTCATTTAAACCCGCTAAGGTGTTTGTGCATGAAGTGAAGAATAAAGTTAAGTAATTCAGAATCCCTATTGTTAATAAGTAAGCTATGCCAAGCGGAAAAAAAAGAAAAAGACATAAAATGTCGACGCATAAACGCAAAAAACGTTTACGCAAGAATCGTCATAAGAAGAAATAACCACAATTTGAATCTATGATTTCATCACATGAAATTTGTGTTATTTCATGTGATGAAATTTTTTTTACTTACTTTTACCCTCACATCCTTTTGCGTATTGTGTAGCATACCGATGTGTAAAGGTGTAATTATCTGAAAGCTATCCCGGTTGTGGTAAATAAAGAATTAATAATAAATGCCGAATCATCGGAAGTTAACATCGCGCTTCTGGAGGATAAGGTGTTGGTAGAACTGAATAAGGAAAAAACCAACAATAGTTATGCCGTTGGCGATGTGTATCTGGGTCGGATAAAGAAAATTATGCCTGGCCTCAATGCTGCTTTTGTTGATGTAGGATACGAGAAAGACGCTTTTTTGCATTACCTTGATCTGGGACCACAAATCAATTCGTTTCAGAAATATACCCGTAATGCACTGGCTGGTAAAGAAGCTCAAATCCAGATGGCTGATTTTGAAGTTGAAGCGGATATTGAAAAAACCGGCAAAATTTCCCAGGTACTTACTCCCAATCAGCAAATACTGGTTCAGATTGCCAAAGAACCCATTTCAACCAAAGGCCCACGTATTTCATCCGAAATTTCATTTGCAGGCCGTTACTTAGTGCTGGTGCCTTTCAGTAACCGGCTTTCTATTTCCCAGAAAATCAAGAGTGCCGAAGAACGGAATCGTTTGAAAAGACTTATTTCGAGCATCAGGCCTAAGAACTACGGTGTAATTATCCGTACTGTGGCCGAAGGAAAGCGTGTTGCTGATCTTGATGCCGACCTTAATTCGCTTGTGCAGAAATGGGAATCGGTAGCGCAGAAAATGTATGGAGCCAAAGCTCCGCAAAAAATTATCAGCGAACTCGACCGTACTTCAGCTATCCTTCGCGATATGCTTAACGAATCGTTTAACAATATTCATGTTGACGATCCAACAGTAGCCGAAGAGGTGAAGAACTATATACGCACTATATCGCCTGATAAGGTTGATATAGTAAAAGTCTATAAAGGGAAAATACCCATTTTCGATAATTTTGGTATCGACAAGCAGATTAAAAACTCTTTTGGTAAAATTGTAACCAGCAAAAGCGGGGTTTACCTGATCATTGAACATACCGAAGCACTGCATGTAATTGATGTAAACAGCGGCCATAAGGTTAACAGCGACAGCAGCCAGGAGGAAAATGCCCTTTCGGTGAACCTGGAAGCTGCTACCGAGATTGCCCGTCAATTGCGGCTTCGCGATATGGGAGGAATTATCGTGGTCGATTTTATCGATTTGCACGAAGGCTCGAATCGCCGCAAGTTATATCAGAGGATGAAAGATGAAATGGCTAAGGATAATGCCAAACACACTATTTTGCCTCCCGGCAAATTTGGTTTGGTACAGATTACACGCCAGCGTGTTCGTCCTGAAACTAATTTGTCAATACTCGAAAAATGCCCTTCCTGCGGTGGAACAGGTGAAATAAAACCAAGTATACTGCTTACCGATGAAATCGAAAACAATCTACAGTACCTCCTTCAGGATCAGAATGAGCCATATCTGATGATTAACCTGCATCCATTTGTGTATGCATTTTTAAGGCAAGGTGGCTTATTCAAGTCAATTCAATGGAAATGGTATTTTAAATATAAAAAATGGATTAATCTAACCCCGGTAAATGCTTACCAACTAACAGATTACAGGTTTTTAAATAAAAACCAAGACGAAATTAAGATGTAACAAAACGGCTCCCGAAAGGAGCCGTTTTTGTGAAGTACTGTTGCGAAGCATAAAGGAAATGATCATGTCAGATTCCAAATTCCAGATTCCAGTCCCCAATTGCAATTAATAATCCCCCTTTCATTAAACTCTTTCCCGGCAAACTCTTCACTATCCATTATTCATGGCGCATAGCGCCACTTCCGCTGCGCTGCGCTACAGCTATTCTCTATTCTCTAATCATACGAATCAAGGGTTGAATTCAAGTTT
>Ga0105047_10019769_pt1 | contig 10375 bp, 11 predicted proteins | sample MAT04_FD_78384 | JGI IMG/M metagenome (GOLD analysis project Ga0105047, IMG submission 78384) | Freshwater microbial communities from Lake Fryxell liftoff mats and glacier meltwater in Antarctica - MAT-04 (megahit assembly) | ecosystem: Environmental > Aquatic > Freshwater > Ice > Liftoff... | reverse complement strand
GTTTTTTGGTCCTTTTCGGGAAAAAGTTCTTTGACTGGACCTTGGATTGACTGAGAAATTCATGCTTCGGACATTGCTCAGGCTTCAAATATGTGTTTTTTAATTTCCTCTTCTAATTGAACAGTATTTTGTCTATTGTTAAATATCTTGAGGATGCCGATTTCTTTTTCATTATATCTAAAGAACAAAGTTGTTTATCCGGAAATGACATATTTACGAAAATCAAAATTTTTTTAGCTTTATTTTGGCGAATATGTTCGAGGGCATCTAACCGAGTCAAAATTCACATGAGAGCACCTTCACATCCGTCGGCATTCCTTTGGTTAATCCGGGAATGCACTTACCTTTGAAAGGTGGCTAAACAGGTTTCAAAACCAGATTTAACCCATTGGAATATTTCGGGAAAATTACCTACACCCGGCCAAAAGACTTTCATTGCAAGCAAAATTAAATAACAATGTGTCCTCTATGAATAAAACCTGGATATTTATTATTAACGGCCTTTTCTTGTTGGTTATCATCTATTTAAAATTCTTCAATGACGTATCATCAAAAGTGATCGCCGATTACTATCAACTGCAATCGGTGTTGGCTTTTCTGATTTTTTATATCACCGTCAACATCATTTCAAATACAGCAAAGTACATTTATTCCAGAAGAAATAAGATTACGAAGGACAAAAAAAACAACGTACACTTCGGCATAGAAAATATTGCCAATTTCACACTCACCATCGGGGTGTTGATGATGTTGTTAAGCATTTTCGGGGTACATCCGCTTGAGATCATCACGTCTCTGACGATTGTAGCCGCTGCCATCGCGATCCTGACCAAAGAATTCATACTCGATTTCCTGAGTGGAATTTATCTGAGCTTTTCCCACACCTTTGAAATAAACGATTACGTCAAAATTGACAACCAAAAAGGGAAAATTGTAGAGATCAGCATGTTTAAGGTGAAAATTCTCAATGATGATGACGACAGCGTCATCATCCCCAATTCTAAAGTGCACTTTAACGAGATCATCAATTATACCAAAAGGGATGTCAGGCTCATGACAGTGGACTTTCAGCTATCGCTTTTATATCTGGATAGTATCGAACAACTGGAGAAAGAAATAATTCTGTCACTCAGCAGCTTTGACGAATATATCGAGCGGAAGTCTTACAACCTGAAAGTGATTGAAATGAAAAAAGATTATCTGGAGCTCAAATTCCAATACACTTTAAAGTTGGTCGATATGGATTTGCAAAGAAAGATCCGCAAGAAGACCATGCGCGAAGTCTTTAATTTTATTGCGGGTAAAAAAGGAAATCCGGGTGAAACGAAGGAAAATATTGAATGACCAATAAAATATAATGCGTCATTTCAGCCTTTTAGAATCGTAAAAACAGATAAAAAATGCGCGGTGAGATTGGTCAACAAACGTCGGTAAACGTCAGCGAGATGCGCATCAAACCACCAGGCATTCGGACGCAAAATCCCTTACTCAGGATGCTCTTGCCGGTTTGTCTGACTCCGTGCAAAAACGGATTTGCTCCTTCAGATTCGAGGGATACTATCTTTCGTGGAAACATTAAATCAACGATTTAATTTTAGAATATCAAGATAAAAGAAATTAGCTCTGTGAATTGTCGTTTTCATAACCCAAGGTCTAAAACTGCTTGTGTAATTAAAAACTTGCACTACAGATATCCGTGAGCCGCCAATCTGTAAATGCCATTGAGTCTGGGAAATACGTGCCCTCAACCGTCTTGGCTTTGAAAATAGCCCATGTTTTTAAAAAAAATGAAGAGACTTTGTTTGTGCTGGAGCCAGGAGATTACACACAAAGAAAAGTATTAAAGGTATATTTATAACTTCTTATTGTCTTTTCATCATTTCATATATGAAGATGAAGATCCCGAAATACACCGATAATTTTTAAATTCACCCGTGCCTTATTCTCACTACATTTTCATCGATACCGAAACGTCTGGGATTCCCGACAGCTTTAATATTCCGGTTTCCGAACCGGATCAGTGGCCTGCCATCATCCAATTGGCCTGGATCGTGGTGGACCTCGACGGCAACCTGGTAAAGGAAGAAAACCATTATCTGAAAAACCGTGGGGTCAAAATTGACCCGCGCTCTTACCAAATGCATCGTATCACAGTTGAAGACCTGAAGAAAAAAGGCGTTTCGAAGCGCGGTATGCTCAAAAGACTTTACAAAGACATCAAACGGTACAATGCACTGGTTGTCGCACATTTTGTGGAATTTGATATGAAAATGCTCGCGGTTGAAAACATCCGCCTGAGGCTGGATCTCGACTTATACCAACTTCCCACGTATTGCACCATGCTGAATTCGGCAGGGGAAAACCGACATCCCGATCGCTCCTACCCTTCACTGGGCGAATTGTATCGGCATTATTTCAACAAACCGATGAAAAACGAACACGATGCGCTCTGCGATGCCCGCGCCGCTGCTGAGTGTTTTCTTGAAATGACGGAAAAAGGAAAATTTACCGAAAATAAAATAGTACACTTTGACCTCGGGAGCCCCCCTGAAAAGGATAAAAAAACCGGTTCACTGAGTCGGATTCAAAAAATATTAAAAACCCTCTCCAAAAGCTGAAGCCATGGATGTACGCGGATTTATAAAAAACACAACCCCGTTTGACCTATTGCCCGACGAATCCATTGACAAAATAATGGACGCCGGAAAACAGGAACACGCCAAAAAAGAAAGCCTGATTTACCACCAGAATTACACCAAGCTCAAGTGGATCGACATCCTTTTAGAAGGTGGTTTTCAAACGTATTTTGTAGGTGATGATCTAAACAAAGAAATGGTGGAAGAGTTGGGACCAGGCGATGTGTACGGCCCGTTATCGCTGCTCTACAACAACCGCACTTCCATACGCAGCGTGTTGATCAAGGCCGACACAAAACTTTTCCGGGTGCCTCAAAATACCTTTCTGGAACTCATCAATTCCTATCCGGATTTTAATGCATTTTTTATTCAGCAATTCGGCACGAAAATGCAAATTCCCGGATACAGCAAAATGCTCAACCGGGAAGAAGCCCCGCTCAACGCGGCGGTTTACGACCATTTTTTTACGAAAAGTATTTCCAGTCTGCATCCGCGCTCACTGATCACTTGTTACGAAGACCAGTCGGTAGTGGAAGCTGCACAAATCATGTCAAAAACCCGTCAGAGCTGTATTTTCGTGAAAACGAGAGATGAGAAATACATCGGCTACATGACCGATATCACCATACGGGAAAAAGTGGTCGCAGCGGGTATGGACGCCCACGCCCCGGTGCGCGAATTCATGGCCAGCCCCATTTTTGTCATTTCGCAGGAAGCGCTCATTTACGAAGCCATCCTGATGATGTTTAAACACAAAATCCGCTACGTCGTGGTGGAAAAAGCCGGGGAATACACCGGATTGCTCAGCCGCAACAAATTGCTCTCCGATCAGTCGTACTCACCGTTTGTTTTCATCCAGTCTTTCAAACTCGCCAACAATATTGAAGAGCTCAAAGCGCGGTGGGAACAAGCCCCGGAGATCGTTTTCCAGATTCTCTCGCGCGGGGTGAAAGCCGAAAATGTCAACAAAGTGATCAATACCATCACCGACAGTATCATGCAGACCATCATCGACAAAGTGTTGGAAGAAATGGGCACGCCACCCTGCCGTTTTGTTTTCATGGTGCTCGGCAGCGAAGGCCGCAAGGAGCAAACGCTCAAGACCGATCAGGACAATGCGCTGATCTACGAAGACCGTCCTGCCGAAGAGCGGGAAGGTATTCGGGAATATTTTTTGGCTTTTGCCGAAAAGGTGTCCGACCACCTCAACGAAGTGGGCTTTGTGTATTGCGAAGGCGGCTTCATGGCCAAAAATCCGAAGTGGAACCACAGCCTCTCCCACTGGAAACAAAATTACACTGACTGGATCGCGGAAATCATTCCCGAAACGGCAGCCAATTTTGCGACATTTTTTGACTCACGTAGGGTTTATGGCGACCGGGAACTCATCGACGAACTGAAGGACCACATCAAAGAACACCTCACCCATGCCTCGGGCCGGCTGTTCTACCACCTTGCGGTAAATGCGCTGAAATACGAGCCTCCGCTCACTTTTTTCCGCTCTATCCGCACCATTTCCAAAAACAACCAGGAAGTATTTAACATCAAACACGCCATGACGCCCATCGTCGACATTATTCGCGTGTATGCGCTCAAACATCAGATCATGTCCACCAATACCGGGGAGCGATTACTGGAATTGTACAAATCAGATTTGATGACCAAGGAACAATATTATGAGTTATTGCAAGCCTATTATTTCCTGATGGCCATGCGCCTCAAGCGCCAGGCAAAAACCATCATCCGCAAACAAGGCGATCCCACCAACTTTATTGAACCCAAAAGCCTCACCAATATCGAGCGGGTCACCTTGCGGGAAATATTCAAAGTCATCGCACGGTTTCAGACCCGGGTGAAAACGGAATTTACGGGGACGACGGCTATTTATTAGTTTTTATTGGTTATTAAGGATTAGGTATTTTGTATTAAGTATTATGTAAGTCAGATTCTCAATTATTTCTCATCCCACCCCAAATAAACCTCCGCCACCGAAGGATGCACCTCTTTTAGCAGACTGACGAATGTTTCGTCTGTCATTTCTTCCTGATGCGATTTCAATGCTTCCCATAATTTATTCAACACTTCTTTCCCCCCGGAATTGTATATATCCTTTGCGGCGGAATGTAGACGGCATTGATACCATCCATAATTCTTTGGACCCATGCCCAGTGTGGCATACAATCTTTCAAAATCTACCAGATTGGTGTATTTAAATTCCGCCGTACCACCTCCAAGTACCATATTGGGAAAGGTCTCCAGTGGCTGCAAAAGTTGCGGTTCTTTTTCTGCCACATAGGTATGCAACATGATGTTCACAAACAATTCGCTCATCCAATTGCGGTGCATTTTCAATCCCGCCTGCGCCGTGTAGGAATGTCCCAATTCGTGAAGGGCGAGCAGGTCAAAAAAAGGCATCATACTGTAAGTTCCGTCCTTTTTGGCGTAAGCCCTTGTAACCTGAGCCGCCAGAGAAGGTGGAAGTTGATCAACAGGCGGCAAAAAGCTGCGCCAAAAATCATTGTCTTCTGCGGCAATGGCCAAATGTGAGCGGTCAATATTGTGCGGGAAACCATATACGTCGTGCAGTTCTTTCACCGCAAATGCCTTCCAATGCTCTGCTGCAAGAATATACAGGATGGTCTGGGGCGTAAACGAAATTTCTTTTTCAAAATATTTGCCTGCATTTTCCATAAATACAGCAATATCATTTGCCCGTGTTTCATGACCCGGGCTATAAAAATAGGTTTGAGTAAATCCCCGTAATTCGTCGAGCGGAAAAGAATCAGAACCGGAACTTAGCGAAGCACGAGCGTTTTCACTGGCCGAAGAGAAGTATTCGGACTCTTGGGCAATTGATACATTGCATGCAAGCAGCAAGGCTGCTAAGCCCGGGAATAAATAATTAATTTTCTTTGATTTGGGATTCATTGTCTTGGTTTTATACAAAGTTAAAACTGAAACATCCGATACGCATAGTACAAAATCGACATCTTAACAACCAAGGTCTTTTTGCATTCGAAGCGGCGTCGACAGTAGCTGTTCACCGATGATAGAAGGATTAACGCCGGCAAAAACTTTAAAATCCCTGATCATATGCATTTGGTCATAATATCCTGCCTCATGCGCTATTCTTGTCCAGCTCAATTGCGGAAATGTTTCGTGCAGCCTATAGGCTTTTGAAAACCGCAAAATACGGGCAAACAATTTGGGATTCATCCCGATTCTCTCCTGGCATTTTCTCTCAAATTGTTTTAAACTGAGACGGGAAATCGAAGCGACTTCGTCCATGGCCATATCACCACTTTTGTTCAACAACATGTGCAATGCATAATCCACAGGCAAAATTTCCCTGACGCGGGCGACGCGATCCAACAGAAATTTTTCTACGATCTCTTTTCCTTTTTCCAGATAAGGCACATTTTGCAATTCTTCATTGATTTGATGCATCTCACCACCAAAAAATTCCCGTGCATCATATCCCATATCAAATAATTCATGCATGGGTATTCCCATCATGCGAAACATTCCGCCGGGCAAAAAATCCACGCGAATGGCGCGGAGTTGATGGTGCACTTTTACATTCACACGCGAATACTGCGGGCCAATGAGGACAGTAAGCGCTTGTTTCTCGTAATCCTCCTCCCCTGCCCTTCCCATGGATACCGGATCGTTGCAATAGAACATCAGCGACTGGAATGGCGTAGGCGGATAAGGCGATACCGCATCTTGAATACCATCCGGCAGCACCGCATGTACGGTTGATATATTCAGGACATAATCCTGCAATGCCCGGTGCGGTATGTAAATTTTTACATTCAATTGGACCAACGATTGACCAAAGATAATTGCTTCAAGCATAATAGCAATCCCTTCATTCAGGGCTTCAACCTCAACTGAAAAGTTCACACGTGTTAAAAGCTGTAATAGCTCGGGCGGAGCGAAATCTTTTCAGAATAAAATCGAGGCGAGATCAAACAAGCCCCTGCGAAAAGAAATTTGGTAGAATAAAATCGGGGAGTAATTTGGAAGCTACAGTGCAGCATAACCTATTCAAGACCAAACTTTCACAGAATCTGTTCAACCTTCATAAAAACATTTTTAAATATGATATTTCACTCCGCAGAAACAGAGCTGTCCGAGGGGATATTCTTCCCTCTTACACTGACCAGGGTTTTCCACATACGCTAAAAAAACACCTTAAAAGTCGTTCCCAGGCCTGGCTCACTTTCCAAGGCGATCCGACCACGGCAGTTTTCGACTATGCGCCTTGTGATGTACAGGCCAATTCCAGAGCCTTCCACATGCGCATGAAGGCGTTTAAACATGGTAAAGATTTTGTCGTAATCAGTGTGTGAAATTCCAAGACCATTGTCTGTAACGGAAAGAACCACGCGTCCATCATGCATGGTGCTGGTGACGTAAATTTCCGGCAATCGATCCGGATGTTTGTATTTGATGGCATTTGAAATGAGATTGTACAATATGCTACGCAGATTGGTGTAAGCGTACATGATATTCGGAACCTGAAAATTGGTGTTTATTTCTGCACCGGCCTCTGCAATCAACTGCCACAAATCATCTGTTACTTCTTTTACAATCTCATCGAAAGAGATGGATTCTTCTAAAAATTCCTGGTCTTTCTGAACTTTTGAAATCTCCGTAAGGTCAATGATTGTAGTCTTCAACTTGTTTAGCGAAAGCTCTATCATGTCGAGGAGTTTTTTCTCGTCAGGTTCCAGCCTGTCCTCCAGTTGACCCTGGAGCAAAAGTGTAAGGCCTTCAATGTTTGAAATGGGTGCTTTCAGATCATGGGACGCGCGGTATACGAAGTTGTCAAGATCGACATTGGTGCGTTCGAGCTCATCATTTTTTGCCAGAAGCAACACCTGACTCTCTTGTAGTTCATTGGTACGCTCAAGCACGCGCTCCTCCAGTTCACCGTTGAGCTTAAGCAATTGGGTTTCCGCCTCGAGCAGTTCCGCTGTGCGCTCTATGACCGTATCTTCAAGATTTTTATTAAAATCTTTGAGTGCTTCATCTCTGTTTTCAATTTGATCAAGCATGTGATTGAATGCCTGGGTCAATTCTCCGATTTCAAATTTTTCAGTATGATGTGCCCGCACTGTGTAATCTCTTCTGACAGAAACTATCTGTGCAGTTTCGGCGAGATTGATAAGAGGCCGGGAAATGTCTCTTTGCAAAACACGACTGAGATAACTGGCGAAAAAGAAAGCGACAAGGATGACCAGCACCACCACAATCCCATACATTTGAAATCGCTTATCCATGGCCTTTAGATCGGACTGGAGGATGAGTGTTCCAAGAAAAACGTGGTCCATCTCAACCGGATGAAAACTTTCCAGATAATTTTCTGAAAAAACATGACCGGGAATGCGCCTTGTAAAACGTTTACCATCCCGCAGAAAATCAGTCGGATATTGCGCAAAGAGATAACCATTGCGATCGTACAAGCGTGCAGAAATAATATGCTCTTCTACCCGCAAGCTGGAGAGAATCTCATCTGCATCAAAATTATCAGTAAAGGCCAGTGGGTCGGAACAATTATCAGCGATTAATGCGCCAAGGGTGTGCAAGTTTCCAATGGTTGTTTTCCGGAAGGAATTGTACTCGTATATAACAAAAGACAGGCAGGTAATGGCCAGTACAGACATACTGGTCACCATGATGGCTCTTCGGAATTTAGAGCTGAGTGGTATGTCTCCAAAAAACCTCAAGGCTTTACTCCAAAAGACTTACCAAATACGATGGGCCAACACAGGTTGTTTTCTATTTCAAATCCAAGGATCTCAGGTTCTGTTTTGCTGACTGAATAATATCTACACAAATGATACTTTTGAATAATATAAAATGAATACTTGCTAAAGATATCTATTAAAAATTTATCCATCGAAAAGTTCATTTGATCTTCATATGACGCCTCAAGCAAGGGTATGTTTAAGTTGTATGGGGTCATATTTCATGTTTAATTCCATTTTTGCATCTGGCAGCGGTAGACTTCAGCCAAATAAAAATTAGAATATCGGGTATTTGGAGACACTGTCGAAATCCTCTAAACGCTGTTTTGCAAATATATACTTATAATGTGGTTCATAATAAATGCAAAATCAAATTTCAGGCATTTTGAATGTTTTGGTCCTCAGACAAGTTTTCGAACAAATGACGTATACGTTCCTGGGTCAATGGTTTTGGAAAGTAATCGAGAAGTTCATAATTTGCAGCCTTTTCTTTGTCACGCCAATTTACCGAAGATGAAAGAATAACAACTGAAACATTCTGGCGAAGCGCGGGAGACGAAACAAGGACATCTAGAAATTCAAAGCCGTCCATCACCGGCATATTGATGTCGAGCAAAATTAAAAAATGCATTTCACGCTTTTGTTGGATTGTCAAATTTCCCAAAAAATCCAACGCTTTTTTTGCTTCCGTAAAGCTTGTGCTGGGAACTTGAGGTAATACTTTTTTTATCAAACGGGAGTTCAGAAAATTGGCCGCTTCATCATCATCGATCAATATAAAGTGTAAATTAGCAAGGGCTGTCATATCCATTGTCAAAACAGAAGTCGTATACAATTCAGATGTTCAAAATGACAACTATCCGGGATTGATAACAAGCGGCTGTTAAAAATTGGTTCAATATGCAAACTTATTGAGATTATCCCCACAAAAAAACCAATCTATCTTAAAATATGGGAAAAATCAAAGAATACAATTTTTGGTATTCCAAAGACCTGTCCTGTGTCAGAGAACAGGGATTCTATGTTCTTCCATTATTTGCCTGATAACTTTCTGATTCAAAGGTTTGACCAAGTATTGAAATATAGGATAGTGCTGCGCGCGTTCATAATCCCGGGGGTGAATACTGGAAGTAAGCATGTTGACAATGAGACGCAATTCTGATCTCTCATATCGTCCTTTGATCTTGTCGAGAAATTCAAAACCGTCCATGACGGGCATATTGATGTCTAAAAAGATAAGAATCTGTAAAATTCTTTTTTCTATTGCAAGCTTGTCCAAATACGAAATTGCGTTTGAGGCCAACTGAAATGAGACCGAGTCAATTCTCTTGCCTACCACTTCTTCAATATAGATGTTGTTTAGAAAATTGGCGCTCTCATCGTCGTCAATAAGCATAATTAGATTCTCAGTTGTCGACATCATCGTATATCGTGTATTGAAAATGGTATTAAAAGCTTCTGTTTATACACCAATAGGGCTCAATGTTTACATTTAACATTCAGCCCGATTGGTTTTCAGTTTATCAATTATTCCTGCATTGCAGCTTCATTCACATTGGAAGTTGCCAATTCAGTAAGTTTGATGTCAGCAGCCTTTTCTTCTTCCAGGATTTCCCCCAAAATATTCTTAATTTTTTCAGATCCTAAAACCGAAGCGAGGGTAGCCAGCGTTCCGTAGGTAGCAATTTCATAATGTTCTATTTTTTGGGCAGCAGCTATAAGTGCCACATCACGAACCATGCTTCCCTTTTCAGTTTCCTCAATCAACTCTTCAGCCTCTTCGATAAGTCCTGCCATAGCTGCGCATTTTTTGCCTCGCGCGGTACGGTCCATCAAGTTGAAAACTTCTTCAAGCCTGGAGATTTGTTCCTCGGTCTCAATTTGATGACCGGAGAAAGCTTCTTTCAGTTTATCACTGGTCGCTGCTTTTTCCATTTTTTTTAAAGCTTTGGCAAGATGTTTTTCAGCCCAGTAAATATCTTT
>Ga0105047_10019767_pt1 | contig 10376 bp, 8 predicted proteins | sample MAT04_FD_78384 | JGI IMG/M metagenome (GOLD analysis project Ga0105047, IMG submission 78384) | Freshwater microbial communities from Lake Fryxell liftoff mats and glacier meltwater in Antarctica - MAT-04 (megahit assembly) | ecosystem: Environmental > Aquatic > Freshwater > Ice > Liftoff... | reverse complement strand
CGTAAGCAGATCCTGGTGCCCGCCGGCTTCGCGCACGGCTTCTGCGTGCTCGAGGATGACACCGAAGTCCTGTACAAATGCAGCGTCGAATACGATCCGACCGACGAAGGCGGCATCTCCTGGCGTTGCCCGGAGATCGGGGTCCGCTGGCCGCTGAGCGAGCCGGTGCTGTCGGCGAAGGACTCGGCCTATCCGCCGCTATCGGGACGTCGGACCTAGCCGCGCGAGCAAGAACCGCGCGAAGTCGAGATCGAGCGGCTCGTTCACATCGAGCGAGCGATCGAGCGGCATGACGTGGCCGCGGCAGTCACGTCCGAGCAGATCGCCCGCCTCCACCGCGGTGCGACGGGACACGTAGACCGACCCGTTGCGCACGAAGACCTTGGGAAGCTGGCTCGCCATGACGCGGCCCCGCTCGTCCTCGATCAGCGGCAGCAGCCGATCGCCTTCGAGGCGCTTGAACTTGATGGGGTGCATCGCGTGATCCACCGGCATGACCGACACCGCCGCGTCTGCGCCGCTCCGATCGCAGAGCGTAACCACCGCGTCGATGTCTTCGGCGGTCGTGAACGGCGACGTCGGCTGGATGATGCAGGTCGCGTCCCACGGCGCGTCGCCCTGCGCCTCGGTGGCGAGGATCGCGTGGCGCAGGTAGTCGATCGCCGGCGAGTCGTCGGCGGAGAGCTCCGGCGGGCGAGGCAACGCGAGGCGAGGATCGATCGCTGCGGCGAGCGCGAGCACCTCGGGATCGTCGCTCGAGACGACGACCCGCGTGAGCGTCTTGGCGGCGCGGGCCGCGTCGATCGCCCAGGCCACCAGCGGGCGGCCACCGAGATCAGCCACGTTTTTTCGCGGGATCCGCTTGGATCCCGCGCGCGCCGGGACGATGCCCAGTACCCTCACTAGTACGTGATCCGCTTCTGGATGTTCGCCTCGCAGCGCGAGAGGACGTCGGCGATGCGGGCGCCGGCCTCTCCGTCGCCGTAGATCGGCTCCATCGGGTAGCGGCCGTGCTCGATCTGACGCGTGACGGCCGCGCGGATGGCCTCACGATCGTGCTCGACGTCGATGACGTTGGTGCCGCGCTCGCGCATGTCCTGGCGCGATCCGATGTTCACCACCGGGGTCCCGATGAACGCGCCTTCGCGGATTCCGCTCGACGAGTTGCCGATGAGGCACGCGGTACGCCGCATGAGGTGCACGTAGACGTCGATCGGGAGGTTCTTGAAGAAGTGCATCCCGCGGTCCTGCTTCGTCTCGCGCCAGCGGCGGATACCGCGCGCGATGTCGTCGGAGCCCGCGTCGGCGTTCGGCCAGAGCACCACCGCCGGCAGGTCGAGATCACGAACCGCCTGCAGCGTCGCGGTGATCTGCTTCTCGCCCGCTCCGTACTCCTGCGTCACCGGATGCTGCGAGACGAGCACGAACGGCGCGTCGAGGTTGATCTTGTCGCCGACGCCCTCGAACTTCAGGCCCGAGAGCACCTTCTCGCCGTCCTGATCGAGGATGTCCTTCACCAGATCGATGCGCGGGCAGCCGACCAGGAAGATGTCCTCGGGGCGCTCACCGAGCTTGATGATGCGGTCCTTGGCGTCCTGGCTGGCCGGAAAATGGATATGCGCGAACTTGGTAACCGCGTGGCGGATGCTCTCGTCGATCGTGCCGGAGACCTCGCCGCCCATGGTGTGCGCGAGCGGGATGTTCATGTACGCGGCGGCCAGCGTGGTGGCCATGGTCTCGAAGCGATCGCCGACCGTGAGCACCACGTCGGGGCGCAGCTGATCGAGCAAGGTCGCGAGCTCGATCAGCCCCAGGCCGGTCGACTTCGCCATCGTCAGCGGCGTCTCGCCTTCGACCAGCATGAAGATGCGGCCGCGCACCGTGAAACCATCGCGTTCGATGAGATCCGCGACCGAGCCGTAGCGATCGAGCACGGCGGACGCGCCGACGACCAGCTGGAGCTCGAGCGAGGGGTGCGTCTGGATCGCGCGCATCGCCGACTTGATGCTGCTGTAGTTCGCGCGAGAGCCGACGAAGACCGCGATCTTCCGCTTGGTGGGCTGGTTCATACGAAGTCCTCTTCGGTGAGAAGGTGATCGGCCGGCAGCGTAGACCGCGTCCGCCGTCCCACGATCTCGCGATAACGTGATGCGTTGATGCCGGTGCCGGGCTTCTTGAAGGCCAGGTGCTTGCGCTCGATGGTCGTCCCGGCCGGGATCGCGACGCCGGTGACGACCGACTTCTCGAACGTCTTCTTCATCGACGCGTAGGGCGTGGCGTCGGCCTTGTCGACCGGGCTCGCGAGCGAGGCCCAGGTCTCCTTCAGCGCGGCCGCGAGCACCGCGAAATCCGTCGGCTCCATCGAGTGCTTCGCGTCGCTGCCGTACATGAGGCGCGAGAAGGTGAAGTGCTTCTCGATCACCTTGGCGCCGAGCGCGGCGGCGGCGATCGGCGCGGCGAAGCCCATCGTGTGATCGGAGTAGCCGACGTCGATGCCGTAGCGCGTGCGCATCTCGCCGATGACGTTCAGGCCGACCTGCTCCGGCGGGCACGGATATGCCGAGCTGCACTGCATGATCGTGATCGGGCCGCCCGGGCGCAGCGCCTCGACCGCCGCGTCGAGCTCGGCCCAGTTGCTCATTCCGGAGGAGAGGAACACCGGCTTCTTCGTCTCGGCGACCCGCTCCAGCAGCGGGATGTTGGCGACCTCGCCCGACGGGATCTTGTACGCGCCGACGCCGGCCTCCTCGAGCAGGTCGACGGCCTCGAGCGAGAACGGCGAGGACAGGAACCGCACCTTGTGGGCGCGCGCGTGGGCCGCGAGCTGGCGCCACTGGTTGAGCGTGAAGCCGGTGCGCCGGAAGTAGTCCATGCGCGACTCGGCGTTGAAGTAGGGCGGGTTCGGCGCGCTCGCGAGCGTCTCGGCCTCCGCGATGTGCGTCTGGAACTTGACCGCGTCAGCGCCCGCCGCAGCGACCGCCTCGATCGCCTTCTGTGCGTTGCCGAACGATCCGTCGTGGACCGAACCGATCTCGGCGATGAGGAGGTTACCGTCCCAGGCTTCTTTCGTCGTCATCTGTCCCTCGTCCGTGCGGCCCGACGAAACGCCTCAGCCCGCTGGGAATGTCAAGCGCGTCCATCGGTGCCCAGCTTTAGAGTTGATTTGGAGCCCGGAAGCGTGCCAGAAGGCGCGCTACCCAAAGGTCGAAACATGCCGAAGCTGAGCGCAAAGAACGGCGCGTGGGACCTCCCGCACGTCCACGAATGGAAGGACCGCCAGCGCGATCTGCGCGTGACGCCGACGCCCCTCGTGGACGAGGGCACGCGCGTCTTCATGATGGGAACTTGCGTCGCGGTCTGGATCGCCGCCGCGCTCCGTCGCGCCGGCTACAAATCCGTGTCGACGCACCCCGATGGCCACCTGATGAACACGCGCTCGATGCGCCAGGTCGTCGACGCGGCGTTCGGCGGGTGGCCCCAGCGCGAGCTCGAGCCGATCTGGAAGACCGCCAAGGGCTTCGTCGACCCGTTCGCCAAGAGCCACACCGAGGTCCTGCCCAGCGAGGCGGAGATCGCCAGTCGGCGCGCCAACCGCGACGCCAAGGCGAAAAAGCTGATCGAAGAGGCCGAGGTCTTCGTCATCGTCCCCGAGTACGCGGACACCTGGTTCTCGCGCGCGACCGGCAACGCCGTGATCGGCATCCCGCTCCCGGACGTCTTCGACCCTGCAAAACACGAGCTCCGGCGCCTCACCGTCGAGGAGATGAAGATCGACCTGCGCGCGATCATCGCTCGCCTGCGCGCGCTCCCGAACGGCGGTCCCAAGATCATCCTCGCGACCGGTGGTTTCACCGAGCACGCGTCGCTGCTGAACGACGAGGACGTGCGCGTCGCGAGCTACGCCTCGATGGCCCGTACGCGCGCTGCGCTGTCGGAGCTCTGCGACGAAGATCCGACGCTGCACTACTTCGCGCTCGCCGACACGATCCGCACGGCGGAGCGCCCGATCGAGTTCGTCGAGGAGGATGGCCGGCACTATCACAAGCTGGCGATCGACTATTTCGCGCACGAGTTCGTGCGGCAGTTTGGGAAGCCGGGCGCGGCGCGCCCCCCCGCGGATCCGAGCTGGCTCAGCGGTCCGGGTGACGTCGCGGCGTCCCGGCCGGTGATCGTCACGGCCCCGCCGCCGAGCGCGTCGCAGCGCATCCGCGGCGAGCTCCAGCGCTCCATCCGCCGCAGCATTCCGACGCGCTATCTGCGAGGGCCGTTCAAGCGGCTCATCGATCTCGTCTGACATGGCGACGCACGCCGAGATCCTCCGTCGGGCCAAGAGCCTCGCCTCCGAGGTCGAGCAGCGCGGCCGGCGCGTGGCCCTGCTCTGCTCGTACAACCTCGACTTCATCAAGCCGTACCTGATCGTCAGCGCGTCCGACCTCGGCGCGCCGATCGCGCCGTGGATCGCGCCGTTCGGGCAGTTCGAGCAGATGATCCGCGCGGACGACAGCGCGCTGTGGAAGTCGCGCCCGGAGGCGCTGGTGCTGCTGCTGCGCGCGGCCGATCTCGACGCCGAGCTCGCCGAGGGCATCGAGGGCGTCCCGCCCGCGCGACGCCGGGCTCGCAACGATGAGCTGTTGCAGCGCGTGCTCGGCCTCGCCCGCGAGGCGCGCCGCCGGTTCAGCGGGCCGATCCTGGTGGCCAACTTCGTCCATGACCGTCCGCTGCTCGATCTGTTCGACGGCAGCCGCCCGGATGGGATCACGCACCTGATCGCGAGCCTCAACCTGCGCATGGCCGAGGCGCTCGCCGCCGAGAGCGACATGCACGTCTTCGACTACGCGGGCGTCGCCAACCGCTTCGGCACCGATCGCTTCGTCGACCGGCGCCTGTGGGCGCTCGGGCGCATCGCCGTCGCGCCCGAGGCGCAGGAGCCGCTCGCCAGCAGCCTGGCGCGCAGCATCGCCGGCGTGACGCAGGCCGCGAGCAAGTGCCTGGTGCTCGACCTCGACAACACGCTCTGGGGCGGGGTCCTGGGCGACGACGGGATGGCGGCGCTCAAGCTCGGCGACGAGCACCCCGGCTCCGCCTTCAAGGCGTTCCAGCGCGCGCTGCGCGGCTATCGCGAGCGCGGCATGTTGCTCGCGATCGCCAGCAAGAACGACGAGGCCACGGTCCGCGAAGCGCTCGATACCCACCCCGACATGATCTTGCGTTCCGCCGATTTTGCCGCGATCGAGGCCAACTGGCAGGCCAAGTCGGCGAGCCTGGTGCGCATCGCCAAGAAGCTCAACATCGGGCTCGATTCGCTGGTCTTCTTCGACGACAACCCGGTGGAGCGGGCCGAGGTGCGGGCGCATTGCCCGGGTGTTCGCGTGGTGGAGATGCCGGTCGACGTCCTGCACTACGTCGCCGCGCTGGCGACGGTGCCGCTGCTCGATCGCCCGCGCGTGCTCGAGGAAGATCGCGCGCGCGCCACGATGGTCGCCGACGACGCCCAGCGCGAGCGCCTGGCGGCCACGACCCAGTCGATCGAGGAGTTCCTCGCCGGCCTCGAGATGGTCGCCACCGTGGGGCAGTCGGACGACACGACGATCGAGCGCATCAGCCAGCTCATCCACAAGACCAACCAGTTCAACCTCACCACCCGCCGCCACTCGCTCGAGGACGTGCGCAAGCTCGCGAGCGCGTCCGATGCGCGCGTGCTGTGGATGCGCCTCGCCGATCGTTTCGGCGACATGGGCCTCATCGCCGTCGGCATCGTGCGCGTCGAGGGCGACGTCGGTCGCGTCGACACGCTGCTGATGAGCTGCCGCGTGATGGGGCGTGGCGTCGAGGACGCGGTGCTCGCTCACCTGGTCGAGGCGGCGCGCGAGCTGGGCGCAAAGTCGCTGCTGGGCGAGTATCGACGCACCGCGAAGAACGACATCGTGCGCGAATATTACCGGGAGCGCGGCTTCGCCGAGCTCTCGCAAGAAGGCGAAAGCGCCCTGTACAGCCTCGCCGATTTGAGCGCCGCAGAGCGCTGGCCGCGCCACATCGCGCGGCGAGACGCGGCCAGCGCCAAGGAGTGACGATGACCGATTTCGAACAGCGGGTCTGCGACGTCGTGGCCGCAGCGCTCGGTGAGTCCAATGGCTCGCTGGGGATGGATTCCTCGCAAGACACCGTCGACTCGTGGGACTCGGCCGGCATCATCAACGTGATGATGGCGCTCGAGTCCGAGTTCAAGGTCGCCTTCCAGACCGAGGAAGCCGCCGACCTGCTGTCGATGCGCATCATCGCGGAGATCCTGCGGGAAAAAGGGGCCAAGTGACCGCAACGCTGGTGATCGGGCAGCGCGCCAGCATCGTCCTCGACGTCACCGAGGAGCTGATCGATCGCTTCGCGGCGCTGTCCACCGACGACAACCCGCTGCACGTCGACGCCGCGTTCGCGCGCGCCGCCGGCTTCGCCGATCGCGTCGCGCACGGCGTGCTGTCGGTCTCGGCGCTCTCGGCGCTCATCGGGACGAAGCTCCCGGGCACCGGCGCGCTGTGGCGGCGATTGCAGGTCGACTGGGTGCGCCCGGTGTTTCCGGGCGATCGGGTCACGATCACCGCCGAGGTCGTGCGCGCGTCCGCTGCGCACGGATCGGTGGTGCTGCGGGTCCAGGGTGAAAATCAGAAGCAGCTCGAGGTGCTCCGCGGAGAAGCCGTCGTCGGAGCGCTCGGCGCGGACGAAGCGGCGCCGGTCGCGAGCGCACCGCGCGCTCCTTCGGTCGTCGCCGGCACCACGTCCGCGAGCGAGCGCCCCGTCCTCGTCACCGGTGGCAGCCGCGGCATCGGTCGCTCGATCGCGATCGCGCTCGGGCGCATGGGGCACCCGGTGGCGGTGGGCTATCACACCGCGCGCAGCGAGGCGGAGCAGGTGGTCGCGCAGATCATCGAGCTCGGCGCGCGCGCGGTCGCGGTGCCGCTCGATCTCGAGCGCGACGATGGCCTGCTCGAGGGGCTCACCGCCGCCGCACAGAGCCTCGGGCCGGTGGTCGGCCTGGTGCACGGCGCGACGCCGCCCGTCGCCCCGGTGGCGCTGGCCGAGCTCGCTCCCGGCGAGCTGCGCCGGTTCTGGCAGGTGTACGTCGGCTGCTTGCTCGGCGGCCTCCAGCAGCTGCGCGGGGACATCGAGCGCGCCAAGTGGGGGCGCCTGGTGTTCCTCGGGACCTCGTACCAGATCGGCGCCCCGCCCCCGAAGATGCTCGCCTACGTGAGCGCAAAAGCGGCCCTCGACGGCCTCATGCGCAGCCTCGCGATCGAGCTCGGGCCGCTCGGCGCGACCTCGAACATGATCGCACCGGGCATGGTGAAGACCGATCTCAATCGCCACGTCTCGGCGCGCGCCCTCCTCACCGAAGCGCAGCGCACGCCCGCGCGGCGCCTGGCCGAGCCGGAGGATGCCGCCGCCGTGACCGCGTTCCTGTTCGGGGACGGCGGTGGCTTCGTGAACGGCGCGTGCGTCCCGATCACGGGCGGGCTCGTGATCCCGTGAGCGATACGCTGATCGTCCTCGACCCCACGATCTACCGCCGCGAGGTCATCGCGCAGGCCCTCGCTCTGCACCCCGGCGCGGACGTCGCGACGCTCTGCAATCCGTTCCAGGAAGCGCTCCTGACCGAGCTCGGGCGAGCGAACGTGGGGCTGACTTCGGCCGCGTTCCCTTCGCTCATCCGCAATGAGCACTACGCGAAGTTCAAGGCGCTCTGCCGTCGAGCGCGAAGGCTCGATGTCGAGGTGGACGGCGCGACCGTGAACATCGAGGTCGACAACGCGGTCACCTTCAAGCGGCACTCGCACTTGCTGCTGATGAACGAGTGGCGAAAGCAGCGCGGCGACGTGACGCACGCGAACGTGCACGTCATGAGCGCGGATCCGATGTTCATGACTGGGATCGCCGAGCTGATGGGGGCGAAGAGCGCGAAGAAGATCGCCGCCGGCCCGGTGAAGGTGAAGAAGCGCAGCCCGCTCCAGGACCGGCTCCGCGACGCGCGGGATACGATGAACATCAAGCTCGCGCGGGCGAAGCGCTTGGTCAGCCGAAAGCCGCTGCTCTACGCGCGCGCCGATCGCGAGATCGGCGAGCTTCTGCCGCAGCTCGAGGATCGGTTCACCGTTCTCAACACGGTCCCCGCAATGCGCGAGAGGCTGACCAAGGGGTCCCGGGTTCTAGGGCCGCTCGTCGAACCCGGCCCGCCCCCCCCCCCTCACAGCCTGGAGTCGTTGCATGCCTGGTACATGAGCCGCATGGGACCCACGCTCTGCAACTATGCCTCCGAGCTCCTGCACTGGCGGCGGTTCTTCGGCGAGATCAAGGCGGACGCGTTCCTCGTGGCCAGCACCCGCGGCGCGTTCGGCACCGGCGTCACCGACGCGAAGACCGCGAACCAACAGGTGATGATGATGCAGCACGGTGGTTTCGCGTTCATCGACGATCGCTACGACTATCACCTCGCGGTCACCGACCACTTTCTCGCGTGGTACCGACAACCCGGGAAGTACGTCGATCCGGAGCACGCGCCCAAGTTCCGCTACGTCGGCTACCCCAAAGGGCGAGCGCCCAGCGCTGCCGACATGAAGAGGCCCGACAAGCCGGTCGTGCTCGTCGCCCCCACGCGGCGGCACGCGGTGCTCGACGACACGATCTACCAGATGATCGAGACCTGCCGTTCCCTGTTCGCGAAGGTCGCGGAGGTCGTGGTGAGGCTTCCGAGACAAGACCCCAAAGGCGCGGTCTTTCCGCAGTCGGATCGGTCGCTCGACGAGGACATCCGCCGCGCGACCGTCGTCATCACCGACATGAGCACGATCGTCATCGACGCCAGCGGGCGCGGCCGCCCGGCGGTGCTCTACGACTATCTGAGCGAGCCGAGCTTCTACGCGAAAGAAGAGATGTGCGTGGTCGTCGACAACGAGGTCGACCTCGAGCGCGAGGTGTCGACGCTTCTCACAGACCCGGCCGCATGGGCGAAAGAGGCGGATCGACAACGCGCGCGCTTCAACGCCGAGATCGGCTGGATGGATCCCAGCTCGGTCGTGCAACTCATCGCCGAGAACGCGGCGCTACGCCGATAGCGCAGCGGCCGGAGGGGGCTTCGGATCCTCGTCGCTCGACTGCGCGCGAACCAGCGCAGCGTATCGACCCTTCTTCTTCAGCAGGTCGTCATGCGTGCCGGTCTCGACGCTGCGCCCGTGGTCGACGACCACGATCTCGTCGGCGTCGCGGATCGTCGAGAGGCGATGGGCGATCACCAGGAGCGCGTGGTGCTCCTTGTTGATCTGGATGGCGCGCTGCACGACCTGCTCGGTCTCGCTGTCCAGGGCGCTGGTCGCCTCGTCGAGGATCAAGATCGCCGCCTTGCGCAGGATCGCGCGAGCCACCGCGACGCGCTGACGCTGACCGCCGGAGAGCGCAAAGCCTCGCTCGCCCACCATCGTCGCGAGCCCGGCGGGGAGGAGGCGCGCGAACTCGGTGACGCCCGCCGCGAGGGCGGCAGCATCGACGTCGGCGTCGGTAGCCTCGGGGCGGCCGCGCCGGATGTTCTCGGCGAGCGTGTCGTTGAAGAGGGTGGTGTCCTGCGAGACGACCGCGACGTGCTGCAACCAGTCGCCGAGGACCAGCTCACGGAGATCGACGCCGTCGACGAGGATGCGCCCCGTCGTCGGCGGATACAGGCGCAGCAGAATGTCGGCGATCGTCGATTTTCCCGCGCCCGAAGGGCCGACCAGCGCGACCGATCGACCCGGTGAAAGACGCAGGTTCACGCCCTGGATCGCGGCGCCGTCGCGTCCCGGATAGGTGAGGCCGACATCCTCGAACACCACTTCTTGCGGAGCGATCGGGAGGGGCCGATCGCCGGAAGCGAGGAACGTCTTCCCTTCGTCGTCCAGCAACGGATCGACGATCGCGAGCGATCCGAGTCGCTGGTTCACCTGCGCGAGCGCGAACGAGAGGTTCGTCACCCGACCCGCCATGCGGTTCAGCGCCGCCACGAAGGCGACGAGATTGGCGATCATGGCCGAATCGTCCGAGCGGAGGAGGAAGTATCCGACGCAGAGAAAGACACCGATCGCGACGACCACCGCGGTGTCCGAGATCGGCGCGAGCAAGCTCATGCGACGCACCAGAGTCCGCGTTCCCTCCGCGATGACCTCCTGCGACTTGGCCATCTTGCGGCGCTGGATGTCCCAGAGCCCGAAGGTGTGGACGATGCGCAGCGTCTGCACGGTCTCGACGATCTCGCGCGCGAGCTCGCTGTTGGCGTTGGAGATCGACCTGGCCAGCTCTCGCACTTGCCGGCTGATGCGCCGCTGCGCAAAGGCGATCAGGCCGAAGACGACCAGCGCGAT
>Ga0105047_10019766_pt1 | contig 10376 bp, 12 predicted proteins | sample MAT04_FD_78384 | JGI IMG/M metagenome (GOLD analysis project Ga0105047, IMG submission 78384) | Freshwater microbial communities from Lake Fryxell liftoff mats and glacier meltwater in Antarctica - MAT-04 (megahit assembly) | ecosystem: Environmental > Aquatic > Freshwater > Ice > Liftoff... | reverse complement strand
AGCAAGAGATTTATACTTTCAGTATCATTTTGTCGCAGTGAAAAAGCCAGGTCGTTTATAATACCCAACACAGAACCCGGATAAAACTGAGTAGGATGGGCAGTGAGTACCAATCTCACACAAAAATTATCGAGTTTTTGTCGTTCTTCGGGTGTGTACTCATAGTTAAACAGCCTTGTCTCCAATTGCTTTATGGTACCTGGACCTTGGAGATCATTTATTTTATCATAAGCAGCGTCCTCAAGCGCATCAAAAAGTACAATCTGACGCTCTATATATTGGACAAACCTGAAAAGTAAATCCAACTTTTCCATTTCATCCGATATTTTGGTGTGACCTACAAAAAAAGAGTCAATGATCTGGATGGGAGTTTTGTTTTCGTGGTATCCTTCTTCACATTGATTGAGTAATACAGATAGTAGAATGCCTGTTTTTTCTATCTTTAAAAAAGGAAGAGAAAGAAAAAGACTGTTGTACAACTGAAATTTTATAGCAATATCATTTTGAAAATGCTCAATATTTTTTGACAAATAACCAGCCATGCTTAGTGTTTTTATTACAATATGTGCAAATATAAAAGAATTATGCTAATTCTAATTTTGATTGAATAATTTTTATCATACCTTCTTGGCTCCGAATAATAGTATAGGTATGTTTAAATATTCATTATTTACCAATAATTTCAGACAAAAATAATATTTTAAATCCTTCATTCGCCCACATCTAAAGCTGCCATCTCCCTATCAAAATTCAGTGGATGGTGAGATGTTTGTATCTGATGTATCTGTGACCTTACTTCACAAATAAATTGCTGATGCTGATCAGACCGTACATTAAAAGGTCTGTGACTACATGACTGTATGATCCTGTCTATTTTTTCTACCAGATGCGTCGTATCTGAACTAAAATAATGAGCCCCAAATTTTTCCCATATATAATCTATGGCCAACTCATTGGGATGAATAAGATCTGCGCCATAAAATCTGTAGTCACGCAGGTCATCCATCACCCACTCGTAAGCCGGAAAATAAGTGATGCCTGTATCGTCACCTTCCAGCATTTCCACTATTCTGAGCAGACAGGCTTTACTTCTGGCATTCCCGATGAACCCATCTTTGATGTGCCGTACCGGGCTGACTGTAGTTATAATATTGATTTGAGGATGTATTTTTTTCAAATGATTCAGTGCAGTTGATAAAGTGAAATAGCCATCTTCTGGCTGTATCGTCTCCTTTGTAAATGCCGCTGGATGGATCTTATGACAATTTGCAACGATCGACCCGTCCGATATCTGTCTGTAAGCAGTCACTGTACCCAGCGTGATAAATAAAAATTTTACCTCCGAAAGCAGCTTACTGACATCTTCTATAGCTTGATTGATTTTAGTCAATGCGGTGTCTTTATCCACATCACTCAACACACTATGGAAATCCGGATGCACCCATACACCTTGAGAATTTTGCAATGTTTCTTTACTAAAAACCTGCTTATCACCTGCATATCGAATAAGTTTTGAGATGGATATAGGATTGAATACCGTACCAAAAGGATTGGAAATACATTTAAATTTATATTTTTGCAATCGCTCACCGATATTTTGCGAAAAGCAAGATCCAATAAGTAGTACGGTATCATTATGATTTATTTTTTGGGCAGCGGGCGGGATATTCAGTTCAGTTCTGAAATGCATTCGGTCAGGTATTTATTAACAAGATGTAAAAATGAGTTTTTTTTCTAAAATATTCAATATTTCTGCAAAATCAGTCGATCCGGAAATACAATTCGGAAGGTTTACAGATTCATATAAGGAAGATGAGAAATATCAATGCTGGAACAAATCCATAGATTATTTTGAAAATGAAAAATATATGTCCAGCTATGCTATGTTTTTTGATTTTCTTTGCATAGACGGCCAGAAAAATGTACAATACACCCAAAGTCAGGGCAAAATAAGCTTTACCATCTATCAGGGCTCTAAAATCATCTATGGCGATGCTGATTTTGCCCGATTCAGGGCTGAAGCCAGGATTGTAAAGTCACCAAAACCAAACTTAGGGCTGATGCGCTTGCTGCTGGAAGAAAATTTTGATTTAAAATATACCAGATATTCGATCGACGAAGAAAACTGTATTTGCCTTAAATTTGATACTTATGTAGAAGACGGATCGCCCCACAAAATATACCAAGCGCTCAAAGAGCTGGCCACACAAGCAGATGGAAAGGATGATGTCCTGATTCATAATTTTGACGAATTGATACCCATCAATTTTAATCATACGAGACAGATTTCTACTGAAGAGAAAAAAGTAAAGTTTGAATTTTTTACATCAAATGTGCAAAAAGTATTGCACGAAATTGATCACGGCAAACTAAATACATATCTGTACCCCGGTGGTATTTCTTATTTGCTGCTGGACTTCTTGTACAAAATAGATTTTCTGATCAAACCTGAAGGAACCCTTATGGAAGTAGTCAGGGCGTGCAATGAACTTTATTTTACAGATAATATGACCAGTGTTCACGATAAGAACAAAGAAATGATCAGAATGGTCAGACATCTTGAAAAAACAAGTTTTGATGAGTTTGAAAAAGAGCTGTATGAGGTCAATTCTACTTTCGGTATGTCCATGCCGGAGGGTCACCGAAGATTGGCGGAGATCATAGATGCTCAAATGAATGATTTTGACTGGTATTATGAAAATAAGTATTTTGCTTACGCCAATGGTATCTGCGGATATGTGGTCGGCTATTCCCTGTATTCATATTCGCTTCCTGAGCCATCCAAAGACTTATTGAAGTTGTTTTACAGCATTACAGAAAACAATTTTTTTCATCGGTTGGGATTTGGTGATGTTTTTACCACTGGTGATGTTTTTCACAAAAATAAAATACAATCAGCCATTGCATCTGTAGTCTTAAAACATAGCGACAGATATCCGGGTATAAAAATTAATCATAAAATGCTGCAATATGATGACATCTGTTTATTTTCTAAAAGTTTTCTGATGATGATCAGACATATCGAATACCCTGAAGACTAATCATGAATACAAAATTAATCATACCGCTGTACGAAAATGTCATCATCCAGATAGCCACGCCATACAGTACCGGAACAGGATTTTATTTAAAATCCGCAGATCTTATTGTCACCAATGAACATGTAATCAGAGGAAATAAAAATTGTGTCATTGCAGGCAAAAATTTTGAAAAACAGCTGGTGGAAGTATTGTATATGGATACCAAGTACGATCTGGCTTTTATCAAATCACCTGTAGGTCATCAGATGCCTGACATCAGCACTGGAGATGCTGCATCCCTAGATGAAGGAGATAGAGTGATGGCAATAGGTCATCCTTTTGATTTAAAATATACAGTGACTCAAGGCATCATATCCAGTTTATTGCATAAGGAAGAAGATGTGGACTATATCCAGCATGACGCTGCGCTTAATCCGGGCAATAGTGGCGGTCCATTGGTAGATATGAGTGGCCATGTCATAGGTATCAATACTTTTATTATCCAAAAAGGCAATAGTATAGGATTTTCATTACCCGTGTATTATCTCATTAAATGTATAGAAGAGTTTAAGAAAGGTGGCGGTGTAAGCGGAGTAAGATGTCCGTCCTGCAAGCATATCAGTTTTGAGAAGGTGGGATCAGACTCAAAATACTGTCCGATATGCGGAACACATCTCCTGATGATATCTCAGATAGATGATTATGAACCCTATGGAGTGTGCAATACTGTGGAAGAGATCATCGACCAATTGGGATACCCGGTAGCCCTAACCCGAAAAGGTCCCAATACCTGGTCCCTCACCAATGGGAGTGCCATTGTGAACATTTCATACTACGAAAAAACCGGACTTCTGGTCGGTGATGTGTATTTATGCACGCTGCCTGAAAATAAAATTTCAGAACTGTATTATTATCTTCTGAGAGAAAACTATGCCCTTGAGGGGATGACATTGTCCATCAGAGAACAAGACATAATATTGTCATTGCTCATTTATGACCAATATATCAATACTCAAACCATGTATAAGCTTTTTAAGAATCTGTTGAGCACTGCTGACAAGTATGATAATATAATTGTTGAAACATTTGGAGCCAACTGGAAAAACGCTAGTCATCAAAATTAAAAAATCATATATTTTTTTTTTTTTTGGTACAATTAATGTAGTTATAAAAAAAATACATATTTTTATCCTTCCATTTACAATAAAAATATGGCTATTTATTAGCTTATTATAAAGATTTTATTTACATATGAACAATTTAGTTTCAAAAATCAGTGTTGTCCTTTTTGTATTTTCGACGATGATTGTATCAGCGCAGGATATACATTTTACGCAGTTTTATATGTCTCCGCTCAACCTTAACCCGGCATTGACAGGAGTGATGAACTGTAAAACAAGGATGGTAGCCAACTATCGGAATCAATGGGCTGCAGTACTCGCAGCCAATGCTTACAATACCTATTCCGTGTCTTATGATCAGAAAATTCCGGTAGGGAGAGAAGATTATTTTGGTATCGGAGGATCATTGTGGGGAGATGTCGCCGGTGAATCCAGATTTGGTACCACGCAAGGCAGACTATCGCTGTCTTACAGTAAAAAAATGGCCGGGTATAGAAAAAAAGCCAGTTATCTGGTGATAGGAGCAGATGCAGCATTGTCATCTAGAAGCATCAGTAAGGCAGACTTAAGATGGCCTTCACAGATTACTTCCACAGGATTTGATCCGTCATTGCCTTTCTTTGAGCCCAATTTTCAGGATACAGACTTTCTTTATGCCGATCTATCCGCTGGCTTACTATGGTTTAGTATTATTGATAATAACACCAACTGGTATCTTGGCGCCGCACTTCATCATCTGAACAGACCAAATGTATCATTCCTCGGTGAGACTGTAAATCTGTACAGTAGATACACAGTGCATGCAGGACTTCAGTTTGAGATGCAGCGCAAAATATCCATGCTTCCTTTTGCAGTTTTTATGGCACAGGGCCCGCACAGATCTCTTAACGCAGGAACAAATTTCAGATTTGCACTCGGGCCATCAAAGAGTACCAATCAATCATGGGAGGTCGGCGCTTGGTACAGAATCGGAAATAAAGTGCCATCAGGCCTTCATTCGGATGCTGTGATACTCTCAACGAGGTTCAATTACGAAAACTTTGGAATAGGATTTAGTTATGATATAAATGTATCGGGATTACGACAAGCATCACCTGCCAACGGCGCTTTTGAATTTTCTTTGGTCTATAATATCTGTGGTCCTGAAAGTCGAGGTGTATATTGTCCCCGATTCTGATATACTCCTTACATATATTTTAATCTGCGTAGTCGTATAGATCATTACGCATCCTTTGTAATCAACATAACGGCATATCACCCTCATTATTTTTTAACTAACGTTGAGATATTATCTCTTCTATAAAACAGTAAAGTTATGTTTGGCAACAAAAATGATAAACAAACTACTTCCGGAAATGCACCTGTCTCTACCAATGTGAGCAACAGTATAGTAGAAGGTACGAGCATACACGGAAATATCATCGCTCCTAATGATATCAGAATAGATGGTGTGCTGGTAGGAAAACTGGACTGCAAAGGTCGGGTGATTATCGGTCCGCAAGGAAAAATAGAAGGTGATATCAATTGTATCAATGCTATCATAGAGGGAACATTCAGTGGCAATATTAATGTGAAAGAGCTTTTGACCGTAAAAGAAACTGGCGTGGTCAGTGGTGATATCGTGACAGACAAACTTTTGGTCCAAACCGGTGCCCTATTTAATGTAAGCTGCAGTATGGGTGGCCAGAAGCTCAAATCTCTGGTACATAAAGAACAAACCCCAAAGGTAGCTCCATGATTCTGATATCTCAAATATGAAATCCAGTCAGCCACCTCAAAAAAATAGAAACAACGCTTATCTTAAATATTCTGGCTTAGCATTTCAACTGGCTGCTGTGGTAGGTATAGGCCTATTTACGGGTCGATGGATAGATTCAAAAATGCAGATGGAAAAGCCTATTTTTACTATGTTGCTGGTTATGCTTTTTTTTGCCTTGTTCTTGTACAAATTAAATGATGACCTCAAAAAAGACCAATGAAACATTTCTTCCATTTCATTTTTCGTCTTTTTTTGGTTTTGGTTGTTCTGATTCCGATTTTATACTACATGCATACCTTTGAAGCTCAGAAAAATAATGTCTATGTAAGTATCTACAGCGTAGCTATGTTTACAGTGTTGAGTATATTCCTGTATTTTTTTCTGCACAAATCTGTTAGAAGTCCCAATTTACAACTGTTTATTTCCATTACATTGATGAATATGCTTATCAAAATGGCATGTTCTGTCGGTCTACTCTTATTATACAAGGCCAAATATCAACCGGTCAATGGAAAATTTATTATTCCATTCCTGCTGGTTTATCTTTTTTTTACTATTTTTGAAACGTTTTTTATGGTTGAACTTGCTGACCAAAAACAAAAATAAATGTGATCATGAACATGGATGCAACTAAAACAACATATGAAGTAGAAGGTCTGGATTCCTACACAGATGAATACCTCCATACTAAGGATATCAGAATCATCACCAGAGTCGGAAATAAGATAAAACTTTTGTATGATCAAAAAGCATATGAGGCTGTCATCAAAGATTTTGATCCAGAAACCAAAAGAGCCTGGATAAATGTTTCCGGTTTTGATTTCAGAATAAAAATCAATGAACCGCTGGACAAACTCATCCACGAATTAGGGTTTCTGCAAGCAAGCAAACATTCTATAAAAGAAATAAAATCACCCATGCCAGGACTAGTTGTCAATTTTTATGTAAGTGTAGGACAAACTGTGGCTGAGGGCGATAAATTACTGAGTCTTGAAGCCATGAAAATGGAAAACATACTGAAGTCACCCGGTGATGGTCTCATCAAAACCATACATGTGTCCAAAGGTCAATCTGTGGACAAAAACCAGTTATTGATAGAGTTTGAGTAATGGTGATGTGTATCACTTTTTGACGGGCATCTGTTTGCCAAAATGTTGGACCCAATATTTATCTACTTTTGCAATAGCCATTTCATTGACTTTGGGGTGCATGAGCATGGTGCAATGCGAATAACTATTGAGCCAGTCCCGCAATACTTCTTCAAATGATCGTTGTCCCTCACCCAGATTTTCGCCGGCTACCATCCAGTTGTAACCTACTTTTTCAAGTCTTTGACCGATGTCTTGGCCATCCTTGGAGTAATGGGCAAAAAAATTGTACTGGTGCATTTCTGAAGCCTGATTAAGTGCACTTTTATACAAAGTTTCATTCCACACTATCTGATCTACCGGAGCCATGTATTTTCTTCCACAATAACAGCCTTGCGATCTGATCTTATTTACTGCATCCGTCATATTCTTTTGCTGATCGGAGTCAGGGTGACCTTCAGGCAAGGACAGCCATCCCAAAAAAGTAAATATGATGATAAACAGTTTCATTGATATTCTACTATAAAATATTTCAAACAAAAATAACGATAAGAAAGCAATTGTGTTTTATTCCTGCGAATAAAAATATGAATTTTAACTGATTTTTAACCCTACAGGAATGCTGCTCCGAATACACCTGCTGAGTCTCCTAGTTTTGGTTTATAAAAACGGGTGTCCAGACGGTGGTTGAATACATGTTTTTTTACTTCATTTACGCCCAGTGTGTATAACTCGTCAATATTGCCTACCCCACCACCTATCACTATCGCATCCGGATCTACGATATTGATCACTACTGTAATAGCTTTACCAAAGTAGTAAAACAAACGCTCCATGGTCTCCGTGGCATGATTATCTGTACCATTGCGATAGTCAATATTTATTTCTTTGAGATTTTTGGTCTGTCCGCTGATCTGCTTATAGTAACGCTCCAGTGCAGGTCCTGATATGATGGTTTCGACGCATCCCGTTTTACCGCAATAGCATTTACCCCCTGAATTGTCCAGAAAATTGTGTCCCCATTCTCCACCTATGCCCTGACGTCCACCTATCACCTTGCCATTGACCACGAGTCCACCCCCTACTCCCGTGCCCAAAATAACCCCAAATACCACTTCTGCATTAGGCATTTCTTCTACTATGACACCCATCTTGGTTTCTGCCACTGCAAAACAATTGGCATCATTGCTCAGAACAAACGTAATCCCTGTCTTGCTTTCTAGGTCTGTTTTAAGATTTTTGCCATTGAGGGAAGTGCTGTTGCAATTTTTCATTTCCCCGAGGATAGGATCTAAAGTCCCGGGTGTACCCATGCCTATTTTGGCCGGACTAATGCCGCTGCCTGCTATCAATTGATTGATGAGGAGATGGATTTGATCGAGTACATGCTCATAACCAAGATGACCTTCTGTAGGCACTCTTAATCTGGATATCACTTGCCCTGAATCTGGCATCAATACTACGCCTTCTATTTTGGTACCACCCATATCAATACCCCATAATGCCTCCATTTTAATGATTTTGGTGCTAAAAATATAGGTTTCTGCGGTGATATTAAAATTTATAAGCCATTTTTATCATATTATTTTATGCTTTGAAATTATAGTCCTTACCTTGTGACTTATTACAAAAGAAAAAATAATGAAAAAGGAAATCAAAGAGATCATCCCGGGTGTGGGATTAGGTACCTTAAAATTCGGAATGACCAGAGATGAGGTAAAAAAACTGGTAGGCAAACCGGATGAGGTCGAAAATCTACCCGGTTTTGAAGAAGAAGTCAATGATGAGCTGGAATCCTGGCATTATGACGAACACGAATTTTCATTGGTATTTGATGCAGATTATGACTGGAGACTGGTATCTATAGCTGTCAGTGACCCATATTTTACATTTCATGGCAAAAACATCATTGGCATGGAAAAGCAGGAAACACTTGATTTGCTGAGCAATCTAGGCATAGAAATATCCAATGAAGAAGATCTGTCAGATGACGAAAACCCTAATCTGGAACTGATAGAGTCTGAAGATGCTGGCCTGATGGTATGGTTTGCAGACGATGAAGTCATAGAAATCCAGATACTTCCCGATGTGGAAGAAGACGGGGAGACTTTGATTTGGCCTGGATAAGATATGTGGTACTTTTGTAAAAATCCATCATTTGTATCCTGTTCGTCTATCGAATTGTGCTCAATCAAACCAAGCGACAAGTTTTATATTAGTGCTCTGTCAAGTGAAAGTTTTAAATTAAGTTGTGAGATATTTGGAAAAAGAACCACATTTCATTAAGTTCTTTATCTGGACAGAGCACTAGCCTATCTATTTTTGACTGTAACTGCCGGTTACGACTATAAGTTTGTCATTCCTTAGACTTTCGGAGTGAATTAGATTGGCTTGTTTTGCTATAGCATAAAAATTTAAACCTACGATTACTTGTCTGGTTTTTTACCCCTTTTGTAGATGACGAGACCATTTAAAAAATTTCTCAATATCTGATCTCCTGCTTCTACATAGCTGGGGTGATCATCTTTTCTGAAAAGATCATTGAGTGCTCCTTTGGTGATCTTAAAATCTACCAGAGACAATATATGCAGGATATCATCGTCTTTCAGATGGAGGGCAACGCGCAATTTTTTGAGTATATCATTGTTTGAAAGCATAGTGAAGTATTACTTATGTGAAGTGTAAAAGTCATAAATCAATCGCATACCATGCAGGGTCAGCTCTTTACTGACGATATCAAAAGATGTCTGCAAGGGCTGAAGGATAGAAATCAATCCACCGGTAGCTATTACCTTGTAAGTACCTGTCAGCTCCGACTTTTGTCTATGAATGATCTCATTGACGAGACCTACATAGCCCCACATCACACCGGACTGTATGGCAGATACGGTATCATGGCCTATGGCAGACACAGGAAGTTCTATCGGTACCAGCGGAAGTTGTGCAGTCTGACTAGACAGTGATTGTATGGCGGTCTTTAATCCCGGGGCGATCGTGACACCAGTGATACCGGATGTATCTGCTATGGTAAATGTCAAAGCAGTACCAAAGTCCACTATAATACATGCATTGCCATACAATCTTATGGCAGCATAGGCATTGGCCACTATATCAGATCCGATCTCATACGGGTGAGGTATATGCATATCGAGCCCTTTGTACACTTCCTGATTCAGCAGCAGCGGATGGCAGCCCGTCACATTTTTTACCGCTTCGATGATGACTTCATTCAGATCAGGTACTACACTACTGATGACACAGTGGCGGACATCTGATCCCGTGATACGCCATTCCAGTAAAATATTTCTGAGTGCGCTTTCATAATAAAATTCAGGTTGGGTTTCTTTGGTTTCATATCTGAACGTATTGGTCCATGCATCATCTTTGT
>Ga0105047_10019765_pt1 | contig 10377 bp, 11 predicted proteins | sample MAT04_FD_78384 | JGI IMG/M metagenome (GOLD analysis project Ga0105047, IMG submission 78384) | Freshwater microbial communities from Lake Fryxell liftoff mats and glacier meltwater in Antarctica - MAT-04 (megahit assembly) | ecosystem: Environmental > Aquatic > Freshwater > Ice > Liftoff... | reverse complement strand
TGCAGGAATTGGTTCAATCGTCAGTTTTGTGCCGCTGTTTTTTGTTATCTACCTGATGTCTTTCCCTTTGGCGTTTTTTTGGTCATTGTGGCTGCTGCCACTGGCAGTTTATTTTCTGCTGGCCACAGTTTTTACGGTTTCAGCTATGATCTCGGCAGGCACATTGTACAACTTCTTCCTGTTGCTGCTGTTTCCGCTGCTGCATAGTTGTAATGGCGTCGGTTTGCTCTGTGGTTTTGCAGGCGGAAAACCGAATCCTGTTGCTCGTGGTGTGGTGACTATCAAGCAACTTAAAACTTTTGAACAGCTTCAGTGGTGAAAGGCCGGGACTTGGGAGCCGGAACTTGGGAACAGTAAAACCTTGCAGGAGGTGGGGACATCTCTTAGCGCCGTTACCCCTTAATTTTGTGCCTGAGTCAGGAATTGTGGATTTGTAATATTTGAGATTAGAAAATGGATTTTGCTAGTCCCGGATCCCGAATCCCGGATTACCAGTCTTTGGAGCATAATGTGAAATTCAGTATTGTTGTACCGATCTTTAACGAGCAGGATAATATTGCAGCGCTATACGACGCTGTGACAGGTGCCCTTGACAGCTATGACCGGGAGTATGAAGTGATTCTTGTGGATGACGGCTCTACGGACGGCTCTTTTGTTGCACTGAAAAAGCTGGCAGAGCTGGATAGTCGTTTCAAGGTGATCAGATTCCGGAGAAATTTCGGTCAGACTGCAGCAATGTCAGCTGGGTTTGATGCGGCACAAGGCGCCATCATCATTCCTATGGATGGTGATTTACAGAATGATCCGGCTGATATTCCACAGCTGATCAAAAAACTTGATGAGGGTTATGATGTGGTGTCCGGTTGGCGCAGTGACCGCAAGGATACTTTCATCACCCGGAAAATTCCGTCCATACTGGCAAATGCCATGATCTCCAAATTCACCGGCGTGCATCTTCATGACTACGGCTGTACTCTCAAGGCATACCGTCGCGAAGTGCTGGACGGCATCAATCTGTATGGCGAGATGCATCGTTTTGTGCCTGCACTGGCGTCACAGGTCGGCGCCAAGGTAACCGAGCTTCCTGTCAAACATCATCCGCGTTTGCATGGTGTCAGTAAGTATGGCATTTCCAGAACCCTGCGTGTGATTCTGGACCTGATTACAGTTAAATTTCTGCTTTCCTATTCAACCAAGCCGATTCAGCTGTTCGGCAAGTGGGGCGCATACACTCTGATGGCCGGTTTCTGCAGTGGTGCCATGACGGTTTACATGAAAATCTTCGAAAATATTAGTATGAACCGAAATCCGCTCTTTATCCTGACCGCCTTCTTGCTGTTTATGGGTGTTCAGTTCATCGTGCTCGGACTTTTGGGTGAGATGAATGCCCGTACCTATCATGAAGCCCAGGGTAAGCCGATTTACGTTGTTCGGGATCGCCTGAACCTGTGACCAGTCCCCATTCCCCCGTTCGCATAATGATGATAGCACCGACACCCTATTTTGCGGATCGTGGCTGTCATGTCAGGATTTACGAGGAAGCCAGGGCACTGATTGATCAAGGCTGCGATGTTCGCATTGTTACCTATCACATTGGCCGTGATATGGCAGGTATTCCCACCTACCGTATCCCTCAAATATCATGGTATCAACGGCTGACAGCAGGTCCTTCATGGCAAAAGCCACTACTGGACCTGCTGTTGCTGTTTAAGGCCTACTCCGTTGCCAATTCATTCAAGCCGGACATTGTTCATGCCCATCTGCACGAGGGGGCCTTTATCGGCCTTTTGCTAAAACCACTCTTAGGCACTCCTCTTGTTATGGATTTTCAGGGTAGCCTGACTACTGAATGCCGTGATCATGGTTTTTTTAAACCAGGCTCATTTCTGGACAGGATATTCAGTTGCATAGAGCGATACATTAATCGTAAGGCAGACGCCATCATAACCAGCTCCACAGCAGGTTGCACAGCCCTGAAGCAGGAGTGGGAAGTGCCAGCGGGAAAAGTTACCGCTGTTATTGATGGAGTGGATACGGAGCAATTTAGAGCTTATCCAAGGCATGAGGCCCGCAAGCGCCTTGGAATACCAGAAGATGTAAGGCTGGTGGTCTTTCTGGGTGTGCTCAATACATATCAGGGGATTGACCTGCTGCTGGAAGCTGTTGCTCTGTTGAAAAAGCAGGGAAACAATATTCATTTTCTTGTTATGGGTTATCCGGACGAGTCATATCGGATAAAAGCAAGTGAGATGGGTGTCGCTGATCTGATTACATTCACCGGTCGGATAGACTACAAAGAGGCAGCATTTCTACTCAGTGCCGGAGATCTGGCTGTTTCACCAAAGTTGTCCCTCAGCGAGGCCAATGGCAAACTGTTTAACTACATGGCCTGTGGTCTGCCGACTCTTGTTTTTGATACGCCGGTTAACAGGGAAATCCTGGGTGATACGGGCGTGTATGCCGAATATGGCAATGTTACGCATCTGGCCAAGTGTATTGTTGAGTTATTGGCTGACGAAGCACGCCTGTCAGCATTGTCCAGTGCCGTAAGGATGAAAGCGGTTGAGGAACACTCCTGGATATCCCGGGCGGCAAGCATTAAGTCGATCTATTTGAATTTGCTGTCAAAAACAGGCTGCCGGAAGTAAGTCCGATTTGGTTGACAGGATGTAGAAATAAAAAAATGAAATTTAGTGCTGAAAAAAGTTGACATCACCGGCATGATTTGGTAAAAAACAAAGCTCGCAAGCGCGGGAATAACTCAGTGGTAGAGTGCAACCTTGCCAAGGTTGAAGTCGCGGGTTCGAATCCCGTTTCCCGCTCCAATTTACATCAACTACTTCAGGTAGTTAAGGCAATTAAACCCCGGCTTTTGCATGTACTTGCGCATGTAGCCGGGGTTTTTATTTTGCCCGGATTTTTGAAGTCCCTGCCGTAGTAACGAAGAATTGCCAAACGATCCTGTTCAAGCCCTTCAGTATACTTTCCGTATACTTCGTATACCATTTGCTTCGAAGCGTGTCTGTTGATTTCCACATAAAAGAACCTTCCATTGTCTGATTATTATGACAACATAAACGGATTGCCGGATTAGTTAAGACAGATAGTTTCCGGGGCCGACGTTCGTCGGCCCCGTTCGCATTAATACGGCTCTTCTCTATTCCTATCCCGAGCATCTGATCTGGCTTCCGATATGTCGCTGAAGATCCCGTTCTCCCTGACTACCTTCTTCAGGCTTATCAAGAGAATGTCGAGTACAAGATGGCCCATCTGATTACTCAGTTCCTCAAACTTCTGTTCCAGCATTTCCTCCTCGCAGAGCTGCCTGCTCCCGTTGCGCCTTACTCTGTTTTTTCTCCTGCAACTATTCACAAAACAGCCGAATGCGATCAGAGTTGGTGGCAGGCACTGGGTACTTGTCGCAAAAATCAAGGTAATACCGAAGCCATTTTTTATACTGCCCCTGTTGAACTGTAGTGATGCCACGCTTACCGAGGTACGTAATATACCTGTTGAAAACCTCATTTGTGAAACATGGCATGCTTTTTGACATTTGCTAGATTCAATGAAATAGTGCCCACTGAATATCAAATATTCATTGGACTACAACTGGTTTGTTGAACAATCTCACAAAAAGAAGGGTACACCACGAAGTATCATCGCAAGCTTTCGGCAAACATTTCCGTTGCTCCAAAGCTATGAGGTAAATGTTGAGTGCCACGACATCGTGGCACTCAACACATAACAATTAACTGAATAAAGTATATTCACTAATTTAAGAGCCTTTAAAGTAAAACGGGAAACAGCTAAAAGAGCGATTTCCAGTGCTTTAGAGACATTAGACGGCGAGTAGTTCCTTAATCATTTCAGGTTTCTTAATGGCAATGGTAATAAGGGATTTCGCTGCGCCTGACGGCGTGCGACGCCCTTGCTCCCACTCCTGGAGGGTGCGACGCGAAACACCGAGCATTTTAGCAAACTCGTCTGGGAAAGACTGATTTTGTGGCGAGCCGTGGCCAGTGGAGATACTTCTATAGTGGAAACAGCCAAATACTAACACTGATAGCTCGATAGCTTTGGAGTAATTAAGGTAACATTTTTTGAGCACTGGTATCTACAATCGTAAATAATATGCTCTTATTATGCCGGATGACTTATAATATACACGTTATTATATTTTTTGTTATTAATGTACAGTTTTAACTGATATAAATATACGAACGCAGATGTAGCGGGGGGACGAATGAAAATTATGACTGCAGAAGATATCGGCCGGATTATCAAAAAAAAACGAAAAGATGATGGCCTTACCCTTGCGGAAGCTGCAGCGGTATGTGGGGTGAGTTATGCTTTTCTCTCTGCTCTGGAAAACGGCAAAGAAACGGTTCGCCTGAACAAGGTGCTGCAGGTTCTCAAGTGTCTCAGTATCGAGCTGGAAGCGAATACCCGGACATGGGTCGCTGTAGGAGATGAATCATGAACAGCGGCCTGTTGGTCAGAATTGATGAGATTGTTGTCGGCAAGCTGTGGCTGGATGAAAAGAAACATTTCTGCTTCCAGTATTCCGCAGAGTGGCTGCAAAAATCGCGCATCCCTTTATCGCTTTCATTACCTCTACGAACCGAACCGTATCTTGACGATGAGTCGCATGCCTTCTTTGCCAATCTACTTCCAGAAGAAAAAATCCGGGCCGTGATTGCCCGGAATCTCGGTATTTCTCTCAACAATGACTACGGACTTCTGGAACGGATCGGCGGAGACTGTGCCGGAGCTGTTTCACTCTATTCGGAATCAGGTGAATTGAATCGAGAACCCGGCACCTATCATCAGCTCTCACTGGATGAGTTGAACACTATCATCAGCGAACTACCGCAGCGACCCCTCCTGGCAGGAGAGAAAGGGATACGGCTGTCCCTGGCCGGTGCCCAGAAAAAACTTCCAATTTATTACGACGAACAGCACTTTCATCTTGGATATGGTACCGCTCCCAGCAATTACATTATAAAACCGGCCATTGAAAATCTGGATGGAACTGTTGAAAATGAGGCATTCTGCATGGCACTTGCTCATGCAGTCGGCTTGGATGTGCCCCGGTCATTCATCTATCAACACGAAGAAACAAGAGTATTTGTTGTCAAACGCTATGACCGGGTAGGCTTACCTGATGGAACAAAAAGACTGCATCAGGAAGATTTCTGCCAATCGCTGCGAATCCCACCAGAGTTCAAATATGAATCCGAAGGGGGACCAGCGCTGGTGGAATGTTTCAATTTGATTCGCAATGCCAGCACCCGTTCGGGGAAAGATGTGCTGTCGCTTTTGAACTGGGTGATATTCAATTATCTGATTGGTAATTCCGACGCCCACGGCAAAAACATTTCTCTGCTATTACTGCCTGAAGGACCAATGCTTGCTCCTTTCTACGACCTGCTTTCAACAAGAATCTATGCCGATTACGGCCTAGCGGAAGGTCTGGCCATGAAGATTGGCGGTGAAAGTGACCCACGCGCCATCCAAAGAAAGCATTGGGAACAATGTGCCCAGGAAATTGGTATCAAGCCACACTTGGTACTGACTCGTATTGCCGATATAGCCAGGAAAATTGAGGGTGTTCGTTTGCAGCTTTTCAAGGGGCCATTTGCTCAGTACAAGTGTGACGCCTTGTATCGCCAGATGGAGTTAATTGGCGAGCAGACAGAGAAAACTTTAATAAAAATAGGGTAGGCTTGTTTTGTCAGGGTCCATGGCTTGGAAGTTGCTTAAGGATTTGTGCAGGGTAGGTGGGGACTATCCCTAAACTGTCCCCATAGGATAGTGTCGGGGGTTTTCCTTTTAGTGGGTCTTATCAAAAAAACTTCCAGAAATAATTGATGATTCTTCAACATCATCTTCCAAACCTTCCACGTACTCTCCATAAACCTGATACACCACCATCTGATAATACGGCGCAGCTGTAATCATTCCTGAGCAGTTCTTTTTCCTCATCAATTATAGTCTTGTGGCTGTATCCATGAGTAGCAGGGCTAGGTCAAAGCTCTCTGAATATCGGAAAGTCCATACTTCTTGGTAAGTGAGGCCATGGGCTGCTCCACGCATCTTTGTAAAGTTCTTCCCGCTTGAATGTAACCTTATAATAATTCATGGACAGTACCTCCGATGATGTGTCCTGAAATTATTTTAATGAAAAGATTTTGCAATGGCTATTTAGCCCTGGTTCTGATATGAAATCTCAAGTTCCAATCCAGACAAAGTATTAAAAATAATGACCAAGTTCCATATCGAATCCGTTGAGCTGAGTCAGTTTCTATGGATATTATTTCTGTACAATATGAAAAAACAGGGCGCGTACTTCAAGTGTTTGACCGTAGTTTGGGCCGTTGTGAATACCGTAATGCCAGACTGGGTCTGCTGCTCTGCCCGACGACGTCGTTTGCGGTGCTGTTGTGCGAGTTGGGGCGGCAGCGGGCGCGGGAGAATTTGGTTGGTGAGCGGTTGCCGGTTTATTCCGGGATGATGAGTTATGAGAAAGCAGTGCGGGAATTGCCGTATTTGGGATAAGTGGAAGTTAAATATACTGTCCTGGGAATTCCGGGAATTCGTGCAGCGTATATAAAAACCTTCCCAACGGTTGTTATGTTACTTACCATGTGTTGTGTAAAATATGATTCTGGTTCATCGTTACAGTTACTCACATAAAGTACTGCATCCAAAAATGAAACATGCCGAAGTTTTAAGGAGACATGACAATGAGTGAAGCACCAAGTAAAGGATTGAACGAAAAATACTGCTCCGAATGCGGCTCTATCATCAGGGCAAAGGCAGAGATCTGCCCTAAATGTGGGGTGCGTCAGACTTCGCAGTTTGCCAGCCTGGCCTCCATTGCTCCAAACGGTAAGAGCAAGCTAGCCGCCGTTTTATTTGCCTTTTTTCTGGGAAGCTTCGGGTTTCACAAGTTCTACCTGGGGCAGACCGGCATGGGAGTTGTCTACCTGCTCTTCTGCTGGACGTTCATTCCCGGAGTGCTTGGCATCATTGAGGGGATTCTTCTACTAATCATGAGCGACGAGGACTTTGTTCGAAAGTATGGCACTAGCTGACAACCTGGAAGTAAAGATATCATGGGTTTAGGAAGAGCGTTGATCTGCATTCTTTTGCCACCCTTGGCAGTATAGATAAAGGCTGTGGAACAATTTTACTTGTTGCGCTTCTGACTTTGTGCGGGTGGGTTCACGGAGTGATTGCCGCATTGGTTGTCTGTACGAAGAGCCGCAAATAAACGTACAAAAATCTCAACAAGACGGTTCTGCCGCTGACACGAGACAAAAAATGGAGGGCGGGAGTCCAATCAGGCATAAGCAGCGGTCTAAAGCCGCCGATTTTGGCCATTTACTCAATCAATTTTCCAGGTTTGGAAGTGGAACCGCGTCAATTCTATGCAGGGTTACAGCAGTCAGCTGTAACCCTGATATTTTTAATGGAGCTAATTCCACACTCAGTGCATCAACAACGCTTTATGTAAGCTGTTCCTCACTAAAAATATTGACCGGGGTACATACATCTTTTTCAGATGCAGCCATGGCCCCGCAGATACCGCACTTCACCGTCGGTGTAAAGGACAGGCTCTCCACTTCAGGAAACGTTGTTTTGTTCTGGCGACCGCACATATGGTGATGATGGTTTTCAATGTCACAGCATGTTTTACTGTTTTCCATGGCAATTCTCCTTTTTTTGGGATTTTGTTTGAATGCAATTAGTATTAAATCAGGTTTCAGCTAAATTTCAAGCGGTTTAGTAATTTTTAAACTGATTATTAGTCCTCCCAACAGATACAGGACACAGGCAGACATTAAGAGTATGTGAGAGTTTTGGCTTCTGAACCTGCTACTGCATGCCGCCCACACTGGCGGTGGCACGCAAACTGGTTGAATACATGCTGGCCCGTTGATGGAAGTGAAACCGTTTTCGAGACAATGAAGCAGTCGGCCTGACTGAAACAGACATAATTTTCTTGTAGTTAAGTAACTATTTTCCCCCCAGGTCTTGCCAAATTGGGACTGCGTGAACATATTCTGTTGCGCCATGGGAAATGTTTCAAGGCTGGCGGGTTGGCCCTAACTCAATCTTCTTCAACGGGTGAAATTTTCTGCAGCGGCAAATGGATGTCAGGTCGCATGATCGTGCGGACCATAGGTAAAGAGATAAAAATAGATACTTGATTCCGTTGCCGATCCATTGGTAGTTAAGATAGCAATCATAGATATGTCCTTTTAAATGATGCCTTCTGTAATTTTTGAAGCGGGACAGGAGTGTACTTCTGAACAAAACGGATCGTGATCTGTTTCCCATACAAGATGCGGAAATGTTCTGGAAAATCGATGAAATTGTATTAAACCAAGGTGTGGAACATGTTAACGAGGAAGATCTGACGGATCCGGCTGGTGATGTTCACACCTTTGTGACCAAAAAAACATTATACACCGATGAGCAGGGCGACAGGTACATTGTTTGTATTTTGAGGGATATCACCGAGCATAAGAATGCTGAAGAAAAACTAAACTATAAACGAAGTTGTCTCACCTCCATGGCGATTGAATTGTCGCTCGCAGAGGAGCGAGAGCGGATTCGAATCGCCTCCGAGTTGCATGACCAGATCGGTCAGACACTGATACTTGCCAGAATCAAGCTTGCCATGCTTGAACATATGAAGCCATCCAGCGAATTTGATCTGACCCGTGAAATGGTCAGCGATTTGTTAGATACTGTAATTCAGGATGTGCGCTCAATGACGGTCCAGATCAGCCCACCGCTGCTTGTTGCTGCAGGTCTTGAGGCCGCTTTGGAACGTCTGACCAGGCAGATTCAGGACGATTATTGTTTAAGAGTGGAGTTTAATGACGATCTGGTGGAAAAAACGCTGCCTGAAGAACTACGATTCGTGGTGTATCAGATGGCCCGTGAACTGTTGATAAACGTTGTCAAACATGCAAAAATTGATTTTGCAAGGCTTTCTGTCTGCCGCGATGGAGATCTGCTATCGCTTAGTGTTGAAGATTATGGTAGAGGATTCAATAATTGCACTGGCAGAGCGGACTACCAATGCTACGCGTGAAATTGGCGAGATGATCAAGGCAATTCAGCGGGAAACAAAAGGTGCGGTTGCTGCCATGGAAGAAGGTGTCCAGCAGGTTGAAGCCGGGACAATGGAAGCTGCCCGTTCCGGTGAAGCGCTGCGAGATATTCTGCAGCAGGTAAATGCCGTTTCCATGCAGGTCAGCCAGATTGCTACGGCAGCTGAAGAGCAGACCGCCACAACCGGAGAAATCTCCAACAATATGCATCAGGTTAATGACGCGGTTCAGCACACCTCACAGGGGTCACATGAATCAGCAGCTGCAGCCACACAGTTAAGTGGAAATGCGGAGACATTAAAGAGATTGGTTCATAGATTCAAGCTGTAATACGATTTTTACTCATAAATGCAGCATTAAAAGGAATCCCGCGGGGTTCCTTTTTCTTTTGCAAGAGCCTCTAAAATCAGTAGTTTTTCCTTAATCTCCAGCCCGCCGCCATATCCTACCATCTTGCCATTCGCGCCAATAACCCTGTGGCAGGGGATAAAGATCGGAATCGGATTTCTGTTGTTGGCCATTCCTACTGCACGAACTGCCTTGGAATTACCGATTTTTATGGCGATATCCTTGTAACTGGCAGTTTCGCCATAGGGTATATCACGGAGTGCCTGCCAGGTTTTTAACATGAAATCAGTCCCGCAGGTGACTAGAGGCAGGGAGAATTCTTTCAATTCTCCTGAAAAGTAGTTTTCCAGTTGTTGGAAGGCCTCCTTGATCAGTTCTGTTTCTATGATTTCGACATTTTGCGGAATTATGTCGGTTTCAAAAAAAAGATTTGTGATGAAGCCGTTCTCTTCTGAAATTCCGATTTTACCGATTGGTGTCTGCTGGAAGTAGAGTTTCATTTTTCCTCCATGTTGGTTGAAACGTTGTGACTGTATTTGTTTATGATACATACTTTGTCAATGATTGTAAACGTTGGCTATGCAGGGAATTCAGCCAGGAAGCTCGTCTGTAAAACAAAAATAGGAAGCATTATTTCAAACGCTTGACCTTATAGTTATTGCCCTGTATCTTCACTTCGCCAAAATAAATTTATCATTAAAGGAGACCTGACATGGCGGTTTATGAAGTTAAGCACCCTCTGATTCAACATAAGATAGGTCTGATGCGTAGGGCTGACTTGAGCACGAAACAGTTTCGTGAGCTTGCCTCGGAAATAGGGCGATTGCTGACCTATGAGGCGACCAAAGACATAGTTACCGAAACCATTACTATACAGGGCTGGGCCGGTCCGGTGGACGTT
>Ga0105047_10019760_pt1 | contig 10378 bp, 14 predicted proteins | sample MAT04_FD_78384 | JGI IMG/M metagenome (GOLD analysis project Ga0105047, IMG submission 78384) | Freshwater microbial communities from Lake Fryxell liftoff mats and glacier meltwater in Antarctica - MAT-04 (megahit assembly) | ecosystem: Environmental > Aquatic > Freshwater > Ice > Liftoff... | reverse complement strand
GCTGTTTCCCATCGACGTCGAAATTGAGAGATGATGTTTTTCAGGGTAAGTGGATTTATCATGGATCCTCTTTTACCACAATTCCCCTTTCTTGTCCCCCCTTTTTTAGATTTGGAATTGCTGACCCCGCGCACTTTTTATTGACAAAAATCCGGGTTTATAGTAAGATTTTCGCCGTTGGCGAGGTAGCTCAATGGTGGAGCAGGGGACTCATAAGCCCTTGGTTGATGGTTCAAATCCATTCCTCGCCACTTTCGTTTGGAGCCACCATATATGGCGGTGAATATGCCTTCTGACCCCCACATGTAGCGTTTTACATGGAGGAGTTATGAAGGCACATTTCTTAACAAATAGGACTATCGAAAACAATAACCGGGGGACTGCAAATGGTCCAGATGCGGATGGAAACCAGGGGACTATCCATCCGATTGTGGAATGGAGCAAGAAGTTTTTGACAGATCGTAGGGCCCAGGGACTTTCGTTGGGAACCTGCGAGTTCTATGCAAAGAAATTCCTGTATTTATTCAGTTACTGCGAGCGGAATAAATTAGTCAATATCGAAGATCTCACGGCTGATCACATCCGTAAGCTGATGGTGGAATTGGAGCAGTCCAACCACAATGCGGCCGGGATTGCCACCGTCTTTCGTACGGTTCGTACTTTTCTCTATTGGTACGAGCGCGAAGAAGAGCCGGAGGGCTGGAGAAATCCCATCCGCAAGGTAAAAGCGCCCAAGATCCCCACTGAACCGCTTGAGCCTGTGGAGTTGGAAGAGGTGAAGAAGATCCTGGCCGTTTGTTCCCCTGACTTCACCGGGGACCGGGACCGGGCGATTGTCCTGACCCTGCTGGACACGGGCTGCAGAGCTTCAGAATTGTGCAATATGAATACTGCGGATGTGGATATTAATGTGGGATCGATATTGATCCGCCAGGGTAAGGGGCGCAAGCCCAGAACTGTTTTCGTTGGAACCAAGACCAAAAAAGCCTTGCGGCAATATATCAAACAGAAGCCGCAAGATGCCAGATCCTTGTTTATCACCGTGAACGGCAATAAGTTCAGCTATTCCGGTCTGGTAGAAGTGATCCGGCGCAGGTGCATGTTAGCCAACATGCGCAGGGTCTCGCTGCATTCGTTTCGTAGGGCGTTTGCGCTGCAATGCCTGAGAAACGGTATGGATATCTTCACCCTGCAAAGGTTGATGGGTCACGCGGATATTCAGATATTGAGAAGATATCTGGCGCAAACGGACAGTGACAGCGAGCGAGGGCATCGGGGGTACGGCCCAGTGGATAACTCGGATTGGTAGAAACTGGTTGTTTGGAAATCACGTTGGCATAAGTGCATAAAAAAAAGGGAACCCGTATCAGTGGGTTCCCTTTTGTATTATTTTTTCTCAGGCGGAGGTAAGGCGAAGAAATCTCCGATCAATTTTAACTCTTTTTTGGTGACAGCTTCGATGGTCAGGCCGTCAGCTTTCAATGCAAGATCAATTATCACCATTAATCGGATTATTTCTTCTTTTACCATCGTTTATCCTGTAAATTGTGTACGATACGATGTCCTCTACATCGCGTAAGTCGATATTGCCATTTTTTAATTCCTTCCCTATTTCTGTAAACGCAGAGGCAAGTCGTGGATCCTGCTCAATAAGTGCTGTGATGGTAGACGAAATCGAGGTATTTTCGTCGTTCGCATCACTGTCAAGAATGGTCGACGGTCGAACACCCAACCAGTTGGAAAGGCTCACGAGCGTTTTGAGGTCCATCGTTTCACCGTTAATGATACGGTGCAGCGTGGTATGAGACACGTTAAGTTCTTCTGCCGCGGTACGGACCGATATGTTTCTATCATGAAGACGTTTTTCGAGCAATTTCGGTAACATTTTTTTCCTTTTTGGTTAGGTACATAAAGTATATCACTTGTCAAACATTTGTCAATGATGTTGTACACTTGAGGTTTATTATAATTTTTATCTATTCTGTAGTTATTTTTTGGGATGTTTGACAGGCATATTTATATCACTTATGCAACATTTGTCAATGTGTTCGTACAGTGTTTTATCAATATTGCAAGCTTGTAACACTTGACGTACAACAGTAAAACAAGTATACTTATCTTCCCCACACAGGAGATCCTATGAAGCTGGACAAGGCATATTTCAGCGGCTTGCCGTCTGAAAATCTTAGGTTTGAGAACAAAGAGCAGGCTCTCGCGATTATTCGCAGGTTCTACTGCGCCCGAATGACCCTGGGCAATAACTGCCCTGAAGAATGTCCAGTCTGCGCTCCGGTGCTCAATCGCCTGATGGATCTGCGCCAGGCTCGAATTCCAGAGGCGATGTTAGTGTACCAGTGTAAATCTGAAGCTGCCAGGGCCAAGGAAGTGGCCAAAGTTTTTACACAAAGAGTGGATCGCTTCGGAATTCGGGTGGAGATCAATCCCTTTGAGGAAATATTGCGGAGCGTCCAATGAAAGCAAGGCCGCGGCGCGTGGAGCGCGAGATTGCAGCCTTGCTTTCGGAAAAATTCACCGCCATCGGCATGCGCCCGGTGGTCAGGATCGCGGTCTTAGGCCGTACCGGTCCAGACATCACCCTGAACGAATTCAACCTGGTGGTGGATGTGAAGTCGCGCCTTCAGGTGCCGGCTGGATACATCGTGTCCGAGCCGACCCAGTTTGGCGATCTGATCGCTGTTCCTATGTCGGAAATAAATCAATTATTCAATCCCTCGTGCCAGGGGAAGGTCTCAGTGACGGTTGAGCACTGGTTCGCCCACATGAACGAGTGGACCCAGGAGAATGCTCCGGGCGGTATCACCGCGCTTGTGCTGCACAAGCCAAAATTGCCTTACGGCAAATCGATCTTAATTATTCATAAAAATTCAAAGGAGAATTTTCTATGCCGGATGAAGTTGGTTTAACTCGTTTTGTCCCCAGCAACAACACTGGGATTTCCACCGCGCTGGTCGGCCTCAAGGCTACCTTTGCGAACGCCGCCCGTGCGAATGTGCAGTCTTCCATCGAAGCCTCTGGCGGCACCGATGACTATACCGAGATCGAGAAGCGCGCCATGTCGGCCATCGAAGAACTGAAGCTGATCAACGGCATGGACCTGGCGGCGATCCTGATGCGCGGCGAGATCATCAAGCAGATCCGCGACGAAGCCCTGTTCTCGTGGCATCCCGGCCACTACGGCACGATGGAAGAAATGGCGCAGGACCAGGGCATCGGTAAATCCGAACTGTCCAACGTATGCGACCTGTGCTTCATCATCTTCCCCTTTATGGAAGACGAGCTGCACATGAACGTGGCCGACACCTTCGAACGCATCGGCAAGTCCAACATGCGCGAGCTGGTCCCGGTGATGAAGGCGATTATCACGGGCAACGTCACTACCGCCGTGCAGGTGGCGGTCGATGCCCAGTTGAACGATGTGGCGGCGACTGTTCGCGTGACGGCGGAGGGCGCCGGCATTGAGCCTGACCTCTCGACCGAGAACCTGCGCCGGTTGGCAATTGACAATCTGATCACCAACGGCCAGCAGATGACCAATCGCGATCTGCGCGAGACCATTCGCCCCACCCGCACCGCTCAACCGGATGCGATCACGATCAATTCCGGTGGACGGCGTTTCCTGATCGCCGAAATGACCGATGAACAGATGGTTGCTTTCGGCCGTAAAGTGGGCGCATGGATGACCCCAACCCAAATTGACCTGCCCGAAGACCCCAGCGCTCGCCGGATGGAAGCGGCGCGCATCTTAGTCGTGCGCCGTATCTCAGGTTTAATGGAGTAAATCATGTTTATCCTCATTAATGGCAGCTACATCAACACCGACCACATCGCGCATATCTCCCCCACAGACAATGTGCGCACGATCACCCTGACCACCGGCAAGGTCTTCAACGTTCCGGTGTCGGAATTTGACAGAGACATCCTGCCTTTGCTCCCGATGGCGGAAAAGCTCCCGGTTATGACGGCAAAACTCCCGGTTGCAATGAAGTCCAAGAATGGCTAGCGATTGGCAGGGCGCGGTGATTGGCACCGTGCTCGCCGATCCACAGGCGATGGTAGAAGCAGAGATGCTTCTACCATCCGACTTCACTGGAGACCACCAGGCGGTTTGGGTGGAACTGGTGGCCCTGCACGCCACCCATGCCATCGACCAACGCACGCTGGAGATGGTGCTGAGAGACCAGGCTGCGGTTGCCAATCCGGAGCAGTATCTCAGGCAGGTATTGCTTGCCAGGGTCGGCAACATCGCTGAACCCGTCCGGAAGGTTATGGACGCGGCCGTCCGGCGCAATATCCAGCGCAACGCCGCTCTGATCGCGGCGGAGGCGCAGAGCGAGCGTGAAACATCCGAGGTGATCGACTTCGCCGAGAAGAAGATCATGTCCCTGCGCAGGGAGCGCGGGGAGGGTCAGAGCATCGGCGATATCCTGTCGATCTTCATGCCGCGGCTTGAAGGATTGCGGGATGGCACCTTTCGTCCCGCGTGGGTGCCGCACCTGAAAGCCTTCCGCACGATGATCTCCTACGCGGAAGACACCGATCTAATCGTGATCGCGGCCCGGCCGGGCGCTGGCAAGTCGTCGTATATCCGCTACGAAATGTTTGAGGATGCGAAAGCGGGCGTGCCGGGGCTGATCTTCAACTACGACAACGATCCGATCGAATACGCCCGTTGGGTGATCGCGCAAGATACCGGCATCGATGCCATGGCGATGAAGAACCCGATGTGGTTGACCCCGGCGCAGCTTGAAATTGTGCGGGACAGCGCCAGGCGCATCGCCGCGCTGCCCCTGTATATCGAGAGTTCCAGGGGCGATGGGACCTGGATCGGGCGAACCACCCGCAGACGGGTACACGAGAACGGCATCAAGAAGATGGCGGTGGATTACGTGCAGCAGGTCAGGAACAAAGGCTTCGAGAAGCCGGTGGACAATATCGCCTTTACCATGGGCATCGTGCGCGACATTAACCAGCAGTTGAGAATTCCAGCGCTCGTCGCATCCCAGATGAACCGCAGCATTGAGACCAGAGGCGCGGACGATGACGGCGCAAAGCTGTCGGACCTGCGTGATTCGGGCGCGATCGAACAGGACGCGACCATCGTGGTCTTCCCGAAAAACCAGTGGGTTGAACCTACCGAACAGCAGATGTTGCAGTTCATTGAAAACAGGGATCCCAGAACAGGCAGAGCCTATCCCAATCCCAAAGCGGTTCCCATGATTATGGAAGTCAAGAAGAACCGCAACGGCGATACAGGCACCTCCACCCGGTATAAGTGGGTCAAATCCAATAACAGGTTCTTTGAAATCGATGGCTAGTTTTACGATCTTTCGGGATGGAAACCGATGGGTGAAGATCCCAACGAATAGGACAGGCTCGTTTGCTGATCGTCTGGTTGGGGTCAACATCTACGGCAGAGGGAAGGAAACGGTGGTCGAGCCGGTTTATCTTCCTGTCATTCAAATCGACAAAGGCGCGATGACCTACATCACGGTGTCATGGGATGAACCCCTGCTCGTGATTGTGCTCTCAAATACTTATCCGTTCGTCACCTTTCTAAAAGCAGTGAAGAACGAAGACATCGATGGAGGCGTCGAGTGAAAAATGAGAATTAATTGTTCCGCGGGACTTGGGGAATTTGAGCACGAAGAATGTTTGAAGTGTTCCCTGACTGGAAACCAGAAGTGCGGCTACAGTTACATCGTGCTCAAGGCGCTCTACGGCAAGGATAATGACCGGCCCGATATTCATGTCACCGATCTGACCGGCTGCCTGCGCAAGGCGTTCCTCAGCAAGACCGAGAAGGTGGCCGTCGCTCCACACGAGCTGTACACGATGATGCTCGGCACGATCGTCCACAAGGGCCTGGAGACCAGCGACGAGCATGTTCAGACCGAGATCCCGTTTGCGTTTGAAGGCGTGGTAGGTCAGATTGATACGCTGTACGCCGATGGCACAATTTCAGATATCAAGACCACCCGTTGGCTGTACCCTTCTAAAGTGCCTTACGGCTCCCACTGCTTGCAGGTGAACATCTACGCTCACTACATGCGCAAGTTAGGCAAGCAGGTCAACCGCCTGCAAATTCAATACCTTGACCTCTCCGGGCCGACCAAGTGCCGTGCCTGCAAGGTCACGGTGAAGATGGTCGAGGGCGAATTCAAGTGCCCGAAGTGCAACAAGATATTCAGCAACGCACATCTGGGCGCGGTAATTGTCGATGTGCCCATGATGGATGAACAGGATATCGAAGAGCGCATCGAAGAAAGAAGAAAGGAGTTGCAAGCGGCATTGGATTTTGGCATGGCGCCGGAGAAGGAACCAGGATTTTTATGTGGCTACTGCGCTTTCGAAGGGAAGCTTTGTTGGCCTGAAATCAACGACGATTAGTTCAAAGGAGAACTGATGATTAAACCAGTTAGCAGTAAGAAAGTAAAAGCCCGTCACCTGAAGATCGCATTTTGGGGTGACACCGGCACGCGCAAGACCGAAACGTTCCTGCGCTTCTTCCCCGACTGCGCCCTGATCGACACCGAGGGCAACGGCGAAATGGCCGCAGGGGTTAACGAGGTGCCCGAATTCCTGTACTTCAAGACCAAGGACGCCATTGAAGTCGCCGATATCATCAACGACGCCTCCAAGGGTTCCTACAAGTTTGATGACGGCCGCCCTGTGCAATCCGTTTGCATCGACAGCACCTCGGTGCTGTGGTCGGTGCAGCAGGAAGTCGCCAACCGGACTGCTTATGACCGGGCGGCAAGATGGGATAAGAACAAGGCGGCCGACGCCAACCCGGCTCAAGCCGGCTGGGCCAAGGTCAAGCGCCCGATGCGCTCGATTGCCAACGCCACCTCGAACTCTCCGATCAAGTACCTGATCTACACCGCCCGCCAGAAGGATCTGTACGAAGAGCAGACGAACGACAAGGGCAAGAAGGAACTGGTCAAGATCGGCGTCATCCAGGACTGGGTGAAGAACACCGGCTACGACCTGAACCTGATCCTGTACTTTGGTTATGATAAAGCCGGAACCTGGTATTACAAAGTGACCAAGGTGCAGGGCAAGCTGGCGGACATCTTCCCGATCAACAGTGTCGGGTACACCTTCCCGATCGAGGCGGTGATGTCCTTCGCCCTGACCGGAGAATTTGGCGACGAGGCCAGTGAGGAAACGGTTGTAACCAACATCATCAAGCGCGATCTGGAGAAGGTACGCACCCTCGCGTCCCTGCAAGAGTTTGCCTCTGAGATCGGCATCCCGTCCGAGAGCTTCCGCGAATGCCTGCGGTCTGGCGGCTGGACGACGTACAACGCTTCCCGGCACGAGGACATGGAATTGTACCTGCGCGACTGGCTCGCCCAAGTGAAGCTGGAAACCTCCCAGGACACCCCGCAAGAAGCGGCCCAGTAAGTCATGAAAATCCCCCGTTCAGTTTTCTGGATGGGGGATTTTTCTATGGTTTGATCAGCGGCAGCAGGTTCGAAAGGATACTGGCAATCACCGCTCCGGCAATCAAGCGCATCAGCCACTTCTGGCTATCCTCGCTGTCTTTCATCTTGTTCTGGATCTCGACGAACATGCCCACAATCCCAGGCTTGTCTCCGACCCCGCGCATGAGCGCGTAAATCTCGTCCATCTTCGTTCCATTCAAATTGATCTTGGAAGCCAGGCCGATATCCCCGTTCTTCCCTCTCAAAAGATCATCGTGATAGCTGACCCGCTCAATGAAGGGGGTCAGCTTGATGACGATCTCCTGAACGTTTTCACCGAGCACATCGATCTTTTCCTCGATGATCTCTACTGAGACTTCCAGTTTCTTGATCCGATCCGCCTGTTGGCAGGGTTCCGTCATTCCATGCTCCTTGTTCCTACATCGGAACGTCTAAATATCCGTGCGGTACTTATTGATCGTCACGCCGCGATCCTTCGTCGCGACCACGCCGTTATCGATGAAAGCCATCAACTCCACCAGCAGGCCGGCGATCTCATTGAACTGTGCCAGCGTAACGGGCGTTCCCAGAGGGGAGTAGCCTGGTTCTGGCGTGTTAATATCGGTCGCGGTCAACAGATCCGTGGTTCCATAACCCCGATCGGTGTAGACCTCAATCAGGTCCTTTACCTGCCGGGAGATATCGCCTACCTGGTAGGCCAAACGGATAGTCTCATTTGCGAATTTTGCTTTGCCCATTGTGTTCTCCTATATTTCATAACTTGCTTGAAAGTTTGCTGCTTTCCCACCGCTGGCAGTCCATGCGGTGTATCCGGCTTTGTATAGTGTGCAGATTGCAGAACCGCTATCTACGTTGGCAATAGCGCCATTCACCGATGCTCCGTTGTCAACAGCGTAAGGGAGTGCAGTAAGATATGATGCTCCTGTGTTTCTGGCGGTTACGGGAATGGTAAAATTAAAGGAGGTTGAATTACTGCCACCTACACCAGTACAGTAGAAGGTAAAGTTACACGTCCTTCCATTTATTTTAAATCGGGTATATACCGTTGGCGGGGTTGACCATCCCACGATAGTTGGGGTCCAGTTGAACCAATGTTGGAACCCGGTAGGTGTTTCTGACTTCGAGAAATAATTTGCCGTGATCGCAGCATTCGCTACAACACAGTCCGACCCGCCCGTTATAACCAGAACGGTGTTATAGACAGCGACCACGTAAAAATACTTCACGGTTCCGCTTTGCGTGAATTTTAATTTATCTCCTACCGAATAGATTTCCAATCCGCCAGCAGGTATATAGATTTGATTGGCAGCCGCATAAGTCCAAACGGCTTTCGCATCATTCCAACCCGTGAGTTTGCTGGCACTCATATCTCCTACAACGTCAAGAGCGACAGTAGGAGTAGTGGTTCCAATCCCAACATTTCCACCAAACGAATTAAGTAGGAGAGGCAACCGAACGCTTCCGGACCAGATTGCGTGAATAAAGCCAGATCCATAAGTTCCGAGAGATCCGTCGATGCCCACGTTAAGTTGCTTCAGGGGTGTGGTATTGTCGTGAAGTAGCATCTGCCCGCCCTGGTCGCTAGAATAGGATCCAACGCCTTTCACATCGAGCGGGGCAACGGGTGTGGAAGTCCCGATCCCGACATAGCCATTATGGTTCATGGTGAGCGCCGGAGCCATATCCACATCGGAATTTGGCTGATAAAGAAACTGTAGCCCACCTCCGAAACTTCCTGAAACGGTTGATTTGTATCCTCTTATTCCTCCAATCCGAAACGCTCCGATTACTGCGCTCATTTTTTGAGCGAACGTCAATAATGCGCCCGCACCTCCTACTACTTCCGAGCCACTTATATAATTCCCTATTTTTAAATCGCTATCCGCATCGTCCAAAAGACTAATTTTGTTTGATTGTATGTGCAACGTCGCTTTAGGAACCGTCGTCCCAACGCCCACGTTTCCAGACCCATTCTGAAGTATCACGTAGCTTCCGGTTTTTGTCGGGTGTGATGTTCCACGCAGTGTCAGTGAGTTTCCCACTGCGTTCCCACCAGATATCGTTGTATTTCCTGGGCCTGGAGTTTTAACAACATACGCGGCATCGGTCAGGCCATTCAGCTTGGCCGCGTTTAGGTTCACATTCAACACGCCGTTGCTTACGGGTATCTGCCCATCTAAATTCCCGGCGTGCTTCCCATCCAGCAAGTCCGCGTCCAACCCTGCCGTTGCGATCTCCTCAGCGTCATGGCGGTGGCTCGTCTTCGCCGCACCGATGGAAATGGGTTTGATCGGGTCTGTGCCGCTTTCAGAGAACCTCGCTGCAAGGGCCCCAGTGGCTCCTGCTGCACTCGCTGCCTCTACCCCGGTATATGCGACCACTCCTCTCTCGGTGAAGGTAATATCCACCAGGTCGCCAACTTTTACGCTATCCACCGAACCGATCAGCCTGGCGTCAATTGCCTTTGTAGTTCCCGCTGGTACCACCTGCAGATGGTCAAAATCGATCCCGGTTACTGTGGCGCGGATGTTGTTGCGCTTTGCGCCTTGAACAATAGCGCCCTCAATTGACCCTCCTCTTCGTTTCAAATGGACCTCCCGCTTACTGTCATATCCATGACCGCCGCCGCGCTCGTAATGTTGACGCTGTAGCTGATTTGATCCGCGATCACGCGTTTTGTGCCTTCAGGAAATGCAACAAAAACGATGTCGTTGGGTTCAAGCGCCGGCCAGATCGTGCCTGTGAAGGAGACCGGATCGGTACGGGTCTTCGCGTCTTCGATCAACAGATTGGCATATTCCTCCGCCTCATACAAATTGTTGATCTCGAAGATGCTGACCCGGCTGAAGATGTTGCCGTGATCCCGGACTTCCGCTGGATCTCTACGTTCGATTACTTCTCCACCTTCG
>Ga0105047_10019759_pt1 | contig 10378 bp, 6 predicted proteins | sample MAT04_FD_78384 | JGI IMG/M metagenome (GOLD analysis project Ga0105047, IMG submission 78384) | Freshwater microbial communities from Lake Fryxell liftoff mats and glacier meltwater in Antarctica - MAT-04 (megahit assembly) | ecosystem: Environmental > Aquatic > Freshwater > Ice > Liftoff... | reverse complement strand
TCCACCCAATGAGCTTGGCGCCCATCTTGAACATCTCAAGCCGGTCTACCCCGCTGTCAAGCTTCAGCCGCAGTTCCAGCGGGTCCATCCCAATGCCGTTCGCCAGCTCATCCATCACCAACTCTTCGACAAACGCCGCCGGCGGCGCACCCGGTGCCCGAAACGGCCGCGGCCCGCCAGCATTGAACGAAATGCCCGTGCTCGCCTGCTGAAGCTCACCCCACTCATAGTGCCCGCGCGGAATCGAAACCCCGCCGCCACCTTTGTTGACGCCGTTCCCGCCCCACACGCCAATCTGCCCGCCCAGAATCGTCCCGTCTTTCTTGATCCCCAGTTTGGTATATACCCGCCCGCTCGGCCGATTGCCCGTGTCCAGTTGATCTTCCTTGCGGTTCGTAAAGCAGTATGCCGGCCGCTTGTACTTGGCCCCGATCTTGCCCGCCAGAATGCCCTCTTTGCCCGCCCCATTGAGCTTGCTGCCAAACCCGCCGCCCACAAACTCACACACCAGTTCCCACTTGCCCCGCGCCAGCCCCAGCGGCCCATCCATGCCGTCGCGCGCTGCAAACGTCCCTTGCGTGCTCGAATACACCGTCGCGCTGTCGCCGCGATGATCCACCGCTGCGCCATGCGTCTCAAGGCATGAGTGCGGGTTGCACGACAGCGTGTACCACGCATCGAGCACAAAGTCCGCATCCTTCACGCACTTGGCCGTTTCGGCATTCGCATCCGCCGGCTTGCAGTCGGCGTCCTCAATCCCCGCCTTTGAATCCAGCCGCTTCCACTTGCACGCCAGCGCCTTCATTCCCCGCTTCATCGCCAAGGGCGACTCCGCCACAATGTGACCCACGTTCTGCCCGTGATACTGCCCCTTCTTCCCCTCTTCAAGGTCCACCTCAATCATCCCCGGCACCTTCATCGCCGCCTCTTTGTCAAACCCCGTCAGCTCCGCCGCGCCCCACGGGCAGCGCACAAACGCGCAAAACAGCGAGTTGGGCAGATACCGGTCGCGCCCATACTTGGCCCGCCCCGTCACCTTCGCCACCGCATCCAGCCGCGACGTGTCGTTGTTCACCGCCACCCCGTCATTCAGCGGGCGATTCGTGGTCGGTTGATTCGTCGCGTCAAAGGCCGCAGCGATCGGGGAAGCAGAAGTGGGGGCCATGAACGGCTCCTATCACAGGAAGAGTGAACCAAAAACCCAGGCACAAACACACCGTCTCACCAAACTCAAAACCTCGCCCAGCGAAAATCTCACGCCTTCGCCGAGTCGTGAATCACCGGCTGGCCGCTCGCCTCAAGGCACGCGTTAAAGATGTTCGTATACGTCCCGCACCGGCAGATATTCCCCGCGCACCCCGACTTGATCTGATCCAGCGTCGGCTTGGGCGTCTCATTGAGCAGTTGCCGGCACGCCATGACCAGCCCCGGCGTGCAGAACCCGCACTGCATCGCGTCATGCTTCACAAATGCCTGCTGCACCGGGTCAAGCTGGTCACCGTTCGAAAGCCCCTCAACCGTCGTGATCTTGCTGCCCACCGCATCCAGCGCCAGCATCATGCACGACGTCACCAGCTTCCCATCCACAATCACCGAGCACGCCCCGCACGCCCCGCGATCGCACACTTCCTTCGCGCCAGTCAAGTTGTGATTGATCCGCAGAGCCTCCAGCAGTGTCGTCGCCGGGTCGAGCTTGGCCGCGAGCACCTTCCCGTTCACATTCAGCATGACATCGACCGGCTCAGGCCCAATCACCTCCGGCCCGGCCGCCGCGCCGCCTGCGCGCCCCGCCGCCAGTCCTTCCGCCGCGCCCGCCATCGTGGCGCCCACCGCCGACATACCCGCCGTCTTGATAAACGATCGACGCGACACCGACATCGCGCCGCTTGGGTCGTTGGATTTGCTCATCACCGGACTCCTTGGAAGGCAGACTCCCCAAGTATACATCCCGCCACCGATGCTTGTTGCACAACCACCAAATCGCAGCCCCTGAGACCCTGTCGCAACGCCCCCCTCCCAGCACAACCACCCAGCACAACCACCCAGCACAACCCCTCAGCCCCGCTCCGCCCTACATGAACGTTTCTCGAATTTCGCACGTACCGTCCCGCTCCCATGAAGCTCCTGCAAATCAACACCTCCCCGATCCTCACCGTCGAGCACGACGGCAAATCCGTCCGCACCGGCATCTACAAAACACCCCGCATCGGCCCGGTCGCCGTCGAAAAACTCGGCCTCGACGGCGATCAGCAAGCCGACAAACGCTACCACGGCGGCGCGCACATGGCCGTCTACGCCCTCACCCGCGAGGTCTACGACCACTGGCGCAAAGCCGACCGCCGCGACGACCTCCACTTCGGCCTCTTCGGCGAAAACCTCACCGTCGAAAATATGCCCGACGACCAAATCCACCTCGGCGACCGTTATGCGATCGGCTCCTGTGAGTTTGAAGTCTCCCTCCCCCGCGGCCCATGCTCCAAACTCGCCATGGCCGTCAAAGACCCCGGCTTCCCCAAGCGCCTCCTCGCCTCCCTCCGCGTCGGCTTTTACTTCCGCGTCCTCAAAACCGGCCGCTTGGCCGCCGGTGACGAGATCAACCGCACCCACACCGACCCGCACCGCATCACCATCGCCGAGGCGACTGAAACTTTTTACTTCAAAACCAAAGACCCCGCCGCCTCCGCCCGCCTCCTCGCCGTCCCCGCCCTCGGCCCCCTCTGGCACCGCGTCCTCAAAGAGCGTGCCAGCCGCTAAGCACCCTCGCCCCGCCGCCCCGCCGCAGCGAGCAACCCAGCTCCACCCGCAAGCGCAACGCCCGGCCCAGGAACGACCGTTATCGGCGTGCTAAAATCGACTCATACGCCCACGACCGCGGCTGATACGCCATGATCTCGCCACCATCAAGAAGCGGCGATAGTCGGTAATCGAGTTCGAGGTAGCCGAAGTGAAAAGCGCCGTTGAGCGAGATGCGGAACCCCACGAAAATACGCTCATCAAAGAACCTATGTCGGTCAAGCGCGGGGGCGAAGCAGCCGAGGGGTGCGCCTCCCTCGAAGTTCAGATTCGGGCCAACGAGTTCGCCGGCGAGCAGAGTGTCGGCCGGGCGAAATACCGTTTGCTGCCCCTCAAGTGGGCCATCCACAACGCTCGTGCCGGTAATCTCTCGTGTAAACGCAATAGCTGGTCCTGCCGTGAGCTGATCGGCACGCACCGAACTTGAACCGCCACCCACCGCGGAGTTGAAGAACACACTGCGATTTGGGATTCCAGAACCCTGTTGCTCTGGAGAGAGCGTAGGATCAAGAAAGCGGCCCGGAATAACAGGGTTTGTTACAGTCCCGTTAGCGGTGACGACATAGCGGAAATCGCTGTTATCGAATACGATGGGTGAACCTTCGGAAACGCCGCTGAGCACTGTCATTCCGCACACTCCCATCAGACATTTGATGGTCATAACATGCTTCCTTGTGCTGCACCTAAGGGTGTTGCCTGAAATGCGCTAGTAAAAGGTGGGATCGTCGACTCCACCAGTAAGCGGTGCTGCGATATCGCTCTTAGTCCGGCCCGAACGGGGTTCGTCCAACTTGTCAGCATCGTTAACCCATCCGCTGCAAGCTGGTCGGCGCGGTCACTATCGGTGACGGTGCCCAACTGATCTACCTGAACGATGTACTCTGACCCCGGGTTTAGATATTTAATTATCCAAAATGGGTCAGATATTAACCCGTCAGGCAAGTCGGCTTGAGTAATAAATGTGGGTGCGAGAACATGAAGAAAATCTGGCAGCGCACGTTCGGTAATAAACATGACATGCGGGTAGTTGCTGCGTAACTTCCGCATCCACACCACCGCTTCCCGCGATGAAAACGCGTATGCATCGAGCCCGATAAGCTGCGCTCCCCATGTTTTGACACATAAATCTAGCTCCTTAAATGCTTCAGCAGCATCGGCGGTGCTAAACGGATTCAACGCTGCTGGCGTCAGCGGCTCCCAAGTTGCGCTAGGGTAAAGTAGATCGGAATGACCCCACCATATGCCGAGCGTTAGCCGGCGTCGAATTTGGAGCATCGCGTCTCGAATCGATGATGCGGCAACGCCGCCGAGCGGCGCAACTTGCGTTCCGATCCGAAAATCATATTGCAGATTGGAATAAATCGTCGGATGATGTCCCGAGGGGGCCCAGATCATGAAACGCGGCACATTTAATGCTCGTTTGACTTCTGCGTCGGCTGCGAACTTGAAGTACCCCGACGGCGTCCCGCCAGTAGTTGGATCGGGGGAGAACCCGCGTGGCGACCTTCCCCGACACAACAAGAGCCTACCGCAGTTCCGCGGGGTGTCAAGCGAAAAACGGTGAAAGACCACGAGTTGGCGATCCCCCAATTCCGCCGAACAGGAATGGCCTGTCAGTCAGGTGCCAAACGTCGCGCGAGTTCGAAATCGCCCTTTCCCCCCCGGGCGAATCCTCTCACGCCAGCAACGGCTTCACCACATTCCCAAACACATCCGTCAGCCGATAGTCCCGCCCCTGATGCCGATACGTGAGCTTCGTGTGGTCCATCCCCAGCACATGCAGCAGCGTCGCGTGCAGATCATGCACATCCACCGGGTTCTCCACGATGTTGTAGCTGAAGTCGTCCGTCTTGCCGTATGAAATCCCCGGCTTGATCCCACCCCCCGCCATCCAGATCGAAAAACACCGCGGGTGATGATCGCGCCCGTAGTTCTCTTTCGTCAGCGTCCCCTGGCTATACACCGTCCGCCCAAACTCACCCGCCCACAACACCAGCGTGTCGTCAAGCATCCCCAGCCGCTTCAAATCCTTCACCAGCGCCGCCTGCGCCTGATCAACCGCATTGCACTGTGCCTTGATCTCTGTCGGCAGGTTGTTGTGCGCATCCCACCCGCGCATATACAACTGAATGAACCGCACCCCCCGCTGCGCCAGCCGCCGCGCCAGCAGACAGTTGGCCGCAAAGCTCCCCGGCTTGTTCACATCCGGCCCATACATCTCCAGCGTCTCGGCGCTCTCGCCTGATATATCCGTTAGCTCCGGCACCGACATCTGCATGCGATACGCCATCTCCGCCTGCGCAATCCGCGTCTTGGTCTCCGGATCAAGTGAATACTCGTAATCCGTCTCGTTCATCTGCGAGACCAGATCAAGCATCTTCCGCCGATCATCCCGCGACACCCCCGCCGGGTCACTCAAATACAGCACCGGATCCGCCCCCGACCGCAACTTGCACCCCTGATGCTCACCCGGCAAAAAGCCGCTCCCCCAGAACCGCGCCGACAACGCCTGCATGTTGCCGATCCCCTGCGTGATCATCACCACAAACGCCGGCAGGTTCTCATTCTCGCTCCCCAGCCCATACGACATCCACGACCCAAAGCACGGCCGCCCCGGCTGCTGATTGCCCGTCTGAAAGAACGTAATCCCCGGCTCGTGATTGATCGCATCCGTCTTCATCGAATGCACAAAGCACAGGTCCTTGGCAATCCCCGCCGTGTGCGGAATGAGCTCGCTCAGATACACGCCATCTTGATTGTTCTCATGCGATCAAACTTGAAGATCGAAGGCGCAATCGCCAGCCGCGATTGCCCGCTCGTCATCGTCGTGATCCGCTGCCCCTGCCGCACCGAATCCGGCAGATCCTTGTCAAAGTGCGCGCCCAGCCCCGGCTTGTAATCAAACAAATCAAGCTGGCTCGGCGCACCCTCCATGTGCATGTAGATCACCCGCTTCGCCTTGGGAGCAAAGTGGGGGGGCCGCACGTGCGAGCCGCCCCCCGGCAAAACCAGCCCACCCGCCGTCATCGGCGGCTGTCCCATCACTCCACCCATCGCCCGCCCCGCCCCCGGCCCAAACATCGACGCCAGCCCCCCCGTCCCCAGCGCAGCACCAATCGACTGCCCCGCCAGTCCAAAGAACCGCCGACGCGTCATATTCAGCAAGTGTTCTTCAAGCGGATCCATAGTCGCAGCCCTTCGTCCGACTTCTCAGTCTTCACGCATTTAGTTCTTCACAATCGCCGCATCCGCGTTCAGCACCGCGCTCGCCACCAACGTCCACGCCGCCAGTTCCCGCTCATCCACGCCCGCCGGCGCCTTTGCGTCCCCAATCGCAAGCAGCTTCTTGGCATCCTCGCCCGCCCCGGCATACCGCGCCCGAAACGCCCCGAGCGCCGTCGCCAGCGCGCCCGCCGTCTTCTCATCACTCTTCCGCCCCGTGCACCGCGCGTACAAATCCGCCAGCCGCGACGCATCATCGCCACCCATCGCCAGTGTCCGCGCCGCCAGCACGCGCGACGCCTCCACAAACTGCTCGTCGTTCCACAGCGCCAGCGCCTGCAGCGGCGTGTTCGTCGTCATCCGCCGCACCGAGCAGAACTCCCGCGTCGGCGCGTCCAAGGCCAGCAACGACGGCGGCGGCGAAGCCCGCTTCCAGAACGTGTACATCGTCCTCCGGTACCGCTCCTCACCCTTGCCCGCCACAAATACCCGCGTGTTCGAGTCCGGCATCGACACCTCTTCCCACAACCCCGCCGGCTGCGGCGCCTGCACGCTCGGTCCGCCCATCTTCTCTACCAGCAGCCCGCTCACATACAACGCCTGATCGCGAATCTGCTCCGCGCTCAGCCGCTGCCGCGGGAAATACGCCAGCAGCCGATTCTCCGGATCAGCCGCCGCCGCCTCCGGCGTCCTTCGCGACGCCTGCTTATACGTCTCGCTCGTCACAATCAGCCGCATCATCGCCCGCTGATCCCATCCCTTCCCCCCCTCACGGAACTCCATCGCCAGCCAGTCGAGCAGTTCCGGATGGCTCGGGAACTCGCCCTGATACCCAAAATCCTCCGTCGTCTTCACAATCCCCATCCCAAAAAACTGTTCCCAGATCCGGTTCACCAGCACCCGCGCCGTCAGCGGGTTCTCTTTCCCCATCATCCACTGCGCCAACCCCAGCCGGTTCCTCGGCGCATCCGCCGCCAGCGACCCCAAACTCTTCGGCACCGCCGGTGAGACCGGCCTCGATGAATCCGGGTGGTCATACTGCCCGCGCGTCGCCACAAACATCGGCCGCGCCATCGCCAGTTCCTTCATCACCATCGTTCGTGGCAGCCCGGCCTCCTTCGCCGTCAGTTCAGCCTTCATGCTCTCCATCCGCGCCGAAAGCTCCCGATGCCGCGGCGAAAACCGCGACAAGCTCGCCTCCAGCACCATCGCCTTCAGCCGGTCCGATCGTGCCGCCTCCGGCAGCAGTGCCGCCACCAGCGTGTGGTCCAGTTCCTCTTTCGGCGCCGCATCCTCGCGGTAATATACCCCCGCATCCCCGCCCGTGTTCACGATCTTCATCGTCACCGCGCTCATCCCCGCCGCCACCTCCAGCTTCGCCGTCTCCTGGTCCGGCGCGAGTGACCGCTCTGTCTTGTTGGCAAACTGCTGCTTGCCGCCCACATACACCGCGATCCCGTCATCGCTCCCCAGGTGCACATTCAGCGTCCGCGCTGTCGGCGCATACACCCGCCGCGCCACATACTGATTCGCCACCCCCGCCGGCAGCAACACCGGTCGGTTCTCTGCCATCCGCTCCAAGTACGCCCACTTCTTGCCCCCAAACGTGGCCCCAAGGTCCAGCGCCCCATCCGCCTCCGGCCCGTCGTTCTGCTCAAACACCGTCGCGCGGTCAGTGGCCTCAAACGGACCCGCCAGATACCACGCGCTCACCGCCATCGGCAATCGCCAAAGCGCCGTCTCAGCCATGCTCCCCACACTCAGCCGCACCCGCGCCATGCTGTGCAAGGTGTACTTCGAATCAAACCCCAGCTTCACCACCAACTTCGTCCCACCCACAAATCCAAACGGCGCATCGGCCAAAAACACCGCCGTCCGTGGCCCCTTGGTCTGATGACTCCCCACCGCCCAGCCTTCGCCCGGCACGCCCGGCGCCAGCGCGTTCACCACCCGGAAGTCACCATCGCGCTGCTCAATATCCGCCCACGCCCACACCAGCTTCACATCCTGCCGCTTCGTCTCATCCGCCACCGACACCGCCTCCACCGCAATCCCCGACAGCACCGCATTGCCATTGGGCGCGCGTCCCACCCGCTCATCCGCCACCGAGGCGTCCGTCAGCGCTTCCAGCACCACCAGCCGCGATCCCGTCGCGTCACTCTTGAGCGTAATCGTGTACTCATCACGCTCAGAACTCGCACCCGTCGCCAGCACCGACCCATCTTCCTTCACCGTCATCGTCGCCCCACCCCGCGACTCCGCGCTCACCACGCTCACGGCCGACCACACCACTCCGCTCTCTTGCCGCAGCGTCCCCGGATAGTTCCGCCGCTGCGTTTCTTCCTCCGGCGTCAGCGTTTCCAAATCCTTCTTTGTCTGTTCCGTTTCACTGCGCATCTTCACCAGCGTCGCCGCCATCTCATCGCTCGTCACGGCAATAAACGGGATGTACGCGTGCTTCTTGTCCTGAATGTGCACATACACACCCGGCTCATCCAGCGAGTTGAAGAACGCACCCAGCGAATAAAAATCCGCCGCGCTGATCGGGTCAAACTTGTGGTCATGACACCGCGCGCACCCCACCGTCAGCCCCATGAACACCGACCCCGTCACACTCGCCCGCTCCACCAGATATTCAAACCGATACTCCTCCTCGATCGCGCCACCCTCATCGCTCGTTGCCGTGTTGCGATGAAACCCCGTCGCCACCAGTTGATCCTGCGTCGGGTTCGCAAACAGATCACCCGCCAGTTGCTCCACCACAAACTGATCAAACGGCATGTTCGCTTTGAGTGCCCTCAGCACCCAATCGCGCCACGGCCAGATCGACCGCCCATGGTCATGATGAATCCCGCACGTATCCGCATACCGCGCCAGGTCCAGCCACGCCACCGCCACCCGCTCCGCCATCCGCGTCGTATACGGCTCTTCATTCATCAGCCGATCCACCCACTTCTCCCACGCGTCCGGCCGCGTGTCACTTTCAAACGCCGCGAGCTCTTCCGGCGTCGGCGGCAAACCCGTCAAATCCAAAAACACCCGCCGCAGCAGCGTCCGCTTGTCCGCCCGTGCCGACCGCACCATCCCCGCCGCGCTCAGCGAGTCATCAATGAACCGATCAATCACATGCCCGCCCGCCGCCCCCGTCCCGGCCGCCCCCGGCACCACGGGCCGCTTGGGCGCCTCAAACGACCAGTGCGGCTGATACGCCGCCCCCTGCTCAATCCAGCCTTTGAATAACGCCTTCTCACCCGCCGAAAGCGCATGCTTCCCCGACTCCGGCGGCGGCATCACCTCCACCTCATCCTCACTTGTCACCCGCCGCCACACCTCACTACCCGCCAAATCCCCCGGCTTGATCGGCGTCCACTCATCCCGCGCCGTGTGCGCCCCCTCCGCCCCATCCGCCACATCCAGCCGCATCCCCGCCTTCCGCGTCGCCGCATCTCCGCCATGACACATAAAACACCGATCCGACAAAATCGGCCGAATGTCCCGGTCATAACTCACCGCCCGCTGCTTCCCCAGCACCACCGCCTTCCCATCTCCGTCATCCCCAACCACCCCAGCCGCCACCCCAATCGCCCCACCCACCCCATCAAAACCCCCAACCCCCGCCGCACCCGCCGCGACCACCAATCCCAGTACGCTCAAAAGCAGGGCTCTCATAACCCTGATACTACGGCCCGCCCCCGCGCAACCCCGCATTTTTCCGCCCCCACGCCGCTTTGCCACCCCCGCCCCCCCATTCCCCGCTCAACAACCCGACGGGATGCAACCCACTCCAGCCAGTGGCCCGACCGTAAGCGCAATAACTGTAACAAATGTTCCGTGCCCCCTACCGTTCACCCAGCCCTCAGCGCACACCGCTCGTCGATTAACTGTACCATGACGCCCTACGAGCCCCCCCGCACTCGCAACACCAACTCAGCCCCATGGCCAAAGACGACACAACTCTTCCGCCCGCCGCGACCGCAACGGCCGATCTCTCCTTCGCCGACACCCTCTGGAAGTCCGCCGACGCCCTCCGCGGCCAGGTCGACGCCGCCGAGTACAAGCACGTCGTCCTCGGCCTGCTCTTTCTCAAGTACATCTCCGACAGCTTCCAGTCCCGCCGGAATGAACTGCAAACCGAACTGACCAAATCCGGCATCAAGCCCGCCCAGATCGAAAAACTCCTCGAATCGCGCGACGAATACACCGCCGAGCGCGTCTTCTGGGTGCCGCCCGAATCCCGCTGGCCCAACCTCCAGAACCAGGCCACCCGCCCCGACATCGCCACGCTCATCGACGATGCCATCCTCGCCGTCGAGCGCGACAACCCCAATCTCAAGAGCAAACTCCCGCGTGACTACGCCCGCCG
>Ga0105047_10019758_pt1 | contig 10379 bp, 9 predicted proteins | sample MAT04_FD_78384 | JGI IMG/M metagenome (GOLD analysis project Ga0105047, IMG submission 78384) | Freshwater microbial communities from Lake Fryxell liftoff mats and glacier meltwater in Antarctica - MAT-04 (megahit assembly) | ecosystem: Environmental > Aquatic > Freshwater > Ice > Liftoff... | reverse complement strand
GTCGTTCATTGACGGCGATGATTCCACTAGAGTCATCATCAACCAGCGACGACAACGTCTTTCGAGCCTGTTCAGGAGAGTCCGCGATTTCCACATCGACTCCCGCAAGACGGAACCCGTCCGCGGTGTCGGCGTCTGTGAGAACGACGACCTTATACAAGGATGAGCTCCCTTCTCACGCGGTCCGCCGGCATGCCAACTGCCTTGCCTTTGACGACGATGCGCAGGTTGGTGATCTCGTTCTGCTTACCGTAGAGATACGCGATCGCGACGCCGACCCCATGGGGATCCTTGACGCCGGAGATGAGGGCCCTCCGCATCAACTGCTCTTCGAGCGCACGCTCGAAGACGGGAATCGAACCGGATTCCAGGTAAAGCAGCGCGGCCTTGTCCAAGGCATCCGAATACGCAGTACGCTTGAGCCGATCCAGCACCTCGTCGACATCGGACATGCGCGCGAGCTCGAGATATAGCTCATTGCGAATCGCCATACCTCCCTCGAGAAAGTACGTGTCCGCCTCACGGGAGTTGACGTCTGCCTTGAGCAGTCGAAACACGATCATCAGGTTGGAAGTGTCGATCTGCATGCCGAGAATTCTGCGTGCGATCTCGACGTCCGGCTTCTCACCAACCAGCCGAGAAGACGCCCACTGCGCGTACTGGATGTCGAGCGCGAGTTCAAGCGGTGCCAGATCGCCGCTGTTCGCGTAGTCGGGATAGGCACGGCGCAGTGGAGGCGCGTATACGAGCTTCCACATTGCCATAGTGTCGATAACGATGCGCACATCGTCCATCTTCGCCAGTTCCTCGAGCTCGGTTGAGCCGAGGTAGCCTGCTGGGAAGAAGCTCTCTTTCACCTGATCGGCACTGACGTGATTGTGCGCGCCGCGCAGAACGGTCTTGATGTTGAACACATCCCACCGACCCAGCAGGGTGGACAGCAGCTTGCGGGCCTGTGGATGGACGAACCCGAGCACCTTGCGGTACGCGTGCACCATGTTGTTCTTCAGCGCATCATCGATGACCGCCGCTGTGCGACCGCGAACCAGCTCCTTCTCGAGATCCGCCGAGTAGGGGGTCTGCATCAGCTCCTTGACCACCTGCTGGACGTCGCCTGCCTCTATGAGCCGCTCGTAGAACGAAACCGGCAACAAGTGCGACCGCATCCCCCTGAGCCGAGCATTGGCATAGCCAGCATCAGTCTCGGGGGCCTTGGTATTGCCAGCCGTTACAACGGCCTCGCTCATGAGAACAGCACTTTCGCGACATCAGCCTGCATGAACTGACCCACCCGGTCGAGCCTATCCTCCAGCGTGTTGCGCTTGATCACACGACCGTTGTAAGCCTCAACGACCAGCCCGCCAGTGGTTGCCAGTGTCGAGTCGATCTCAGCAGACAGTCCGGCGGCTGCGGCAGCGGTGCGTGCCCGCTCAGCATCCTCGGGAGCTACGCGGACCACGATGTCGCCGTCGAGACCGGAAAGGGCCTCGGCCGCGAGACCTGCGAAGAGCGCGTCATAGCCTGCGTCACGCATATTCGGCAGTTCTGACTTCGCGGTCTCGAACACCGAGCTGACGCCGTCGCCGCGCGCCGACGATACCTTCATCTTGGCTTCGAGACGTGCCGCGTTCACAGCTCGCGCCGCATCGGCACGCGCCACACGCTCAATCTGCCGCGCAAAACCCTCGTGGACCTCGCGGGCACTCCTCTGAGCATCGTCGAGGATCAGCTTCGCGTGCTCGCGTGCCTCACCGAGAACGGCCTCGCAGTCTTCTTGCGCCTGCTCGTCCAGAGTCTTAAGAATGTCTTCGATCGCCATGGCTCACTCCTGTGTGAAATCGGTCAGCACGGTACCTGCGCTCTCCGTACTAGCCGTTGAGAATGATCGCCATAACGAAGCCGAGCAGTGCGATGACCTCAGGGAGCGCCGTCAGTACGAGCACGAAGACGCGCTCTTCCGGACGCTCAGCGAGCGTGCCTTGTCCGGCGGATCCGATACGAGCCTGTGCCCAGCCGGCGCCAAGGGCGGAAAGCCCCATCGCGAGTGCTGCGCCGAGCGTCTTAACGGCGTCTGCCATCGTGGCAGGCGCGGCAGCGGCCTCTTGCGCCATTGCCATTGCCGGGATCAGCAGGACCCCAAAGAACGTTGCCAAGAACAGGAACCTCGAGAGCCTCTTACTGATCATGCCTTGTTCTCCCCTCCGGTTTTATGAAACGGCTTGTAGTCCTTGTTTCCTGCCTCGTAGAACCCCCCGAAGAACTCCAGGAAGTTGAGACGCACTGCATGGATAGTCGGGCTGAACGCACAGATCACGAAGTTCAGCACCTGAAGCGGGATGGCGATGATGAGGCCGAGAATGGGGCTACCCATGGACGCGGCGATCTCGTTCACGGCTTCCGCGAAGATCGCACCGGCCAGACCGACGGCCATGATTCGCAGGTAGCTGGCGATGTGTGAGATCGACAGGACCGTCTCGATTCCGCCGACGATTCCGCCACCCTTGACCGCGAACGCCATCCCAAGGAAGAGCACTAAGGCGGCGATCGCCTGAAGGACATATGCCCCCGTGGTTCCCACGTTCGCTGTCATCACGGTGCCGAACACGACCATGAGGACCAGCGCGGTGAAGCCGACAATGAAAGCGATGATGCCGCTCTTCTCCCACACGTGTGACCAGTGGCGCGTCTTGACGCCGTTGTAGACGCCAATGGCCAAGCCCAGCACCACTTGGATAAACCCGATGACGATGGCGATGATCAAGAACACCATCAGCATCTCTTGCTGCGTGCGCTCGAACGGCAGAATCACGTGTGCACCGGCCGGAATCGGATATCCCAGCCCGTAGGTACCTGCAAGCGCCCATACCGGTTGAATCACGTTCGCGAACTTCGGACCGAGCAGGTTGCCGAAGAACTCGCCGTAGATGAACCCGAAGATGATGACGCTGGTAGCAGCTGGCCCGAGGATGGCCGTGGCCATCTGGACACCGGAGTTGTCCTTGAACTTCGAGCGCAGCCACATCACCGTGCCCAGCATGACAATGCCATAGCCGATGTCGCCGACGATCATGCCAAAGAAGAGCGGGTAGAACAGCGCGAGCATCAACGTGGGGTCATATGTCCCGTAGCTCGGCTTGCCCATCATTCCGAGGAGCCCCTCGAACGGCTGAACCCAGCCGGCGTTTTTGAGCGCGATGGGGGCCTCAGCGAAGTCCTTCTCGGTGACCTCGGTTTGACTTACCACGATGTCGTCACCGAACTGCTGCTGCATCAGGTCGCGAAGCTCGGCCAGATCGCTGACGGGAATCCAGCCGTCGATCATGAACGCATACTCGGTGCGCCCGAACTTGGGGATCGAGACGATCTCGTCGATTCGGTCCATCAGAACGTCGCGTGTGGTTGCAAGTTTGGAGTACCACTGCTTCGACATCGCGTCGAGCTCGACACGAATCTTCTCCAGCTCGGCAGGAAGCTCAGCCCGGCGCTGACGGATGTTCTCGTACGCCACATCCATGGGCATGTCCTGGAAGTCCTGCGGGAGACGGATCTGATTCACGTTCTCCATCGCGAGGAACTTGTGAACCGGCTCCGCGAACTGCCGTGAGTAGACCACGATAGCGGCGGTGGTGTTCTCATCGATGTCAGTCGAGATGATCTCGCACTGCGAGTTGGTGATTCTGTCCAACTCGATCTGGAGATGCTCCAGCCCGGCCTTATACCGGCGCTCAACCAACAGCGCGACGCTATCAAACGCCCCCGTAACGACGATCTGCTTGGCCAGCGGCTGGATCTTGCCGAGAATTGGCTCGTAACGTGCCATGAGCGCGATCTCTGACTCTGCCGAGGAGTGCATCGCAGCGAGTTCCGCCGTTCGCTCCTCCACGTCAGCGATGACTGAGGCTATCTCTTCTCCCATCTCGTCGGGAGAAAGTCCCCACAGCCGCGCGTACTCGATCGACCGAACCTTCGGGTCGATGCCGCCTTCGGGCTCTTTCAGCGTCTTGAGAATCGAGCGGACACGCATGAGCAACTCGTCCAGCCGATCGTACGTCTGGACCTCGCTGGTCTGAATCTCCATCGAGTCCAAGGCGATCTCTCCGCTGCGGATCTTCTTCGAGAGATCCTCGATGTGCACCTTGCCTTGGTCATGCAGCAGGCTGACGACATCGAGAAACAGGCTCTTCGGCCCTATTATCTCGACCTTTGCCATCGGGACCAACACGTCGACCACCCTCCCCAGGGTCTGGACCATCCACGCAGACTGTCCGTCAGATCGAAGTGACCTCGCTCAGGACGATGCGAACCGCATCTGCCCGGCGAGCTTCGACCTGCTCTTTCAACACGGCGGCTTCCCGCGCCGCCTCTTGAACCAGACGCGTAGCTTCGAGATCTGCCTCAGCCTTGATCGCCTTCTCGGTTTCCTCGGCGCCGACTCCGCCTTCGCTCTCGGCGGCAGACAGCACTTCAGCTGCCTTCTTCCGGGCAGCCGCGACGATCTCGTCTGCCTGTCGCTTCGCCGAGAGGACGCGTCCGGAGATCTCAAGTTCCTTCTCACGGATCTGGTGAAGCGGCGAATTGGAATCGGATGCGATGGTCTCCTGATGCAGCTTGATGTCTTCCAAGACCCTGTCGTCCACGTAGAGCCCCCTCGGAACCGTGGTAACCGGAACGGCACTGCCTTGCAACGTGAATGTGCCTTCTAGGGGTCATTTCGGCATGAGACAAGGGAACTCCTGCAACCGTCTTGATTGGATGCAGGAGTTCGTCTCGATTGGCGCGGCGTTTGTCGGACCTGATGTCAGTAGAGGGCTCGGATCCCTATGAGTAGATCCTCTCAAGGCGTGCACCTAGGGAGCAGGAAAGCTCATAGTTGATCGTGGACGCGCTCTCAGCCAGATCATCCAGCGTGATGCGCTCGGCTCCCTGCTCGCCGATGAGAACGACCTCGTCCCCTCGTGAGACCGTCAGTCCCCGAGGCACCTCGACCATGAACTGATCCATGCAGATGCGCCCCACCTGCCGACACCTCTGACCGCCGATAAGGACCTCCATGCCGTTGGATGAAGCGCGGTGAACCCCGTCCGCGTAGCCGAGCGGTATCGTCGCAATATGTGTCGGCGCCGCAGCTTGCCAGGTGAGCCCATAGCTCACGCCGTCGCCCATCCCGATGCGCTTCACGAAACTCACTCGCGCCAGCACACTGCGGGCGGGCTCGAGCTCGATTACGCCACGTGTGCTCGGCGCAGGATGCAGCCCATAGATCGCGATGCCACAGCGCACCATGTCGAAGTGGGTCTCCGGGTACAGGATCGTCGCGGGACTGTTCGCCGCGTGCACGATGCCGGGGTCGACCCCCTCGGTTCGCATCTCGGCGAGCGCCTCGGTGAAGCGCTCGATCTGTCTCTGCATGTCCCAGTCGCCGGGAACATCCGCAGTCGCGAAATGAGTGAACGTCCCTTTATGCGAAAGCCCGGGAAAATCGCGCAGCCCGGCCGCGAACTCCGCAGCATCCTCGGCACGCACGCCGATCCGATGCATCCCCGAGTCGATCTTGAGGTGATAGGGTGCCTCGACCCCTCGCGCAGTAGCAGCCTTGCCCAGGGCGACCGCAAACTCCCGCGTGGTGACCGTGGAGATCAGGGCGTGATCGAGGATCGAGGGTACCGCAGTCTCAGGTGGCTCGGAAAGCAACTGGATCGGCGCCGAGATTCCCGCCTCACGTAGCACGACCGCCTCATCGAGGGTCGCCACTCCGAGACGATCCGCGCCGCCACTCAGCGCAGCCCGCGCCGCACGAACGGCACCCGTTCCATATCCGTCGGCCTTGACGACCGCCATGAACAGCGTGCCCGGTCGCGTGAGTGCTTTCAGCGTGCGGACGTTGCGACCGATCGCACCGGTCTCGATGCGTGTCCAGGCCCAGCGGTTCTCGGTCACGTGCTCCCTGCCTCCGAAGATCGTGCGAGCCAAAGCCCGTCGTCTGATATCACCACTCGCCGAGAACCTCGCCAAACGCCGTCGGCAGGTACTCCACCACGTCCTCGGCGGTCACGCAGAGCGGAGTGAGTACCGAAGCCGCGGCCTCCCCCGCCCGGCCGTGCACGTACGCACCCAGCGCCCCTGCGTGCAGCGGATCGAGTCCGCCTGCCAGAAGCGCGCCGATAACGCCGGCGAGCACGTCACCAGTCCCGGCCGTCGCGAGTGCCGGCGTTCCCGAGGTGTTGATCACCTGTCGCCCATCGCCGCTCGTCACCGTGCCCGCACCCTTCAGGACCACCGCGTGCACCGCTGAAGCCATCTCTGCCGAGGACGATATCCTATCGCGTTGCACGTCTGCGGTCGTCACCGACAGCAGCCGCCCAAGTTCACCGGGATGAGGAGTGAGGACGGTCGGCGCTGTGCGCGCGTCAAGTATCTCCCTGGCGTCAACGAGCGCGTTGAGAGCGTCGGCATCAACCACTATCGGAATCGGAAGCCGCTTGACCAGGCCGCGTGCGGTGACCACGGCGCCATCAGCCAGAGTCATCCCGGGACCGATCACCACCGCATCGAAGTCTCGCGCCAGCCGTAGTAACCGCTCGAGTGCCGCCGAGAGGAACGCGCCAGTCCGCCCACTCGGGAGCCCGACTACCGGAATGCTCACCAGATGACCTTGCGCCACGCCGACAATCGCTTCGGGCACCGCGAGGGTCACGTAGCCGGCTCCCGCCCGCGCGGCTCCGCGAGCAGCCAGAATAGCCGCACCGGGGTACGTGCCGGATCCGGCCACCACGAGCACCCGACCCCGCTGGTTCTTGTGGACATCCGGGGCCGGTCTCGGGACCAGCGCCGCGTACTCCTCGGCGGTCCATACTTCGGGAGCGGCGTCGGGTGAGGTGAGATCGGGTGGGATGCCGATATCTGCGAGAACCAGATCCCCTGCATAGCCAGCACCGGGAAACGTCACCAGACCGCGCTTCATGGCACCGAACGTCACGGTCACGTCAGCGTGAACTGCACCGCCGGTCACCGCGCCGGTGTCAGCATCCACTCCTGTGGGGATGTCGGCAGATATCAGGGTGGCGCTGCTCGAGTTCAGCGCTTCGATCCATTCGGCGATGTCAGGTCGGGGTGCTCCGGATGCGCCTATACCGAGAAGCGCATCGACGATTCCGGCAGCTCCTGTGAAGTCGACACCTGAAGGCGTCGAAGCATGCTGCCAGATGACGCCGCTCTCGATCGCCGCTTGTGCTGCCGAGGCCGCCTCGCCCTTGAGAGCCTCGAGAGCGCGGAGGGACGCAACGCTGACAGTCCGGCCGGCAGCATGGAGAATGCGCGCCGCAACCCAGCCGTCGCCCCCGTTGTTCCCGGGACCCGCGACTACAATGATGTCACCCGCGGGGACACGCTCTGAGACGACCTCGGCGAGCGCAGTGCCGGCCGCCGTCATGAGCGACGTCAGCGTAGCTCCGCGTGCAATCGCGAGCTCTTCAGCGGATCGGATCTCCGCGGCGGTAACTATCCGAAGCACGGCGCGCTCCTTCCGATACGAGAACGGGCGGTCGCTGTGTGCGCGACCGCCCGTCGAGTTTACTCCGAATCCTCGGCCCCATCGCGCGGGACGATGTCATCGAGCAGGGCCCTGGCCTCCTTGAAGTCCGCGGCAAGTTGCGCACGCGGATCGATCCGCTCGTCTTTGGACGGGCGCGCGTCAGCCGTGATAGCGACCGCGGACGCCACCGCCGTCGTATGCGTGAACGACAGCGAAAGATGCATCTCGATCACGCCGAGCTCCTCGGCCCTCTCGGCGGCGCGGCCGGTTAGTCGCGGCACAGGCCGACCGGTACCCTCGCGCAGAACCTCCACGTCGCAGAACCGCATGCCCGAGAAACCGGTGCCCAGCGCCTTGAGCACAGCCTCTTTGGCTGCGAAGCGGAGTGCGTAGTGCACTTCAGGCCGTGCTTTGTGTTCGCAATACCACCGCTCATCAGCCGAGAAGATGCGCTCCTTGAGCCGGGGGGTCCGGATCATGGCCGCCTTCATGCGATCGATCTCAACGATATCGACACCGAGGCCGAGTACGCTCACAGGGGACTCCTACTCGACTGTCACGGACTTGGCCAGGTTGCGCGGCTGGTCGACGTTGCATCCGCGCGCCTTCGCGATGTAGTACGAAAGCAGCTGCAGCGGAATCGTCGCCGGAATCGCCGAGAGAGCCTCGCTGACCTGCGGGATATAGAGCACGTGCTCGGCCTGGTGCCGGATGTCGTCATCGCCGGCTGTCGCTACCGCGATGACCTGGGCTCCTCGGGCACGAACCTCTTGCACGTTGCTCACGACCTTTTCGTAGACGTGGCCCTGCGTCGCCACGACGACGACCGGCACCTCGTCAGTGATGAGCGCGATTGGACCGTGCTTCATCTCGCCGGCCGGGTACGCCTCGGCGTGAATGTAGCTGATCTCTTTGAGCTTGAGTGCACCCTCCATGGCGACAGGAACACCCACGCCACGGCCGAGGAACAGTGCGCTCCGAGCGGGTATGAACGGAGCGACCGCCGCATCGAGCTCAGTGAGGTCAGCGAGAATGGCCTCGACGATGTCCGGGATGCAGCTCAGCTCATCGAACAGCGCTCCTACGCGTTCGATGCCGAGCGTCCCCTTGGCCTGCGCCAGCTTGAGCGCCAACACAGTGAGGGCGGCGATCTGTGCGGTGAAGGTCTTGGTGGCAGCGACCCCGATTTCAGGTCCCGCGTGGGTGTAGATGACGCCGTCGCTCTCGCGGGTGACCCGGCTGCCAACCACGTTAGTGATGGCAATGACCTTGGCGCCGCGCTCGCGAGCCTCACGGACACCCGCCAGCGTGTCTGCCGTCTCGCCCGACTGCGTGATGGCGACTACGAGGGTCTCCTCATCCACGATCGGGTCGGAGTAACGGAACTCGCTGGAGCACTGCACCTCGACGGGAATACGTGCCCAGTTCTCGATGAGGTTCTTGGCTACCAGACCGGCGTGGAGCGACGTCCCGCACGCGATGATGTACACGCGGCCGATCGACGCGACCTGCTCGGGCGTCATCGCCAACTCGGAGAGCTGAATCATGCCGTCCTCGCCCATACGACCACGGAGGGTCTCTCGGATCGCCTTGGGCTGCTCGAAGATCTCTTTGAGCATGAAGTCCTCGTAGCCGCCCTTCTCGGCGGCGTCGAGGTCCCATTCGACGTGCATCATCTCAGGCTCGGCAGCTAGGCCGTCTTCTTCGACGACCCGAACGCCGGCGGGCGTCACGATTGCGATCTGACCGTCGTGGAGCACGAGCACTTCTCGGGTGTACTGCAGGACAGCGGGGATGTCGCTCGCGACGATGCTCTCGTTCTCACCGATGCCGATGATAAGCGGCGAATCCTTGCGGGCGGCGATGATGGTGTCCGGCTCGTCCATGTGAACCACCGCCAGCGCATAGCTGCCATCGAGGTCTTTGATCGCACGCGCAACCGCGTGAGCCAGGTCACCGCTGTAGTAGCTCTCGACGAGATGGGCGATGGTCTCGGTGTCGGTCTCGCTGCGCAGAATGTGGCCGTTTGCAGCCATGCGCTCGCGAAGCTCCATGTAGTTCTCGATGATGCCGTTGTGCACGACAGCGATGCGCCCGGTGCAATCGATGTGCGGGTGCGCGTTTTCCTCGCTGGGCTTTCCATGCGTCGCCCAACGGGTGTGTCCGATGCCGATGCTGCCGACGATGGGCGAACTTTCAATCGCATTGCGAAGGTTCACGAGCTTGCCCACGCGACGCGCGACGGTCAGTTCGTCGCCCGTGACGATAGCAACGCCTGCCGAGTCATACCCGCGATACTCAAGACGAGCCAGCCCGCCGAGAAGCACCTCGCTTGCCTGGCGAGGGCCGATGTATCCGACGATTCCACACATAGAGGACAGACCTCCTCAGGTCTTCGGTTTCAGAAGGGGCGGCCGATGTGCCGCGAAGAGCCGCGTGCAACGTCGATGCGCTGGCGGCCGGGGCTCCACGCCCCTGTGAGGTGTCATGCAATCGGTGCGGTGTCGCTTTGTTCCGCCGTCACCAGCGGGCTTTGTCGACAACGTTTCGACCCCGATCAGGGCCGGAGAGCCATCCGCCGAATCTTTCGATGAGCTCCCACCTCGTCAACTGGCAATCAAAACCACTCGCAGTACGCGAACGTTTCGCCAGTCCCGGCGCTTCTCGTGCAATCGGTTTGGGCGGCTCCACTCCCCTTCGAATCGCAACTATGTAGCAGGAGAAGTGTACCAGTCTCGCGAGCGCGGCAAAGCCAACCCGCAGTAACGCCATGGAAACCACCTGTGAGCAGGCTCGGACAAGCGCGACCCTCGCTAGGCGAGCTCTGCCTTGACCACGTCGACCAGGC
>Ga0105047_10019754_pt1 | contig 10380 bp, 8 predicted proteins | sample MAT04_FD_78384 | JGI IMG/M metagenome (GOLD analysis project Ga0105047, IMG submission 78384) | Freshwater microbial communities from Lake Fryxell liftoff mats and glacier meltwater in Antarctica - MAT-04 (megahit assembly) | ecosystem: Environmental > Aquatic > Freshwater > Ice > Liftoff... | reverse complement strand
TGGACCAGGTCTGGAAAGTGCGAAATAGAGCAAATTACTAGTTTAATCGGGCTTCATCCGAGACTGTGATGGTACTGATCGCACGTCGCTGGACCTTGCGGGCCGGATTAATTTAGGTGATCTGAAAAAATGCGTTGTGCCGATTGAGCGCCAAGATATAGCGTCCCGTTGGATGCTGCGAGTTTTCGAACGTCAGCGAGGTAGGCTCAATGCTGCGACTAAAATTTAATGGAGCGACTCCGTCTCCCGGTCGTCAATCGCAGGTTGCCATCACACTCGTTTGGGTGCTTTTGATCGCTGGTTCAGGTTGCGCGATACGAGACTCCTGCCGCCGGTTTGTCAACCGAAATCACGCCGATGCAGCGACATTGAGCGTCGACCGCAAGTCTGCGACCGAGCCAACGAACATCGCCTCGAAACACGAAGATGTGCATGCCCCAGCGATCGAGTTGTCCGCCTGGGCCGAGCCGACGGTTTCGCTCATCGCGCCGCCGGTTTCTCCCGTCGCGCCGCCGGTTTCCTTGGTCGAACCAATCGCCGACGATCGCATGATCACCGATTACACGGAGCCCGCACTTGCCGTTCAGCCGATTGACCTTGGGGCCGCGTTAGCGATGACGGCTGGCCAAAACCCTGAAGTAAACTTTGCGAAACAGCGAATCGCGGAGGCGTTTGCGCAGCTTCAATCTGCCGAAACACTTTGGTTGCCTTCGATTCGGGCCGGTGCCAACTACAACAAGCACGAAGGCCGGATACAAGATGTCGCGGGTCAAATCATTGAGACCAGCCGAGGTTCGGTCTACACCGGACTAGGTGCCCAAGCCGTTGGTGCAGGCTCACCTGCTGTGCCCGGACTGTTGATGAACTTTCACCTTAGCGATGCGATCTTCCAGCCACGGATCGCTGGCCAAACGGTTGCGGCGAGACGACAGGCAAGTCGCGCTGTGTCCAACGATTTGTTACTAGCAACCGCAGTTGCGTATGTCGACTTACTGGAAGCGATGCAGATTAAAGCGGTGGCGAAACAATCGCTTGAGAACGCCACTCGCTTAGCAGATCTTGCGAACGACTTTGCGGAGACCGGCGAAGGGCTTCAATCCGATGCTGACCGCGCACGGACGGAGCTTTCCTTTCGTACGATCGATGTTCGCAAAGCCGAAGAGGTCTCACGCGTCGCGTCCGTTAGATTGTCTCGGCTGCTTCACGCAGATCAGAATGTGACTCTCGTCCCGGTCGAGCCTTTGATTGTCGCGATTGAAATGGTCAAGCTCCATTCGCCTTTGCGGTCGATGGTCTCCACTGGATTGGAAACCCGGCCCGAGTTGTACGAAGCCAAGCACCTCGTTCGTGAAGCTACCGAAAGGCTCAAACGTGAAAAATATGCACCGCTAGTGCCCAGCCTCCTGCTGGGGATGAGCTATGGCGGCAATGGTGGCGGTCTCAACGGCGACATTGATCGCTTCGGAGATCGAATGGATTTCGATGCGGCTGCATGGTGGGAAGTCCGCAATCTCGGTTACGGGGAAAAGGCGGCTCGCGACGCTGCTTGTTCTCGCGTGGAGCAGACCAAGTGGCAACAGATTCGCACCATGGATACGGTTGCCGCAGAGATCGCCGAGGCTCATGCAGAGGTCACGGCTAGGCGAGATCAGATCACGCTTGCCCAAACGGCGATCTTGAGTGCCGAAGCATCCTATCGCCAAAACACCGCCCGAATCCGTGACGGGCAAGGACTGCCGATCGAGGTCTTGCAGTCGATCCAAGCGTTGGACGAAGCACGCCGAACTTACGTTCGCATCATCGCCGATTACAACCGTTCGCAATTCCGGCTGCAGCGCGCCCTCGGCTGGCCTGTCGACGCCAAAGTTCAAGAAGACGCTGATGTGCAGGAAGAAGTTGGGATTTGAGTCTGCCTTCCGTTTGTTGTAGACTGGGCGAGATTAGAACGATTGTCCCAGTCGTTCTACCGAGTAATTTGAACGATTGTGACAAGCGTTCTACTCTCCGTTCCCATGGATCAACTTTCGGCCGAGCCATGAGCGTCGCAAACATCACTGACCAGATTGATTATCCAGAATCGGATGGAAAACCGATGGGCGAAACCGACTTGCATCGAGATTGGATGATTCGCATCCTGGAGATTTTTCGATATCGTTATCGCGGTGAACGAGTTTATACCGCCAGTGATTTGCTCCTTTACTACGAAGAAGGGCAACCGACGAAGTTCGTCGTGCCTGACAACTTTGTAGTCTTGGATTGTGAGCCTGGTCGACGCCGAATTTTCAAGACTTGGAACGAAGGCAAAGTTCCCGATGTCATCTTCGAAGTGACCTCACGTGGCACCAGCTCGGTTGACATCATCGATAAACCTGTGCTCTATGAACGGATCGGTGTGAAAGAGTATTTTCTCTATGACCCCTCAAGCTCCTACCTGGAGCCAGCGCTGCAAGGGTTTCGATTAACAAACGGTGTGTACTTCGAGATTCCAAAACGTAACGGTCTGCTAACATGTCAAACGCTCGGTATCGACTTGCGACTGCAAGGAGACAATCTTGTCATGTTCGATGCCGCCAGCGGAGAAACGCTGTTGCCAGCCGCTGAAGCGGAAGCGTTGCTGAAGGATCGCGAACGGCGGCTGAAGGAAGAAGAACGCAGTCTCAAAGAGCAGGAACGCAGTCTCAAAGAGCAGGAACGCCGACTGAGAGTGGAGCAGCAAGCAATGGTGGAGGAAGAACGTAGCGCTAAGGAACGTGAATATAATCTGCGTCTAGCTGTTGAAGCTGAAAATCGGCGGCTGATGGCTGAGATCGAACGTCTGAAACGTGGCGAATCAAGCGGTTCTTAAAGCGGTACTTTTCGCTGATCTCCACCACAAGAGCCCTCGTCCCGAGGCTCCTGCCTTGGAACGCACTGTCTTGGAGGCTCTGCCTCCCTGCTTCCGAGTTTCGTCTGCAAAGTCTCCAAACCTCGGCAGGCGGAGCCTAAAATGCATTGGGTTACGAGGCGGAGCCCCGTAACCAGACGATAGTGTTTACCGAGAAGTTTCTTTTTTGTTACCATTCTCCGTCTGCATCTCTCTCATCCCTCCACATACTCCCATCGATTCCTTGTCTACACAAACTGACCGAGTAAAATTTTCGCGGGATGAACCTATCGCGCCGCCGACTCGATTTTTTCAGATCGCGAAGCATGCTGGACCAGGCTTAATTGTCGCTGGCTCAATCGTTGGTAGCGGTGAATTGATCGCGACCACGAAAACGGGTGCAGAAGCTGGCTTCACGCTGCTCTGGTTGATCCTGCTGGGCTGCGTCGTCAAAGTCTTTACGCAAATTGAGTTTGGCCGTTACACGCTGCAGAGCGGCAAGACGACTCTCGCTGCGCTCAACGAAGTTCCTGGACCTCGCATCAAAGGTCGCGGCAATTGGCTCGTTTGGTATTGGCTATTGATGTGGGTCGCAAGCATCAGCCAGCTCGGCGGAATCGTTGGCGGTGTTGGTCAATCGCTCGCCATCAGCATTCCGCTGAGTCAGATCGGTGTTGACTACAACGAAATGGCGGATGCTTCGATCATGGAAACGTTGACCAAGTTTGACACCATTGATCAAGAAGCAACGGACCTTGAGGGTGACACATCGGCGAACGCCCGCGAACTAAAGACAAGCTATGATCGCAAGTATGCGGCAGAAGCTGGCGGTGAATCGATTGTGCGCAAGCCGTCTGATGCCGCCATCTGGGCGATTATTGTCACGATTGTGACCAGCATCCTGTTGGTCATCGGGCGGTATGGATTAATTGAAACCCTGTCGACTTTCCTTGTCGCCTCGTTCACATTGTTGACTGTTCTCAATGTGTTCTTGATCCAGCAACAGCCAAGCTTCAGCGTTTCCCTCAGCGAATTTTTGCACGGCTTGTCGTTCTCGCTGCCGTCAGCTTCAGGAGCTGCCACGCCGATCGCGACAGCGCTGGCGACGTTTGGGATCATCGGCGTCGGAGCGGCTGAGTTGGTCGCATATCCTTACTGGTGTTTGGAGAAGGGTTACGCTCGCCATACGGGGCCTGACGATGGATCGCCGGAGTGGACGAGTCGTGCGTTAGGCTGGATGAAAGTGATGCGTTTCGATGCTTGGGGAGCGATGATTGTCTACACCTTTGCGACCATCGCGTTTTACTTGCTCGGAGCCGCCGTACTCCATCGCGTCGGCCTCAATCCCGAAAAAGACACGATGATTCGAACGCTCGCTGTGATGTTCGTTCCCGTGTTCTCCGATTGGGCTGGGATCGTGTTTATGTACGGCGCGTTTGCTGTGTTGTATTCGACTTTTTTCATCGCCAACGCTGGCCATGCGCGTGTTTTCTCGGACGCGATGCGAGTGGTTGGCTGGATCGACAATGACGAAGCCACCCGCAAAAAATGGGTGCGTCGGCTCAGCGGATTTTTTCCTATGCTCTGTTTGTTAGTTTTCCTCGCCTTCCCTCAACCGACAAAATTGGTTTTATTCAGCGGTGTGATGCAAGGCATCATGTTGCCGATGCTGGCTGGCGCTGCATTATTTTTGCGGTACAAACGCTGCAAGGAGTCGCTTCGTCCGACATTTTGGTGGGACATCGCGTTGTGGGTGTCAGCCGCTGCCATGCTTGTCACTGGCGTTTGGACCGTCCTGACCGCTTTTTAGCTCGACCGCAGGTCGTTTAGCAATTCTTCAACGCTTGCTTGTAGCTCTTCGTCATCCTCGGCCAGTTCTAATGCGGTCTCAAGGTAGCTTGTCGCTTCGTCCGTGCTACCGCGAATCGTCATGATGACGCCCATGAGGAAATGGCTGACGGCGTCTTCGGAATTCAATTCGATGGCGGTCGTCAGGACGTCGGCAGCTTCGTCATATTGCTCCAAACCAACGAGTGCGTTGCCGAGTTGTTGATAAGCACCCGCAAATTCCTGATCCAGTTCAATCGCTCGGCGCGAGACAATTGCCGCGTCATCAAATTGCCCCAGACCGTTCATTGCCCGACCGGCATAGTAGAACGTTTCGGCGTCCGTGTTGTATTCGCTGATGATCGAATTAAGTCCGGTTAGGCCTGCCTGAAGGTCGCCCAGTTCGATGTCGATGATGGAGCGACCGCGTAGCGCGGCTGCTGACTCAGGATTAATCTTTAGCGCGGCGACATAGTCCTTGCGGGCATCAGCGAACTCGCCATTCCATTCACGAGCCTGACCACGCTGCACGAGGTAGTCAACATTTTCTGGCTGAATTCTCAATGCGGTCGTGCAGTGCTGAATGCTGTCTTCATACTCATAGTCGTCGAAGGCCAGTTGGCCCATTCCACTGTGAGCGTCGGCACATTTGTCATCAAGTTTAAGAGCGTCTTCAAAGTCACCTTTTGCACTTTCTAAATCGTCCTTCTCGTACCAGCACCAACCTCGCAGAGCATACAAATCCGCTGATTTTCGGTTCAATTCAAGTGCTGCATTTGCCATCTTGAACGCAGCATCGGGACGCGAGGATTCAAGACATCGCTCGGCTGCGAATTGCAGATCTTCGACCGTTTTCGGATCAACACAACGCAAACCCTCGGCCAAGTAGCTGGCGAGTGACTGCAGTTCGACGTAGATGCTGACCAAGCGGGCTTCAGTGCTGTGTCCTTCGACGACTGCAACCACGCGGCCTTTGTCATCACAAACAGGGCCGCCACTATTGCCTTGATTCGTTGCCATGTCGGACTCAAGCAACATCGCTTCTTGGTCATTGGCCAATACGCCGCGAACGATTTGTCGAACGTGCCCGATGGAATAAACCCACAAGCTCTGCGTCCCTGTTGCACTGCCCGCGATCGAGTGAATAGTCTGTCCCGGAGTCGCACTTGCCTCGGCAAGTTCAAGCGCCGGACAATCCTTCGGCAGTCGATCGACTTGAATGATTGCCAAGTCGCAGGTTTCGTCGCAGTCAATCACGCGGCCATGAATGGCACGCGAAGGTACGACCGATCGCGCTGGGTCCGTTACCAGTTGGCCATCAATGAATTCAGGAAAGTAGACGTCGCATTCCTCAACACCTTCGACGACGTGATGGTTGGTAACCAGCAATCGTTGCTTCGCGTCCAGAACCCAACCCGTGCCTGACCATGACGATCCGTCCTCGGTAGTGCAGTCAATCAGCGCAACGCTTTTGAGCATCTGATTGTACAGTAGATTCGTTGGCGTCTTCAGGCCGCTGGTCGTGTCGTCATTGGTCGAGTTGGCTTCTTTGATGTTTCGAATGCGTTCCGCAAGCGTTAATGCGAGATCCTCAGCGATGGAGCGCACGGGGACAACGAGGGCGGCGAACACGGCCAATACTGCTAGGCACGCGAAAGATCGTAGCTTCAAACAAGTCATCTTGGATTCCTCGAGGGCGCCGGGCAGCTTTTTCCGCATGAGCCAATGCTTGCTCGATCAATTGAGAGCGGTCTTTTCCGAAGTTTAGGTTGCACCGAAATAGAAGGCGTGAAGAGCGCTGCGATTTAAGCCAAAAAACGCCGTCGCGAATTCAGCTATTCGCGGTTGTACGGGCAGTGCCATTACAACCGTTACAAGAAGTTGACGACCGGCATGACAAAGATTTTGCCGTCGCCCATCCGGCCGCTACGTGACAAGGCAACTAGCTTTTGAAGCATCTCCTCAACGCGAGAATCCTCGATATAGAGCGTGATCTCGACTTTGGGCAGGAACGCTTCGCTGTATTCGCTTTCCTCGTACTGATCGAGGTAGCTTTTCTGGCGGCCAAAGCCTTTTACTTCCATCACGCTGATTGCTTCGACGGGCGCCCGCTTCAGCCCATTAAGCAACGATTCCGCCAAATGTGGTCGAACGACGGTGACGATCTGTTTCATCCAACCATTTCCAAAAATACCAGTGACCAAACGCAACGACTCACTCTTTAGGATAGCGTTTAATTTTCCACGCGTTGCTGGACCATCCCTGCTCGAGGTCATCAATGGAATGCGAAAGTCTCAACTTGAGTCTTATTCCAGCGGTTCTAAGTCGTGTATTCCGAGTTGAACCGCACGTACTCTGTCGTGATATCGCTTGCCCAACGCGTCGCCTGCCCTGGCCCATCGCCAACGCAAAGCTCCATCACCACGGTGGTCGATTCGCGAATCAATTGGCTGACTGATTTTGCATCGAACGCGATTGGGGTACCGTTTTCGTACAATGTCACGCCCAGAATTTGCAGGCTGGTCAGCAACGGCTTGATCGGACGACCAGCATAACCTGCGGCCGAAACAATTCGTCCCCAATTCGGATCGCCACCGGTGATTGCCGTCTTGACCAGTAGGCTTTCACCAATGACGCGTGCGATTTCGTTCGCATCGGCATCCGACTCCGCCCCAGACACTCGCATTTCCATAATGTGAGTCGCGCCTTCACCATCGTCGACCAGCATCTTGGCCAACTCGATGCAGGTCTCACACAGAAATCCTTGGTACTTGTCCAGCCGCTCACCTTGCAATCGGTCGCCCCCGGCAGCACCACTGGACAGCAGCACCAGCGAATCGTTCGTGCTCATGTGGCCATCGACGCTGACACGGTTGAAGCTGCGATTGGCGACGTATCGAAGAGCATCGACCACATCGTTTTGATCCAGCGGCGCGTCGGTCACCACGACTGCCAGCATCGTCGCCATGTTCGGTGCAATCATGCCGGCGCCTTTGGCCATCGCTGCGACACAGTAAGTCCGTCCGTCGATCACGATTGACCGCTGGATGCTCTTGCGAAACGCGTCGGTGGTCATGATCGCTGTCGACGCACGGACGAATGCGTCGTGATCGCTTTGCAGTTTGCCAACAGCATCATCGATCCCCGCTCGTAGTTTGGCCATGGGCAGCGGGCGACCGATGATTCCAGTGCTCATCACCAAGACGTCGCCGGGGTCGCAGCCCAAATGAACGGCGACCATCCGTGACATTTCATCAGCATCCCGTTCGCCTTGTTCGCCAGTACACGCGTTCGCATTGCCGCTGTTGACAACGACTGCCCGCGTTTTTGAAGCGGGGGTGCGTTTGCGACATAGCAAAACCGGTGCCGCGACAATTTGGTTGGTTGTGTAAACGCCTGCTGACACCAAGGGCCCATCACCAACGATTAACGCCAAATCCGGTTTGCCGCTGGCTTTGATCCCGCATGTCACGCCCGCGAATTGAAATCCCTTGGGCACGGTTGCAGTTTGGTCGATTTTAGAAGACGATTCGCTGGCCATCAATGATCCGTAAAAAGGGAAGTTTATGAAGAAAGTTGACCGTTCAGCCGTTTTATTGGTGAAAGTTTCGGGAGTTGTGGCCACAACACTGTTTCGATTTGACGCCATCGTAACAATAGGGTGATAAATTTTTTAAGCCAACGACTCAGGATCGACCCGCGTGACCGTAGCAACTCACCTTTCGCGAAACCACACCGATGATGAAGTTTTGTCACGAAACCAGCAATCCCTGACACCGGTTCTCGCGGCTGTTCAAGCGGTTCATTTGTCGAAGCAGTACGGCTCGTTCGCGGCGCTTACCGACTTAAGTCTCTCAATTCCCGAGGGACAGGTCTTTGGGTTACTTGGTCCCAACGGAGCGGGTAAAACGACGTTGCTGCGAACGCTGCTTGGGTTTCTGTTCCCGACCGGTGGCCATGTTCACGTGATGGGAATCGATCCGGTGGTTGACCCTGTCGGTGTGCGTCAACTTGTTTCGTACTTGCCTGGTGATGCAAGGTTGCCGCGAGAGATGCGTGGAAACGCCGTGCTTCGCTTTTTCTCCGACATGCAGGTCCACGGAAATTTGAAGCAAAGCCTACAGATTGCTGAACGTTTAGACCTAGACCTTCGTCGATTTGTTGGTTTCATGTCGACCGGAATGAGACAAAAACTCGCGATCGCAGCCGTCATGGGCTCGCGTGCTCCACTGCTCATCCTGGACGAACCGACTGCGAATCTTGACCCCACGGTTCGTGGTGATGTGTTGGCAATGGTCCAGGAAGCAAAAGCAGACGGTCGCACCGTCATCTTTTCTTCGCACGTGTTGTCTGAGATAGAAGACGTTTGCGACTCCGTGGCATTCCTGCGACGCGGAAAACTTGCTCGCGAGCAATCACTGGATTCGCTAAAGCAACGCCATCGAATCGTTGCGAGGATGGTCGATGGCGAATTTTTAGAACTACCCGATGCACTGAAGTCTTTCGTTTCATCCGTTTTGATGGATCACGACCGAATCACGATCGACACGTCAGGTGACCTTGCGCCTTTACTAACGTGGTTGAACCAATTGAATCTGAAGGAGATGCGAGTCGAAGCGATCGGACTTCGCGCGGTCTACGATTCGATTCATCGCGGTGACGTTGCAAGCGAGGTATCGAAGTGATCCATCACGTCTTGGTACGTAAGTTTGCGAGCCAATCGTTGCTGCTTTGGGCATCCTGCGCATTGGCGATATTCTCGTTCGCATGGGTCCGCGTTTGGGTCGTCAGCCTGATCGACATGAGCCAGTTTCGAACGATCCTAGAACAGTTTCGGGACTTCGAACGATTTGCACCGATCGGTTTCGATGCACTGTTTACGCATACCGGTCGAATTGCGATGACGTTCGATGAACCGCTCGTCATCATTTGCATCGTCGTCTGGTGCATCGCCCGCGGGTCGGATGTGGTCAGCGGCGAACTCGGCCGTGGCACCCTGGAGATGATCCTTGCCCAAGCCATCAGCCGCACAACGCTGCTGCTGTCTCACGCGATCGTGTCGATCACCGGTCTTGTGCTGTTGGTGTTATTGTTGTGGACAGGCATTGGCATTGGCATCGCAACCACAACCGTTACCGAATCGATCCCCAAGCCTTCGCTACGAATTCCGTTTACGGTGATTGACGTGCCGTTGTCGATGGGCGAGCCGGTTAAGGAAACTTTTGTGATGAGCGATCGAGTTGATTGGGAAACGTTTGCAACGGGAGCGTTTAGTTTATTTGCCTTTGGCTTTTTCTTACTCGGCCTTTCCACGTTATTTAGCAGCTTCGATCGATATCGCTGGCGGACGATCGGGGCCGTCGTTGCGATTTATATCTTTCAGCTCGTCTTATTCGGCCTCGGCAAAGCGGCTGAACAACTCAGTTGGCTTTGCGGATTTTCGTTTTTCAACCTCTATCGACCGCAGAAGCAGATTGCTCGTGTCGTCGCCGACGGGCCCTGGGGGCCTTGGCAATTCACGTCACCGGACCCAGACTCGTGGTTCGGTCCGCTGTTCTATCCTATGCTTTTGATCGTAGGCGGTGCAGTGTTTTACGCGTTGGCGATCGTTATCTTTCGTCGCCGAGACATACCAGCACCGCTCTAGTGAACTTTATTTGAAAAGGGGTCCGACCATAGATCTGGAAGGG
>Ga0105047_10019751_pt1 | contig 10381 bp, 7 predicted proteins | sample MAT04_FD_78384 | JGI IMG/M metagenome (GOLD analysis project Ga0105047, IMG submission 78384) | Freshwater microbial communities from Lake Fryxell liftoff mats and glacier meltwater in Antarctica - MAT-04 (megahit assembly) | ecosystem: Environmental > Aquatic > Freshwater > Ice > Liftoff... | reverse complement strand
TCCAGACAAATCACCTGGCCCTCCAACGCTTGCGGTCCGCCTGAACTTGGGCCACGTATGTTTTTGCGGTTTTCGGATCCAGCCCAAGCCCCTGGGCATGGAGCGCTTCCAGGAGCGCAACCGGGTCGGGCCGTTCCCGCGCGACGGCCGCCTCCGCTTCAGCGATAGAGCGGCGGACAACTTCAGCCTGCGACACTTGCCAATGCTCCGCAAGCTTTGCGATTCTCTCGCGAGTACGCTCGTCCAACGAATAAGTTACGCGGTGGTTCATGATTGCCATACCATCAAGCATACCATCGCTCAGGTGTTGGTGCGGGGGCCTGCCCTTGTATCAATCCACAATGGCAGAGGACAGGCCAATACCGAAAGCGATGTTCCCGCCCCGGCGCACGCCCAAGAGCATCAAGCGAGTCGCGGTTTCGGCACCTGGCCCTGAAACGGCCGGGGGCGTCTTCGGCCAATAAGAGCTAGTGCGCTTCGCCCAGGTAGGCGGCCCTGACGCTCGGATCGTGCAGCAGATCCTTGGCCGGCCCGCTCAGGGCCATCTCGCCAGTCTCCAGCACGTAGCCGCGGTCCGCGACACTGAGCGCGAGACGGGCGTTCTGCTCCACCAGCAGAATCGTCACGCCCTCGCTGTGCAACTCGCGAATGATGTCGAAAATCTGATCGACCAGGATCGGAGCCAGACCCATCGACGGCTCGTCCAGGAGCATCACCCGCGGGCGGGCCATCAGCGCCCGGCCCATCGACAGCATCTGCTGCTCGCCGCCCGAGAGTGTGCCGCCGCGCTGGCCGATGCGCTCCTTGAGGCGCGGGAAGAGCTTGAAGACCTTCTCCATGTCCTCCGCGATGCCGGGCTTGTCGTTGCGTTGATAGGCCCCCATCTCGAGGTTTTCCTTCACGCTCATGCGCGGGAAGATCAAGCGGCCCTCGGGCGACTGGCTCACCCCGCGCTTCACGATCTCATGCGGCGGGAGCTTGGTGAGCTCCTCGCCCTCCAGCAGGATCGACCCCTCGCGCGGGCGCAGGATGCCCTGGATGGTGCGCAGGGTCGTCGTCTTGCCAGCCCCGTTCGAGCCGATCAGGGTGACGACCTCGCCCTTATTGACGACGAGGCTGATGCCCTTAAGGGCGTGGATGTTGCCGTAGTAGGTGTGGACGTTCTTGAGTTCCAGCATGTCAGTGTTGTTTTCGGGGGCGCCATTCTCCGGCTTTGGCCGAAAGTGTCGCTCCCGATACTCTGTCTCGGGGCCCTAGGCCCCCTCGGCGGCGGCCCCCGTGCCCAGATACGCTTCGATCACTTGCGGGTTCCTCTGCACATCCAGGGGCAGCCCCTCGGCGATCTTCTCGCCGTGGTCAAGAACCGTCACCCGGTCGCTGATGCCCATCACGACCTTCATGTCGTGCTCGATCAGCAGCACCGTCACGCCCATCTCGTTGCGGACGTGCTTGACCAGATCGGTGAGCTCTTTCTTCTCCTGCGGGTTCATCCCAGCGGTCGGCTCATCGAGCAGCAGCAGCTTGGGATCGCTCGCCAGGGCGCGCGCGATCTCGAGCCGGCGCTGCGAGCCGTAGGGCAGATTGCGGGCGGCCTGCTCGGAAATCTTGCGCCCCAGCCCAACGAAGTCCAGAATCTTGAGCGCCTTTTCTTTGGCGTCGGCCTCCTCAGTCATCACCCTCTTGGGGCGGAAGAAAGCCTCCAGGATGCTACCGTGCAGCCGGACATGCTCGCCAACCAGCACGTTTTCGAGCGCGCTGAGCTGGCCAAACAGGCGGATGTTCTGGAAAGTGCGGCTGATCCCCCGTTTCTGAATCACGTGCGGCTTGAGTCCGGTGATGGGCTCGCCATCAAAGTAGATGGCCCCTTCCGTCGGCGTGTACAGCCCGGTGATGTTGTTGAAGAAGGTGGTCTTGCCCGCCCCGTTGGGTCCGATCAGGCCGGCAATCATGCCCGCCTCGATCTCAAAGTCCACCCGGTTCACCGCGGTCAATCCGCCGAACTTTTTGGTCACGCGATCAGCTTTGAGTAGTACGGTCATAGTTCCCCATTGAGAGAATTGCGATTATTGGGCGGTGGCGCTCTAGGAGATCCGGAACAGATCTGTTCAGAACCCTATGCATCATCACCACCATCATCGAAGACGTTGTGATCGAGATAGGCCCGGGTCCGGGTGCCCGCGTGGCCCATCGCCACCCGCACGCGCCCAAACCCCAAACCGAGCTGATGCGGCATGCCCGCCCACCAGCGTAACGACAAGAGTTGATCAGGATCCCACGGCTCGCGATCGGCCCGGCCGGCCACCCCCGACGCCTGGCGCCGCCAGCCAAGCAGCGACAGATACAGGGCCAGGCCAAAGACCAGGTAGTTCAGTTCGCGGATGCTGAACCCGCGATAGGCCGAGTCCTCAAGCAGCGCAGCCAGGCCCGGGATCGCGATCCGGTCAATTCCCAGGATCGCCAGCGCGCCCAGCACTGCCCCGGCGGCGCTGCCCGCCCCGCCAATGCAGGCCATCGCCAGGGCCATCACCGAGATGTGAAAACCAGACAGATCGGGATCGACATAGCTCAGCATGCTGGCGTACAGCGCCCCGGCGATGCCGGCGATCGCCGATCCGATGAAGAAGGCCGACGTGCGGTAGCGGCCAACATTCACCCCCGACGCCGCGGCCGCGTGCTCATCCTCTCGAATCGCGGCCAGGGCCCGGCCCGCCCGCGAATTCTGCAGCCGAATCGCCAGAACCACCACGATCACGACCGCAATCCCGACGATCACGTACTGGGCCAGCGGCGAAGTGATCGGATTGCCAAACAGGCGCGGGGCCGGGATGGCGCTGATCCCGCCCACCCCGCTGGTGTACTTGATCACGTCGTGGATGACCAACCCCAGCGCCAGGGTCGAGATGGCCAGATAGTCCGAGCGCATCCGGGCGGTCAGCAAGCCTCGCAGGACGCCCACGCCGCCCGTCACCAGCCCGGCGATGGCGATGACGACGATCCCATCCGGCACGGTCGGGAAGAGCGCCGCCCGCCACGGCATTGCCGGGCCGGTCAGATACGCGGCCACATACGCCCCCACCGCGAAGTTCCCAGCGAAGCCGATGTCGAGCACACCCGCCATTCCGACCACGATCGTGAGCCCCAGCGTGAGCATGATCCAGATCAGGAAACCGGTCGCGACCGGCAAGCGATACGGCTCGGACGCCGCCAGGGCCGGATACAGGATCAACACCGCCAGCATGGCCAGCAGCAACACCTTGGGCTGACGGCGCAGAATGGATCGACGATCGACGACGACGACCTCATTTGGGGGCGCGGTCAGGTCATTCGATCGGTCTTCGGCCGTCAGCCCGTGCGGCCGCCACATCAACAGCCCGACCAGGAGCAGGTAGACGAACACCGGTGTCCACTGCGCGTCGAAGAAGTAGGTGGTCATGGCCGAGAACACGCCCAGCATGAGCGCAGCGAGCAGAGCCCCCACCGGGTTGCCGATTCCGCCCAGGATGGCGGCCGTGAAGGCAGTCAGCCCGCTCTCGGCGCCGTGCGCGCCCACCGGCACCGTCTTGGCCAGGGTAAAGGTGAAGGCCCCGATCCCGGCCAGAATGCCCCCGATGACAAAGGCGGCCCGGATCGTGCCGTTGTAGTTGATGCCCACCATCTGGGCGGCTATCGGGTCCTGGGCGCAGGCCCGGATGGCCCGCCCAATCCGGGTCCGGCGCAACATCTCACGCGTGCCAAAGGCAACCAGGACCGCCACCACCAGGAGCACCACATCCCGGACCTGGATCGAGCCCACCTCGTGGATGCCAATGAGATCCAGCAGGTTTGTGTCCGGCAACAGAGCCGGGATGCCGACGATCGGCACTTCGGGCACGCCCGGCACACTCCGATGATCGCCGCTGCTGTAGGTTGGAAGCAGCTTCTGCCAGATCAAGGCAACCTGATAGAGCATAAACGAGATACCCAGCGTAGCGATGACCGGCGCAAGGCGCGAGCCGCCCCGAAATGGGCGGAAGCCAATCATCTCGACCACAGCGCTCAGGGCAGCGCCAAAGGCCATGGTCGCGATCCCGGCCAGAATACACAGCAGCACCACCCCGAGCGGGGTCACCCCCGGCATCGCGAGCGCCGCGCGCAGGATCGTCATGGTGACGACGCTGCTCAGGGCGAACACGTCCCCGTGGGCGAGATTGAGCGTCCGGGCGGCAGAGTAGATCAACGTGAGCGCGATGGCGTTCAACGCGATCACGCTGCCGTTCGACAGCCCGATCAGGCTCAGGGTGGCCAGAATCTCGGTCATGCGCCTTCGGGGCTATTGCGCGCGCCGGCGGGCCGCGGTTTGCTCCGGCAGAATGCCCTGCGGGCGGACCTTCATCATCACCACGAGGATCAACCCGAAGAGCGCGATCTTGTAGGCTGTCGCGTCGGTCAGGCTGTTGACAAAGACCGCCAGCGGGCCGCTGGCCACATCCTTGAAGACCACGCCCTGCAACACACCGTTGATGATGACCTTCAGCCGGTCAAGCAGCACCCGGTCGATCAGCATGATGATCGAGGCGCCGAGCAGCACGCCCGTGATGTTGCCCGACCCGCCCAGGATCACCATGGCCAGGATGATGACCGAGATCGAGAAGTCAAACGCATCCGGCGAGATAAACGAGGTGAAGCTGGCATAGAAGGCGCCGGCAAACCCCGAGAACATCGCCCCGATGATGAAGGCAGTCAGCTTGGTCTTCACCAGGTCGATGCCCATCGCGTTGGCGGCCAGTTCGTCCTCGCGAATGCTGACCCAGGCTCGGCCGATGCGGCTGGCCCGCAGGCGGAAGATGAAGAAGGCCGAGACGACCAGCAGGATCAGGGCGACAAAGTACCACGGCACGAATTCGCCGACCTTGAACGTGTAGAGGCTGCCCAGTTGCGGCGCGCTGATCGGGCTGATGCCTTTGGTCCCGGACGTGATGTCGAGCGCGTTGCCGAAGCAGCCGACCAGACACACGGAGGCCTGAGCGGCCGCATCGCCGGTCTTCCCCGCGATCTGAGCAACGAACAGGCTGATCGGCTCAAAGATCTTCACCGCGTCCAGGCGCTTGACCACGATTGGCACGATCTCGCCGAAGCCGAGGGTGACGATGGCCAGATAGTCGCCGCGCAGGCGCAAAGTTGGGGCGCCAAACATGAGGCCCGCGAACGCCGCCGCAGCGGCTGCGAACCAGATCACCAACCAGAAACCCCACACAAACAGGTTCGGCGAGCCAATCTGGTTGCCCAACTGCTGTGAATTGAGCAGGCCCATGGTGTAGGCCCCGATGGCAAAGAAGGCCACATAGCCCAGGTCGAGCAGGCCCGCGTAGCCGGCCACGATGTTCAGCCCCATCGCTTGCAGGCCATAGATGAACATCACGATCACCGGCCCGATCCACAGGATGTTTGACTTGACCGAGCAGCCCGCCGACATGTCGCCGAAGTTGAAATTGTCCCACTTTAGCCCCGGGCATTGCTCGAAGAATGGAAAGGCAAAGGCCAGCACGCCCAACATCGCAATGAACGCAAGCTGGCGCTTGCGATCATCATGCAGGTTGTGAATGAAGGCCGTCAGCGCGGCGAATCCCACACACAGCCCGAGAGCGATCAGATACGTGCCGAGTGTGCTCGATTCGGGCGGAATGACTTCCTGCCCGGGCAGGGTGTTCAGGGTCGTGTTGTGGAAGCTGGTGATCGCGACGATGACCAGGCCGATCCCCAGTCCTACCGCGGCCGCGCGCGGCACGGCATTCCGAGTATGCGGCGCAGCAAGGCCGATCAGGATGCCGGCCAGAACAGCCACCAGCATGATCTGCCAACCGCCCAAGATCAGGGCCAGGAAGGCCGTCAAGCTGACGGCGATGATTTCGCCCCGGTTCAAGATTCTCTTGAGCATGTTAGGCCTTCTCCCCGCCTTCCGAGCCCAGAATGCCGGTCGGTTTGAAAACCAGGACGAGCACCAGGATCAAAAAGACCAGCGCCTTGGACCAGTCGGATGACGTGAGCAGCTGATTGCTCAGAGAACTGATCACGCCGATCATGAGCGCGCCAAGCGCGGCGCCCTTGATGTTGCCGATACCGCCCACGACCGCGGCCGTGAAGGAATACAAGCCATTGACGAAGCCGACGTCCCACGAGGTGTTGCCCTTGTAGAGCCCGTACATCACGGCTGCGCCGCCGGCCAGAGCGCCGCCGATGGCGTAGGTGAGGTTGATGATCCGGTCGACATCGATGCCCATCATGGCTGCCGCGGCCGGATTCTGGGCCACCGCCCGCATGGCCTTGCCCGCCCGGGTGTTGCCGATGAACCAGGTCAGGGCGAAAACCAGGATGACCGCCGTGATGATGACCATGACTTCGGCCGGGACGATCCGGAGCGGAACATCCGGTCCAAAAATGGGCTCAAGGATGTTGACCGAGTCAAGAACCTGCGGAAACGCCTTGGGCGAGGCAGCCTGGTTGCCGAGCACCGTCAGCCATTGGATACTCTGATTGTCGGGGAAGGCATTCGGCAGCTTCCCAAAGGATCCCAGTTGCAGGCCAATATTCTGGAGGATAAAGTCCATGCCCAGGGCCGCAATCATCGACACGATCTTGGGCTGTTTGCGCAGGCTGCGGTAGGCAAAGCGCTCGATCGTGGCGTTTAACCCGCCACAGAACAGCATTGCCGGGATGAAGGCCAGGATCGCCAGCCACAACGGGGTGCGCACTCCGCCGCTCAGACCGACCATGAAGAGTAGCGCGACCATGGTCCCGAGCATGAACACCGACGAGTGGGCGAAGTTGACCATCTCGACGATGCCGTAGACCATCGTATAACCAATCGCAATGATGGTGACGATAGCAGCGTTGGCCAGACCCGAGATCAATTGCTGGACCAGGATGGTCGGGTTGCCGAGGATCTCACGAACCAGCCGTCCCGGCTCAAAACCGGCAGGCTGGCCAAACAACAAGACCAGATAGACGACGGCGATCGGGAGCAGGATCTTCCCGACGCGCCGAAACGAAGGCATGGCGGTAGAAGGGGCAAGCGATTTATCCATAAAAATACGATGTCGTGGAAAGTTCGCGCGATTATAGCGAAGATTAGCCGACGCGCCAGGACGGTTGCGTAAGTGGCGGCCACGGCTGCCGACCCACTGCCGGCCTACAAAAAAAGACCTGACAAAGCATGCTTTGTCAGGTCTTTTGTCAGTCCGTCGGAACTACGGAGCCTGCTTGATGGCAACCTCTTCCCACACGCCCTTGGCGTTGACGATGTAGCCCGTCATCGACGTGGAGGTGGTGTCGCCGTTCTTGTCCAGGGTGAGCTTGCCCACGACGCTGTCCAAGTCCTTGGTGGCCATCATGGCGCCGAGGATCGCGGCGCGGTCCTTCGCGCACACCTTGCTGATGGCGGCCAGCGCGATCTGCATCGAAGCATAGCCATACTTCGAGTAGACCTCGATCTTCTCGGGCGCGATGCCGAACTTGGCGCTGTAGTCGGTCAGGAACTTCTTGCCGCTGGCGGGGAGGTCGGCCAGAGCGACCGAACCGATCGTGGCATAAATCCCTTCGGCGACGAACTTGCCGTCGGCGGTCTTGCCCGCGGCGGTGATGAACTCATTTTCCTGCACGCCGTCCGGGCCCATGAAGATACCCTTGAAGCCGGCCTTGCGCAGCTCGACGAGCAGCAGCGGACCGTTGGCGGCGGTAATGCCACCGTAGTAGACGGCTTCGGGCTTCGTGCCGTTGATCTTGACGGCGATCGAGTTGGCCTGACCCTGCATGTCCTTGCCGGTCACGCTCTGGCGGCCCTTGACTTCGATGCCGATCGCCTTGGCCTGCTTCTCCATCACGTCCGCGACACCCTTGCCGTACAGCTCGGTGTCATCAACGACGTAGACGCTCTTCACGCCCAGGCCCTTGAGCCAGTTCGCGTTGACGACGCCCTGGAAGTCGTCGGCCGGCACGACGCGCATGTAAGTGCGCTTCCCGGTCGGGTAGTACTTCTCGGGCTCGCCCGGCTCATTGGCCTTGGTCAGGCCGACGGCGGTGTTGGCGGCCGAGATCATGGGCAGACCGACCTGGTTCAGGATGGGGATGGCGACCTTGGCGGCGCCGGAGTTCAGCGTGCCGAAGTAAACCATGGCGTCCTTGTCGGCGGCAGCCTTGGTGGCGTTGCCCTGCTCAGTCGCGGCGTCCCACGCGCCCTTGGCGGCGGTGCTGTCGTCGAGGACTTCCAGAACAACCTTGAACTTGCCGTCGCAGACCAAGCCATCCTTGGTCAACTGCTCGATGGCGAGCTTGTAGCCGTTGTTGATCCCGTCCGAGCTGCCCTTCGAGGCGCCCTGGAGCGGGTGGCTGCTGTAGAACTTGATGGTCTCAGGACCGGCGGGCTTGGGCACGTCGGTCGGCTTCGGCACGGCGGTCGCGGCGGGGACCGCGGTCGCGGCGGGGACCGCGGTCGCGGCGGGGACTGCGGTCGCAGCCGGCTTCGGCACATCGGTCGGCTTGGGAGGAACGGCGGTGGCAGCCGGGGCGGCAGCGCCGCCGCAGGCCGACAGCACAAATGCTGCGGACAGGACAAAGCCCATCACCTTCAAATTGGTCTTCATACAGTTTCTATCTCCTCTTCTCTCTTGTTGAACGGAACACCAGTACCGCCCGGGCCGGGCAGGATTGGCGGATTCTACAACAACTTTGTTCCTTCCCGAGAACTGGTTTCCAAAGGAAGGGCGAATGCGCGGCAAGACCAGGCGACCCATTACAATAACGATTCAAGGGGCGGTGGCGAAATGGCAGACGCCGGAGACTTAAAATCTTCTGCTGGTTAACCCAGCGTGTGGGTTCGAGTCCCACCCGCCCTATGTCCTATGTATGATTCTCGAAACTGCATGCCCCGGCTCCGCCGGGGCATGCAGTTTCGGGACATTCAATCCTCTGAGCGCATCAAGGTCGTTTGGCTGTCGATGACCTTCCCGTTCCCAGCCACGTAGCGATAGCGACCGTCCGGCAAGAGCTCGCGGGCCTTGGCGTTGTCGCGCAGTTGCAGCTCCAATACGTTGTCGATGATGCGCTGGCGCATGGCCGGATCCAAAATTGGAAAGACAGTCTCGACCCGCCGATCCAGATTCCGCTGCATCAGGTCGGCGCTGCCCAGATACAGCTCGGGCTCGCCGTGGTTGGCGAAGTAATAGGCCCGGGCGTGCTCGAGAAAGCGGCCGACGATGCTGATCACCCGGATGTTCTCGCTCAGCCCGCCAACGCCCGGGCGCAGGCAGGAGATCCCCCGGATCAGCAAGTCAACCTTGACCCCCGCCTGCGAGGCCAGATACAGCGCCTCGATCATGGCCGGATCGACGATCGCATTCATCTTGAAGATCAGCCGCCCGCCCCCGTGTGTTTCGTGCAACTTCGTCTCGCGCGCAATCCGGGCGAGCATCTCGTCGCGCAGATTGACCGGGGCAACCAGCAGGCGCCTGAAGACGCGCTGTTTGCTGTAGCCTGTGAGGAGGTTGAAGAGCTCGGTTGCGTCCTCGCAGAAGTCTTCCTGACAGGTGAAGAGGCCAAGATCGGTATAGACCCGGGCCGTGCCAGCGTTGTAGTTGCCCGTGCCCAGATGCAGGTAGCGCCGGATGCCATCAGCCTCCTTGCGCACCACCAGAGTCATCTTCGAGTGCACTTTCATCCGAGGCAGGCCATAGACGACGTGGGCGCCCACATCTTCCAGCGCGCGCGCCCACTGGATGTTGTTCTCCTCGTCAAAGCGGGCTTTGAGCTCGACCATGGCCGCGACCTGTTTGCCGTTGTTGATCGCCTCGAGCAGGGCTTGCACGACAGTCGAGTTCTGCCCCACCCGGTAGAGGGTGGTCTTGATCGCCAGCACCTGGGGGTCGCGCGCGGCGGCCCGAATGAAGTCAACCACCGGGGTGAACGAGTCGTAGGGGTGGTGCAGGAGCTGATCGCCACTCCGGATCAGCGAGAACCAGGCCTCGGTTGGGCTGGCCGGGCCCGGAAAACCATAAGGCACCCGCGGGGTGAAGGGAGCATCCTTCAGCCGCGGAATGGGCAGCTTTTGCAGCTCCATCAAATCCGCCAGATTGAGCGGGCCGTCGACCCGATACACATCCAACGGGCTGAGTTCAAGATTTGACATCAGGATGTCGCGGATGGCATCCGGCATGTCATTGGCAATCTCAAGCCGGACCGGCGAGCCGAAACGGCGCCCCTTCACAACCTCCTCAATGGTGGCCAGCAGATCGTCTGCCTCGTCTTCCTGGATCTCAATGTCCGTGTCACGGGTGACCCGGAAGGCATAGCAGCGCTCAACTATCATGCCCGGAAACAACGCGCCGATATTGGCCGCCATCACCTGATCGAC
>Ga0105047_10019750_pt1 | contig 10382 bp, 12 predicted proteins | sample MAT04_FD_78384 | JGI IMG/M metagenome (GOLD analysis project Ga0105047, IMG submission 78384) | Freshwater microbial communities from Lake Fryxell liftoff mats and glacier meltwater in Antarctica - MAT-04 (megahit assembly) | ecosystem: Environmental > Aquatic > Freshwater > Ice > Liftoff... | reverse complement strand
TCGTTCTCCAGCAATGGAGCCGGAACACCATCGAGCTGCACGAAGATCACGCCGGGGATGTCGGAAGACGCTTCGTGCGCACCGCGGGCGCCCATCCGCATGGCGTGCACGGTGAGATAGTCGCGGCTGTTGATGCTGAAAGCCCAGGTGATCAGCGTCATGACGAACGCGTAGACCCAGGCCGCGAAGAAGGCGACGGCCGGGCTGGACACGTCGACGCCCGGCGTGAGGTAGAGCCCGAGACCGAGCACGACGGCGTTGGCGAACAGAGCGAGGAGCACCGCTCCGATCCAGCCGAAGTGCAGCGCCACCCGCATGAACAGCGGCTGGAGCAGCCACCCCGCCAGCGACACCATGACGACCCCGAGCACCAGCGAGCCCGGCGAGTCGGTCGTGACGCCCGGCATCAGCCAGATCGTGGCACCGAGCACGATGAGCCGTAGCAGGAAGTCGATGACCCGGGCGCCGGACGGCTGCCGCTCGGTGCCCTCGGTGTCGATCGAGTCGGCGAGCGCGCTGTCACGGCCCCGGTCGAACCACCGCGACGCCACCGGGTTCCAGACGAGGAAGAGGATGACGACCGCGATCGCCAGTCCCGCGAACCCGGGTACCCGCTGGATGTCGAGCTGGGCGCCGAGGTAGAGCGAGTGCAGCTGCTGGGCGATGAGGATGACCGTGACCACCAACCGCGCACCGTTCGAGCCCTTGCCCAGCTGGTGGGCGACGATCGCCTGGATCACCCCGAAGGCGAGGAAGGCGATGCCGACGACTCGGGCCGACGTCGCCGCCTCGGCAGCCGACAGGCCGGGGGCGGCCCCGAGGTCGTCCGTTCCGGTGAGCACGAGCACGCCAAGGACGATGTCGAGCACTGCGACCAGGGCAGTCAGGCCCACCACCACGGTGACGGCAAGGGGTCTGCGCGGCTCGGGCTGCGCCCTCATCTCGCCGTGCTCGCAGGGCCGGCGGTCCGGCGACCCGGCTCAGGGAGGGCTCCGAACCCAGCTCCACGACATGGCATGACTCGCTCCCTTCGGACCCGGGTGGGCCGCTCCGGCCAGTGTTGGGGACCGTGGGAGCGGGCGGTTCACCCCGCAGGGGTGAGCGCCGGGGGGTGTGCCCCGCCCGAGCCGGAACCACCCGCAGGGAGCTGGTCGGCGAGGAGCACCGCCACCCGCCGCTGCTCGACGCTCGGACGGGCGACCCGGCTGGCCGCGGTGATGCGGACGTGGCCACGACCGGACGCGGCCGACAGGCAGGTGTCGGTGTCGTTGGGCAGCCCTTCTCGGTCGACGTCCACGACGACGCCGTCGCGCTGCACCGTCCCGTCGCGGTGCAGCACCGGAGCAGCACGAGGTGGGGCGGCCCCGGGCACGAACCGGCAGTGGTCGACCTCGAGGACGCCCGTGATCCGGTCGGTGATGCGGCGAGCGAGCTCCTCGGCCGACGTTCCCTCGGCGGCGGCACGGTCGGCCGTCTCGAGCACGCCGTCGAGGTAGCCGCGACGCCGCGCCGCCCGCTCCCCCTGGCGCAGACCCCACAGGGCGATCTCGCCCACGGCGGCCCCGACGAGGACGAGGAGCACGACGACCTCGACGTCATCGGGGTCGCTGATGGCGAACCGGTGCACCGGCACGGTGAGGAAGAAGTCGAACCACAGCCCGCTGGACACGGCGGCGAGCAGACCGGCGACGCGGTCACCGACCGCGTTGAAGGCGACGACGACGAGCACGAGGACGAGCACGGCCGTCGCAGCCGTGATGCTCGAGCCGAGCGCCCCGAGGAACGCGGCCACGAGGAACGGCACGAGAACCGCCGCGAGGCGGACGGCCCCGAGGAAGCGGCGGCGGAGGTCGACGAGGATCACGACTCCACGCAACCACCGCGTCCCGGGCACTCCCGGGTCTTGACGGCATCCTGACGCCGCCCTGACGCCATGGGCAGCCCTGACCTCGGCAGACGGCGCACGGCTCAGGTCGCGCGACGTCCGGCAGCCGGCGTCCGGCAGCCGACATCCCGCATCCGGTATCCCGCATCCGGTATCCGCCATCCGACTCAGCAGCACTCGACGCGTGGCGCCGCCACGTCGCAGCACTCCCGCGCGCCGATCTCGGCGGTGCCCATCGCCACCACGAGCAGCACCCCGCCCAGCCGGGCGGACGCAGTCAGCACCTTGCCGGCGACCGCGACCGCCAGCACCGCGGCGAAGACCGGCTTCATCGTCATGATCACCGCGGCAGAGACGGCGGACATCGCACCCTGCGCCCAGGCCTGCACGGCAGTCCGAGGCAGGTGGCCACGAGGGCGACCCTGAGCGCGGCGGCCCAGGACGCGGTGGTGCCCGGCATGCTGACCTCCCCTCGGAGCACCGACCACAGGCCGCACGGGGCCGTCGCCACGGCCACCGAGACTGCGGTGAGGCCCAGCGCGTTCGACGGCGTGGCCCAGGCGCTCGACGCGGTGATGTGGCCGGCGAAACCGGCTGCACCGGCCAGCGTCAGCAGGGCCCCGGCTGTCAGTGAGATGCCGGGACCGGCCGTCAGCAGCACGAAGCCGACGGCGCTGAGCCCCACCGCGAGCCAACCCTGTGGGGTCACCCGGCTGGAGAGTGCGACCGATGCGACCACGGGCACCATGACGACCGAGGACCCGGTGAGGAAGCCCGACAGCCCCGCCGAGGTGTCCTGCAGCCCGGTGGTCTGGAGCAGGAGATGGCCTCCGAGGAGGACACCCACCACGACCCCACGCCTGCGGTCGGAGCGCCAGCGCTCTCGTGCGCCGGCCCGCGACCAGCAGCAGGACCACGGCGGCGACGCCGAAGCGTCCAAGGAGGAAGGCCGACGGCTCCAGCTCGTCCAGGAACGACTTCGTCACGACGAAGGTCGAGCCCCAGGCCACGTCGCGAACAGCAACGCACTCGATGCCGCGAGGCGGCTCGGGAGTGCGGCGTCGGCTGCTGCCACAGCTCGCGTGTGCTCCGGTGCGGCCCACCGGGTCTGCGAGGTAGGTCACCTGCGCCGGCCGAGGGCCTCCTGGCCGCACCGCACTGCACTGCAGGCTCATCACGTGGGTGGCACCCGCCCTTTAGGGAGCCTGCCGCGACCTGCCAGGGAGGCTGGCCGGGACGGCATACGTAGCATGTGTCGCATGGCCGCCGTCGACCCGGATGACGACTCCATCCGGCGGTGGGTCCTCTTCCACTACCGGTAGGACCCGGCACGGCGTGGGCGTCGACACGTGCCCGTGAGCGCCTTCGACTCCAAGCGCGAGTTCGACGCGGCCTACGCCCGCGCACGCCGCGACCTGGTGGAGCGAGCAGACCACTTCGGCGATCCCCGCGAGCACCTCTCCGGTAGCCGGCTGGAGCCCGGCGACCGGGCTCGCGCCCGCGCCGGTCGCCTGGTTCGACGCTCGCTGGAACACGGCGTCGACCCGTGGGCGCTGATTCCCGAACAGGCCCTTCCTCGGGACGAGTCGCGCTACACGAGCGACGCGCCGCATCCTCGCCTCACGGACTCGCTGCGCCGGCTCCGCAGGTGGTTCCGTCGACAGCTGCGACACGGCTGACCCACCCCGCTTTCGCGTCGTGTCGTCGAGGGCACATTGCCTCAGACCGGCGGGCGCTCGTCGGGCGGAAGGCGACGGTGCGCATCCATCACCCCATGGCGCACGGCCAGGCGGATCACGACGTAGCCCACCAGCAGAGGAACCACCGAGATCAGCAGCAGCAGCATGATTTCGTTCAGGTTCAGGCCCACGGCGTGACGATATCCACTCCTGAGCGCCGGCACTACAAGGACACGGTGGCCCCGCAGCGCCGGAGGCACGCCCCACCGCGCGACCGGAATCCCGATGCCGCCTTCGCCCAACGCCCGACGTCGGCCCAGCAGCCGGTCGACAATCGACGAAACCCCACCCGGCCGGCCACGTTCATAGTGGTCTGACGGGGTTCCCGTCGGGTGGAGCGGAGGGGATTCGAACCCCTGGCCCAGCACCAGACAGCGCATGACAGGTCCTCGAACGTTTCCATCACGCCGGCTTCGTCGCTCGAGCCCGCTTCGTGGCTCGAGCCCGCTTCGGCGCCTGTCCGTCCCCGGGAGACCACCATCGGACAGCCGGTAAGCGTGCAGTTCGGGCGGTGCCCTGCCCCGGCTCATCGAGCGCAGCCGTGAATGAGTCCCGATTGGCGCGACACATATCCGGTGTTGGGGGAATGTAGGAGTGTGAGGGCAGCAGAGGCGGACCCGCAGGACGTGAGGGCAGCCGCCTTCGCGGACCTCTTTCGTCATGCGTTCGACGATGTCCTGCGATTCTGCGCTCGCCGCGTTGCACCACAGAAGGCCGAGGACATTGCTGCTGAGACGATGACCGTGGCCTGGCGTCGCTTCGAGGAGCTGCCACCCGGCCGGGGAGACCAACGGGCATGGCTGTTCAGCACGGCGAGGAACCTGATGCTCCGCGACATCCGGGACGAGTCCCGCCGGCGCACCCTGGCGATCCGGATCGCGCCAGGCCAGCCCTTCGACGTGCCCGGCGCCGACGGCGAAGCCACCACGCGGGTCGACCTGGGCCGCGCCTGGCGACTGCTGTCGGAGTCGCACCAGGAAGCGTTGGCGCTGACCGTGTGGGAGGAGCTGACCACCCTGGAAGCAGCCGCCGTGCTTGGCATCTCGCCAGTGGCCTACCGGCTACGGCTCTCCCGCGCTCGCAAGGTGCTGCGCGCCCACCTCGGTATCGCCGACACCAGGGACATAACCACCGTCGCGGCCCGCCCAGCGACGCGCACCAGCGCACCGGAGGCCACGTGATGACTCCTGACCTGCTCGACCGGATGATCGCCGCTGCGGACCCCGCCGCCGGGGTCGTCGCCCGCCGAGACCCTGAAGACCTCCTGAGCGACATCCTTCACACGGAGTTCGTGCCAACCACGCAAGTCTCGCGGGCACGTCGCCTCGTCCCGCGGATCGCTCTGGTGGCAGCGGCGGTTGCCGTGGCGGTTGCGATCCCGGTCGTCCGCGGCAGTGGCAACGCCTATGCGGGGTGGACGGCCTACCCGGCCGCACTCTCAACAGGGCAGACGAGTGCCGTGGGACGGCAGTGCCAGAGCTGGGCACAGAACTCGATCACCCAGGCACCCACGCAGGTCGTGTTGTCCGAGCGACGCGGCGATATCGGCCTCGCGCTGCTGACCGGCGAGAAGGGTCTGCTCATTGTCTGCGAACAGATTCTCGGTGGGTCCGGAGAGCCGAGCGGTGGCGCATCTGAGGTCTACCTGACGCAGATTCCGCAGCCTGACCAGATCCTCTCCGACGGTGGCTCAGGCTTCTCCGAGGACGACGGCGAGCCGATCTTCCGGGTCGTGTCCGGACGGGTCGGTGCCGACGTGGCCGGTGTCGTCGTCCACACCGCGGAGCAGGGTGACGTCGTCGCCTCCGTGGAGAACGGCCACTTCACGGCATGGTGGCCCGGACCGCCGGACGTGGCCAAGACCGGGCTACCGATGGACTTCACCTTCACCGCGCGCCTCCAGGACGGAACCACGAAGAGCCTCACCCGCTCACAGACACGGTGAGCAACCTAGAGCCACGGCCCGCTCCCCGGCGCGGGTGCTCACAGCCGCAGTTCGGCCCCAACGGTCAAACCCCAAGCACTCCGGCGTGCCTGCCGGGTCACCTCGAGCACGTCCTCATTCGCCGCGCAGTGCGCGTCTGCGCTGATCGAGCAGGGCTACCTCGAGGTCGTAGGCCAACACACCGGCACGCGCCAGCTGCGCTTCCTGCTCACCGCTGAGATACCCGACGGTGCGTCCGAGCGCACCCACTGGGACGGTGAGGGCGTTGTCCAGGGACACCGCGCATTCGTGGTCCAGCCCGTTGTCGGGCCCCACCAGGACCTCGCTGGACAAGCCCTTGATGGTGCTGGTGATCGGGGCAACTGTCACTGTGGTCATCGCGCCCCGAGCGGCCTGCCGGGTCAGGACGAGCGCCGGCCGCGTCTGGTCCAGGCGGACCAAGCAGATCTCTCTCACCCCGTCAGTCCTCAACCACGGCGTGCGTGCCGGTCCACTCGACCAGATCGTCGAGTTCATCTGCCGCGCCCTGGGTGCGAAGAATCTGCGCATCCTGCTCGGCGCCTTGCCGGTCGCGACGGTGCGGTCCAGGAAGGGCGACCATCTCGTCGGGAAGGCGGACTGCGATCTTCGTGCTCATGTGGTCGAGGAGACCGCGGCGCATCCCAAAGTGGGATGCTTGCTCATGCCGCTCTTCGGGTGACGGACATCGGCCGCCCGCGAAGCGTGCGGGTCGTACGGTTCGGTGGCATGACGCCGGGTGCCGAGATCAACGGGGACAGGTCCCTTCCCGCAGGGTTTCGCCACCCTCACGCGTCTGAGGAGGCTCGTGCGATTGCAGAGGCGGGCATGATCCTGCGGGTCCAGGTCGGTTCGGGTGCCGGACCCCTTCGAGATGCCGAGCATCGACTCGCCCCCGGGCTGAGCCCGCTGCCGTCTCCTGAGCGACCCCAGGGGCTCGAGACGCATCGGTGAATGGCCACTCCTGGCGCGGATGACGGCCGGGAGTATGGTCGAGGAGTTCTGCTCGGCTGGTGGGGGTGTCCTCCGGCGGAGGTGTGCCACTTGATTGGGGATGAGGCCCGTGGAATGGGGTCAACTCGGTCAACTCGGTCACGCGCACTGCCGAGCGACACCTGCCCGTGAACTCGCCGCAGTCGATCGCGGTTCACCGTGGCTGAGAATCACAGTCCCACTGACCTTGGGCCTCATCGTGCTTCTGAGCGCCTGCGGCGGCGGCGCCCCGAAAGACGAGTCCACCAGCGCCACCTCTGCACCAGGCCCGCTCACGAGTCGCGGTGAGGTGGAGTTGGTCAGCGAAGGGTACGAATTCACCGAGGGGCCACAATGGATGCCGAACGCCGCGGTGTTGCGCTTCACCTCCGACAACACAATCTTTGAGGTCGCAGCAGGCGACAAGGTCACGACATTTCGGAGCCCGAGCAATGGGGCCAACGGTCTCGCCGTCGACCAGCAAGGGCGACTGCTTGCCGCCGAAGCCGAAGCGCGTCGAGTAACCCGCACCGAGAGTGACGGCACGCTGACGCCCATCGCAGAGCACTTCCAGGGAGATCGGCTCACCCAACCCAACGACATCGTTGTCCGTTCTGACGGCACCATCTACTTCACCGATCCAGCGTTCGGCGATGACGCCGTCGCCGCTGCCGAGCTCGACTTCCGCGGGATCTTCAGAGTCGCTCCCAACGGGAAGCTGACCGCTGAACGGCGTGGCAGCCTCGATGAGGCACCCAACGGCGTGGCCCTTTCTCCCGACGAGCGTCGGCTCTACGTCTCCGACTACGCAGGCGACCAGGTCTGGGTCTTTGACGTCGCCTCTGACGGCTCCCTGTCCGAGGCCCGCACGTTCGTGCGGGCAGTCAGCCCGGACGGTATGGCGGTCGACCTCGACGGCAACTTGTTCGTGGCTTCCGAGAACGGGATTGCGGTGTTCGCACCTGATGGCAAGCTCTGGGGCGTCATTGCCGTGCCTCGGGTTCCCGCCAACTGTGCCTTTGGTGGCGCCGACGGGCGCACCTTGAACATCACGGCCCGAGAGGGGTTGTACCGCCTGACGCTGGCGAATCCCGGTCAGTATTGATCTCGGCTACTCGTGGGACGGAGGCCGAGGCGCCGCAGTTCGTCACCCACCGGGCACGTGCTGCACGCGACGGCGGTCAAGCGCACCCCCTACTGGTAGGTCGTCGCCCGGGGCCGGCGGTTCTCCGACCTGCGGCACACGGCGGCCTGAGTGTGGCTCGCCCGGGCGTGGACCCCGTCACCGTGCAGGCGTGGACCGTCGCAACGCCCGGGGGTACACGGCGAGTACACGAACCGAGGTCGGGAACCAATGACAACGAGGAAACCCCGCCCGATCCTGCGCGTTGCCGCGGGTCGGACGGGGTTCCCGTCGGGTGGAGCTGAGGGGATTCGAACCCCTGGCCTTCTCATTGCGAAGGCCTTGTGGGGTTTCGCTGCTGTTGGTCGCGCGCTCGCAGGGGTCGTGGTTGTCGTGGTCTCGATGCGCTCACCGCGGTGTCGGGGGTACACGGGGGGCACACGAACCAGACCCTCATTGACCGCTCCGAGCCGGCGACCCGATAGCGGAGCAAGTCGTCGGACGCAGGGGTCGGGTCAAGGGTGGCCGCAGGCCATCACGCAGTGACGCGTAGCGCCCTTGATGCGACCCCTGCGTCGGACGGAAAGTGACGCATTGGGCCGGCGGCAACCGGTAGGCCGACCACTCGAGGTTCGGGGTGGATGTGATCGGGCCCGCGGTTCGCCGTCGCGCCCGGAACGGCCGCCAGGCCGCACGCCCGGCACGGCGGCGGGCCGCAGGCCCGCGCGCCGGAGGCGCGCCTTGAACCAGTAACGAAGGTCCTCACGGCGCGCATCGTCGGGCATCGTCGGGCATCGTCGGGCGCGCTGGATCTTCACTGTCATGCCGATGGTCGGACGTTGCCGAGAGCCGGCTTCGGTCGTGCCGATGCGCGTGCGCTGTTGGTGAGCCCTGGGACTGGTCATCTGAACAACCAACTGATTGACTAACTATATTGCCAATATGCTGTATCGTTCATGTCATGGATGACGCGCCTACGCCTGACTTGCAGGCGGGAAGCCAGCGGGGTGGTACGGCGGGCTCGGTGGGGCCCAGCGTCGACGACGGCATCGGTGACAGCATCACCGCGATTCTCGCCCTGCAGCAACGGTTCCGTCGGCAGATGCAAGACGTGCTGGGCGTCGACTCCAGTGGGCTCAACGCCATGATCCACCTGGCCACGGTGGGGTCCGACAGCCCTACGGCCATTGCGGGCGTCCTCGAGACATCGACGGCGGCGACCTCGCTGGTACTCAACCGGCTCGAGGCGGCGGGACACATCTCACGACAGCCGCACCCCACGGACCGACGGAAGGTCGTCGTGGCGCCGGCTCCGGAATCGCTGGCCTCGGCCTATGAGTGCGTCCGGCCGATCATCGACGGCATCGACCAGCTCAGCGCCGCCCTGACACCCGCCGGACGATCCACGGTCGCAGAGTTCCTCGAAGCCGTCGTCCACGTCTACGAGAAAGCACTGCGCGACGCGAAATAGCGAAAGCTCACTGCAGCAGATGCAGATCAGCCCGTCCGCACTGGCGCGCACATCAGATACCGGACCACATCAGGAGAGCACCAGAGTGAACATGCAGCAGTTCGACAACGAGGAGTTCTTGAGTCTTCAGACGTTCCGGAAGACGGGCGTGGGTGTCAAGAGCCCGATCTGGTTCGCCGAGCACGATGGTGGGTTCCTGATGTGGACCGATGTGAACTCAGGCAAGGTCAAGCGGATCCGCAACAACGCGCGGGTCATGGTCGCGCCATGCAAGCGGATGGGCGACGTCACCGGCGAGTGGGTCTCGGCCCGAGCCTCGATCGATGAGACCCCCGAAGCTCTCGAACGCGTGGAGGCGCTCCTGCGGCGCAAGGTGGGCATTGGGTTCGTCCTGTTTCGACAGGTCGACAAGGTTCGAGACCGGCGCAGTGACGGTCGTCGCGTCTGCGTTCGGGTGTCCTTCCCCAAGTACAGCGGGCCATCTGGTGGCAGCTGACGTTCGGACCCAAAGATCCGATGCAGGCACTCCATCCTGCCGATATCGAACCCACCGGGGAGCCCCCTCGCCCTGCATTGCCCCATAGTCCACCTGCACCAGTCACCAACCAAGGAGCATCATGTCCGCCACCACGACCGCGCCGACCGCCACCGGGGTCACCACCGAACGCCTGAGCAACCTGTGCCGCTGGAACATCGGTCTCACCGTGCTGCACTTCGGGCAGGCGGTGGCGATGCTCCTGCTCACCAACGCGTTCGCCATCGGGGTCCTCTCGTCGTTTCCCAACGGCCCCCCGGGAACCAGGGGCCTGAAGACCGAGACCATCTTCGACCTGCGCATCGGTTGGGCCGTCGCGCTCTTCCTGGGCCTGGCCGGCCTGGACCACCTGCTGACGGCAACCGTCGGGCGCAAGCTGTACGAGCGAGACCTGGGCCGCGGCATCAACCGCTTCCGCTGGGTCGAGTACTCCATCAGCGCCACGATCATGGTCATCGTGATCAGCCTGTACTGGGGAATCGTCACCATCAACGCGCTGATCGCCATCGCCGGCGCCAACATCGCCATGATCCTCCTCGGTTGGTTGCAGGAGCGGATGAACCCTCCGGGTCGAACCTCGACCACGATGCTCCCGTTCTGGTTCGGGTCGCTCGTGGGGATCACCCCGTGGCTGGCGATGACCGCGAACCTCTTCTACATCACCGACGCCCCCGCCGCGATCTACGCCATCCTC
>Ga0105047_10019748_pt1 | contig 10382 bp, 8 predicted proteins | sample MAT04_FD_78384 | JGI IMG/M metagenome (GOLD analysis project Ga0105047, IMG submission 78384) | Freshwater microbial communities from Lake Fryxell liftoff mats and glacier meltwater in Antarctica - MAT-04 (megahit assembly) | ecosystem: Environmental > Aquatic > Freshwater > Ice > Liftoff... | reverse complement strand
GCTTTCGCTGCTTTCGCTGCTTTCGGCAGGGGGGGTATGCAGAATGACCGAAAGCTAAAAGCTAAAGTTGGGTCAAAGGGCATGCCAAAAATCGAACGTAGAATGGAGTCACCGCGAACCGGGATGCTGACGTGACCCAACTGAAAGTGAAAACCGACCTGCGCTGCGGAGCCTGCGTCGAATCGATCCGGCCGCTATTCGACGCCGAGGCCGGCGTTGCACGCTGGTCTGCGGATGTCTCTTCGCCGGACAAGTTACTGACCGTCGAAGGCGACGGCCTGACAGTGGCGACGGTCGATCGCCTGCTCCGGCTGAAGGGCTATCGGGTCGTCGGCGAACTCCCGACCGCTGTGCCCACTTCGACCGAGCCGAAGTCGAGCTACTTCCCGCTGCTGCTGATTCTTCTCTACCTCATTGGGGCCGTCGGCTTGGCCGAAGCGGCGCTGGGCGCGTTCGACGGCATGCGGGCCATGCGGCACTTCATGGCCGGGTTCTTCTTGGTCTTCAGCTTCTTCAAAATCCTCGATGTGCCGAACTTCGCGGTCTCGTTCAGTTCCTACGACGTCGTCGCCAAACGCTGGCTCGGCTACGGCTACTTGTACCCGTTCCTCGAACTCGGTTTGGGCGCCGCGTACCTCGCCGACTTCCAGCCGGTCGCCACGAACGTCGCCACGCTGTTGATCATGGGCCTCGGCAGCGTCGGCGTCTTGCAATCGGTGCTGGCCAAGCGGAAGATCCGCTGCGCCTGCTTGGGCACGGTCTTCAACTTGCCGATGAGTTCGGTGACGCTGATCGAAGACCTACTCATGGTCGGCATGGCCGCGACGATGTTGATACTCGGGTGACCGTCCGCACTCAATACCGCCAGATCACATCGAAGGTGAAGCGGTAGTCGAAGGCGTCCCGCGTGCCGACCAGCGGCAGCTCGAACGCCCCGCCGGCTTCCCAGCGGTCGGCCAGTTTCACGCGGGCACCGGCGGCGATCGTCAGCAGGCCCGTCCCCTTCCGCTGCGAGCCGAAGTTGGCGAGGTCGCGGCCTTCGACGCCGAGGTTCGTCGAGGTGCCATCGCTCGTGTAGCGGATCCAGTTGAGTTCGACCAACGGGAAGATGCGCCCTTTGTTGCCGATGTCGAAGTCGAGGTGGCCCGACGCGTAGAAGTAGTCGCTGCGGGCGTTGTTCGTCGAGAACGAATAGCCGCTGGAGGCGAGGCCGTTGAACGTCCCGAAGCGAGTTTCGAACAACCGGCGACCCGCCGAGAGGTACGGCACGATCGACAATCGCCCCGTGTCTTGGAAGGCTCTGCTCGACCCCGACGGCAGTTGAAACGTGCCGCCCAACGTCAGGAGCGTCTTCGTTTCCGGGTCGCGGTAGACGACGAACTTCGGCCCCAAGTGGATCTCGGCGAATCCGAAGCTGTCGTCGACGGTCGAACCGGTGCCGGGGCTGAACCCGGTGAGGCCGAACTTGTTCACGACGAGCGAGAGCCGGTTCGTGATGGCCAAGCGGCCCTGCGTGCCGACGAACCACGCGCTGCCGCCGTTGAACAAGCCGGCGCTGTTGGGGATCTTCTGGTAGATGAAGATCGGCCGGATTTCGGTGAGGGAGCGCGGGTCTTCGAACAGGAACGGGTTTGTCACCGGCGAGACGAAGTTGTCGAATTCGCAATCGCTCTTGAAGAGCCCGCGGTCGCGGTTGAAGAAGCCGCCTTTGCCGCCGAGGATGTCGTCGATCTTGTCGCCGAGTTGATCCGAGCGCCGGGTCCGCAGGTCTTCGTCGTCGATGCGCGGGCTTCGCTTCCGCTTCCCGTCGGTGAGGTAGTCGATGGCGTCGTCGATGGACGCCGGACGCCGGCCAAACGATTCGGGTGAAGCGGCGGCTTCTCGGCGCGCGGAGTGAAAGTCCGAAACGGGAACGATCCCGGTATCGCCGATGGGAGCGAGCCGCGCCGCTGGCTCGGTGAATACCTTGGCGGGCGACGAAGGCAGGTCCCCACTTCGGATGGTCGGCGCGTGGGCCGTGACAGGCGGCAATAATAAGCCCGCGGGGTCGGCGCCGGTTGGGACGACCGGAGATTCGGACTGGGCCGCCGCGCGGAGCTCCAACCCGGCCACGCAGGCCGCGGTGAGCAACAGCACTCGGCGCATCCGAGCCAGCATCGGTCATCCTCCGTGACTGGGGCGGAAACCGCAGCAACCTGCTCCGCCCGCCGACCCCGCGCATCCTGCACGGGAAACGATTCCGAATCGTTCCGTCAGGGAAGATCGACCTTGCGGATCGCGGAAGATAAATCGGTCTCGAAAGAAGTGCGGGGAATCGCCCGGCACCGAGCCGCGCAATCGGCACAGCTTGCCAAACGCCCGAAATACGCCGGTAACGATTCCGGACGCATTCGCCACGGCGCGGTACAATGATGTAAACTATCAGCGGGATCGTCTTGGCAACGGGAACTCGCATGCTTGTGGCGGATGTCGCCGTGGTCGGAGCGGGACCGGTGGGCTGCATTGCGGCCATGGCCTTGGCGCGCCGAGGCGACCGCGTGACTCTGCTGGAAGCCACACCGAATAGCAAACGGCTCGCGGGGGAATGGCTCCATCCCGTCGCCGTGCAGATTCTCGAAGACCTCGGCGTTCCGCTTCCCCCGTCTTCGAGCCGCGATGCGGCCCGAGGGTTCATCGTCTTCCCCGAAGATGGCACCGCTCCGATCGAGCTTTCGTACCCGGAGCGCCGCACGGGACTCACCTGCGAACACCATGTTCTCGTGTCGTGGCTCCGCGGAGTTGCCGGGGGAATTCCTAGCTTGGAAATCCGCACCGATGTGCAAGTGACGCAGGTCGTCGATCAAACGATCCACTACCGACAGCGAGGCGGTGAGTCGCACGCCCTGTCGGCGAAATTGATCGTCGGGGCCGACGGGCGCGGATCGGTCGCGCGGCGGAGCCTCGGCTTGCCCGATGGCCGCGAGGCCGTGTCGATGATGGCGAGCGTGCGCGTGACGGGCGTTCGGCTACCGTACGAAGGCTTCGGCCACGTCTGCCTCGGCGGGCCGGGCCCGGTCGTGATTACGCGGATCGCGCCGGACGCGGTCCGGTTCTGCATCGATCTTCCCCCTTCAAACGACCGCGATTTCCGCACGCCGCAGTTTCTGATCCAACGCTACGAATCGGCCGTGCCGGCGAGCCTGCGGCCGGCCTTTCGCGATGCGTTGGGCCACGGCACCATCGAATGGGCGGCGAATCAGCGCCGGACCCGGTGCGACTTCGGCCGGCCGGGATTGGCCCTCGTCGGCGACGCCGCCGGTTACTGTCACCCGCTGACGGCCACGGGGATGACGACCGGTTTCCTCGACGCGGACAAACTGGCGAAATCGCGCTCGTTCGAAGACTACCGCCGACATCGGAGCGAGCGCAGCCTCGGTCCGGAATTGCTCGCGGAAGCGCTGCACCGGCTCTTCAGCCGCAGCGACCCCGCCAGCTTGGCCCTGCGGCAATCGGTCTACACGACTTGGCGCCGCAACGCCCGCGAGCGCGAACGGACCATGCGGTTGCTCTCGGGGGACGACGTCGGGCTTTTCTCGTTCGGCCAATCGTTCCTTTCGGCGGCGGCCGCCGCCGCGACTCGACGCGGCGGGTTTTTCGGAACCGGTTTCGCGCCGTGGCTGGGCTGGCTCGGCCGGTCGGTGGCGCCGCGCGTGTTGGCCCGCGGGGTCTCGTTCCTGTGAAGGCCCTGCTGTCGCTCCAGCACCCCGACGGCCGCTGGGAAGGCGAGATGGTCTGGAGCACGGTGATTCTCTCGCAGACGATCATCGCCCGGCACATCATCGGTTTCCCGTTCTCGGCCGACGATGGCGCGCTCGCCCAACGCTATTACTGTTCGACGCGCCTCGGCGACGGCGCGTGGGCCATGCACCCCGAAGGCAGCGGATCGGTCTTCGCCACTTCCATGGCCTACGTCGCCCAGCGGTTGCTCGGTGCCTCACCCGATTCGCTCGGGGTCACACGGGCCTGGCTCCATCGGCAACCGGGCGGGGTCGCAGCGGCGCCGTCGTGGTGCAAATTCTGGCTGGCGATCCTCGGGCTGTACGGCTGGGACGGCATGAACCCGGTGCCTCCAGAGATCTTCTTGTTGCCGAGGTGGTTACCCTTTCACCCGGATCGATTGTACTGCCACACGCGGGCCATTTACCTCGGCATGGCGAATCTCTACGGCCGGCGATTCTGCGCCGACTTGGGGCCGCTCGGCGAGGAACTGAAACGGGAACTGTACGGCAATGCCGACATCGACTTCTCCCGGCACCGCCACGACATTTCGCCGACCGACTTGATCCATCGACCGTCGTGGATTCTCCGCCGCGCCTACGATGTGATGGCGCTGTACGAACGCCGACCCATCCGCTGGCTGCGTCGATCGGCGCTGGTGTATTGCCTGGGCGAGATCGAATACGGCCAGCGGACGACCCGGTATCAAGGCATCTCGCCGATCAACGGTCTGCTGAACATGATCGGGCAGTTCGAATCGCGGCCCGACCACCCGGGCTTGTCGGCGGGGGTCGCCGGTATCGAGCATTGGCGTTGGCAAGACGATGCTGGAATCCGATACGTGGGTGCCCGGTCGCAATCGTGGGACACCGCCTTCGTACTCCAAGCACTGCTTGCCCATTCGACGCCGCCGGTCGAAGCCATCGCACGCGGCTACCGCTACCTCGGCCAGTGCCAGATTGCCGATGAACTACCCGACGGCCAAGAGCACGGCCGGAGTATCACGCGCGGCGGCTGGTGCTTCACCGAGGGCACCCACCGCTGGCCCGTCAGCGATTGCACCGCCGAAGCGCTGGAAGCGATCCTCGCGATCCACCGCATCGGGATTCCACTGCCCGAGCCCATCGCGGACGAGCGACTGACGTGGGCCGCGGAGTTCATCCTCAGCCGGCAGAACCCGGATGGTGGCTTCGGCAGTTACGAAGAACGCCGCGGGCACACGTGGCTCCAGTGGTTGAATCCGTCGGAGTTATTCGCCCGCTGCATGATCGAAGAATCTTACGTCGAGTGCACCGGGTCGAGCGTCTCGGCGCTCGCTGACTTCCGCACGGCGTTCCCGGACACGCTCCGGCGCGAAGTCGATCGGGCCATCGAACGCGGCCTCGGGTTCCTCCGGCGGATGCAGCGGCCCGACGGCGCTTGGCCCGCCGCATGGGGCATCCACCACACGTACTCGGCTTTCTTCGCCGTGCGCGGCTTGCGGGCCGCCGGGGTTTCGCCGGGCGATCCGTGCCTCATCCGTGCCGCCGATTGGCTGGTGCAGCATCAACGAGACGACGGCGCGTGGGGCGAACATCACCGCTCCGCGCTCACCGGCGAATGGGTGACCCACCCCGATGGTCAACCGACTATGACCGCGTGGGCCGTGTTGACGCTGCTGGACATTGTGGGTGCCGACTCGACCGCCGTCCGACGCGGTGTGGACTGGCTGATGGCGAATCGAAACGAGGATGGGCACTGGCCCGATGGAGCCGTCAACGGCGTCTTCTTCGGGACGTCGATGTTGCACTACCGGTTGTACCCGCAGTACTTCCCGGCTTGGGCGTTGGCACGGTTCCAAAATCGAAATTCCGCGAGTCCGGCATAGTCCGTGCTTTCATCCCATTCTAACATTGGTGTTGGAGGGCCTCGATGCGGATTCTCGTCGTTGCCGACATTCATGCCAATCGCGCCGCGCTCGATGCGATCTCCGAACCGCACGACGTTTGCCTGTGCCTCGGCGACACCGTGGAATACGGCCCCGAACCGGCCGCGTGCGTCGACTGGGTTCGGGACAACGCCCATTTCGGCGTCCGGGGTAACCACGATCACGGCGTCGTCCAAAACGTCGATCTCTTCGGCGCCGGCGGCTTCCGCTACCTGACCATGGTCACGCGGCCGCCGACCGTCGCGGCGCTCTCCGCGGATCAGCGCCGCTTCCTCGCGACCAGCCCGACGACGCAGATGCTCACCCTCGGCGGCAAGCGATTCTTGCTCGTCCACGCGACGCCGCGCGATCCCCTCGACGAATACACCACCAGTGACCCGAAAGCTTGGGAGCCGCGCCTGCACGGCATCAAAGCCGATTTCGTGCTCGTCGGCCACACGCACCAGCAGTTCAGCTTCCCCGTCGGCACCATCACGCTATTGAACCCCGGCAGCGTCGGACTGCCGCGCGACGGCGACCCCCGAGCCCGCTACGCCATCATCGAAGACGGCGCCGTGACGTTGAAGCAAGTGGACTATTCGATCGCGGATACCATCGCCGGAATCGAAGCGATGGCCATCGACCCGAAGGCCAAGGCGATGCTTGCCGACGTCTACCGCCACGGCCGCTACATGAACGGCAACGGGAATGGCCACTCGAATTGAATCGCTCAATCGTCCGATGCGACTTCGCCACCGGCCGGGGTCACGAAAGCCCAGAAGACTTCCGGCGCGATGCCGGGCCGCAGTACGCGCACGCTCCCGTCGAACATCGCCACGGGCAAGCCGGCGCCGAATGGAGTTTGGACAACCGAAGGAAGCGCAAACTTGGGTTGCGGTTTGAGTTGAAACGTCATTCCGGGAATCGACGGTCGGCTGACCGGCCTATCGCCGGTGGTGACGGGCACGACATCGCCCCACCCGGAATCGGCGAAGGACGCCCGCCGCATTCCTCGGTTGTTCAGTGGGTGCGGCGGGAAATCCGACGGCAGCGCCGGATTAATGTTGGAATACATCATCCAAGCTTTATCGAATGAATCTGTCGTTCCCGGTAGCGAATCGGGGCTGAAGTACCGGAGAAAGTAGCACTCGGCGAAGGCGATCGTGTTCGAGGTTCCGTCGCGCGGGTCGCTCGGAAATTTCGGCGGGCCGGTAAAAGCCATCATGTTGAATGCGTAACTGGACGGGCCGCCGTCTCGAAACTGCAACACCAATTGCCCGTTGGGAGCCAGCACGCGGGTCTTCGGGCTTTCCGCCGCATCGGATGGATCGCCGGGACTGAGTAAATACGGTCGTATGCCGATCGTTTCGTTCTGCGGACGCATAATGGATTCGCCGTCCAAGTGGCGGGCGACAATATGCAGGGGTGAATCCTACATTACAGGCAAGTTCGAGTAGTAGTCCCGTTCCATATACGTCTGCGGATTGGGCTTGATGACTCCGCCAATGTACCCGTTTTCAGTGTCGGCGACGGTGTGCAGCGAGAGTGTGAGCTGTTTGAGATTGTTCCGAGATTTCATCAGCGCGGCAGTCTCGCGGACTTTTTGCACAGCGGGAAGTAGTAGGCCGATCAGAATCGCCAAGATGGCGATCACGACCAGAGTTTCCACGAGGCTGATTCCTTGCCTGTTGCGCATGACGACTCCGGGATTGGCCCACGAGATAGGAAACGCAGAAACAGCACACACCGAGTTGGAAAGGGTGGCCTGAGTTTTTGCCGGCCGCTGAAGATGCCGCAATCTTACGGAATTGGGAAGTAGGCCGGGGCTCCTTGATCGACCCATTGCTGGCCGACCATCTTTTGCATCCGAGCTCGAACATGCGTCGTGGCTGGCAACGGGTTTTTGAGGTTTTCGCGACCGATCGGTCCCCATACGCCGCTGGCGCCCGCGACGGGAAGGATTACGTCGCCACCGATGCCAATAGTTAGATCCCGTTTGAAAGTACCCGCTGCGACGGTACCGTAGTCGAACGTGACTTTCCAAGCACCATTGTTTGCGGGTTTGCCCCAAGTGCCCTGAGGATCGGCGCTTGGCGGGGCAGGAAGGAAATTTGGAGCGGTGATCGTGGCGAGTTGAGCGTGAGCAGTGGCCGCGTTGCCAATCAAGAGAAGCAGAGAAGCAGTTTCGTCGGCGTGGTGCACCTCGAGTTTAGGTTAAATAATTTCAACCATGTAAATTTTACATGGTCGGCAATCTCAAAGTCGCAAATTATTGAAAATAGTCAAGAGTCCACGTCCGCAGCAAATTTGCATCCGTGTGACGCCTTTCAAAGATAGCAAATGTGAACTGATACCGATACTTGGGCTTTGCCGCAGGTGTTGCAACCATTCTTGGAGGTTTCGCAATCGACCGCCCGGCAATCTCCCTTCAAATATTCTGGCGGCTCGTCAGAGCCGGACGCGTTAGCGACGTTTTGCAGAGTTGCCCAGATCCGATTGTTGATATCGGCAGGAGCCTACGTCGCTAACGCGTCCGGCTCTGACGAACCACCACAACGCATGACGTGGATCGCTGGAGAATCAGCTGCGGAGAAGCTCCAAGAATCGTTGCCACACCCTCGCAAATCATCGAAAATGGGTGCAACAGTCGATGTCCGCGGAATATTCCGTTTTAGCTTTCGGAGCTTTCAGAGCTTTCAGCGAGGGGGGTATGCAGAATGACTGAAAGCTGAAAGCTAAATCTGACATGCGTCGTCGTCGTCTCGTCAAAAGTCAAGCCGCTTACTTGAAGTAATCGACGGCATCTTTCACAACCCGGTCGACCATCGGCACTCTCGCATCGGCGACGAGTTCGGCCACGACGGATGCGGGGGTCTTCTTCCGCAGCCGGCTTTCGGGGCGAAGAATGAGGCGGTGAGCCAGCACCGGTTGAGCCATGCGCTTGACGTCGTCGGGGATCACGAAATCCCGCCCGGCCACGGCCGCGAGGGCCTGCGCCGTACGGAAGAGCGCGATCGAAGCGCGCGGGCTGCCGCCGAGCAAAATGTCTTCGTGCTCCCGGCTGCTGTGGACGATCTCGAGGATGTACTTCTTCAGTTTGTCGTCGAGGTGAATGCCGCGCACGACCTCTTGCGCCGCGATGATGTCGGCGGCGGGAACCACCGGGTTCAGGTCGTCGATCGGGTGCCCCTTCTGCAACCGCGTCAGCATCGTCGATTCTTCCTCGAAGCTCGGGTAACCGAGGCTGAGGCGGACAAGGAAGCGGTCGAGCTGGGCCTCCGGCAGGGGGAACGTCCCTTCTTGATCGACGGGGTTCTGCGTGGCGATCACCATGAACGGCGGCTTCAACACGTAGGTCTGCCCGTCCACGCTGACGCGCCGCTCGGCCATCGCTTCGAGCAGTGCGGCTTGCGTCCGCGGGGTCGCCCGGTTGATTTCGTCGACGAGCAGAGTTTGGGCGAAGAGCGGGCCGGGGCGGAACTCGAACTCGGTCGTCTTCTGGTTGAAGATCGACACACCGGTCACGTCGGTCGGCAGCAAGTCCGGGGTGCACTGCAACCGCTTGAAGGTGCAGCCGACGCTGCGGGACATGGCGCGGGCGAACATCGTCTTGGCGACGCCGGGCACGTCTTCGAGCAGGATGTGCCCTTCGCAAAGGTAAGCCGCGAGGGCGAGCGCCAACTGCGGCCGCTTGCCGATGATGACCTTCTCCATGTTGGCGACGACTTTCGCCGCGATCTCCGCCACGTCTGCGGCCATGCCGATGAACTCCATGATGAAGAACGAAGATATTCACAGCAGAGAAAGAAGAGGTCGCAGAGAAGATGAAAATAGCAAGTCGTTATCGAGTTGGGTATTCGCCCCAACCAATTCTGGTTTGAATCACCTCCGCGATCTCTTCCTTCTCTGCGGTGAAAATCTTCGTTCTTCGATGTTGCTAATCGGCTTCCCACGAACTCAGCGCTTGGCGGAAGGCCATCGCAGTGGCTTCGGGGTCGGGGGCTTGGGCGATGGCGGCGCTCACGGCGATTCGCCGACACCCGGCCGCGATCACCTCGTGGACGTTGGCGAGGGTGATGCCGCCGAGGGCGAATGCGGGCCAAGTCGTTTCCGACGCGACTTGGCGGATGAACTCCAACCCGGCGAGCTGCTCGAAGTCCTTCGTCGTGGACGGAAACGTCGGGCCGATACCGAGGTAGTCGGCGCCGTCGAGGATCGCCGCGCGGACTTGTTCGAGGGTGTGCGTACTCACACCGATGAGGGCGTCGGGGCCGACGATCTTCCGGGTCGCCGCGACAGTCAGGTCGTCCTGGCCCAAATGTACGCCATCGGCTTCGGCCAGTTTCGCGATGTCGGGACGGTCGTTGACGATGAACAACGCATTCGCCTTGCGAGTCCAGTCGCGCATGCGCTTGGCGCGTTCCAATAATTCGCGGTCGGTCAGATTCTTCTCGCGCATTTGGAAGATCCCTGCGCCGCCGGACGCGGCTTCGGCGATCGTCCAATCGAGCGAAGCCGCGCACTGGGAGCCGGTCAGCAGGACGTACAGCCGGGCACTCCGCACGCGTTCGATCAAGTTGGAGTTGCGAACCAACAGCCGCTCCAAGGTGTATGCCTCGTAGCGGATAGCCTCAACCTCTTGGGCGAAGGCCACGGACAAAACCTTGCCGAATTCTTCGAGGCTCCGCAGCGATTCTTGGAGCCGCTTGATGTTGACCGC
>Ga0105047_10019746_pt1 | contig 10383 bp, 6 predicted proteins | sample MAT04_FD_78384 | JGI IMG/M metagenome (GOLD analysis project Ga0105047, IMG submission 78384) | Freshwater microbial communities from Lake Fryxell liftoff mats and glacier meltwater in Antarctica - MAT-04 (megahit assembly) | ecosystem: Environmental > Aquatic > Freshwater > Ice > Liftoff... | reverse complement strand
GATGTCCTCGGCCAGTCCGAGCTTGGAATAGGCCATCAGGACAGCCAGTTCCGGCCGCGTCAGGGCCTGACCCGCAGCCTTCATCTCGCCGATGCGGATGTCACCCGGCAGGCCCTCGACCTTGCGATCCAGCTTGCCCCGGGCGGTCAGTGCCTGCATGAATCTCTGCTGCTGATCCAGCGCGCCGACGTCTTCTGCCTGTTGCAGCGTCAGGGCTAGGGTCTGGTCGTAGTTGTGGGCCAGAACCTTGAGGCCCACTTCCCCGGTCATCGACGCCAGCAGCGGCACACGCTCTTCCAGAGGCAGGACGCCGTTGGTGATGGCCGAGCCGATCAGGATCTTGATGTTGACCTCATGGTCCGAGGTGTCCACGCCGGCCGAATTGTCGATGGCGTCGGTGTTCATGCGCCCGCCCGCCGCCGCAAAGGCGATACGGCCGGCCTGGGTGAAGCCCAGGTTGGCCCCCTCGCCCACCACCCGCACCCGCAGTTCGTCGGCATTGACCCGCAGAGCATCGGTGCCCTTGTCCCCGACCTGGGCGTCGGTCTCGGCCGCCGATTTCACATAGGTGCCGATACCGCCCAGATATAGCAGCTCCGTTGGGGCCTTGAGGATCGCGCGGATCAGGCTGACGGGGTCGAGGGCCTCGTCGGCGATGTCCAGGGCTGCGCGGATTTCGGGCGTCAGGGCGATCGACTTGGTCGAGCGAGAGAAGACCCCGCCCCCGGCCGATATCTTCGCCTTGTCATAGTCCTGCCAGGACGAACGCGGCAGCTGGAACAGACGATTGCGCTCGTCCCAGGACGAGGCCGGATCCGGGGTCGGGTCGATGAAGATGTCGCGGTGGTCGAAGGCGGCGACCAGCCTCGACGCCTTCGAGAGCAACAGGCCGTTGCCGAATACATCGCCCGACATGTCGCCCACGCCGACGACGGAGAAGGGCTCGGTCTGGATGTCCTTGCCGAGCTCGCGGAAATGGCGCTTGACCGCCTCCCAGGCCCCTCGCGCGGTGATGCCCATGGCCTTGTGGTCATAGCCGACCGAACCGCCGGAGGCGAAGGCGTCGCCGAGCCAGAATCCATAGTCGGCCGATACTCCGTTGGCGATATCGGAGAAGGTCGCCGTGCCCTTGTCGGCGGCGACGACCAGATAGGGATCGTCGCCCTCAAAGGCGATCACATGGGCGGGGTGGACGACCGTCCCGTCGGCCGCGATGTTGTCGGTGATGTCCAGAAGCCCGGACAGGAAGGTGCGATAGGCCCGGATGGCCTCGGCCTGCTGGGCGTCGCGGTCGCCGCCGGCGCGCACGATGCCCGACAGGTGTTTGGGGAAGAAGCCGCCCTTGGAGCCAACCGGCACGATGACGGCGTTCTTGACCTGCTGGGCCTTGACCAGTCCCAGAACCTCGGTGCGGAAATCGTCGCGCCGGTCCGACCAGCGCAGGCCGCCCCGCGCCACCGGCCCGAAGCGCAGATGCACGCCCTCGATGTGCGGCGCCCAGACGAAGATTTCGCGATAGGGCTTGGGCAGGGGCAGCTCGTCGAGTTCGCGCGAGGCGATCTTGATAGAGATGTGAGGCTTGAGGGTCCCGTCCGGGGCCGTCTGGTAATAGTTTGTGCGCTTGATCGCACCGATCAGGGCCGAGAGCCGCCGCAGCGACCGGTCGTGGTCAAGCGAGGCGACTTCCATCAGCAGGGCATTGATCCTGTCGGTCTGTTCAGCGCACCGGACTTCTCGGTCACCTGCCGAGCCCCCCTGCGCGGGATCGAAGCGGCAGGAGAACAAGGACAGCAGGGCACGGGCGATGGCCGGGTGGTCACGCAGTGCCTCCTCCTGGACCGCCTGGGAGGGGTCCAGCCCGGTCTGCTGGCGATAGTGGGCGAGGGTGCGGATCAGCGCCGCCTCGCGCCAGCCGACGCCCAGTTCCAGCACCAACCGGTTGAATCCGTCGCTTTCGGTCCGACCGTCCCAGACGGCCGAGAAGGCCGCCTCGAACGGGCCCCTGACATCGGCGAAAGCGAGCGAGGCTCCGCGTGGATCCTCCAGCAGGAATTCGTGAACATGGATTTGGCGGGCCGGCCCCGCCTGGGCCGCCGGGCGGATCGCGTGGCCGAATTCCTCCAGTGTCTTCAGTCCCATATCCGCCAGGATCGGCAGGACGTCGGACAGGGGCACGGCGGCCCCCCGTCGATAAAGTTTGAACCGGAACTGCAGCGGCGTATCCGCCGCCGTCCGGAAGGCTCGTACGGCGATCGGCTCTCCGCCGCCCCCCGATTCACCGGCCTCTCCCGAAGCGTTCAGGCGGTTGATTTCCTGCAGGTCCGCCACGGCCTCGGCCGCGTCATAGCGCTCGCGGTAGCCGGGCCCGAAGGCCTCGGCCCACCACGTGCTCAGGGCGTTGATGGCGCTCTCGTCAATGTCGCTGGCGCGCAAGGCCCCCTCGAACCGGTCCACCCAGCTCCGTCCGGTCTCGATAATCTCGGCGTCAAGGGCGGCCGGATCGGGGATGGGGTGATCGCCGGGCGTGACGCCGATGATATAGTGGATGCGCACGAGCGGCGCGTCCGACAGCTGCGGATACCAGGCCGACACCCGCCCGCCCCAGGCCCGGGCCAGGATCCGGCCGATCCGTTCGCGGACACTGGCGTCGTACCGCTCGCGGGGGACGAAGGCCAGGACCGAAACGAAGCGGTCAAAAGGGTCCTTGCGCGTGAAGGTCTTGATCCGGGGACGGTCGTAGAGGTGCAGGATCCCCAGAGCCGTGGTCAGAAGCTCGTCCTCGGTGATCTGGAACAGCTCGTCCCGGGGATAGTTTTCGAGGATGTTCCTGAGCCGCTTTTCGTTGTGGCTGCCGGGGATCCTCGCGGCCCGCTCGAGGGCCTTGGCAACCTTGCGGCGGATCAGCGGCACCTGGGACGCCGCGAGGTCATAGGCCTCGGCTGTGAACAGCCCGACGAAGCGGGTTTCTCCCGAGGGTCGTCCATCGTCGCCGTAACGTTTGACCCCGACATAGTCCATGTAGGCCCGGCGGTGGACCCGGCTGCGCAGATTGGCCTTGGCCACAGTCACGGGTTCGCTGAAGTCGATCTGCCGCTTCATCTGGGCGGTCAGCACGGCGGGTTCCGACGTCCGGCGAAGGACCGTCCGTTCCGGGTCGCGCAGCACACCGACGCCCGCCGACGCCTGATCCAGCGGTGCCTCGGCTGCGTAACCCCCATCGGGCGTGCGCGGATAGTCATAATCCCGTGCTCCCAGGAAGACGAAATGGTCGTTGCTCAGTGAGCGAAGGAAGGCGAGGTTCTCGGCCACAATCTCGGGATCGATCCCTGCGGGGCAGGCTTCGAGATGGGCCACGGATCGCTGCATCAGATCCCGCATGGCCGGAAAGTCGGCCACGGCCGCATGGACGTCGGCGAGCGTCTGCTCGACGCCCGCAGTCAGCGCCGCGCGGCGCTCGGGGGGCAGGGGATCGATCACGATCACGATCAGGGATTCGCGCGTATCGTCGTCCGCAGCCCGTCGCGAGCCGTCGGCCTCGCGCGCCACGGGGGGCACGGGGTGAAACAGCGCGCGGACAGAGACGCCAGCATCGGCCAGTTCGCCCATCAGACTGTCCACCAGGAAGGGCTTGTCGTCCTGGACGATCTGCAGCACGTCATAGGGAGTCGCACGCCCGTGCGTGGCGGACAGGGGCTTGACCACGACCCTGGGGGCCTCGCCGGGATCGCGCCGCTCGGCCCAGCGCCAGGCGTCCGCCAGAAGCGCGCCGACGTCGTCGGCCGCAAGTTCCGGTGTTTCGTCCTCGGCATAGTCCTCACAGGCTTGCTCGAGGAAGGACTGTTCCAGACTGTTGAGTGCGCCGCCGTCCCCCAAGGCCACCTTGAAAGCCCGCTGCAGCGCCTCCAGGTCGGAGGGCCGGGAGAGGGTGCGCGATGAACTGGACATGGGCAGGGTCTCGTATAGCACGCGGCCACGGCCGCCGGTTCTGGGCCAGACGCTATCGACCGTTCGTTGCCAGGGTGTCACCGAACGGGCGCGTCCCGCCCCTTTGGGCTGGATAGGCCGGGCTTGGACGCGCGGGAAGGGCGGAAAACGACAAACACCGTCTCGCCGGTCCGGAATCCTGAGACTGATCGCCGTTCATGAACCCCGGCACGCCCGTGACAAAGAAAAAGCCGCCGGACGGGCGTCCGACGGCCTCTCTTCAGGACCTGCGCTGGAGGGGGAATGGGCGCAGGTCCGATGCCGCCGCGGCCGGGGAGGGGGGGGGAGGCCGCGACGTCTGGATGGGAGATGGGAAGCCGGGACAGGGCTTCAAGGCTCCGGGTCAGGGTTCAGCCGTCCCGGGACGCGGCGGTTTGACGCGGGATGTGTGCCGCCCCGGTTGCCGGTGAGGCTGCTCAACGTCTTCATCGGCATAGGGTTTGCCATCACCGGAAAGAAGCACGGCGATCCACTTCGATCCCTTGAACTCCGCCAGGATGGCCATGGCCATAACGGCCAGGGGCGTCGACAGGAACATGCCCACGACCCCCCACATCTTGCCCCAAAGGGCCAAGGCCAGAAGGACCGCGACCGGATCGATGTTCTGATTGTCTCCCTGCATGCGCGGCTGGATCATGTTTCCGACCACGAACAGGATGGTCTGGAGGCCGACCAGCAGGATCAGCGCCGGCCAGTAGGTCGGAAACTGCACCAGGGCGAACAGCGGCGGGGCCAGCCCGGCCACCGCCCCGCCCAGGACGGGGATGAAGCCGACCACAAAGATGATGAAGGTCCAGAACTCGGCATGTTCCAGCCCGACCACCCGCATCAGGACCCAGGCGGCGGCGCAGATCATGGCACCGGTCACGGTCTGGACCCACAGATAGCCCTCGACACCGCCGCGCACCCTCTGGAACACCCCCAGGGCCTCTGCCCGCTGCTCGCGATTGGGGAACATGGCCACGATCTTGCGCCGGAAACCGGCTTGGGAGGCCAGCAGAAAGCCCAGATAGACCAGGACGAAGAATGAGCCGGAGGCCACGCCCTGCATCTGGAAGGCGAGGCTGGTCAGGGCACCCCGCAGATCAACGCCGGCAAGCAGTTCCTGGGCAGTGGGGGGGGCGTCCATGCCGATCAGGCTCGCGCCGTCCCGGATGATCGCGTCGATTCGCGGCCCGATATTGCTGGTCACGCCCGAGGCGTCGCTGAAGAAGTTCGCTGCCCCGTTCACGATGAAGCCAATGGCGGCGAAGAAGCCGAGCACGACCAGCAGCACCGCCGCGATGCCGGCGAGATGATCCGGCAGAGGGGTCCGTTCCTCGATGAACCGCTTCACCCCGTCGATCATGATCATCAGGAAAAGGGCCATGGCCAGCGGGGTCAGAATATCGCGCAGCCAGTAGAGCGCAGCACCCGCTGCCACCACGGCGATCATGACGAGAGCGTTGCGTGCCACGGCAGAGTGCTGGACGGCGATCGGAAGTTTCATGGTGCGACTGTCGGGGCGAGGGCGGTCGGGGTCAATCGTCCATCCGGCCGTCAGGCGCGGCTGGAACACCGAGGAAGGCCCGGCTAAGCAGAACGTTCCCACGGAGATCCTGCATGACCGACGCTAGCCCCGAATCCGGACTGTTTCTCGGCCAGGCCTCGGATGGCGACGCGCCCCGTCGCGAGGTGCTTCTGTGGAACCGGGCAAACCGGCATGGTGTCATCGCGGGAGCCACCGGCACAGGCAAGACCGTGACCCTGCAGATTATGGCCCAGGGCTTTTCCGAGATGGGCGTGCCGGTCTTCTGCGCCGACGTGAAGGGCGATCTGTCCGGCATCAGCCAGCCGGGATCGCCGAACGAGAAACTGACGGCCCGCGCAGCAGGCATGGACCTGAGGCTTGTTCCCCGGGCCGCTCCCACGGTGTTCTGGGACCTCTATGGCCAGAAGGGCCACCCCGTCCGCGCCACGGTGTCGGAGATCGGGCCGCTGCTGCTGGCGCGCATGCTGGATCTGAACGACGTCCAGGAAGGGGTGCTGACAGTGGCCTTCCATGTCGCCGACAAGGAAGGTCTGCTGATGCTGGACCTCGACGATCTGCGCAGCGTGCTAACCCATGTCGCGGAGAACGCCGCCCGGATCGGTCGTGAGGTGGGCAATGTCGCCCCGGCCTCGATCGCCGCCATCCAGCGTGGCCTGCTGCAGCTGGAACAGCAGGGCGGAGACGCCTTCTTCGGGGAGCCGGCCCTCAGGCTTGAGGACATGATCCGCGTGGATCTGGACGGGCGGGGCCAGGTCAATGTGCTGGATTCGACCCGGCTGATGTCGTCGCCCCGTCTATACGGGGCCTTCCTGCTATGGCTGCTGTCGGAACTGTTCGAGCAGCTTCCAGAGGTGGGCGATCCGGACAAGCCCCGGTTGGTCTTCTTCTTCGACGAGGCCCACCTGCTGTTTCGTGACGCGCCCAAGCCCCTGCTCGAAAAGGTCGAGCAGGTGGTGCGGCTGATCCGGTCCAAGGGCGTCGGGGTGTTTTTCGTCACCCAGAATCCGGCCGACATACCCGACAGCGTTCTGGCCCAGCTGGGCAATCGCATCCAGCATGCGCTTCGGGCCTATACGCCCTCCGAGCAGCGGGGACTGAGATCGGCGTCCGAAAGCTTCCGCGCCAACCCCGCCTTTGACACCGCCGAAGCCATCCAGGCCCTGGGCACCGGCGAGGCCCTGGTCTCGACCCTGGACGAGAAGGGCGCACCCCGGGTCGTGGCCCGCACCCTGATCCGGCCGCCGGACAGCCGCCTCGGCCCCGCGACAGACGTCGAACGCGCCGCTGTCATGGCGGCCAGCCCCGTCAGAGGCGTCTACGACACGCCGGTGGATCGTGAATCCGCCGAGGAGATTCTCGCCGCCCGCCATGCCCGCGAGGACCTGGAAACTGCCCGGGAGTCCGCCAGGGCTTCAAGGGACCGGGCATCGGCCGTGCCGAAGGCACCGGCTGCCCCTCGGGCCCCACGCCGGTCCAGCCGCCAGACGCCACTGGAGGCCCTGACCAAGTCCGTCTTGCGCACGGCGGGGTCGACCCTGACGCGGGAACTGCTGCGAGGCGTGCTGGGCGGGCTGCGGCGGCGCTGAACCGCGCTCAAACCATTGTGCCCAGCCGGGCGTTGGCCAGACCGATCAGCACACCGGTCACTTGGGAGCCCGATCCCGTCTGGGACAGCAGCTTTGACAGGTGCGGCGACAGTTTGCGGGTATCGACCAGAATCATGGCCCACCCAAGGAACAGCTGGGCCTGCACCGGCCAGCGCGCGAGGACGCGGACATTTCGGTGGCGTTCATCGAGCTCGATCGTGGCCATCAGGGCCGTCAGGGCGTCCGCGTCACCCTCAAGCACCTGAACGAAGGTTCCGGACTGATGCGCCAGGGCTCCGGTCACTCTCTGCCGGCCATTGTTTCGGACGGAGGTCGCGACGATGGCGGACAGGTCCAGGGGCCCCTCGACAGCGCTCATGGCGTCGCTGCGATAGACGAGGCGCTCAAGCGGGCGCTCGGTCGGGGATGTCATGAACTGGAAGGCCTGCGCGGCGAATCCGCCGTTCATCTAGGCGCTTGGGGCGACAATGCCCAGCCTTGTCGGGTCAGCGCGGAACCAGCCGCCACATCCGCAGGGGGTGCCGCACCGCCCCGGCCTCCTCGCCCGCCGCCGCGCCGCGCCCGATATAGAGATCGGCGCGGACCGGCCCCCGAATCGCCGAGCCCGTGTCCAGCGCCATGACCAGACCGGAATAGCCGTGACGGGCACCGACCAGATTGCCACCATCGGCGCGGATCCAGATCAGATCGCCGTAGGTCCACCTGGCCGGGTCCACCGCGATGGTCCGGCGTCCGATCAGGGGCACGCCCGCCGCGCCCGACGGATCGCCGCCGTCGTCCGGATCGAGCGCAAAATAGATGTAGCGAGGGTTCAGGGCGGTCACGGCGCGGGCCTCGGGCCCTCGATGCGCCGCCAGCCACGCCCGGATGGCTTCGCCGGACGTGCCGTTCTGCGGAAGCAGGCCGCGTTCGGCCATCGGTCGCGCGATGCCGACGAAAGGCCGGCCGTTGTCGGCCGCATAGGCGGCACGGATCAGGGCACCGTCCTCGAAAGTCAGATAGCCTGAGCCCTGGATCTGCATGAAAAACAGATCTTCGGCCCTCATCCAGGCGAGCGGTGTCGACGGGGGTGACCCGCGCTCGATCTCGGCGCGCTCGGGCAGCACCTGGCCACGCCTCCAACCCTCGGGCGCGGCCAGGACGGGTGTGTCGAACAGCGCGTCCGGCACACGGCGGGCGCTGTACTCCGGTGCGAAATAGGCGGTCAGCAGGCCGGGGCGGCCGTCGGCGGGCTGAGCCTCGACCACCGAAAACTCAGCTTCAAAAAAAGCGCGGGCCACTGATGGCGTTACCGGATGCGACAGTCGCCGGATTTCCCGCGTACGCTCGCAGGCAGCGACCGCAGCGGGATCGCGGGCAACCTGGCAGCGATCTGAATAGGCCTCGAAAGCGGCGAGATGATCCTCGTCGGCCCAGGCCGGCAGGGTGGCGGGGCCTGGAAGATCGGGCACCGCTCTGGCCAGGGTGGCCGGCGCAGTCTCAACCGGCGCTGTCGCGCACCCGGCAAGCACCAGCAAAACGGCCGCAAGCCCGGACCACAAGCCCACGCCCGTCCGGCCGCCCGGACGCATCAGGCGTTGGCGGGTTCGACGCGGGCCAGCACCCAGTTGGGGTCGGACGCGCCCAGCGAGCGTTCGAACGTCCAGTGTTCGGCTGTGCGGCGCTCCTCAATCCGGGGCTCGCCCGGGGCTCCGGGCGTGGCCTCGGCCTGCGGCGGCAAAATCTTCGACCGGATCTCGGCGAGGAACCGGACCTTGGCCACGGCGCGATCGCCCTCGGCAGAGGCCAGCTCAAGATCGGCCCGGGGCGGAACGAGGAACTCGACCTGTTCGGTTTCGCCGCGCGTCTCACGGGCCGCGATACCGGTCTCGAAAGAGGCCAGAACGGCCGGGGTGAGCAGCGGCTTCAGCGCGCTGCGGTCGCCCGAGGCATAGCCGCGAACAATGGTTTCATAGGCCTGTCGGGCCCCCTCAATGAATTTCGCAGGATCAAAGGCCGGGTCGCGCGCCCGGAGCGAAGCGGCGGCCGCCAGCGTGGCGGCGTCCAGGCCCGGCGTCCGGGCAGGGGCCTCGGCACCGGCCGCAGACAGGGCCGGGGTGCGCGCGTCTTCCTGAGGTTGGCGGCCGACCTTCTTGCCCAGCACATTGTAGAGCTGGAAAAGGACGACGGCCGCAATGACGGCGAAGATGACGATCGAGAACTGAACCGGCACGGGATATCCCTGGATGGCGTCGGACCCGGACCCGGGCGGTCGGGCACATCGATAGCGACGATTAGGGTCAGATATAGGCGCGCGCAAGGCGACTCGCATCCGACGCGACAACGACGCCCCGTGTTGCGGCCCGTCCGGCCCGATGCTAGTCGCCGCCGCTCGCCCCATAGCCAGATCGAACGGCCCAGCCTCAATGACCGATGTTACGCCCGCCGAACCCAATGGTTCCGCCCCGACCAGCCAGCCGCCCCTGCCGGGCTTCCGAATCCTGGCCCAGTACGTCAGGGACCTGTCGTTTGAAAACCCGAAGGCTCCCGACAGCCTGCGCATCGAGGGCAAACCGCAGATCGACATGGGCGTGGAGCTGAACGCCCAGGGTCGCCCTGACGGGCTGTTCGAGGTTGATATCAAGCTCTCGATCAAGGCCGCCACGGCGTCGGTGGCCGTGTTCCAGGTCGAACTCCTGTACGGTGGCCTGTTCCAGCTCTCCGGCATCGCCGAGGCTGATATCGAGCCGCTGCTGCTGATCGAATGCCCGCGCTACCTGTTTCCCTATGCGCGCGAGATCGTCGCCCGGGCGACGGCCGACGGGGGCTTCTATCCCCCCTTCATGCTGGACCCGATCGATTTCGCCGGCATCTATTCCGCCCGCATGCAGCAGCAGGCCCAGCCCGGCGGCGCTGCCTAACTTCACCTGCTAGGGAAGGCCGTAGCCCGCCCATAGGGACTGGTCCTTCAGCGTCGCCAGCAGGAAGGCGCGGTGTGCCGCGTCTTCGTGGGGTCGGAGCCGGGGCGCAAGCGGGCGTGGACGGGGCGCATGCCCCCCCGCTGCCGCATGCGCCGCTGCGGCCTGACTTTCACGCCGGCTGCTGAGGTCCAGCACGCGCTCCTTGCCGCCCCTGAGTTCCAGATAAACCTCGGCCAGCAACCGGGCGTCGATCAGTGCCCCGTGAAGGGCCCGGTCGACGAGGCTGATCTTGTAGCGTTTGCACAGGGCATCCAGCGAGTTGGCCATGCCCGGGAACCGCGTCTGGGCCAGCTGAAGCGTG
>Ga0105047_10019745_pt1 | contig 10383 bp, 12 predicted proteins | sample MAT04_FD_78384 | JGI IMG/M metagenome (GOLD analysis project Ga0105047, IMG submission 78384) | Freshwater microbial communities from Lake Fryxell liftoff mats and glacier meltwater in Antarctica - MAT-04 (megahit assembly) | ecosystem: Environmental > Aquatic > Freshwater > Ice > Liftoff... | reverse complement strand
TCGTCGCCAGGCTTGCACAGCGTCACGCTCTTCCCGACCGCCTCGACGATCCCCGCCACGTCGTACCCCGGAATGTAGTTCTTAGGTGTCGGCCACCCCGCCGAGAACCTCGCGAGGTAGGGCACGCCTTTGAGTACGAAGTAGTCACCGGCGTGCACGCTTGCCGCCTTGACGCGCACAAGCACGTCAGAATCTCCGACGGTCGGCCGCTCGATCTCTCGGAGCTCAAGAACATCAGGCGTGCCGTACGCGGTCTGAATGATGGCCTTCACGGTTACCTCCCGGTCGTGGTCAGAGGAGCCCAGCGCGACCAGATGCCGTCGCCCACCGGGCGCACGTCCACCGCGCCGGTCAGCTCCATGTCACCGGACTCGATGCTGCCGGAGTCCATGACGTCACCCAGCAGCCCCTCGAGTTGCCGCGTCGTGACGCCCTGGGTGTGCGATGTGAGCAGCACAGACGCGGGCGTATCGGACAGCAACGTCCTGCACTTGCTCATTGTGGCCGTGAGATCTCGGTCGATCTTGTACTGCTCGCCCTTGATGCCGTGCCCAAACGACGGCGGGTCGAGCATGATCGCGTCGTACGTGCGCCCGCGGCGTATCTCGCGATCCAGGAACTTGCTCACATCCTCGACGATCCAGCGTATCGGGGCTCCGTCCAGCTGGTTCAGGCCGGCGTTCTCTCGTGCGCGCTTGACCATCGATCGCGATGCATCCAGATGACACACCGAGCAACCCGCGCGCGCGGCCGCAAGAGTCGCGCCTCCGGTGTAGGCGAACAGGTTGAGAACGCTCGCGGTGTCTCGGCCGGGACCCCCACGTGTGCCGAGCCCGAGTTGGCCAGCCTTGAGTGTGTCGGTGATCCAGTCCCACAACTGGCGCGTCTCGGGAAATACGCCGAGATGCCCTGCGGGGGAGGTCTTAAGCCGCAGCGCGATGCCGTTGATCGTGACGACCCAGCTCAACGGCAGCTCAGCGTTTCCGTGCGTCTGCCATCCGTGCTCACGATCGAAGGATGCAACCGACCTCGCCCACGCCTCAAGCTCCGTTTGCTCCCAGACCGCCTGAGCGCAGGGGCGCGACAGAATCACGTCGCCAAAGCGTTCGAGCTTACGCCCTTCGCCACTATCCAGGAGTTCGTACTCGTTGATCATCGTGATGTTCGCCTCGGGACTGGCCGTGGTCATGTCAACGCGCGGGGTGAGATCCCCGCGCGTCTCCCCTAAGGATACCTTCCGGCGGCCTGGGGGACGCGCCATTACGCCGCTACAGCGCACGCATCCGATTGTTGCGCGCATTGTGCTCGAGCTCCGCGAGTCCCAGCGCCTCGAGCAGAGGCGGCATGTACATCCCAAAGCGTCCGCGCAGCCCCTTCCTCAGTCCGTACCACCCGCCGACGGGGTTCTCTTCCGAGCGACCCCACGCCTCGACGGTGCCGGGTGCGGCCGGCTTCTGCTCGTCGGCAGCGCCAAGTGGCACCCAGTCGCCGCGCTCCCCCAGCCAGGCGTGCAGGTCGTCAATCGCCCTCAGCTGGTACCCAAGTGTCGTCTTCCCGACAACACAGACCAGCGCCGGCGGTTCGGCCGACTCGTCACGATAGATGTGGTACTCGGATGTGCCCGGAGGGGTCTTGAGCACCCACGGATCCTCACGGGTTCCCGACCCGACGATCTTGTGGTTCGACATGGCGTACCTCCCTCGGCGTTGAATGCCCACGGACAAACGGAACATACCCGGGAACGGACACGCGAATACGCTCGCGCGGATGTCGGACGGAGTGGATGCAACGCACGTGAGGCCGCTTCTCTCGGCTCCTACTGCGCCGCCGGGCGCGCCATCACCAGGTCATATTGAATATCATCGCCGAGGACGAACTTCTGAGTACCGACCACGACGAATCCCCACTTGGAATAGAACGCGATCGCCCTGAGATTGCGCTCCCACACGTCGAGCCACACCACGTCGCAGTCGGCTAGGGTCGCCGCCCTAGCCAGACATTCTGTCATCAGCGCCCGCCCGACGCCGGCGCCGAGCCACGGTCGAGCTGCGTAGAGGCGCACAATCTCGAGGGGGACGATCCCCGGCACACCGGTCGGCGCATCGCCGTTGCGCAGCCGTGCGTAACCAGCGGCCTCGCCATCAATCTCAGCAATCAGGAAGTTCGATGCGGAATCCGCGAGTTCCTTCGACTGGATCTCCGGAGAGAATGCTGTTCCGAGATACGCCGACATGTCGGCTTCGGTGTTATCGGCAGCGAAGGCGTCAAGAAACGTGCGCGCGCCCAGATCCGCGAGTAGCGATGCGTCGGCGGCTGATGCGACACGAACAATGATGCGATTCGGGTCCACTCCACGCTCCTCAATCGGGGGCCCTCGGCCACGGAACCGGGTTCTACTGCAGCCAGTCCCCGTGCGCGACTCGCCTCACTCTGCCGATCGGTACCTCAGATAAACGACGCCGTTCTCGAAACGGCGTTCATCCAACAGTTCGAGATCGAGCCGGACACCATCGGGCAGTTGACCGCGTGCCATCCGGCATGGCCCAGTCGAAGTTGCCGGACTCATCCGCCACATAGCCATCGAGTGACTCAATCGCAGAGAAGATCAGCTTCGCCACACGTGCCGCCCTTTCGCATCAGTCTGAGAGTACGGGTCTGGATCTCTCAGGCACTGAGTCTGTCCGCGATTCCCGAGACTCGTCGATCACGAGTGTCCTGCGCCTTGGCCGATTCCACCTGCCGCACATACTCCTTGCGAGCCGAGTATGACAACGCGTCGAACGCGTCGCGGACTCCGGCCGCAGTGAGCGCCTGGGCTAGGTCCGCAGGCACTTCCACGGTTCGTGGCTCGGTATCAAGTTCCAGATTCACCTCGACCGTGTCGCCGGCCGTCAGACCGGCTGCATTCCTGTGCTGCGCGCTCAGCGAGAGCATCCCGACCCCCCGCATTACCGCGAGCGTTGTTCGATACGTATAGCCATTGATGGTGGCCTTCACCGGTGCCCTTTTGCCCGCGCCAAGAGCGACGACTGCCTCGTCAGGCACCGGTATGCCTGTGGCGTCCTTGTCCTTGGCCTTCCGCACGCTGCTGACAAAGGAAGTCTCCATCGATACGCCTCCTGTCGCGCGATCTGCATTCCTCTCTGATGGGTACCATTTCCTCACCAATCCCTAACCGCCGATACTCGTCTGAGGGCAGATTTTCATCGTGACTAACCTGACCCACCGCATCCCGTCGATGAGATACGTGGCGCTGCTACGCGGCATCAACGTCGGGGGTACCAATAAGCTGAGCATGGAAGACCTGAAGACTGCGTTTGAGGATGCAGGCATGACCGAGGTCAGGACGTACGTTAACTCTGGAAACGTCATCTTCTCGGCGGATGTCGCCGATCGGGCGCGTCTCGTTCAGGAGCTCCTCGATCGCAAAGATGCGACAAGGAGCCGACTCACGAAGATGGTCGGAACGCCGCTCTACAATCGCGTGACCGTCAGGAACTGCAACACCACTCGGAAACTGCTCGACCTTCTCCGCGGGTGAGACTGGAGGCTCCTGCGGGAACTTACCAAGCAGAGACCGATACACCGAGAGGAGCCGCCCGATGTCTCAGTACGGAGTTCTGGTCTATTCACCGGCACCCGCGGACCCACGGCGCTCACGCCCGAGGACTTGGAGTTGCTTGACGGCTATCCAGCCCAAGCCAAAGCGCTGGGGGCAAAGGTGCTTGGCGGCTCATACTTCTCGAAGGAGCGAGGATTCGCGTTCGGCGCGAGCACGAACACGATGACGATCACTGGCGACGCCGTACGAACCGGCCAGTTGCGGGAGTCCGACCTGGTCGTCGCTTCGTTCCACATACTGTCGGCGCCTGACTTAGACACCGCGGTACGCGCCGCTCAGACCCATCCGGCCGCACGCGACGGCGCCATCGAAGTCAGGCCGATGTTCGAATCAGCGGCCAAGTAGCCTCCGCTCTAGGGGCGAACGGGCGCCCGACCTCAGGTAGGGCGCCCGTCTCGCAGGCGATTGAAGCCGCGTGCCCCACGATTGCACTCCATCTAGCGGCGGAGCTTCGTTTCCGGGACTTTGTGTCAGTCGGAACTCCGCTACTCGGCGGCAGCCCCGATGCGTCGGGCAGCGTAATAGGCGACGAGGGTCATAACGAAGACCACTACGCCGACGACCGCTGACTGCACAATAGGCTCCCCCAACGGCAGTAGCGCGTAGAGACCGTACAACGGCGCCACGAGGACAAACAGGAGAAGTGGAAGCACCAATCCGCCCTGAGTGGCGCTCATACCGGGTGAGGCCTCTAGTGCCCAGAACGCGAAGGGGCCCCCCACAACCACGATGGTCCAGAGGATTGTAGCGAAGCGGAGGAAGGATGCCTCAGACCGTGAGCCGGCGAACCAGCCAGCCGCCAGCCACCCACACACCGCCACGAGTGTCGCCACCACGCCCACGGCCGTCGGCTCATACCCCATGATGAACCCGACTGCGTTGGCAACGCCCGCCACCACCCACGTGAGCAGCAGAGTCGCGACGGTCACGATCATGTGGTGTCTGCTCGCCGTCGTCATGGCAGACTCGATGTGACCTTGGTGAGGTAGGTCTGCGCCTGGCTCTTGGGAGTAATCAGGCTCCCGGAATGGTGTTCCCTGCCCGACCAGCCTGCCTTCGTGACATCCCAGTACGTAGTGCTACCGTACACGCGGAATCCATACCACTCATAGATGTACTCGACCACTCCATCGCACCTCATGCTCGTAATCTCTCCCGGATCAACCCACGTGCCCACAGTCGAGCTGTTGTAGTACACCTGATACAGCACATTATATGAGATCTGCTCATCGACCAACCGTCTCGCCATGGAGAGGAAGCTGTCACGATTCGCCGACGTTGGCGCCGTCTTTGGGCGGTAGGTGCCCTGGTATGCCTTCCCGCCAATGAACTCCGACCACGTGCCGTACTCTACCCATCCTGATCCCGGATGATGGATGACTGGCAGGGTACCCGAGGTCCGGTGCGGTAGTGACATGATCGCAGCGTGCCAATTGTAGTTGCCGAACACTCCGTCTCGGTAGACGGCGTAGCCTTGATTCCCAGTCGCAGCGTGGGCGGGTGCCACAACCAAGGACGAAGCGAACAGCGTGACAATCGCTCCCGTGACAAGTCTCTTAATCAACGTGGTCATCATGGGTATTCCCTCCTCAGTCCTCGGTCCACTTGGCGTTCAGGGGTACTCCTTCACTCGCAATGCATACCAACACCGCGTCCAGACGCTGACGCAACTCAGGCGACTTGACGCGGGCGCGAGCCGCCAGCAGTGGCGAGGCAATCTCGTTGACCGGATAGATCTCCATCGCCGTTACGGCCAGCTCGATTGTCGCTTCGCCGGGATCTTGCTCCAAAGCCGTCTCGATGGTCATCGCATTCTTTTCCACAGCGCCTACGCGAAGCACCACATCTGCCTTCTTCGATTCGAGCAGTATTCGCAGCGCGTCAAGGGACCGCATGTCCGCGAGTGCGAACGCGGCTGAGTCCTGCAGACTCGGACTCGTCTTCGGGTCGGCGAGAACGGACGAGAGGTGACGAACCAGTGTGCTCCTTGCGGCCCAGTCGGACTTGAACGTTCTGGACCGGACCAGCACCTTGTAAGAAGCGGACAGCTTCGCATCTGAGCATTCATCGGCTCGGGCGAGCGCGGCCAGGGCGAGCCTACGAGCCGCCATTGGATCGGCTGAACCCAGCTTCTTCAGTGCGTGGAATCCGACCATGTCCTCGGAACCGGACGCCAACGAGCAAAGCAGGGAGGAGTCCTCTGGACCGAAGTCATGGCTGGCCACGATGCGCGCCTTGAGTGCGGGGCCGAGTCGGCTGTCGGAAAGGAGTTCTCGCGCATCGTCAGTGATCTTCGCTTCCTCCGAGGAGCCCGCTAGCAGATCGACCATCAGCTCTCGGGTCACCTGAGGTTTCTTCTCATCGGTAATCGCCTGAAGCAGATCGCGGCGCGGGATATCCTTGCGTCGCTGCCACAGCCGCTGCGCAATATGCACGGCACGATCAGGGTTCGATGAGTTCGAATCATCGAAGGCCCCAATCAATGCCTGGTTCGACAGTCCGTCTAGAGAAGGTCCTGTCGGCGCTGCGAGCGCGGGTTGCGCAGGTCGGGTCACGCCCACCGCGACAACGGACAACAGGAACACAGCCACTAGTGCCGCGGTGAGCGGCTTGGTGAGTCTGTTCATGTGGAACTCCCTCCGAGCATAGAGGCTGTCGCGACGCGAGGTGCGCCTTCACAGCCTGGAACATGAGGTAGCGCCGCATTCGTATCGCCGCTCGTGGTGACCAGCCTCACCGGGCGGGGTAGATGTGCCCGCCCACGAGAGCTCGGCCGAGGGGGGCTCCCCCTCCCTTCTCATGTGGACCCCGTGTTGGCGAGCGGCGGTACAGGCGCCAGCCAGCAAGAGGGTCTCAGCTCGTCCTTACCGGAATCTTGACGACACCCAACTGACCCGGGGTACGAGTCCCTTGTCTCTAGGAAAGTCGGGTCATGAGAGGACGATTCGGGCCGGCGGCTGACCGTCCTATTGCACCTGCAGCCACGCCACGATCGCCGATGACGCCGCAATCAGAATGAGCAGTGTGACTGCAAGAAGGCTTCCGTATCGATGCCGCATCGCTATACCAGCCCAAATAACTCGTAGCGGATCTGACTCGCTCCCACACCCAGTTCACGCAGCGAGGCCGTGGCGGCGTCCATCATCGACTCCGGACCACACACGAAGAACTCAGTCGACCGAATCTCATGCAGATGGCGCCCGAGTACTCCCGTATCGATGAACCCAATCTCCCCTTGCCAGCCATCGGGCGGCACACGATAGACCGGCACGAACTCCAGATCGAGTCGCTCTGTCAGCGACTGGATTTCCTCCAAGAAGGTCATGTCCTCCGGGGTGTTCGCTCCGTAGACGAGACTGAGCGGTCGAGCATCGCGACGATCAGCGAGAGTGCGCAGCATGCTCATGATCGGAGTGATGCCAACCCCGCCCGCAATGAACGCATAGCGTTTCGCCCGACGCCGGTCGACGGAGAACTGACCGTAGGGACCGTCGACGTACGCGATGGCACCCACCTCGGTGGACCCGACGGTCGACGTAAAGTCGCCGAGGCCTTTGATAGTGATCTCAAGATGCCCGCGTGCTTCGGCCGAGGATGCCACCGAGAACGGGTGCTCCGCCATCACAAAGGGGGACGCACCAAGGTGAAGCCAGACGAACTGCCCGGGATCGAAGCGTAATCCAGCCCTCTTAGGGACTATCGACAGAGTCCACGAATTGCCGCGCTCCTCCCGGATGGAATCAACTCGCCACGGCTCACGCATGAGAAGGGCCGGCTTAACGATGCGGGCCCATCCGAGTGTCGCAACCCACGCGCCCAGATAGACGAGCCAGACCTCACGTTTGAGCGGCGTGTTCACGTAGTAACCAACCAGCTCGACATGAGCCACGGCTGCCACTAGCGCAATGAGCGCAAGAAACCCGTGCGAGCGCCGCCACAGCTCGTACCGCAACCTCAACTGACGTCTGAAGTAAGAGAGGCAGATGACCACCCCGGTCGCCACCAAGGCGACCACGGCGAATCGTGCCCGCATCGGAGCGGTGAAGACGTTGAAGAGGGAGATCGTGTGAGGATCATCCACGATAAGCAGCAACGGATGCGCAAGCACCAGCGCTAAGGCGACAAGGGATATCTCGCGATGGAAGTGATACACGGCATCGATGCCGTACGGGGCCTTGACTCGCCTGAACCGGGCCGTGAGTACGAGTTGCATCCCCAGAATCGCGAGTCCGCCAAAGGCGAGGCCTACCGAGAACTCACGCAGAAAGGTGCGTCCCTCGGGCCGGGCGGGAGCGAGCATCAGGGCCAGCGGAAGCAGTGTAAGAACAACGTAGACGGCGATTCCAATCCCGCCTCGGACAAGCCAACGCCGGTCGCTCATTCCGCGCGAGAGCGCCCCGGGGACACCGGGTTCTGACGGCCGCTTTACCTGCTGTTGCCCAACCAGTTGGTCCTGCCTCTCCGCGATGGGCGTGGCTCCGGTACGGTTCCTGCCCTGCCTGGCTGGTTGATTCTACCTCGCACAGTGCGCTCGATGTCCTTGTTATCCCGGCGACAGAGGTCGACTCGATGCGGCAGCGCCCTCGCCTGTCTTGCGCCAGACAAGCACCCATGCGAGGACCGCGCCCGAATCAGTAACGATTACCGGCGCGATCGCTTGCGACCTCTTCTAGCAAGATACCCGTATGCGCGCCGAGTCGGTGCGCTCGTCAGACCCGACGCCACCATGACTCGCGACCTTTGTTGCGCACCATCGCGGACGAGGGGGCCTGCGACAGCAAGAGTGCCACACCGATCAGGTCAGCGGAGGCACCAAACCCGTTGAGCACGCTGAGCGCAACCGCCCAAGCAGGCGTGGCACCCAGCAACACGCCGAGCCCGAGCGGCACAATCGATAGCGCAACGAACGGCGCGAGACCTGTGACGATGCAACGAGAACGAGTCAGCTCCCCCTCGTAGCTTACGTACGGTGTCAGCGTCTGCGGCCAAAAGCCAAGCGTCGTAGACGAGCTGAGACCGGCCGATGGCAGCGCGATCGCGTGGCACAACTCATGGATGAAGCTGACGGCCACGAAGCCCGCGATGTAGATCAGCGCCGTACCCAGCGTGATGACACCGCCAAAGCTGCCTTCTGCACCGCGCAGTGCCGCGACCGCTCCCCACGCGATCAGGATCCCCCAGGCAAGAGCCACCGATAATGGAACCGCGAGAAGCATCAAGACTCCGAACGACGGCTCCGAGACCCTATACCAGTGCGCCGCGTCAGGGTGGAACCCGGGGTCATCCGGTATGGGTCCGAGACGAAGCTTCAATCGGACTCCTTCATCGCCGTGTCATCCGTGCATCAAACGTGTTGCGCACAACCCGTGAGCGGCACGCCTCCCTTGGTACGATAGCCGATTGGCGGGGGTTGGCGGGCGAGCCGTCACCGACGGCCAATCAGGTCGAGCATCCACACGACGCCAAGAGCCGCCAACGCGAGCCAGGTCACGACGACCACGGTGGCGGCGACACGGCTGACCGGACGGTCGCCGTCGACCGCCTGCCGGGCACGCTCTCGGCAGTCTGCCAGAACGTCCGGCGGCACCAACTTGATGGACGCCCATATGCCCGCAGGCACGATAATCAGATCGTCGAGATAGCCGACGACCGGTATGAAGTCCGGGATCAGATCAATCGGGCTGAACGCATAGGCGGCAACGAGTGCAGCGAGCAGCTTGGCGTGCCAGGGAGTGCGAGGATCGCGAGCGACGAGGTACAGCGCGTAGGTGTCGGCCTTGAGACGCGCTGCACGCTCCTTCATGGTCGCAGCAACCCGAATCACCCTCTTCCGCGTCTCACTGCACCGCTGGCCCCGGCCGACCATTCGGTGGGCCGACTCGCGACGCCGCATCGGCGACGAACATCACTCTCCACTTCGCTCGAACAAGAAGCCAAGCACACCGAGGCGGTCGCAGCACTGAGCAGGTTGTCGCACTTCGTGGATCGAGCCATCACCGCTCCTCGTTGCGGTGGCGCGAGTCTGCTGATTCGGGGCGCGGCGTACCGAAGGCCTCGCGAAGTTGCCTGGATGCGCGACCAAGGCCGAGTACGTCGGCAAGCCACGGCGAGATCGAATTCACTCGTGTGATGAGAGCGTTCTGCCACCCCATGACGGCGACCGCCTTACGCTGCACTGTCGCGACGAGCACGAAGTCGGCCACCTTCTCGGGGGAAACGACAGGCGTGCCCATCTTGCGCCACAGCTCTGCGACCTGGCGCTCGGCGACCGTGTCTGCCGGAGCCGGGCACGCGTAGCAGACTCGGAGGTCCCGGCCCTCCTGCGCGAACTCCCGGTTCATCGCCTGGGCGAACGCCGAGACACCGGCGCGCGTCGCCACATCCACCGAGTGGTACGGCAGAGCAAGTCGCCCGTCCCCGAACCCGCCGAGAATGACGATCGTGCCACCGTCTCTCATGCGGTCGGCGAACGCCCTGACGGTGAACACGACACCTGCGAGATTGACATCGAGTTGCGAGCGAACGTCGGTGGCCGAGTGGGCCGCAAGAGGCTTGCGGACGTCGGTGCCAATCGCAATCACGAGCGCGTCAAGTCCGGCCACTGTGGCAGCCGCTGCGGCGAGCGACTGCTCGGACGTCACGTCCACGACTGCCGTCCTCAGGCCGCTGTTGCTTGCGCGCAGGGCCTCGAGACGATCCTCGTTGCGCGAGAGTGCGAGAACGTCGGCGCCTTCGCGGATCAGCCCCTCGACGATTGCGAT
>Ga0105047_10019741_pt1 | contig 10385 bp, 7 predicted proteins | sample MAT04_FD_78384 | JGI IMG/M metagenome (GOLD analysis project Ga0105047, IMG submission 78384) | Freshwater microbial communities from Lake Fryxell liftoff mats and glacier meltwater in Antarctica - MAT-04 (megahit assembly) | ecosystem: Environmental > Aquatic > Freshwater > Ice > Liftoff... | reverse complement strand
GTTTTAAGATGAACAAAAAAATAGGTCAAATCAGAAACTTCACCCTCAAATGGATAATCTTTATCTAAAACTTTTATTGTATCACCTATTTTTAAAGGATGGTTAAAAAAAAGTAATAAACTTGAAGTAATATTGGAAAGCAATGACCACTGAGCAAAAAAAGCAATGCCTAATGCTGTTAAAATAGTGCCAACAAAAACAGCTATTTCATTTTGCTTAAGCCCCCATATTGCAGATAAAAGAATTATGGAGGTAATAAAAGACAGTAGGTGAACTGCCTTGATAATCATTTTTCTTCTACCTCGCTGTAAATGAGTTTGTTTTAAAGAATTATTAACAAATATTTTAGTAATGTAATGAATAATAATATAAAAAGTAAGAACTACAAGAGTCTCAATTATTTGAATTTTGTAAGGTTCCATTTTATGTAAGAGTTTTCTTAATGTATGAGTGTATTTAATTGTTTAGGATGTCTTCTTAAAAGAGGCCCTGCGTCATATTTTCAAAAGTATTGAATTAAATATATCTGGTGGAATATTTAATCTGTAATGAAGCTGTCGTATCATTTCTAACGAGAGTATTCTTTTTCGACTAAGGATTTCGCTTGCCCTGCTCGTTAAGCCGACTATTTTAGCTATATCACTTTGATTATATCCTAAATGTTGCATTCTAAATTTTATGACATCAATTGGAGCATCAAATCTAATGGGAAAATAATTATTCTCGTGTTGATTTATCAAAATATCTAATACTTCAAGTTCATAACATAATGGAGTATCTTTCTTGGAGTTAAAAATTATATCAAGCCTTTCCTGTGCTTGAAGATAGTAATTCTGGGATTTTATTGCTTTACATTCACTTTAAATTTTGTAGGCTTTTATTTAACCCTGTTTGCCCATGAGTAACGATTTGTATTATCCAAATCATTTCTAAATAAAACTTTTAATATCAATCTATACTTGTTTCCTTTGTTCTGAAAAAACACTCCGTAAAGTAATTCCAGAATCTGTTTTCCCTATAAGGCATGCGAGCTGAATTTTAGTCCTTGATATAATGCTTTTCTTTCCCACATCTCCTTTTGGAGTTTTCTAAATACTTCAAGATCTTGCGCTATTTGGGTCTTGAAATTATTAAATCCTACCAGCTTTTAATCTAAAACAGATTTTCTAGTGAGAAAACAGTTCGACAAATCAAAAAATCAAGATGCAGTAAATATAGAGTAGCGATGCAACTATGGTAGTTGTTCATTTTGAGCAACTTAATTATGATTTGTCATATAAAAAATTATATTTGTGTTTTTGTATGATTAAACTTTGCCATACATATTTGTTCATTAGAAGGTTTATATTCCTAATAATTTGTATTCTTTCTTTTAACCAAAACCTTCTGAGTCAACAAAAAAACAAACCGTGTCAAATATCGGGTGATATGGGATTGTATGGCGATTTCTACCAAATGAATTCTGATACACTTGGATCTGTAGCGCCCCGCAGACCTGATGCCTTGGGCAGAATTGTGGTAAATGTGTCCATTAATATCAAAGATTTTTCAATGCCAATTTCAATGGCTTTGCCAACTGGGCAATTTGGTGTAGTTATTCCCAATGTTCCCAAAATTCCCAATGCTCCATTTTTAAATTTTAAGCAACTAGTGTTATGTTAATCATCAATTGACGGATAAAGTTTTTTTAATTTTATTCTTGCTTTCTTGTTAGTAAACTGCCAATTAATTTTACTATTCTTATTATTTCTTTGAGTTTGCCAAGCTTTAACTTCTTCTTTGATTTTTTCCATTGTAGAAATATGTCGGTTTAAACATTGTCCATTCAATGCATGCAATTCAATCTCTGCCATGTTTAGCCAACTGCCATGTTTGGGGGTGAATACAAATTCAAACCTATCCCATATTCTTTTTGCCTCCTTTGGTTCAAATGTTTCATAAAATGCAGATGCGTTATGTGTTATAAAATTGTCCATTACCAAGGTGATTTTTTTTGCTTTAGGGTAATGCTCATCAGCTATTTTTTTTATAAAATTTGCCCAATCCTTCTTTGTTTTAAACTCAGTTACTTCTACAAGTCTCTTTCCCTTCAGAGGCTCATTAGCCATAAATATATTTACTACTCCGTTCCTTATATATTCATAATCTACTCTTTCTTCCTGGCCAGGCTTCACACCTGTTGATGGTATGAGTTCCTTTATTAATTGCTTAGGGGATTCATCCATGCAAACTACCGGATAGTCTTTATTATAGGGCCTTTTATAAACATCCAATACACGTTCCATATTTGCCACAAACTCACCATTCTTTTCTGGAGCAATCACCCATCCCTTTACTTTCCAAGGTTTAAGTTCGTTTTTTTTAGAACGCTTCTTACGGTTACGTGAGAAATGCTTTCAACATACTTTAATTCTACCATCTTGTCCGCCAATAAACGAAGCGACCATTTTGCATAGCCTTTGGGTGGATCACTACAACAAAGTGTCACTAATTTTGCTTCGGCCTCACCATCCATTTTTAAGTCATAAACCCGTTGCGTAGGACGTCTTTCCAATACACCCTCAAAGCCCTCTTCAACAAATTTTTTCTTTACCCTGTCAATTGTTCGCATCCCCACTTTAAGCACCTGACTTATTTGTTCATTGGTTACCTTCTGAGAATACTCGCCTTCATCACAGTTTAAAAGAATGTAAGCAGTACGAAACGTCTGAGAGGTGTGTGAACCTTTGTTTATAATGTCCTTTAGTTCATCTACCTCACCTTTGGTTAGTTTAATTCTATAAAGTATCATTTGTAAGTATTTTTTACAAATGTACAAATTAAATATTACGTCATATTATATTTAACTTAACACTAGGTGGGAATTTTACATGGAATTTTACTTCAGGAACTGGGACAATTTCTCCCTATGGAGCTAATAATTCATCAGCTTCTGTAATATTTACAGGTGCCGGACCTTGGATTTTGGAAGCATCACAAACTGTGAATGGTTGCACAGGCACAAAAACACTTTCTATATCGAAAGTGCCTGCACCTCCAGCAATAACACTTTCGCCAGGTGCAAGTATTTGCAGTGGAGGATCTATTACCGCTACAGTAGCGGGAACAATTCCTCCAGGGGGATATATATGGAGTGCGACCCCAGGTGCAGTTCTTACTGGTGGACAAGGTACAAACTCAGCTACTTTTACCATTAATAGCAATGCAACTCTCACTATTACAAGTTGCGGAGGAAGTAGTACAATCAATGTAACAGCAACGGCAGCCACGGTTACGATAACAAAAGTTAACGGAGCTTGCTTAGCAATCTTAACGGCTTCTCCAGGTGGAGGTACTTACAATTGGTTTTTAAATGGCAGTCCTGCCGGAATTGGCAACCCATTTACGGTAACACAAAATGGCACATCTATAGTTCAGGCTACTTACGGCACCTGTTTAGCGACCAACCAAATTATTGTAACTGGAATTACACCTGTAGTTGCCACTATTTCAGCAATTGGAAATATATGCAACGGAGGTTCGGTAACTATGCAAGCTCCAATACCAGTAAACTGTCCAGGTGCTACATTTCTCTGGAGCAATGGTGCTACTGGCCCCACTATGACTACCAATCTACCCGGCAGTTATTTTGTAACAGTAAGTTGCAGTAATGGTTGCAGCGATGTGTCTAATGTTATAGTGGTAACTTCTTGCATACCCGCCCCTGGATGTATCCCTGATTTAATAATAAACACTAGTAGTTGCCCTAATCCAGTGGCTTTAACTACAAATGTTCCAACAGGCTGCACTCCTGTTTCCACTGCCTGGTATTATGGCGATGGTTTTAGCGGTTCTACCGGAAATCATCTTTACACCAATGCCGGAGCTTATCAAGTTTATGCTGTAATGACGTGCAGTGATGGAACAAAACATTGTGATACAGCTATTGCAACTGTGCCTATGGTAGATTCTTTTACCAGTGTGGTAAGTTGTGGTGTAAATGCATGGATTATTCAACTTCAGGATGCCTCGTTGTATTTGCTAGCTTATTCAGGTTATACCAGAACTTGGTCTACCACATGTGGCACTTTATCTTCAACTTCTTCGCCTAGTCCAACGTTAACTGTTCCATTCGGTTGCAACCCAACCGTAACTTTAATTATCTCAAAAAATGGCTGTACGCTTAGCGAATCATTTGCATTTAATTTTCCAACTACTACGTTTTCTATACTTGGAGGGCCCAATGTTTGTAAAGATGCACAAACGGTTTTTAGCGGCAGTTACACAACAGGTGTGCTTTCTTATGCATGGAATTTTGGAGACGCCACAACAGGTGTTACAAATCCAATAACACATGCCTATAATGGAACGCCAACTAATCCAACCATCTCATTATCGATTAAGGATCAGTATGGATGTATTTTTACTACATCCATACCAATAACTGTTTTAATTCCAACTGTATTAACAATTACGCCATCACCCATAGTAAAAATATGTCCCGATTGTTTACCACCATTAACTTTAAATACAAATCCTACGGTTAGTTTTACAGGTTTTCAGTGGTTTCAAAATGGGGTTGCAATTTCAGGTGCAAACAATGCAACCTATCAGTTATGTACTTTTAATGCATCCGGAAATTATACAGTATCGGCTATTAGCAATAACAACAATTGTCTAGTAAAATCGGATACCATAAATGTAGTTTATTTACAAAAACCAATTGCAGATATTGATGGTCAATCAGTACAATGTGCCACAGGAAGTTCTCCATGGACAATTAGTGCACAAAACATCGGGGGCAATAATCCTAACTACACCTATAATTGGACTTGCTCAGGTCCGAGTTCAGTGACATTTAGCCCCGATAATCTTCAATATTATGCCAGTGCAACTGTTACCCAATTAGGTACTTATCAGTTTATTTTAACTGTTACAGATACTACAACTGGATGCGTAGCTAAAGATACTTTCTGCGTATATTTATATTTAAGTCCATCAGTTACTATAGCGCCAACTGGATATTTGTGTGAAGGAATAAATCATACCTACACAGGTACAGCTACGCCTTCCAATCCTAATTATATTTATCAATGGAGTAATGGGGTCGCGGGCCAAACTATGACTACGGCTCAAGCGGGCAATTATTCGGTTACTGTGGTTAATCCCATAAGCGGTTGTTTTGGAATAAGTAATATGGTTACCATTAAAAGACGTCCGTATTTGGCTTTGTTTCCTTTAGGTTGTGATACTTTGTGCGACACTGCTAAAATTATCCCTCCATTGCCATTAGGCCCAGGTCAAACTTATAATAGTGTGTATGTTATTAAATGGTTTGTTGATGGAAATTATCATTCAACAGGCCCATTTTTAAACCTTTCGGGATTGGCATTGGGTCAACATCAAATTACAATTCAAGTTAGTTATCTTACCGATAGTTGTGTTGCCAAATCAGGCAAATATGATTTATTTATAAAGAATTGTAACTGTAGTTGTAAAGGCAGTAGCTGGGGTGAAATTACCATGAACAAAGCAAATAATTCTGAAATAAAAGCCATTGTAGGCGTAGAGGGTTCAAAAAAGCTAGAATGCAAAAAAACATACGAAGTATTGTGTAATCAAACATATAAGATAAAGGGTAGATACAAATGTGCAGATACAACGTGTAATGCACTTGTTAAATATAAACTGCAACCACCTAGTGGAGTTGCTACAACCGGAAGTTTGCTATTAACTTTTGTTCCAAGTTTACCTGGTACTTATACTTTAACGCTTTACGGTTGGTGTGGCTATAAGATTTGCGACAGTTGTATTATTAAATTTAAAACCAATTGCGATAGCAGTTCGTGCTGCCCTTATGAAATTAAGGTTAACCCTAAAAACCCAACGTATACTGCAAGCGTAAATACAACTTTAGTAAGTAATAATTTCTCTATTACTATTCCTTCAACTATTAATATTACCGAAGTTAGAGCTAATGTGGTGAGTTATTCAATTGACGATAATTACAAAAAAGAATGTATGCAATGTGTTAATCTTCCTTTTAGATGGGCAAGTGTTTCTTCAGCTTTAAATATAAATACTGCTCCACCAAAAATTACAATGTACGGTGGTTCAGTGGTTCCATCATTTAATGGCAGTGGCACAGGTGTTTATCAAAATCCCAGAGAAGTAATTTGGAATAACGGAAGTAATTTAAATGCTCCAAATATCACGAATATAGGTATGACATTTATTTTGCCACCAAAACCAGCCATAGATTGTTGCGAATTAAGAGGAAAGATTTGTGTGAAGTTTACCTTTAGAGATGCTAACTGTAAAGAATGTGAAATAATAAGTTGTTTCGAATTTAAAATAAAATAGAATTTTAGAAGTAAATTTTTAAAATCGGTCTTAAAAATTATTTTGAGACCGATTTTTTCAAAATTGTGTTGTGCCAAAACTGGAGACAATGCGCAAACTGACCTACTGATTCCGCGTTAAAGAGGTCCAACTATTCCGCAGCAAACTGACCCACTTGAAATTTATGAACGCTCTGCCGTTTTGTAAACCATTATTTCTTGAAACATTCGTATGCTTGGCATACCTATCGATTGACAGGAAACATGGCAAACCAAAACAAATTATCAAACACTACATCCACAAGCAAGGTACCCGAAAAATTACCGACCTGACTGCAATTTCCCGCAATACGGTAAAAAAGTATATTGCACGTTTCAAAGAACTTCAAAGGCCTTGGGATGAGTTTTCAAAGCTTAATGACCAGGATATGGGCCCTGTTTAGACGTGCCTATCGTGTCGGATCCACCGGAAAGAGAGCGGGAAATAAGTTTTTTCCCTACGCTGAAAAGCGTTTAAAGCGGCCTGGCATGACTTTTAAGATCCTTAAGGAGGAACAATCATCACTCGCCTTGACGGCTTCCGGAGCAAAGGATTTTACAAGCAATAAAGGCTTTAGAAAGGACTCTCGCATCCATCGATGGATATGGTTTGTAAAGCCGGTGAAAAAATGTTCGTTGACTTTACAGGTAAAAAATTAGAACTCATAGATTCCTCCACCGGAGAGGTTAAATCTGTAGAAGTTTTTTGTAACCATCTTGGGTGCCAGTCAACTGACTTATGTTGAGGCTGTTGAAAGTCAGGACAGGGAATATTTTATCCGGTGTTGAGAGAATGCACTTCACTTTTTCGGAGGAGTTCCCCTGGCAATTGAACGGGACAATCTCAAATCAGCAGTCATAAAAGCCAGTAGATATGAACCGCACCTGAACGTTAACTTTGAGGCCTTTGCAGAACATTACGCAATGGCTGTATTGCCTGCAAGGGCTTATGAGGCAGAGGATAAATTATTGGAAGAGGGAGCTGTAAAAAATTACTTACAACAGGATCTTTACCAACCTTCATGGAAAGCAATTTACAGTTAGTGCCGAGATGAATAAGGACATCTTGCATCATCTGGAGAATCATAAACTCAATGAGTTTCATGAACGCAATTCATCACGCATAGATCAGTTCAATGAAATTGAAAACAATGTCCTTCAGCCGTTGCATCCCCTGCGTTTCGAGATGAGTTAAACCGCTATGGTTACAGTAATGAAAAATGGCCATTTATGTCTGCATTGTAACAAGCATTATTACATTGTTCCATACCAAAATATAAGATGAGGATAGACACGGGAAAGGATCAACCATAAGCACCTCTCAGTTGCCAGTAACCAATTGGCATGAGGTAATAGGGGAAAGAACCATGGCTGATGCAATTATGGATTTATTGATACACAATGCTCACAGAGTAGAGCTCAAAGGAGAATCGCTTAGAAAAGGATTAACTAATAAAATTGATAATCAGGTGGAATTTAATAACTAAAATTGTAATAGTAAAATGGGAAAAAAACCTTCATTTAGGCCGTTACTTTAGTGGGTCGATTTAACGAGGAATCAGAGGGTCAGTTTGCGCGGAATATCCAGTTAGGACTAGACATTCTGTTTTGCTTTTTCAGTGTTAAGCCAAGTCCGAAGGATATTACTATGGTTGGGTTTGCACGACTCAAACTCATCGATGAATTTCGAAGAGGCGATAAAACATTAAATGATATTGTTAAACAAGCCATTCATTCTTGCGATTTTGCTGAAGCAAAATTCACCCAGCCATTTCATCGAATAAAAAGTTACTAAAGGAAACATTTAAATAATCTTAACGGGTTCTATAAATTCAGGCGTATAAAATTGCCGTCTAAAGTTTGAACCTTATTAAAATTTCTATTTATATTCTTTTACATATAAATTATTTGTTCCAACTGAATTAAAGCATCCAATATCCCAATAAGCATTTGTAGCGCTGCCATTCGCAGATTTTGCCCACAGACTAACCGTATGACTTCCTGAGCTTAATCCACTAAAAATGCCTGTGATACTTGCTGCCGCTGAGATTCCTGCGGTTCTTAATAAAAAAGTTGCATTGCCAATTACTGTTGCAGTCCCATCTATTCTTAATTCATACACAATTCCTGTTGCACCAGTGAAAGTTTCAGTATAAAGATTTGTTTGAAAATTCAATTCTATAAATGAACCATCTGATAATTTGGAAAAAGAACCCAAATCTCCAATTTTTTGATAGGTTGTAGTTACTGCGGCAAGGTTGGTACATCCTGGAGGTTGAATCGCAGATATTTGAGTTGAAAAAATATTAGCCGCAAACATGGCATAAGGCACACTTAATAATTGGCTAGTGCCAGCAATCGTGTATACATTTCCTCCCAATGGATCAGTTTCTGTTTTTATAAAGTAAGGACCTTTTGACCAGTTTATAGCAGAAAAAGTTCCTGTAACTGGTATGCCACCGCCTATTTCAATGGTTACTAATCCGTTTGCATTAGTTGTAGGATTAGGATTATAGATTTCGACATAAACCTCAGTACCTGTGGCTGTTCCCTGTAAGATACTTATTCTCATTCCTACAGATTTGCTTGTTACTAATGCGTTACTTGAATTGCGTACAACCGCCTGATAGCTCATTTTTTGTGGTGCTTGAGCAAAGACACTTGTAGTAATTATTACTGCCGATAAAATCGTAATTAATTTTTTCATGTTTATTAATTTTTTATTTTTTTATGATTTTAAACGTTTTTATTACTTGGTTGTTTTGGGTTATTCTTAAAACATAAGTTGCGATTGCAAGTTGTTCCATTGCGATATTGGTAATCTTGCCTGTAACTTGTTTGCTCTCTAAAATATTTCCATTTAAGTCGTAAAGTTGATACAATAAAGCCTTATCATAATTATCAATTTGCAACATCAAATAATTTGTTGTTGGATTGGGATAAGCTGAATAATTAAGAGTGATGGCTGTTTTTTCCAACCCAGTTGTTATTAAAATCTCATAGGGCTGTTGAACACCTTGGGCAACCGAACCTGAGGTGCCAGTAAATGTAGTGTAAATAATTTGCCCAACTGAGTAAGCTAAAGTGCCTCCGCTACCCGAGGCATCTCCGCCTGTTGCAGGAATGGCTTCTTGCGCTTGTATTCCAGTCAGTCCAAAGGCTAACATTAATACCGCACATAATTTTAACTTTTTGTATCTCATTTGTCCTCCTTTTTTAATTTTAATCTACAAATATAAAAATTCTGTTTAAATTCTTAGTTTCTATTTTTTTACGACTCTAAATCAATAGAGTATTTCTAAGACACCATCAAATGACAGACTAGCAATTCTTAGGTTTATTCTCAGAGTGCAACGTTGGAAGAAAGAGAACAATAATGTAAGTGGTGAGTGCTACATAAGATCTTGAAAATTTTACACTATTGACAAAAGTAGTTGGGAATCAAGATCCTTCCAATATCAAAACAGGAACATTGTGCTTAGACGATGCTTTAGAGCAGTTTTAATTCTCTTCAACTTAAGATTATCTGTATCATTGATTATTAATTAATCTCCTGATTTTATAAAATATTCACAGCTTCTTAAATATTAATATAGTTTGCTCTAAAGTCATGTTTTCAAACCAAGATGATACTTGAAGACTAAACTTTGAAAGAATCGTTAAGCCACTCGTGTCTGCAATATTCAAAAAACGACCCTTTTTATTTTAAAGCAAGGTTACAATAGTTTCAAAATGAGCTTACAAATATTCTTCTATTACCGATTTATCATTTTCTAAATGAAATTTGTTCCAAGTACTTTCTTGATTATGTCGGAATGATACTGCAACTCCCTAACATTCGTTGGAAGTTGATCTACTGCTTCATTTTTTAATACTGATTTTGGCTTTAATTTTCGCACTGGTCTACCTTGAAATTTTGTGACCCACAAATGTATTAATCTAAAATCAATACCATGCTTTAAACCCAAATGGCGATAACTCTCCTCGCCCAATAAATACTCGGCAATAATTGCCTCTTTTTCTGTT
>Ga0105047_10019740_pt1 | contig 10385 bp, 9 predicted proteins | sample MAT04_FD_78384 | JGI IMG/M metagenome (GOLD analysis project Ga0105047, IMG submission 78384) | Freshwater microbial communities from Lake Fryxell liftoff mats and glacier meltwater in Antarctica - MAT-04 (megahit assembly) | ecosystem: Environmental > Aquatic > Freshwater > Ice > Liftoff... | reverse complement strand
TCGGGGCCCGCGCCGCGACGGAAGCCCGCGGGGCCCTCGGCGATGGCGACGACCTCCCAGTCCTCCAGGAGCACCGGCGATGAGCCGACGATGGTGCTGCCGGGGGCGTTCGCCGCGCCCGGCTCGAAGCCGGCACGGAACACCGTGCGGTCCTGCTCGCTGTCGAAGACGTAGGTTCCCTCGAACCACTCCCCCTCCCGCATCCGCCACACCTTGAAGGCCAGCCCGTCGAGGAACATGAACCGCGCGATCGAGGTGCCCACGACGTACTCGCGCAGCTGGTCGGCGGCGTCGTCCGGGGCGTTCTCCAGCGACCAGCGCACCGTCAGCCCGTACCCGGCGTTCATGCCATCTCCTCCAGCCATCGCAGCAGCAGTCGTGTACCGAACCCGGTGGCCCCCTTCGTGGAGGCGCCGGCATCGACGTCCGAGCGCCCGGTGCCCGCGATGTCGAGGTGCGCCCACCGGCGCTTCCCCACGAACTCGCGGAGGAACAGGGCCGCCGTGACCGCTCCACCCCCCACACCGGGAGCGATGTGGGTGAGGTCGGCGACGTCGGAGTCGAGGGCTCGACGGTAGGTGTCGGGCAGGGGCATCGGCCAGAGCGTCTCACCAGTCGTCGCGCCGGCCGCGACGAGCGCGTCGGTCAGGCCGGCATCCGTGGAGAAGACGGGCGCCAGGGCCCGGCCGAGGGCGATGCGGGCCGCACCGGTCAGGGTCGCGACGTCGACGAGGTAGTCGGGGTCGAGGTGGGCGTCGGCCCAGGCGAGGGCATCGGCCAGCACCAGCCGCCCCTCGGCGTCGGTGTTGCCGACCTCGACGGTGCGGCCGCCGTAGTGCGTGACGACGTCGCCGGGGCGGTAGGCCGCTCCCCCGACCGCGTTCTCGGCGATGGCCAGCAGCCCGGTGACGCGCACCGGCACCTCGAGCTCGCGACAGGCCGCCAACACGGCCAGCACGACCGCAGCCCCGGACATGTCGGTCTTCATGCCGACCATGCCGTCGACCGGCTTGACCTGCAGCCCACCGGTGTCGAAGGTGATGCCCTTGCCCACCAGCACGACCCGCGGTGTGGATGCCGTGGCGCCCGCGGGCTCGTGGTCGAGCCGTACCAGCCGCGGCGGTGTGACGGACCCCTGCCCCACGGCGAGGATGCCGCCGAAGCCGTCGGCCTGCAGCGCCCGCTCGTCCCAGACCCGCGCGTCGAGGCCGGTGCGACGCGCGACGGTGCGGGCCCGACCCGCAAGCCAGGCAGGGCTCTTGGTGTTCGAGGGCGTGGCCGCCAGGCCGCGAGCGACGAGCTGGGCCCTGGCCCGAACCACGGCGCGCCGCACCATCGCGGCATCCGCTGGGCCCGTGACCACGCACGTCGCCGCCGGCTCGCAGCCGGCGACCGCACCCTCGCGCGTCCAGCGGGGTGCGGCCCACGACGCCAGCACGACCGCTTCCACGTAGGCCGGGAGCGCGCCGCCCAGGGCCACGTCGCCGACCGCGTGAACGACGTCGCCGCGGTCCCGGGTCGCTCGACCGACGGCGGCTCCAGCGCTGCGCCACGCCGCGACGGAGCCGTCGCCGACCCCGACGAGCAGCACCCGGCGCACCGCGGCCGAGCCCGGCGGCAGGGGCACCGACGTCACGGAACCGGCCCGGGTAGCGGGTTCGTGGGTGGCGAGCAGGACGTCGACGCCGGCCCCGAGGGCGGTCAGCGCGGTGCGGGCGGCGGCATCCCCCTCCGGCCCGTCGGCGACGGGCGCCACCATGACGGAGCGGGCGTGGCCCGCTGCGGCCGGGGCGGACAAGGCCTGCTCGAGGGCGGGGCGCACACTCCACGCGGACGTTCGGGGGCTGAGGATGACGTCGTCACGGGGCACTCGGCGACCCTACCCACTGGTGCACGCGTCCGGCTGCGGGAACGCGACGAGGCCCCCGCCGTGTGGCGGGGGCCTCGTCAGCGGTCATCTGGTGCGCTTCAGGCCAGACCCTCGCAGTTGTCGATGGCCGCACCGAGGGCGCGGACCTCGTCGGGGGTCATCTCGACGACGAGCCGGCCGCCACCCTCGAGTGGCATGCGCAGCACGATGCCACGACCTTCCTTGGTGACCTCGAGCGGGCCGTCGCCCGTCCTCGGCTTCATTGCCGCCATCGCTGGATCCCTTCATCTCCGCGGCTGCAGTTGCGCCGCGCGTGTCCCGGCGCCGGACAGCCGGGTGTAGACCTCCAGTATCCCGTAGCCGTGCGACGGAATGAAATCCGTGGAAACCACCCCCCGCAGGTCAGGGGGGAATCGACCCCCACGGGGTGTAGACCAGCAGGGAGCAGGTCCACCAGAACACGCCGGCCACGAGGACGAGCAGCACCACCGCCACCCGTCGGCGCCAGTGCGGCACGACCCCTTGGCCGTTGGCCGTACGCATCGCCACCGACGCCACGAGCGCGGCGATCGGGACGTCGAGCAGCAGGAACCGCCACATGCTGGTGATGGGACGCACCACCGCGAACAGGTAGACCGGGTACGCCAGGGCCCAGGCCCGGGCCTCGATGCAGATCCACCGTCCGTGGCGGCCCAGCACCAGGGCGACGTAGGTGGCGGCGAGCGCCACGAGCACGACGACTCCGGCGATGCCCTTGCTCTGCCAGGCCCACTCGAACCACAGGACGAAGGGGCCCTTGTCGGGGCGCTGCCCCCAGGCCGCCTGGACGTCGAAGAACGCGGTGGGCACCCCTGTGGTCACGGCCGCCACGACGGGCCACGCCACCGCGCTCACGGCCAGCGCCCCGATCATGACCACCGCGCTGGCGCGTTGCCCGGCGAGCGGTCGTTCGCCGGCCCTGCGGTCCTCACGCCACCGGACCACCAGGTGGATCAGCGCCGCCGCGCCCAGCGCCGGGGCGACCCCGCGGGTGAACCCCAGCGGCACCGCCATGACCGCGACGAGCAGGTAGCTGCGGCGCACGAGCAGCAGCAGCGCCCCTGCGACGAGCGCCACGGCGAGCGCCTCGGTGTAGGGCTTAAGCATCACGGCGGTGGTCGGGTAGAAGCACCACAGGCCGACCGCGACCAGGGCGAGGCGTTCGCGCTGCGGCTGGCGGTCGGCGTGCACCCCTGAGCGCAGGACCGTCCAGATGAGCACCGCCGCCACCCCACCGAGCACCAGGTTCAGCACTCCACCGGCCAGGGCGAACGGCATCCCGGTCAGCATCACGAGCTTCACGAGGAACGGGTAGAGCGGGTAGAACGCCCAAGCGCTGTAGGTGACCCGACCGTTGTCGGCGTCGACGGGCAGGGGCACCGGGTAGCCGTCCCTGGCGATCCGCTCGTACCAGACGCCGTCCCAGAGCCCGAACATGTCGCCGAGGCCGGGCGTCGGGTGGCCGACCCCGGCGGGGTTCTGGAACCAGGTCGCCGCCACCCACAGCGCGAGCAGTGCCACGACCCTCGAGACGAGGTAGACCGCGAGGATCGTGCGCACCGGGTGCCCCAGCGCGCGGGCGCCGAGGGCGTGCCTTCCGGCAGACGTGAACGGGCTCGGCCGCGCCGGGGTGGCCTGCCGAGCAACCTCAGCCAGCGCCATCGGTCACCTCCCGCACGTCCCAGGCGTACACGCCTCCGGTGTGCTCGGGCGTGCCGAAGGCGGTGCTGAGCGAGGCCAGCAGGGCCGGCGCCTCGGGGCGGGCGTCGGGCAGCACGATGACGTCGACCCGGCCGTCGCGCAGGTCCTGGTGGAACTGCTCGACCTGGCTCGCGGAGGCGTCCGTCGGGCCGTTCTCGGTGATGTCGGCCATCCACTGGGTCAGGGCGGTCGGGGTGGAACCGTACTGGCCACCGCGGGCCGCGGTGGAGTCCGGCCCGACGAAGTAGCCTGCCACGACCGGGAAGCCCCACCGGGCCCGGGCCTGCCACTCCAGGGCCCGGGTGTCGGCGACCCACGGGGCCGGGGCGGCGAGCACAGAACCACCCTCGTCGACCCAGTGGCGCCAGGTGCCGTCGCTGAAGAAGGCCGGCATCGGTGCCCGCTGGTCGACGAGCAGCGGAGTGGGAAGGACCGGGAGCAGCACGAGCAGCCCCACCAGGCCGCTGACGGCGAGACCGGCGCCGACGTGACCGGCAGACCGGGTGGCGAGCCGGCGCACCTCCTCCAGGCCGAGCGCGAGCAGCGCGCCGAGGGCGGGCACCGCGACGAGGGCGAACCGGGTCGGGAGGACGTTCTCGATCACCGGCAGCTGATCGAACAGCGCCCACGGCCCGGGGATACCGGTGGCCGTGCCGTTGAGGGTCACCTCCTCGCCGAGGGAGAGCCAGCACGACACCAGGACGACGGCGCCGAGGGCCTGCACGAGGAGGCGACGCCACAGCACGGCGACGACGGCCGCCGCCGCCAGCAGGAGGGGGATGCCGAAGAAGGAGTTCTCCTCCGTGCGGTTCATCGACAGCGCCGCCGACGCCCACGGGTCGGCCCAGATGCTGCGGGTGGCCCTTCCCCACAGCTGGGCCAGGTCGTTGCCGGCGGGCGGGTGCCAGATCGAGGTGTAGCTCTGGGGGCCGGCGAACTGCCACCACAGGGGCACGGCCACGACCGCGAGGCACACCCCGGCGCCGACACCCAGGCCCGGCAGCATCCGCAACACGTCGACCCGGCCGTGGGCGAGGTAGACCACTGCGGCGACGGCCAGGCCGATGGCCGTGAGGAGCAGCACCTCCTCGCCGATGAACACCTGCCAGGCCGCGAGCAACCCCAGCACGACGCCGTTCCGCACGGGGCGGCGGCCCTCGACGACGCGCAGCACCCGGTCGACGATCAGCGGCACGAGGAACTGCGCGACGAAGTTGGGGTGGCCGTTGGCGTGCGAGACCATGCCGGGCGCGAAGCCGACGAAGCCCGCGCCGATCGCGGTGGCGAGCGGGTGCACCGCGAGCCGGCGGCGGAACAGCCAGAACCAGGCGGATGCCGTGAGGGCCAGACCGAGCAGCTCGACGACGAGGAACGTCGCCGACGGCCCCGCGACCAGGGTGATCGGGGCCAGGGGGATGCCCAGGCCCAGCACCGCCGCGTTGGCCATCAGGTTGACACCGTCGGGGAAGTTCTGGAGGTCGCTGAACAGCGGGTTGGCCAGGGTCACGAGGTTGTGCGCGGCGGCGCCGAAGTACCACTCGAACGCCTGTTGGTCCTGCACGCCCTGCGAGAGGTAGCCGGTGCGCAGGTCGGCGATGACCCCCGACATCACCCAGCCAGCGACGAGGAGGTAGGCCAGCGGGGCCAACAGGTCGAGCCGGCGCAGCGGGGCGGGGTGTCCGGCAGCCTGGGCCTGGTCACGCCCGGCTGCCGGACGGGGTCGAGGGGGCGGTTCGTCCTCCCCCGACGGCTCCGGGCCCGTGACGCCGAGCACCGCCGGAGGTGCAACCGTCGCGGTGGCGGTCAGGCCGGCCGGGGCGCGAGGCGCCGGGTGAGGCGGTACCGGCTGACCGCTCAACCGGGCGATGGCGACCTCGTGCTCGGCGAGGCGCGCCTCGAGGGCGTCGACGACGGCGTCGACCTGGTCCATCCGGTAGCCACGAACCTGGGGCGCGAACCCGGCGTCGGCCACACGGGGGCCCGACCGCTCGGCCGGGAGGTGGTCGGCACCGGCGTCGATGTCGGTGTCCTCGCCGAGCCCCACCAGGCTCTCGGCCGACCGCGGGCGGCCGAGCAGCCACGCGGCGCCGACCAGGACGGCGATGCCCAGCACCGCGAGGAACACGGCCCACGTCACGACGTGCCACCGGCCTCGGCCCGGGCGAGCAGCCCGTCGACGACGCGCGTGAAGAGCACCCGACCGAGGCGGTCACCCCCTGACCTGGTGACGCGGCGCAGCCCTGGCAGCCAGATCTCCTCCGTCCAGCTCACGAGCGAGCCGGTGGGTGCCACCGGGTCGGCGGCGACGCGGATCTCGGCCCAGCCGTGCAGGAACCGCCCGGTCTTGACCAGCCGCAGCCGGCGGCCGGGCTCGAGGGCGGTGACGAGCATCCGGTCGGCCAGCCCGAGGGGGCCGAGCCTGGTCCATGCGACGACCTCGGTGCCCAGCGCCAGCCCGCTCTCGGGCACCTCGAGGTCGGTGAGCGGCACGTGCCGGGTGTGTTCGGCGAGGTCGGTCAGGGCCGACCAGGCGGCCTCCGGCGCCAGGTGCGTGCGTCGGGTGATGGTGAAGGACACGCCCTCACCCCCCCTCGGCGGGCGCGCTGGGTTGCTCGGCCTGCAGCCGGTCCAGGGTGCGCTCGCGCTCGGCGAGGTCGTCGCGCAGCTCGTCGAGCCGGGCGTCGACCTCGCGGATCCGGTAGCCGCGCACCGCGGTGTCGAAGCGCACGGCATCGACGTCGCAGGCCCGCGGGTGCTCGGGCAGGCCCGGGTCGAGGGTGGATCGGACCGGGTCGGCGAGGGGGTCCACGGGGAGCCGGCCGCTCGCGACAGCGAGCACCGCCGCGACGAGCGCGAGGGCGACGAGCACGAGGATGACGACCGGGACCACGGGCCGATCCTACGGCGGCGACCCGGGGCTACTCGGGGCGCGTCGCGGCGGTGGTGGGGTTCGACGGCCCCGCCGGGGGGCGGCGCACTCCGCCGAGACCACCGCTCGGGTTCTCCGCAGCGACGATCGCGGCGATGGCCTCCTCGACGTCGTCGGTGACGGTGAGCAGGTCGAGGTCGTGCACGTTGATGGTGCCCACCTCGGCCGCCGTGTCGCGCAGCCAGTCGAGCAGGCCGCACCAGTACTGCGTGCCGAGCAGCACGATCGGGAAGCTGGTCACCTTCTGGGTCTGCACGAGCGTCACCGCCTCGAACAGCTCGTCGAGGGTGCCGAACCCGCCGGGAAGCACCACGAAGCCCTGCGCGTACTTGACGAACATCGTCTTGCGAGCGAAGAAGTAGCGGAAGTTGACGCCGAGGTCGACGAACTCGTTCAGGCCGGCCTCGAACGGCAGCTCGATGCCCAGCCCGACCGAGGTGCCGCCGGCCTCGAGGGCACCGCGGTTGGCGGCCTCCATGACCCCGGGGCCACCGCCGGTGATCACCGCATAGCCGGCCTCGACGAGGGCCCGGCCGACGCGGATGCCGAGCTCGTAGGTGGGGTGCTCCGGCCGGGTGCGGGCCGACCCGAAGACGCTGACGGCCGGGCCCACCTCGGCGAGCGCCCCGAAGCCGGTGACGAACTCGGACTGGATCCGCATGACCCGCCACGGGTCCGTGTGCAGCCAGTCGGCCGAGCCGCGGCTGTCGAGCAGGCGCGCGTCCGTCGTCGACCCGGGCACCTTCGAGCCACGCATGACCACCGAGCCCTGGTGGTAGTCGCGGTCGGCGGGCCGTCCGGGGTCCGGGGTCGGAGGCAGGGGCGAGGGCGGAGGCGGGGTCGGCGTCGGAGGCGGCGTCGAAGGCGGGGTCGGGGTCGGAGGCGGGGTCGGTTCCACGCCGTCACTGTATGCCGGGCACCACTGGCCGGATGCGGGTCGCACCTCCCCCGTGGACAGGCCCCCCGGTCGACGTGCGGCCGGTCCCGGTTGTCCCCGACGTCATGTCAGTGGCGAGCTGTCTCGAGGAGAACTGGCGACTTCGAGACGAGTGAGACAGGTCGGGGCTTGCGCGGAGCATGTCGACAAGACTTCGGCTGAGGATTGTGAGGCACGGAGGGTCGGCTGTAGACCCATCTGGCGGCCGGTAATGGTGGGACCGATGTGCACCGCGACATCTCGACGGCATTGCCGAGGCCAGTGAAACGATCGCCCTGCAGCAAATCCGGGCGAGTGACGCTGACGACAGGCAGTCATCCGCTGAAGGCGGTAGGGCCACGCTCAGTGGGTGCCCGTGGCCTGCTGACTGCCCGTTCACGGGTCCGCACCGACGGAGGTGATGCAGGGTGCGCGGTGGGTCGCGCGCCCTGCATCACCCCGTGGGCGGCGCTGATCGCACCGGGGGTGCCGGCCGCGCGGTGGGTCGCGCCTCTGACACCCCCAGGGGCCGGAGCCCGGCGCCTTTGGGTCGTCAGAGGTGACAGGTGGCTCGCCCGGGACGGCTCCAGCAGCCCACAGGGCACCCCTCGCGAAGCGTCCGACATTCGGCATGTCCGGCAATGCGACGCACCCGCGGTAGCCCTCTGTGGCCGCAGTGACGCCGTCGTCGAGCGGGTCGGTTCTTCGCCTGCCGATGGTTGTCGCAGAATCCGGCGTTGTCGGCGTCCCGTCATCGGTCGTCCGAGCAAGCCCGGGTCTCAGAGTCGTTCCCGGCTGACAGGTCAGGCCAGCCAGCGCAGCAACGCGGCCTCGCAGGCGACGTACTGCTCGACGGGGCACTGCTCGTCGTCCATGTGCGCCAGGTTGGGGTCGCCGGGGCCGAAGTTCACGGCCGGCACCCCCATCGCCGAGAACCTGGCCACGTCGGTCCAGCCCTGCTTGGCCTCGACCGGCAGCCCGAGCGCCTCGACGAACGCCTTCGCCGCGGGCAGCTGCAGCCCCGGCCGTGCTCCGGCGGCGTTGTCGACCACGTCGACCTCGAAGCCGCTGAACACCTGGCGTACGTGGGCCTCGGCCTCCTCCTCCGACAGCGAGGGCGCATAGCGGTAGTTGACCGTGACGACGCACCGATCGGGGATGACATTGGTGGCGATGCCGCCGGAGACGAGCACGGCGTTGAGCGCCTCACGGAACTCCAGCTCGTCGACCACCCGGGTCACCGGCTCGTACGCGACCAGCCGGGCCAGGACGCCAGCGGCGTCGTGGATGGCGTTGTGCCCCTTCCACGGCCGCGCCGAGTGCGAAGCGATGCCCTTGGTCGACACCTCGGCGCGAAGCGTGCCCTTGCAGCCGCCCTCGACGCGTGCGTCGGTCGGCTCGAGCAGCACCGCGAAGTCGGCGTCGGCGATGAGCTCGGGCTGCTGCTCCTCGACGTGGAGCAGGCCGTTATACTGCGAGTCGATCTCCTCGGCCTCGTAGAACACGAACGTGACGTCGCGGTTCGGCTCCGTCACCTCCCTGGCTACGCGCAGCATCACGGCGACGCCGCCCTTCATGTCGACCGTGCCGCGACCCCAGAGCACCTCTCCCCCGGCGGAGGCGACCCGCCGGGTGGGCAGGTTTCCCGGGTCGGCGGTCAGTGGCACGGTGTCGATGTGCCCGGCGAGCACCACTCGCTCGGCCCGGCCGAGGTCGGTGCGGGCCACCACGGTGTTGCCGACCCGGATGACGGACAGGTGCGTCAGCTCCCCCAGCGCGGCTTCGACGGCATCCGCCAGGGACTCCTCGTCCAGGCTCACCGACTCGATGTCGCAGACGGCTGCGGTGAGCGAGGTGACGTCGGTGGCGAGGTCGAGCGCGGGGGTGGGGGACGGCATACCGGAGAGCGTACTGACCGGGCCGCCCCTCTAGGCTGGCCGGCATGACGCGCACCGCCTGGGGCCACGGCCTGCTCACCCTCACCGGCGACGGAACCGTGCTCGACGCGTGGTTCCCGGTGCCGGCACTCGGTGAGGCGGGCGGAGCGGGCGAGCTCGCGGCGCCGGCCGGTCTCGAGGCCCTCGCCACCCCCGACGAGGCGCGTGGCGTGCGGCGGGAGGTGCGCCTGGTGACGGCCGACCTCGACACCCCGCCGGCCGACGCGGCCGACGGCTGGCTGCGGCTGCACCTGCTGTCGCACCGGCTCTGTCCGCCCAACTCGATCAACCTCGACGGGCTGTTCGGGGTGCTGACCAACGTCGTGTGGACCTCCCAGGGCCCGTGCGCCGTCGAGGGCTTCGAGCTGACCCGGGTGCGCCTGCTGGCGCGGGGCCCCGTGCAGGTCGTCGGCGTCGACAAGTTCCCGCGGATGACCGATTACGTGGTGCCGTCGGGCGTGCGCATCGCGGATGCCGACCGCGTGCGGCTGGGCGCGCACCTCGCCGCCGGCACGACCGTGATGCACGAGGGGTTCGTCAACTTCAACGCCGGCACCCTCGGCACGTCGATGGTCGAGGGGCGGATCAGCCAGGGGGTCGTCGTCGGCGACGGCTCCGACATCGGCGGCGGGGCATCGACCATGGGCACCCTGTCGGGGGGTGGCACGGAACGCGTGAGCATCGGCGAGCGTTGCCTGCTCGGAGCCGAGTCCGGTCTCGGCATCGCTCTCGGTGACGACTGCGTCGTCGAGGCGGGGCTCTACGTCACCGCGGGAACCAAGGTGACCCTCCCGGACGGGACGGTGACCAAGGCCCGAGAGCTCTCAGGACAGGGCAACCTGCTCTTCCTGCGCAACTCGGTGACCGGGGCGGTCGAGGCGCGCCCGCGCGACGGGCACGGCATCGTGCTGAACTCCGCGCTCCACGCCAACGACTGACTGGGCGCCACGAGACTCCGGCGACCGACCGACCGACCGACCGACCGACCGACCG
>Ga0105047_10019738_pt1 | contig 10385 bp, 9 predicted proteins | sample MAT04_FD_78384 | JGI IMG/M metagenome (GOLD analysis project Ga0105047, IMG submission 78384) | Freshwater microbial communities from Lake Fryxell liftoff mats and glacier meltwater in Antarctica - MAT-04 (megahit assembly) | ecosystem: Environmental > Aquatic > Freshwater > Ice > Liftoff... | reverse complement strand
TGAGCGGAGAGACCGGACCGTGGTCGAACTCTCACGGTAGGTCGCCGAGAAACTGGTTGAATCCATCGACATCCCGCCGAGACCGGCCATCGTGCTGGCAATCGTGGACGAGAAGGCGCGCGATGAGCCGGATATCGGCCTGATCACCGAGACCATTGCACGCGATGTAGGCATCTCGGCCACCTTGCTGAAAACGGCCAACTCTCCGATGTTCGGACTCAAGCAAAACGTGCGTTCAGTTCAGCAGGCTGTGGGGTTACTTGGCCTGTCACGGGTGGTGACCCTTGCCAACAGTCTGGCCTGTGTACTGTTCAGTGCATCCGATGACGGTACGATAAAAAATTTGATAGCGGTTTCACAGCTTGCCGGCCAACTGTCAAACCTGCAGCTTCCGCAAGACAGATCAAAGCGTGTTCCATGCCGATGCTTGATCAGATGCCGTGAAATTTTATGAATATCATAGAATTCTGATGTTCATAATTTTTCGAGTAATCCATGCTGACCCCAGGCAACGCAATACTTGAAACAAACCCGCCCCGCTTAGCCGGGCATCAACTGGATCAGCAGGAAACACGCAAACTGCTCGGCAGCATCCAGATACCGCCGCAACCGCAAATCGTCATGGCGTTGATGACCGAGCGCAACAGTGACGATCCGGATATTCAGAAAATCTCCAACCTGATCAGCAACGACGCCGGCATTGCCGCTGCCGTGCTGAAAACCGTCAACTCGCCGTTTTACGGACTGAACAGAAAGCTGACTTCCGTACAGCAGGCCGTTTCTGCGCTGGGCATGAAAAACATCGGCGCACTGGTGATGGGGCTGGCGCTGCGCAACAGCGTGCCGTTGGCGGGAATGGACGAATATTGGGAAACCACGCAACTGACGTCTGAATTTGCCGTTGCACTGGCGCGCCAACTGGGTCTGCGCAACATCGATGAAGTCCAGTTGTATATGCTGTTTCACGACAGCGCGATGCCGTTGTTGCTGAAGCGTTTTCCGGATTACCTGGATACCATGAAGAGCATTCCGAATACCCCGTGGATACAGATCACCGACATGGAAGACCAGCGCCACAACACCAACCATGTGGCGGTGGGCGGACTGCTTGCCCGCAGTTGGGGCTTGCCGGAAAATATCCGGGAAGCCATCCACTGGCATCATGACCTTAGTGCATTTGATACCGTAACCGTCAGCAATGAAGTTCGCAACTTGATCGCAGTTGGGCATGTCGCCGAACACGTCCAGGAAATGACTTCGCGGCGCTTGCATGAATGCACCTGGGAAGCGTTCGGCGAATCCTGCCTGCACCAACTGATGATGGGTGAAGCCGAACTGCATGATTTCTGTGACTCGGTACAAACGCATCTGGAGATGGGGAACCGTTGATTTCTGGCTGGCAATTCTGGATCGATCGGGGCGGCACGTTCACCGATATCGTCGCGCGTGCGCCGGATGGCCGACTGATCCAGACCAAATTGCTGTCGGAAAACCCGCAGCGTTATGCAGACGCAGCGATTGCCGGTATTCGCGCGTTGCTGGGGTTGAATGTAGAAATTCCGCTACCGGATGACCTCATCGAGTCAGTCAAGATGGGCACCACGGTCGGCACAAATGCCCTCCTCACCCATAGCGGCGAGCCTGTCGTCCTGATCACCACCGCCGGCTTTGGCGATGCGCTGGAAATTGGCGACCAGGCACGGCCGGACATCTTTGCGTTGGATATCCGCAAACCTGCACCGCTGCATGCGTGTGTCATCGAAGCAACGGAACGCATCACGATAGATGGTGCGATCCTGCAAACCCTCGACGAAACCGGTCTGATGCAGGCGCTCACCGCTGCCCGTGCCGCTGGTTTCAATGCCTGCGCCATCGCTTTTCTGCATAGCTGGAAAAATCCGGCGCATGAACTGGCCGCCGGAGAACTCGCCCGCGCAGCCGGTTTTGGTCAGATCAGCCTGTCGCATCAAGCCAGCCCGTTGATCAAATTCGTGCCGCGCGCCGAAACCGCCGTGCTCGATGCCACGCTGTCGCCACCGGTGCGGCGCTATGCCGATCAAGTCGGCAATGCCCTGCCCTGCGGCGTCAAACTGGAATTCATGCAGTCGAATGGCGGCCTGGTTGCAGCCGCGCTTTTCCAGGGCAAGGACAGCGTATTGTCCGGCCCGGCCGGCGGTCTGATCGGCATGGCCAAGGTCGGCCAGGCAGCGGGGTTCGACAAATTGATCGGGTTCGACATGGGCGGCACCTCGACCGATGTGTCGCTCGATGTTTCGTTAGTCACTGGTGAATTCGAACGCAGCCTGGACAGCAAAATTGCCGGCCATCGCATTCGCGTGCCGATGCTTGGCGTGCATACCGTCGCGGCTGGCGGCGGCTCGATCCTGCATTTTGATGGCGAACGTTTGTATGCCGGCCCGGAATCCGCCGGCAGCCTGCCCGGCCCGGCCTGTTACCGACGCGGCGGCCCGCTGACGGTGACCGATGCCAACCTGCTGCTGGGTCGCCTGCAAGCCGATTTCTTCCCCGCTGTGTTCGGTCCGCATGCCGATCAAATGCTGGATATCGAGGTCGCTCAAACCGCCTTCGCGCGCCAGGCCGCAAGCCTCAACGCGGGACTGAATCTGGACTACAGCCCGGAACGCCTGGCGGCGGGCTACCTCGACATCGCGGTTGAACACATGGCCGACGCGATTCGCCACATCACGCTGGCGCGCGGCGTCAATCCGGCCGACTTCACGCTGGTCGGTTTCGGCGGTGCCGGTGGCCAGCATGCCTGCGCCGTGGCGTCGCGACTGGGGATTCGGCAAGTTCTGATCTCGCCCTTTGCGTCGGTGTTGTCGGCGTATGGCATTGGTTTGGCGGAGCAGCGCGAGGTGCGCCTGTCCGCTATTGAACAACCGCTCGCCGCCCTGCCCAGCCCTCCACCGATGGGGGAGGGAGAAAAACGCCGCGTTCTGCTGCGCTACGCAGGCGCCGACACTGTGCTGGCGGTTCCGCTTGGCGGGCTGGACGAGATGCGCGCCAATTTTCACGCCGAACATCGCGCTCGCTTCGGTTTTGCCGACCTGGCGCGCGAACTGGTTTGCGTCGCACTTGAAACGGAAACCGTCAGCGGTGGCGGCCAGGCGGAAGCCTTGCTTGATCTGCCAACCACGCCGGCTGCGCCGATTGCACTGCGCACAGTATTTTTTGACGGCGTCTGGCTCGATGCCCCGGTGTTTCAGCGCGATCAACTCGCCATTGGCCAGAACGTCAGCGGTCCGGCGCTGGTTGTAGAAGCCGGCTCGACGCTGGTGCTGGAACCGGGTTGGCGGGTCTGCCTGACCCAACGCGGCGACTTGCTGTTGACCTCCGAAAGCGCCAGCAATCGCCGCCCCGACCCCGACCGTCCGGATCCAATCTGGCTGAGCCTGTTCAACCGGCGCTTCATGAGCATTGCGGAAGACATGGGCCACGCGCTGCAAAACAGCGCCCGCTCGGTGAACATCCGGGAACGGCTGGATTTCTCCTGCGCGCTGTTCGACGCTGCCGGCAATCTGATCGCCAACGCGCCGCATATCCCGGTACATCTGGGCAGCATGGGCGATTCAGTGCGCGCCATTTTGAAGACCTTCGGCGCGCAACTGCGCCCCGGCGATGCCTGGCTGATCAACTCGCCTTACGCCGGCGGCACGCATCTGCCGGACATCACCGTGATTTCGCCGATCTTCTCCGAAGATGGTGGCACGTTGCGCTACTTCACCGCCAGCCGCGCGCATCACGCCGATGTCGGCGGCATCAGCCCCGGCTCGATGCCGGCCAACAGCCGCCATATTGATCAGGAAGGCTGTCGTTCCGATGGTCTGCTGATCGTGCGTGAAGGCGCCCTGCTGGAAAGCGGAGTACGCGACTGGCTGGCGAGCAACGCTCAGCCGGCGCGCAACCCGGATCAGAACCTGGCCGACCTCACCGCGCAGGTTGCCGCCAACACGCTGGGCGAGCGGCAATTGCGCCAACTGGAAAGCGAAGTCGGCGCCGACGCGGTCACTGCCTACATGGGCTTCGTGCAGGACAACGCCGAGGCGGCAGTCAAGCGTTTGCTGGGCAAGTTGCATGGCGGCAGTTTCAACTTGCCGCTGGACGATGGCAGCCGGATAGCATTGCGCGTCGAAATCGACGGCAATGCCAAGCGCGCCCGCATCGACTTCACCGGCAGCAGTCCGCAACAGCCGGGCAACCTGAACGCACCGGCCAGCATCGTGCATTCCGCAGTTTTGTATGTATTCCGTACCTTGATCGACAGCGATATTCCGCTCAATGCCGGCGTACTTCGGCCGCTCGACATCATCCTGCCAGCCGGATCGATGTTGAATCCGGCTTGGCCGGCGGCAGTGGTCGCCGGTAACGTGGAAACCTCCCAGAACATCGTCGATGCACTGTATGGAGCGCTGGGCGCGTTGGCCGCCAGCCAGGGCAGCATGAACAACTTCAGCTTCGGCGACGGTCATTATCAATACTACGAAACAGTGTGCGGCGGAGCCGGCGCCGGCCCGAGTTTCAACGGCGCAAGCGCGGTGCATAGCCACATGACCAATTCGCGGCTGACCGACCCGGAAGTGATGGAACTCAACTTCCCGGTGCGGCTAGAACGCTTCGGCATCCGCCAAGGTTCGGGCGGCGCGGGGCAGTTTGCCGGCGGCGATGGTGTAGCGCGGCACATTCGTTTTCTCGCCCCGATGCAGGCCAATCTGCTCGCCGTACGGCGGCAAGTCGCACCGTTCGGCATGGCTGGCGGGGCGGATGGCAAGACCGGCCGGCAATGGATCGAACGCGCTGCGGGCAATGTGGAACAGCTGCCCGGCATCGCTCGATTCCAGCTTGAAGTCGGCGATGTCTTTGTCTTGCAAACACCGGGCGGCGGCGGCTTTGGTGAACCTGGCCGCAGCCGTTGTGCATCATCTTGAACCTTGAAACAGCCCGGCATTTCACAGACCGCCTAGCGAAACTCGGCCAACATCGTCGCTTCACGCTCGCGCTTGATCTTCAGACGTGTTTTTGCCACCGGCACCAAACGCCGATCCGCCTTGGCCTGCAAACTGATCTTTTCCGTACCGCCGCGTGGCATTTGCGCCATCGGCTGGCTGCTGACGCCCTGCCCCGCCACCTGGGTTGCCGCAATGAATAAAAGTACTGCAAGTTGTTCCGAGAACATTTTCAGCCTCCATCGTGTTGACCGGCACACACCGGATGTTGTGAAGGCTAGAGCTCGGCCCGCTGCGGCGTTAGCAACCGGGTTGCAACCCGGACGGCCAACCGGGTTTAAACCGGCAGGCCAACCAGGTTGGTTGTCGCGCTATGCTTCGGTCATCTATGCTGAACTCACACTCGCCACGGAGGACACGCCATGCCGTATCTGCAGGAACAATGGAATAGCCACGGTCGCCAGCTCAGCCCGCTGCGTCGCTACAGCAGCCAGCGCGAATTCGAAGCCGACTGGATCGGCGCACTGCGGCGGCGTTACAGCCTGTCACAGGAAGCCCTGGCGGTGCTCGCCAATGTCTCGGTCACTACCGTGCAGAACTGGGAAAACCCGCAAAGCCACAAGAGCATCGCGCCGCACAACCAGGATCGCCTGCGCGACATCGAACGAGATTTATGGATCAAATCGCACGTCACGCTGCTTGAACCCTGTCCGCCGTTCCTGCGCGCGCTTTATGACCTGCTCGGTTCGAACAAGGACAGCAGCGCGCAAGGACTGGCCGAATACCTGGTCGGCAGCATGCCAGAACAGGATCCGGAACGCCCGCGCCTGCTGCATTGGGCCGGTCTGGCGCACAGCATCGCCGATCCCGCCTCCAGCAAAGCACGCGAGTATCAGAACGCCGCGCTGAAAGCGCTCGGCAAGACCAAGACCCCACTCGCCGCAGCGGTGGAGAACGAAATTCTCGGCAGCCAGTTCGAAGACCTGATGACCCAAGCGCCCGGCCCGGAACGCCAGGAGAAAGGCCGTCATCTGCTTGCCGCCTGCGAACGTCTGTATCAACGCGATCACCAGGCCGCCTACAAATGGAACGCGCTCGAAGTCGCCTGCCGAACGCCGCTGCCGGCGGCAACGCAATACGACCTGCTTGGCGAATTGAATCAGTTGCTCGGCGAAAACGCCGTCCGCCGCAAGATTCAGTCCGACGACGCCTATGAAGCGCTGCGCACCGCGCAGCTCAGTTCAGCTACGTTGAATTGAGGGGAGCGCACATGACAACCCGCCTCAAATCCATCCTTGGCCGCCTTGCCTTGCTGGCTTGCCTGAGCCTGAGCGGCTTTGCCCAAGCGAGTTTTCCGCCTGGCCCGCAAACCCTGGTTGCAGCACAGCAAAGCATCAGCACCACCCTGGCCTGGCAGCGCGTCGGCTCACCGCTTAGTTTGCACGCCTGATACTCACTGCAGATGCGAATTCATTCGCATCTGCATGGTTGAGGCGGCAAAGCTGTAGGAGGTGCCGCTTGCGGGCCGATGCCACAACTCGCGCCGCAAGCGGACGCTGCTACGACCTGACCAACTAGCGGATTCTGGTTCAGTCCAGCATATGGGAGGCCAGGCCGTCTGCCAGCTTGGGTTCGAACCAGGTCGATTTCGGCGGCATGACTTCGTTGGCATCCGCTACCGCCATCAAGTCTTCCATGCTGGTGGGATGCAAAGCCAGCGCCAGCGCCATCTCGCCCGAATCAACCCGTTTTTCCAGTTCAGCCAGGCCGCGGATGCCGCCAACGAAATCGATGCGCTTGTCGCGGCGCGGATCCTCGATACCCAGAATCGGCGCGATCAGATTGTTCTGCAGCAGGCTGACATCGAGTCGGCCAACCGGATCTTTCGGAATCAGGTCGGGGCGGATAGTCAAGGTGGTCCAACGGCCATTCATATAAAGACCGAATTCGCCGGTCCGCGCTGGCTTCACCGCCAAATCGCTCATCTCGATCATGAAACTTTCCGCCACGCGCGCCATGAACTCAGGTTCCGAAAGACCGTTCAAGTCCTTGATCACACGGTTGTAATCAAGGATGCGCATCTGGTGATGCGGGAAGATCACCGACAGGAAATAGTTGTAGGCCTCGTCACCGGTATGCGCAGCGTTGTTGGCCGAAGCGGTAGCACAGCGCGATGCGCAGATGCGGCTGGCAGAGGCGGAACGGTGATGGCCATCGGCGATATACAGCGCCGGCATGGCATCGAACAGTTCGGTCAGGCGTGCCAGTGTCGCGGTATCGCTAATCGCCCACAACGTATGGCGCACGCCGCCGCTGTTTACGCCCTCGGCCACGCCATCCGAATCCGGCTCGGCCTGAGTCGCGGCGGCGAGGATCGCATCCACCTCGGCCTGCTGCGGATAAGCCAGCAAAACCGGTCCGGTCTGCGCGTTCAGTGCCTCGATCTGGCGTACCCGGTCGTCTTCCTTGTCGGGGCGGGTGAATTCATGTTTGCGAATCCGGTTGGTGTCGTAATCCGCCACGCTGGCGGCGGCAACCAGGCCGACCTGGACATGCTCACCCATGATCAGGCGATAGGCGTAATAGCCAGCCTGCGCATCCTGCTGCAGCACGCCGGCGGCAATCATTTTGTGCAGGTTTTCCGCCGCCTTGGCATACACCTCGGGCGCATACGGATCAGTATCCGGCAGCAGGTCGATTTCGGGTTTCGAAATATGCAGAAAACTCCACGGCCGGCCTTCCGCCATCAGCCGCGCTTCAGCGGTATTCAGTACATCGTAGGGCGGCGCGATGACTTCCGGGGCGCGACCGGGCGCGGGACGCAGGGCGGGGAAAGGACGAATCAGGGACATGAAAAGCTTTCAGGAATCGGGACAGCGCGAATTCTATCCTGCGGATTTATCGTCGCGTTCGCGCACTAACCGCCGAAAAGTAATTTGTAAGCAACTTAACCCGGGAGGCAACCGATGGAGCCTGGCCACGCTGAATAGCTGATTGGCTTCGTCATGCCGTGATCGCACCCCGATCCAGCTTAAGATGGTTCCGTTACGATGTTTCGAAATCGTCCACTGCATCCGCCATGCCCCCGACCCTGCACCCAACCCGACTTAAACCGAGACTGCCTCACCTGAGTGAGCGCCGACGCAATGGGTTGGATGGTGTTCTGCAAGCCGTGGTCACCACGCTGCGGCTGTTCATCAAGAACGAATTGCAGAATCACGCTGCCGCTACTGCGTTCTATTTCCTGCTCTCTGCCGCGCCGCTGATTCTGTTATTGACCTACGCCGCGCAATATCTGGCGGTGCTGGCGGAAAACTCGACGCCGGCGGTGATCCTGCTCGCTGCCTTGTACGCACAATTCAATCTCGATCAACTTTCCAATCTGGGCATCATTCCGCAGAAAACCCAGGTGGCCGCCAGCGGCGTCGGTTTGTTGACCCTGGTGCTGTCGTCACGCGGGCTGTTCAATGCCGTACAAAGCGCATTCAGGGTGATTTTTCCGGATGAATCGAAACGCCCTTTCGTCCTCAACTGGATGCTGCCGCTGGTGATCATTCCTGTGATGTTTGCACTGGTTGCGGTTTCGGTGACGATCCAGGCGAGCCTGACCTTTCTCGCCAGTGTCGACATCCTCGGCGAGTCGCGCACCGCTTTGCTGAAAGGTCTCAACAGCGTGATCGTGCTGTTGCTGGTGTGGTCGCTGTTCTATGCCGCACTTCGCCGATTGCCGTTGCATCGACCGCCGCCACGCCAGACGCTGCTGGTCAGCGCGCTGGCCACACTGACCTTGGCCGGACTGTTTCAGGGCTTTGGCCTGTTCTTCCAGATTGAAAAGTATCAGGCGGTTTACGGTGCGCTGGGGGGTGTTGTATTCATCCTGATCGGCGCCTATTTCGCCTGCATGGCGTTCTATTTCTGGGCGCAATTCCTTTATGCGCTGACCAAGATTGATGTCGCTGCGATGGAAAAACTGTTTCTCGGCAGCGGCAGCGGTGCCAACAAGCTGGAGGCGATCGTGTTCAAGCGTTCCAACCGCTTGCTGGCCCGCTATGGCCGAATTTATGCGAGCGGCGAAACCTTGATCAACGAAGGTGACACGACACGCGAAGCCTTCTTCATCTATGCCGGCAAAGCCGCCGTGTTCAAGCAATTTGGCGAAACCGAAAAACGCCTGATGCAGATCGACGAAGGCAACCTGCTCGGTGAAATGGCTTATCTGCTGAACGAACCCAGAACCGCCAGCGTGCGCGCTGAAACCGAACTCACCGCGCTGGTGCTGCCGCCGGAGATGCTGGAAGAACTGATGCACTACTCGGCGCCGTTCTCGCGCCGCATCATCGACTCGTTGGCGACACGGCTGATGCGGATGAATCAGTCGGCGCAAGCCTGAAATGGAGCGAGGGCGGTGAAATCACCGCCCTCGCAAACCAGACTACCGCCAAGAGCGGTCAGGATTGACGATGCTGGCCTTGGTGGCCGTGCCGGCCGTGCTGGCGCGGCTGCTTCGCCTTGGCATCGAACACCGATTGCTGCTCGGGTGTCAGTTGCACGTTGAAACTCTTTACCGCCTCAGCCTGCTCGACCATCCTGGCGCGACACTGTTCCGACATCGCCAGCATCTTGTCGAGACGTTGCGGTGTCGTCAGCTTGGCAAATTCGTCGCGCTTGGTCTGCCGCGCTTTGTCTGTCGATGCCTTTCTGCTGCATGCCCGGCTGGCGAGCCTGGCTGAAGGCGTTCCAGGCAGCTTCTTGCGCAGGGGTCAGCTTCACCCACCTTTAACTGTCAAACGTACCATTCGTCCCATTTAACGCCACGAAATAAACGTAAGTCATTGATTCATATGCACGGTTATTTTTGATATCGTTTTGTTGTGCCATAATTGTACATCTGTATCGGTTTTTCCCCTTGCTTTTCTTGTAGCATCGGGCCATGTTTATCCGTCAAACCCGAACCAACAACAAAGCCACTGGCGAGGGCTACTTCACCTATCGCCTGGTGCGCGGCGAGCGTATCGGCGGCAAGGTACGCCAGATCACCGTGCTCAATCTCGGACGCCACTTTCCGATTCAGTCGGAGCACTGGCCGCTGCTGTGCAGTCGCATCGAGCAGTTGCTGCGGCCGCAAGTCGATCTGGTCGACATCCCCTGTCCGGATGCGATCGAGCGCGCCGCTCAGCGTTATGTCGGGCAATTGCTCGACCGCGCGCTGCCCGCGGCAGCCGTCGAGTGCAGTGATACGCCGGGTGCAGGTGCAGTCGCCAGCCCGGTTGCCGCGCCCGACTTCCAGGAAGTCGATATCGACTCGCTGCAACAGTCCCGGCCACGTTCGGTCGGGGTCGAACATGTTGCCCTGCATGCGCTGGCACAGCTGGGTTTCGTCGACAAACTGACCGAACTGGGCATCAACGGCGTCAACCGCGC
>Ga0105047_10019736_pt1 | contig 10386 bp, 8 predicted proteins | sample MAT04_FD_78384 | JGI IMG/M metagenome (GOLD analysis project Ga0105047, IMG submission 78384) | Freshwater microbial communities from Lake Fryxell liftoff mats and glacier meltwater in Antarctica - MAT-04 (megahit assembly) | ecosystem: Environmental > Aquatic > Freshwater > Ice > Liftoff... | reverse complement strand
CAGATGTCGGCCTCGGTGTCCCACACCGGCGGGCAGGAGAACCGCAGGGCGCGGAGCAGGCTCCACCCCTGCTCGTGCATCAGATACTCGACCCATTCGTCGAGACTGGCCGAGTCGCTCATCTTCGGCGAGAGCAAGTCGCCGCCCGGGAGCGGCGGGGTCAGCCCGCGGGCGAACGCCGACACCGCGTTCCGAGTCGTCCGGACGGTGTTGATCTCGCCGTTGTGGCAGGTGAGGCGGAACGGCTGGCCGAGGGTCCAGTTCGGGAACGTGTTGGTGCTGTAGCGGCGGTGGAAGATCGCCACCCCGCTCTCGAATGCAGGGTCGGTCAGGTCGGTGTAGAAGTCGGCCAGCTGCGGACTGGTGAGCAGCCCCTTGTAGCTGACGAGCTTGGCGGACAGCGAGCAGACGTAGACCGACAGGCCGGCTGCAACGAACCGCTGGCGTAGGTCGAGCCGGCGGAGGAATAGCCACCGCTCGGCCGCCTCGACCTCGCCCGACACTTTGAAGAGCGCGTGTTCGATCCCGCCGGGCCGCACGTCGCGGGCCTTCTTCGGTAGTGCGTCGTCGTTGGTGGGGACGGTGCGAAAGCCGAGCAATTGCACCGGACCGCCGGTGAGTACGTCGCGCACGAGGGCGCGGGCGGCGTCGAGCTTGGCCGGGTCGGTGTCGAGGAAGAAGAAGACGCCGACGGCGAGGGCGTCCTCGGCCTTGAGGTAGCGGGCACCGTCGAAGTGAAGCCGCTTCGCCTCTTCCTTGAAGAACGGCTGCGGGATGGTGAATGTCACCCCGGCCCCGTCGCCGGCGTCGCCGCACACCCCGCCGCGGTGTTCCATGCACTTAAGTGCGGTGAGCGCCTTACGGACCACCTCGGCCGACGGCTTCCCCTCCCGGGCGGCGACGGCCCCGATCCCGCAGGCGTCGCGGCCGACCTCGTCCGTGTAGAGAAGCTCGCCACTGCGGACCCGCTCCAGACCGCCCAACTCGTTCATCGGCGTGGTCACCCGTTGTGAGGGGGATGAAAATGCTCGGAAATCGTCGCGCGAGTGGAGAGGTTCGCGATCACCTATTTTCTGGTCCCGGAAGTCAGATGGCAAGAGGGGCTCGGGGGTTCGGGGCGATCAACTTTTTCGGGCGGAGGCTTGTTTCGGCTCCGGGGGATAGGTAGAACACGGTTGCGACCGACATCCGGGGATCGGGTCGGTCCGGACTCAACATTCATCCGCGGGACTACTCCACCACGTATCAACATCGGAAAGGGTCATCATGGACTTCCTCGGCAACACTTGGGTCATGGTGGGCATGGGGGCCGCCCTGCTCGCCCTCGTCGGGGTGATGATCTTCCTCCGCTTGAAGCCGCGCGACGAGGACTAAAACCAGCGGCCGTAGCAATTAAGACAAGCCCACCCGTTGCTACGGGTGGGCTTTGCAGTTGAACCGTCACGGCCGCGTTTTTACCCGCCCGTTCGACCAGTTTCCGATCACGACTTCGACGACCTGTGCCCGCCTCTCACGCCACACCGCCAGCCGCACCCGTTGGGCCGGGGGCAGGGCCGAGACGAGGTTGATGAGGTGGTTCTCGTCGCGCAGTTCTACGTCTTCCAATTTCAAGATCACGTCCCCGGCTTTGAGGCCCGCGTCCCCCGCCGGGGTGTTCGGGTGGACGATCTCGACCAGCGCCCCGCACACGCGAGTTAGCCCGAGCCGCAACGCCTCGGCCGGGTCGAGCGTCGGGGCGAGCTGGACGCCGAGGTAGCCGCGGGTCACGCTCCCCTTCTCGAACAGCTGGGCGGCGACCCGCTTGACCAAGTTCGCCGGAATGCTGAACGCCACCCCGCTGTTGTTCCCGCTCTGCGACGCGATGGCCGTGTTGATCCCGACCACCCGCCCGTCCAGATCGACGAGTGGGCCGCCGCTCGACCCCGGGTTGATCGCGGCGTCCGTCTGGATGAACTCCTTGATCCGGATGGTCGAGCCGAGGCTGATTTGGCCGCGGTCGGTGGCCGACACGATCCCGTGCGTGACCGTCTGGTTCAACCCGAACGGGCTGCCGAAGGCGAGGACGTACTGCCCGCGGACGACCCGGTCGCTGTCGGCGAACTCGGCGGCCGGCAGGGTGTCGTCGGCGAGCTGGAGGAGGGAAATGTCCGACTCCGGGTCGGCGACGATGCGAGCCGGTTGAACGATCCGCCCCGTCGCCAGGGTGACGTACACCTTCTCCCGGCTCGCCTCGCCGACGACGTGATTGTTCGTCACTACGACCGTCCCCGTCACCCCCGGGAAGCGCATCAGAACGCCCGACCCGGAGTCTTCTTTCGGCTTCGCACTCGACCCGGCGGGCGGCGGCTTGACGGCGTCCACCGCGACAACGCACGGACTGAAGCGCCGCACCACTGGCAGAAATTGTTCACTCGATGCTGGGCGGTCACTCTCAGCCGCGACCTGAGCCGGTGGGAGCGGCGGGGCACTGGCGACCGCGGTGCCGGGGGTGCGTAAGACGAGTTCCGCGGCCACCCCGCCGAAAAACGCACACCCGCCGCACGCCAGCACCGCCGCGAGTCGCTTGACCATGTTCGCCGCCTGGAGTGGAACGCAACAACTTCTTCCGACACGGGCGCGGCCGGGCCGGACAACCGCTTCCACTCTACGCGGACTCAACTGCCGCAAAGGAGCTAAACCCGGCGGACCTGTCATAATAAGGGGGCGGGCAACCGCAGAATGCGAAAAAAGCCCGCGGACCGTTTAGGTCGCGAGCTTGGTGTCGTCCCGGCGTTCGCTACAACCCGAAATGGCACCGGCCGAGCGGTCACTTGCTCATGTCAATTTCGAGGTCGGCGATGCGGAAATCGCGATCTTCCATCGGGTTGGCGTGGTCGGCCATCCGCGCCCAATCGGCTTCGCCGCGGGCGGCCATCCACCCGCTGTCGGTCTCCATCTCCCGCTGGCACTTGATGCACATGGTACTGTACGGGAGGGCGTTCAACCGGGCGACGGGGATGCGCAGGTTACAACTCTCGCACTGTCCGTAGACCCCCTGCTTGAGTCGCCGGAGGGCGCGTTCGACCTGCGCCAGTTCCTTCGACTCCAGTTCGGCTAGCTGCGAGGCGATTTCCTCGCCACTCGCGTCGAACGCGGCGTCGGCGGTGTCGCCGCCGGGCTGCATCCCCTTGCCGCGAGACAGGTCGTCGAGCTCCATGCCCAGGCGCTTGCGGAGCTCGCCGCGCCGGCCGACCAGGGTCTTGTGCAACTGAATTAGGGCTTCGTTGCGGGGCATGATGACACCTTCCGGTAAAACGGCCTCCGGCCGATTGGTGGTGGCAAACCGGGAACGGCTTGCGGCATTATTCTGACGAGAAGCCCGGTCGAAACTCGCGGCATCTCGGAAATTCAAACTCTGTCAATTAATAGGGTCGTCGACTCGTGCTCTTTCGCCATTCGTCGGATTTTTCGGCGACCAATCTTGCCCGAAACTTCCCGGCGTTCTCAACCTTTGACGAGACGGGTACGGATAAAGATTCAACTCACTCGGCGAGGGAGTTGAGTTATGGATTGTGGGTAGGAAGCAAGCCTAGTGCCGGAAAGCGTCAGGTGACATGGATTTGTCGGGATGAGTGGCAGAGGAGTTGAAAACGTTGGGGCGGTGACGAGTGCCGCGAGTCATGCGATCAAGTGCCTGCTCGGCCAGTCTTGTGTGGCCCCGCAAAAGTGCTGGAAATCAAGCAAGGCGATCAAGGCGATCACCTATCGGAAGTGAGCGCCTTGGAACGGTGAGAATGTCTATTTCGTCCGTTACCAAACGCGCAACAAAGGCACTTTCCCGACAACCTCTCAGGTAGCGGTAATTTCCCGACCCAGTCGGGCAGTCTGCGTCGCAAGGTGATACAGTGGGGTGATTTCTGCCACACTACCGCTCGCCATTACGGCCCTGCGGTCAGGATTGCACCGTCGGCGGTCGGGGCGAGATACCACAGACGCGGCGTCAGTGAAGCGGCCAACCCCCGTAAGTCGGGCACGTCCGTTCGCGCCCGGGCCTGTCCGCCGGTGAAAAGGTCGAGTATCCCCGGTGGGCGGGCGTAGGACACGGCCTTGAACTTCGTCAACCCTGCCGCGGCGGCGGCGGCCCGGATGGTCGCGGGCAAGTCTTCGACCTTGTCGATCAACTTGAACGCGAGCGCCTGTTCGGCGGTGTAAGTCCCCCCGTCGGCCCGCTTTCGGGTGTATTTCGCCGTGACGGGTACGCCCAGCGCCGTCGCCGGGTTGCCCTTCTCGTCGCGGACCGGGATCGTGCGGTCGATCACCACCTCACCGCGGAGTTGGTCCTTCGTCAGCGGGCGGCCCGCGGCGACGACGCCGAGGAAGGTGTCGTAGGCGGTATCGACCGTGTCCTGCCACGTCTGCCGCTCGTCGGGCGACATGCGGTGGAAGAACGACCCGCTCCCCTTGATGTCGCCGGCCTTGACCAACTCGACGGTCACGCCGTTGCGCCGGGCGAGGTCGGCCACGTTCGGGAGGGCGGCGAACACGCCGATCGACCCGGTGATGGTCGTCCGCTCGGCCGCGACCGGCTTGCCCGCCATCGCGACGTAGTACCCGCCCGACGCCGCGACCCCGCCCATCGAAACGGCGACCGGCTTCGGCCCGCTCCCCGGAAATCGCCGCCCGTTGTCGTCGCGGAGGTTGAGCAGGCTCTGGTACAACTCGTCGCTCGCCGCGACGGTGCCGCCGGGACTATCGACCCGCAGCACGACCGCCTTCACATGCTTGTCCTTCGCCGCCTTCTCCATCTGCCGGATGGGGAAGGCCGTCGTATAATCGGAGATCACGCCCTCGATCCGGACGACGGCGACCTTGTCGCTCGCGTCGCGGTCGCCGAGGACGTGCTTTTCCTGCAACGCCGCGGGTTCCGTCTCGAACGCCTCGGCGAGGTCGGTGGCGAGGAGGTAGCCCAGGAGCAGGTTGACGAGGAGCGAGAAGAATAGCACGGCTAACACGAGCGGGATGAGGCACCCGCCCATCCGTCGCCCCTTTCGCGGGGCGGTACCGGCCGGGGGTAGGGGAGATACGGTCGGGGACGGGTCGGCCATGTGGGACACACGCAGGTTGGCGGCGGTCACGACTGCAGGTTTTGCAGCATCTCGCGGAGCGGGACGAGGCGCTGTCCGCGCACGTCTTCGATCTTCAACGCCTTGAGGAACCGCCGGCGCAACTCCGCCTGGATGTCTTCGACCGCGCTCGGGGCACTACTCGGCAGGCGGATGCAGCCGCCCGCCCGCCGGTCGTGCCCGCCCGCTCGACCGAGCTTCCCGACCACCTGGCGCAGGATTTCGCCCGACTTGGCGTCCTCCTTCGCCGCTCGGACCGAGAGGATGAGTTGGTCCTTGTACACGCCGCCGCACACGGCCCAATCGACCTTCTCGAACCGGATCATGAAATCGACCACCTCCGCCGCCTGTTCGGGCTGCGGCAGGTCGTCCACCCAGCTGATGATGAGCCGGTCGTAGATGAACGAACTCTGCAACGCCTGGAGCAGGCACTCGAAATGGCTGTGCGGGAGGCGGGCGTTGCGAATTTTGGCGATTAAGTCTTTGTCGGCGAGTGGGTAGAGGTAGAGGAGGGCGTCGTCGTCGGCGGCGCTGGCCTCGCGCGGGTAGCCGACCATTTCCGTCTCGATCCCGTAGAGCAGGGCGGTGGCGACCGCCTCGGGGATCTCGACCTCCTGCTCCCGCAGGTACTTCGTGACGACCGTGCAGGTCGCCCCGTGGCTCGCCCGGATGTCGGTGAACGCCACCCCGTCGAGGTCGCCGGGGGTGTCGTGGTGGTCGATCACGGCGTACAGAGGGACCGACTCGGCGAACGTGTGCCGGCCGGTCTTCGGCTGGCTGTCCACCATCACCACGGCGTCACCGGGCGACCACACGATGTCCTCGACCCGGACCGGGTCGAGGTGCAAGACCTCGACCATCGCCCGGTTTTCGGCCCGGCTGATGAGGCCGTCGCGGGTGACGACGGTGGGTTTGCCGAGCTTGGTTTCGACGAGGTGGGCCAGCCCGAGCATGCTGCCGAGTCCGTCCGGGTCGGGCTGCACGTGGGAGACGAACACGACCCGACTTGCGGCGTGCAACCCGGCGAGAAAGCGGTCGGACCGGCGGAGGCCGATCAGCCCCGACTTGCCATTCACGTCCGGGTCGGCGCTACGACGCGCCATAGGGGTTCGACCTCCGGCGACCGGAACCGCCGCGGCCGTGCGGGGGTTCGGCGGGATAGTGAACAAACGCAGCCTTCCTTGCCCCACTCCGTTTTACCCTGTTCGGGTCGGCTTGCCAAGCGGAGCAACGGATTCCTGACACAGCCACTTGCTGATGTGTCGGTTATGTCGATTGGCATGAATCGAAGCCGTACTCGGTGGGCGGCGTGAACGGCACGGTAACGGCATCGATCCGGGCGTGAAGTGCTACATTGGGCAGTACGCAATTCGGGAGAGCGACCCGTGATACCGATGTCCGAGGCTCCGCGGGCCGGGGAAATTCTCGGGGCGATGATTACCCCGGCGGTACTCATCTCCGCTTCCGGGACGCTCACCCTCTCGACCTCCAACCGCATCGCCCGCGTCGTGGATCGCGTGCGGGGGTTGCACACCCAGGCCGAAGGCCTGCCGCCGTGGGACGCTACCGACGCCGACACGCTCGACAAGCGGGCACAAATCGCCGACCAGATCGCCCGCCAGACCCAGCGGATCGGCATCCTCCAGGGCGCGCTCATCGCCCTCTATGTGGCGATCACCTTGCTGGTCGGGTCGAGCGTCGCTATCGGTTTGTCGGCGGCGACGCGCGGGTGGTTCGAGTGGCTGCCGGCCGCTCTCGGGTTGCTCGGGGCGAGCGTCCTGCTCGTGTCGGCGATCCTCCTGATCCGTGAGGCCCGGCTGTCGGTCCGTTCGACCCTGGCCGAGATGGAATACACCAAGCGGATGGTCGCCCGCCGGACCGGGGCACCCCTCCCGCCGCCGACCACCGCGGCCGCGGATGACCCGCCGTAGGCCGAGAGGAACGAGTATGTCAGACCTGGTGCGGTTCTCAGTGTCGCTCGAAAAAGAGTTGCTCGACGCCTTCGACGCCTTCTGTGCCGGTGGGAAGTTCGCCACGCGCAGCGAGGCGATCCGCCAACTCCTGCGGGAGAAGTTGACCTCGACGGCGTGGGCGAGTGACGCCGCGAACGTCGTGGCGAGCCTGACGCTCGTATACGACCACCACAAGACCCGGCTCACCGACAAGATGCTCGACCTGCAACACGCCCACGCCGACCGGGTGGTGTCGAGCATGCACGTCCACCTCGACCACGCCCTCTGCCTGGAAGTGATCGTCCTGCGCGGCCCGGCCGCCGCCCTCCAACTTCTCGCGTCCGAGTTGAGCGGGTTGAAGGGCATTCACCAAGCCCAACTCGTCGTGTCGCGGGCGGTGGCCACCGAGCAGCATGTACACGAACACCCGCACCCGCATTGAGTGGGAAAAACGAAAGCCCACGGATCGCGATCCGTGGGCTTCGTCAAATCACTTCTGGTAGATGGGCAGGTAGTGCGTCGGGACGCTGAGGATGAGGACCGCGATCGAGGTCTGGTATACCGGCCCGTAGGCGGCTTCGAGCCGCGGGTCGTACCACTCGCCGCTCGGCTTCTGCTTCGGCAGCAGGGTCGTTTTCATCCGGTCGTAGTACTTCTCCCACACCTCACCGCCGACCTGGTTCAGGGCGTGGGCGGCGTAGTAGTGGCCGTACCAGTAGTGCTGGCGGTCGTCGGCCGTGCGTTCCAGGTACTCGACCGCCTTCTTGATGTCGTCGGCGTCGTACTCGCCGCTGAGTTGCAGCACGCACACCCCGGCGGCGGTGCGGGCATACCCGGCCCCGGCGGAGAAGGGCTGGTAGCGGTAGCCGCCGGTCCGCTTGTCGAAGCACTTGTTGATGTACTTCACCGCCTCGCTCATGGTCTTGTCGGGGACGTGCAGGCCGCTGTCCTTCGCCCCGCGGAGGGCCATCACGGCCATGATCGTGACCGAGATGTCGGCCCCGGTCGGGGTCGGGTCGTACCGCCACCCGCCCTCGTGGTTCTGCGACTTCACGAGCAGATCGACGGCCTTCTTGAGCACCTTCTTCACGTCCTCGTCGCCGGTCATGCCGAACACCTGCGTCAGCGCGAGGGTGGCCATGCCGTGGCAGTACATGTTGCCCCCCTTGGGGCCGACGAGGTAGCCGTCGTCGCGGGCGCAGGCGAGCAGGTAACGGGTGCCCTTCGACACCTCGGGGCCGTAGGTTCCCTGGTTGGGCAGGTGGCCGTTCGACATGAACGCCAGGAGCGAGAAGGCGGTGATGGCGGTGTTGCCCCACGACCCGTCGCCGGCCTGCTGGTCCTTGAGCCACTTGAGTGCCTTGTCCACCGCCGCCTTCGTCTTCTCGTCCATTTTGACCCGGTCCTTCTCCGCGACGGCGGGCGGGACGGGGGCGGCCGCGGGGGTGCCCGGGACGGCCAGCAGGAGTGCGGCGGTCGCGGTGGTGGCGAGGCGGAACATGGCAACTCCGGACGGGGCCGCGGGCGAGACGTTCGGACGGACTAAGGGCCGGCGGGCTGAACGGTGTCAGCCCGCCGGCCCCGTGGGTTGTCGCGTGGCCGGCCGCGTTAGCGGCCGCCAACCGGGACCGCCGGCTTGTTGTTCTTGATGTTGATGTTGTACTGCTTGATGAGTTCCCGGAACTCGGCCGGGAACTGGGCCTCGGCGCTCTGCTGGACCTTATCCCGCTCCCGCTTGCGGAGGTGGATGAAGGCCCCGTCGCCGTCCTGAATCTTACCCGACGAGGCGCTGTTCTTGAGCTTCTCCGGGCCGTCCTTGTCACCCTCGGACGTGCCCTCGTTCATCGGCTCGCCCATGCCGGGTTCCTTACCCATGCCCATGCCGGGTTCCTTACCCATGCCCATGCCGGGTTCTTTGCCCATCCCCATGCCCGGCTCCTTGCCCATCCCGGGCGGCATCCCCATGCCCATGCCGGGCGGCATGCCGGCGTTGGCCATCGGGTTCTGGCCGGGCTGTGTGGGCATCTGGCCATTGGCCATCGCGGCGGCGTTCAGGGCGTTGAGGGCCTGTTGCAGCGCCATGGCGGCGTCCGTCTGGTTCATGCCGGCTTCGCCGGGCTGCCCCATGTCGAGTTTTTCGCCCGCCATGTTAAGCGCGTCCTGGGCCATGTCGAGTTGCGGCTTGACGGCCATCGGCGCGTTGGCCTGGGCCTGGGCGAGGGCGGCCTTGGCGGCGTTCGTGGCCTGCTGCGACTGCTGCAGCGCCCTGGTGGCGTCGAGCAGCTTCTGCTGGGTCTTGGCGAGTTCGCCGGGGGTCGGAGGCATCCCGCCCATCGGCATGCCCATGCCGCCCATCGGCATCCCATCCTTAGGCATGCCGGCCATCGGGGTGCCGTCTTTCGGCGTGCCGTCCTTCGGCGTTCCCTCCATCGGCATGCCGTCTTTCGGGGTGCCGTCTTTCGGGGTGCCGTCTTTCGGGGTGCCGTCTTTCGGGGTGCCGTCTTTCGGCATGCCGGCCATCGGGGTGCCGGCCATCGGGGTGCCGTCTTTCGGCTCGGCGGGGGCGGCCTTGTTCAAGGCTTCGAGCGCCTTCTGCTGGTTCTCGACCGCGGCGGGCAGGTCGCCCTTCTCGATCGCCTTGGCGGCGGCGTCGGCGGCCTTCGCGGCCTCGGGTTGCTTGGCGTCGGCGGCTTGCTTAGCGACCTGCTTCTGCAGCTCGCCGATGTTCGGCATTCCGTCCATCGGCGGCATCGCGCCCTTTGGCATGTCGGCCATCGGGGTGCCGTCCTTCGGCGCGGCCGCCATCGGCTTGCCATCCATCGGCTGCGGGGCGAGCGCCTTGGCGGCCTCGTCGGCCTTGTCGGCGGCCTTATTCGCCTGCTCGACGGCCTTAGCCAGTTGTTGGGCGGCGGCCATCGGGTCGGCGGCGTTCGGCATCAGGGCGGCCTGCTCGTTCGCCTCCATGCCGCGCTTCTCGGCGAGCTGCATGTCCACCGCCTTCGCGGCTTCGTCGAGCTTCTTCGCGGCGTCGTTCGCCTTCTCGGCCCCGGCCTTCGGGTCGTTCTTGGCGAGGTCGGCTTTCGCCCCCTCCTGCTTCATCCCGGCCTCGGCCACCTTCGCGGCCGCGTCGGGGGCGATGTCCTTGAGCTTCTCGCCCACGTCCTTCGTCGGGGGCTGGAGTTCGCCCTGCTTGTCGGCCAGCGCCTTGGTATCAGGCTGCTTAGCGTCCGGCGTCATCGGGTCGCCCATCTTCGGGTCGCCGGCCTTAGGGTCGCTCATTTTGGGATCACCCATCTTCGGGTCGCCCATTTTGGGATCGCCGGCCTTCGGAT
>Ga0105047_10019734_pt1 | contig 10386 bp, 8 predicted proteins | sample MAT04_FD_78384 | JGI IMG/M metagenome (GOLD analysis project Ga0105047, IMG submission 78384) | Freshwater microbial communities from Lake Fryxell liftoff mats and glacier meltwater in Antarctica - MAT-04 (megahit assembly) | ecosystem: Environmental > Aquatic > Freshwater > Ice > Liftoff... | reverse complement strand
GAAATTCGGAAAATGCAGCATGAATTAGTTGAACATTACCATCTCAAATCCTCAAGTTTTGGTAATGAACCCAATCGGAGACTACGAATTTATCCTGCTTAAAAATTAATGTAAAACTTTATCAAGACAATTTACTATGCCATTAATGGATATATGGAAAGCTGACAAATCATCAGTTTTGCAGATGACGATAGAGCAAATTGCATCTATTGCAGGTAACGGAAAACTCATGGATAACTCTTCATGCCAAGCTGAACTGCGACAGTGTCTAACTGAAGCTTCAACTGATTCTCTAGCAGAGTATGCCAACTATTGCCTAAATAATTCTTTTAACAAAAGCGGTCAGGTTCTGCAAGATGTTATCAATGAACTGGGAAGAAGACTTGAGTACAGTGTTGAAAATGGTCGCTATCAAGGGGTAAAGAATGACATTGGGTTTGACGGAATTTGGTTTGATGACAATCAAAGGTCATTAGTTGTAGAAGTTAAGACTTCAGATGCTTTTAGGGTTTCTCTCGACACTTTAGCTAGTTATAGAGTAGCTCTAATTCGAGAGAGTAGAATTACAGAGTTATCTTCAGTTTTGATCGTAGTTGGACGAACAGATACTGGGGAGCTTGAAGCTCAGGTTAGAGGTTCAAAATATTCATGGAACATTAGAATTATTGGTATTGATTCACTTATTCAACTAGTACGCGTTAAAGAATCAGCTGAGAGTCAAGAAACAATAGGAAAGATTAGAACCCTGTTAGCTCCGCTTGAGTACACTCGATTAGATGAGCTTATTGGAGTTGTTTTTGCAGCAACAAAAGATGTTGAAGACTCAACCGACAAAGTTGCGTCTGATGATCCTAAAAATAGTGAAAAGCCCATATTCCCAAATGATAAGACATCTCCCGAAACCATTTCTGAAATCCGAGATCAAATCATCGCTTCTGTATCACTTACCTTTTCTGAAGCACTAATCAAGAAAACTCGGGTGATGTATTGGTCTCCAAATCATGAAATTAGAGCTGCATGTACTATATCCAAAAGACATGACGCACAAGGTATCGTTAAATACTGGTATGCTTATCATCCATCGTGGGACGCTTTCCTTAATGAAGGAAAATATGCATCTCTAGTTTTAGGTTGTGTTGATCTAAGTTTGTTTTTTTTGCTTCCCTTACAAGTTATTCAATCCACACTACCCAATTTGTATTCTACTGTGAATAAAAATGGTGGTAAGTATTGGCATCTTAGAATTACAGAACCTGAGGCTGATTCATATTTCTTGCAAATTCCGTCATCAGGTTTTGATTTACCCCTATCTCAATATCAAATACTAATCAAAAATGGGAATAAGTAGTTTCCAAGTTAAAGACTATAAAATACCTCGACAAATTTCATAGTTTTGCTATATGTAAATTATTAAATTAGGTAATTAAATATTATTATGAGAAACTTATGGCGATCTATTAGCTCATTTTTTAGTTCTTTTGTAAATCGTTCTAGCACTATTAATAATGAGCCAGTTAATAAAGCTAGCTTAATTGTCATCATTATTATTGACATATTTATTCTTGTGAATGTATTTACAGGATTAAACGATATTAGTAATTGGCATTTAAGCCCATCTGAAACCTATCCCTGTTATCAAGAATGGCAAAGTTATCAAACTTCGACTTCTAATAATAAAGATTATGAATTTACAAAACAGGTAATAGATAGTAATTATGAAAAGCAAAAATTCAAACAAAGATATCTATCTGCTCAAATTGATCGCCTTGGGATAGTTTCAGAGCAATGCTTAGTTTTTGGTGATACTAAAGATCAAGTAGATACTAATAGTAATCAGCAAGTTTTCAAGATAATTAATGATAAATCTAATGCTATTTCTAAATTAGAAGACTCCAATCGTACTATCCGATCGCAGTATGATTCCACCCTATTAGAAAAAATTGCCCAACAACCACAAAATAATTCAATCAATCAAGTTAGTGCCGAGCGTGCCAAACAAAAATTAGAACAAAACCAACAAGAGATTACTAAAATTAATCAAGAAATTTCTAAGCTCAAAATTCAAGTACTTAGTAAGCCTGAAGTTATCAGTTTTATTGGGTTATTAGGTGATTCCACAAAGTTTGAACAAGTAAAATCTGGCTATGGGCAAGCAGAGTTTTGGTATCCCACAATTCAAATTGGGTTGCAGTCATTATTTTTAGTACCGTTAATTGCGATCGCTCTATCAATTTACAACTACAGTAATCGCAAGAACTTTGGATTAGTATCCTTAATTAGTTGGCATTTACTAGTAATCTTTTCCATCCCATTTTTATTGAAAATCTTTGAATTTCTGCAAGTTGGCATTATCTTCAAATTAATTTTTAATATTGTTGGGACTCTGTTTGGTGAACTACTATTTTTAACTAGGTACGTTTACATTTTTATCATTCCCCTATTTGGCTTTTTGATAATTAAATTCTTTCAGAAAATTACAGGAAACCAAAAAGGTAAGATCATTACCCGAGTGCAAAAATCTCAATGTATTCGCTGTGCCAAAAAAATTCGATCCCATGATATTAATTGTCCTTACTGCGGATTTGCTCAATATATAGAATGCGAAAATTGTCAAACTGCAACCTACAAATTCCTACCCTACTGTAAACAATGTGGATACAAACATTCTTCTTAATACTATGGATTAGCAGCAAGGCTAGAAGCAATTACTAACTGGGCTAAAACTTTTTGAATAACGATCAATTCATCAGGTGGTTTTGCCAAAGCTTGAGGATCGGCTTGATCAATTACTTGGTTTAAACTCTCCACTGCTGTAGTTAGTTGCTGTCCACTGACACTTAGTTTGGAACTTACTTGCCATTTTTTGAGATTGCGAGAAGTAGGTGCAAATAATCCCTCAAGGCGATCGCTTAATTGTCGAGCTAATTCTGTGGAAACTCCCACGGCTTTGAGTTTTTCTGTCAAAGCGCTAGCAGTGTCAAATCCGGGATTAGTAAATAAAGATAAAAGAATTTGCTGGGCTTCAGGGGAAATATTTTGACCAAAGCTATTAGTTTGAAGGGAATTAGCAATTTTATTTGCTTGCTCTGCTACACTTTGGGCTACTTCATAACTAATAAAATCAGATATGGCTGTAGCCTTTGGTAAACCCACCCCTACTATTGTTGATCCATCGCCAAAAGCACTGCCGCCTGTATCTTCTTGAGGAACACCTTGCCCCATTACTCGATTTTCAAATGGAGTGTATAAGGAGCAACAAAATATAAAACCAAGTACTAAAAAAGTATTGGACTGAATTCTGAGCTTAAAAATAGATGCCATAACCAACTCCTAATATAAATCTAGCCCCATTTAACCCATTAAAGATCGCACCATTCGTATTATCGCCAACAACGTCTGTAAATCCTGGTGTAATTACAAAGGGAATATCTCTAAATGGTTTAATTGATGCTCCTAAAGATAAGGATTGTCCATTCCAATCAGCAATTAAAGAAACTTGCTCCACCACTCTCACAGCCACAGAACCAAAGACATTAACTGTGCCTTTTAGGGTATTTACATCAGATATAGATCGAAATCTTCCACCGCCTACCCCCAATGTAAACCCAACCGAACTAAATGGCTGGTCTGGGGAATCTTGGAATTGCAGGATTGTACTAATAACACCATACACACTGGGAATTGAGGAAGCACCGCCATAGATAAAGGCATTTTCTACCCCAAGAGCGATCGAGGTATTTTCTGCAATTATGCGATGAAGCTTAAAATTTATCCCTCCAGTTTCAAATACAGTACTTCTTCCACCAAATGCATAATTATTAAATGATACTTCTAAGCCTACTAACTCCTGAGGATTTCCTGCCCCTATGCCAAAGCTAAATCCTGCATCTTCACCAGCTCTACCACTATCTAGTCTAGTTGCAGATTGATAGCCAGCTCCAATAAAAGCATTGCCTGCACTAGCTCCAAACCCTGTTGGCACTGTCATAGAAATTGAAGGACTACCTTTGGATTTAGTGGCAACGGCAAATTGTTTTACAACTGGAATGGGGACTCGAAGATTTTGACGGATAACTTCAGGTTCTACGGTGAGTTGAGGTTGATTGGGCTTAGGGGATGGGGTGGGAATAAATTGAGGGGGAACTTGAGCGATCGCTTGTCTAGGGCGACCAACTAAGTAAACTTGAGCAATATCTGTGCCTTGCAATTGGGGAAGCTTACCTTTAAGGGCTAAACCCTGATAGATTAAACTCGCTAAATCAATTCGAGTTAGGGTTTCATTAGGACTTAGAACTGTGACATCAGGATAACTAAATATAAGTTTTTGGGATACGGCGGTAGCGATCGCGGCTCGTGCAGATTTAGGGATTTTGGCGGCATCTACAAATGTATTACCAAGATTAGTATTGCTAGATTTGAGGTTCAGAGTTTTAACAATACCAACAATCCCTTGTGCCTTTGTCATCTTTTGATTAGGAGCACTAACCTTAAACCTAGAGTTAGGGAATGCCTTGACTAATATTTCTTGAAATTGAGACTGAGTAACCTCATCATTCGGGCGAAAAGTACTATCACTAAAGGCTGGCATTATATCTTTGCTTACCAGAGTCGCAATCGCTGTCTCTGCCCATAACCCCCTAATATCAACCAAAACCTCTACTTGCTCGGCGGGAGTAAGAGGACGAGTCCTAATTTTGGGAGCAGCTATACCAGCATCATTAAAACCTTGGGATACTTGAAATATTGGTTGAGATTTTGGGTTAGCGCATACAGGATCAACTTGAATAGTCGATATACAGACTATTCCAACTCCCAAAATTTTTGCAAAAGATATATTATTCATCACAAACTCACACCTTGGCTAAAATGCCTTGCTTATTCTTGCATAATTCCTCCAAATATATTGATTAAAATGAAGGAAAGATATATTAAGGGTTAATTTACCGAATGCAGATTCCCAAATCAAATACCAAGACAAATTTTTGGTTATTACCTGTAGCGATCGCAGGCATAGTAGCCATAGGAGCGATCGCCACTTTTTCCCTCACCCAAAATCAACAAAAACAAAATATATCCGATCTAACAGTAGCCGTAGAATCTAAATCCTTAAACCTCAGAATTAGGGCAAGCGGAATTGTGCAGCCAATTGAAACTGTTAATCTCAGCCCCAAAGTTGCAGGACAATTAGCTGAACTTTTTGTCGCACAGGGCGATCGCATTACCAAAGGGCAGATTATTGCCAAAATGGATAGTCGTAGTATTCAAACTCAAATTGCCCAAGCCCAAGCCAATCTGGCAAATGCCCAAGCCAATTTGGAAAAACTGAAAACAGGAAGCCGACTAGAAGAAATTGCCGCCGCTAAAGCTAGACTCGAATCTGCTAAAGCCAGAGCAAACCTCAGTCGAACTAGGCTAGAACGAAATAAAGACCTAGCCAATCAAGGTGTAATTACCAGAGATCGCCTTGATGAATTATTCGCAGATCAAAAAGCCACAACCGCTAATGTATTAGAGCAACAAAGGCAACTAGAGCAACTGCAAAATGGCACAAGACCTGAAGATATTGCTCAAGCGATCGCCCAGGTTCAAGAGGCAAAAGCTCGTCTCGATGCCGTCAAAGTTCAATTAGATGACACGATTATTCGATCGCCCTTTAATGGCATTATTACCCAAAAATTTTCTAATGTCGGAGCCTTTGTCACCCCGACTACCTCAGCATCAGCCGTAGGATCAGGCAGTTCTACTTCTATTGTTTCCGCCGCCAGTGGTCTCGAAATTCTAGCAAGAGTTCCAGAAGTGGATATTGCCAAGATCGAAATTGGGCAAAAAGTCGAAATTGTCGCCGATGCCTTTCCCGATCAAACCTTTACTGGAGAAGTTCGGCTCATTGCCCCTGAAGCCGTGATCGAGCAGAACGTTACTTCTTTTCAAGTGCGGGTCAGGTTAACCTCAGGCTTGCAAGAGCTAAAGTCAGGTATGAATACTAATCTGATATTTGTAGGGTCGAAAATTAATAATGCTTTAATTGTCCCGACCGTAGCGATCGCCACTGAAAAAGGGCAACCAGGATTGTATATTCCAGATCAAAATCAAAAACCCAAGTTTCAACCTATTACCATTGGTACTACTATTGATAATCAAACTCAAATCCTGAGTGGTGTTAACTCTGGAGATTTAGTATTTATCAAACTACCTGATTCTAATTCACCTCCAACTAACCAATAAAACTAATGTTAATAGAGAAAATTATTAAAATAAATACTAGTTAATTGAAATTCAGCTATTAATTTATCAAATATTCATTAAAAATTAAGGATTTAAACTAATCGTGAAAGGCAGATTTAGAAATTTCTTGTTTGATATATCAAATTGGTTAAAAAATACTCCTGAAAGAGCAATTGATATAGCCTATAAATCTGCCATAACTATTAATAAATTAGAAGATGATTATTTTGAAGGTAAACCTATATCTAAAGATTGGGGTTATGCTGAAAATACCTATAGTCTGTTTCAAACTCAACTCCAAAATGCCCTAATTACTATAGATGTAAGACTAGCAGAATATAAAATTAGTTCTAGAATTCCCAATTTTTTAAAGCCAGATATTAGTAAAGTCCCTATACAGTTAATTGGTAAATCTAACTTAGAAAATTCTTCTCCAAATTTATTGCAGAAATTAGCTTTTATTGACCTGATTTTATCTAGGTATCGATCAGATATTTCTGAGCCAATAACTAATCCTAATCACCATCCTGTTAAGCTTTTAGACACTACAAAAATTACTCCTAAAGTCAAGGGTAAACCAGCTAAACCTGTCACCATAAATATTGAAAATAAAGATGCTGAGTATAGTGAATTCACACCTAAAAATGTGGAAAGAACATATATTCCCGTCTCAATTTTACAATCCTTTAATCGAATTAGACGTAATATCATCTCTGGGGATAACTATGAGCAAGATCTAGTACAAGAAGTACGCCAAAGTCGGCGGCGGATTAATGTAGGAATTCGATTCATTATTATTTTAATTGTAGTAACAATTACTACTCAACAAATATCTAAGAATTTTCTGTTTAGACCCTTAGTCGAAAGTTGGGAATTACGTCATAAAGTTGAGTTTGAATTTAGTAAAGAAATTGAAGAAAGAGCCTTAAATGAATTTAGAGAACAAAGAGAAAAACTAGAATTTCAAGCATTGCTCAATGGCAAACCTGATGAAGTTGATAACATAAAAATAGAAGAACTTTTACAAGAAAAAGCTCAAAAAATCTATATTCTTTATCAAGATTTAAGTTTAGAAGGTATACAAAATTTATTTGCCGATATGACTGCAGGATTTGTAGTTTACGCCATTTTAATTATGGGTAAAAAAGAGGTCAAAATTATTAAACAATTTATAGATGAAACAATTTATGGGTTGAACGATAACGCCAAAGCATTTCTAATTATTGTTATCACTGATACCTTTGTTGGCTACCATTCTAGCGATGGCTGGGAGGTTTTAATTAATACTTTCTCTATACATTTTGGCTTGCCTGAAAATAGGAATTTATCATTGGCTTTTATTGCCACTGTACCAGTGTTTTTAGATGCACTTCTTAAATTTTGGGTATTTCAAACTCTTACTAGTTCTTCACCTAGTACTGCTGCTATCTATGATGAAATGAATAAGTAATTAATTTGCTCAGAGACTATACCAAACTCTGGATCTACCCAAACTAAATCGACTTGCATAACCCGATGATGCTCTAGGGTGACTATAGTAAAATTATGACGGGCTTGGCTCTCAGTTTCGATAACTCTGGGAACACAGGCAGCATTAACATAAACTATTTCCGCTTTGTCTTTCACAACATTAGTCCGTAAGCGATCGCTATGGTTTTTAAGATGGTGATGCATATGTCCAAAGGCAACAAATGCAATATTCTTACCCAGCGCTGGGGTTCTAGAAATTACATCAGCTAAGTCGGGATCGCCATAGTCACCGCCACTCAATTGCCAATCAATGCCGCAGATATCCCAAGGTTGATCGCCCAAACCAGATGCGCCATTATGTCCGAGAAAAATAATATGATCATGAGCGCATTTCTGCACAGACTCTAAAATCAAAGCTGTGGACTCAGTGAAATTTTTAACTCCGTAGCGATCGCGATAAAAGTCAGTATTTTTCCATTTCTGACCACCCCAACTAAAGGGACGGGCGCCCACTACACTCAAACCCAAATCGGTAAAATCTAAATAGCTAAACCCCACATGAGTATTACCAAGTAGCTCCAGTTGCTTTTTAACACCATCTTCTTGATCAGGTTGCTTTTTTTTACGAATGGCATACCAAGCATCATGATTTCCCAAAATTACGGCTTTCGGTATTGATAATGTGGCGATCGCTCTGACTACTTCAATATTTTCATTGCCAATATCACCTACAAACAGCACCAAATCTACTTTTAAAAGTTCTAGAGCTTGATGATCTGCTTGTCCCCATTGATCATGAATATCGCCAACAATCGCAATTCTGATTTTAGGCTTAGCCATTTATTGCTGCATAAAAAACTAATGGGAGCAAAATGCCCCCACTGGATATAATCCTTTAACTTGCAATAATATACTCCTGTACCCTTTGCCGACGTTTACGCAGAGCATCCATAGCTTGTCGCTCTAGTTGTCGTACCTGCTCTCGGCTCAAATCCATACGCTTACTGATACTAGCAAGAGATAACTCCTGCCCATCCTCTAAGCCATAACGCAAGATCATTACCTGCCTCTGTCTAGGGCTAAGCTCAGAGAGTAACGACTGAACTCCATCTCGTAATGACTCATTAAGAGCATAGGTTTCTGGAGAATGCCCTGGATCTTCTAATAAGTCTGCTAGCTCTGTATCTTGGTTATCGCCAATGCGGAGGTCTAGGGATATAGGTTGTCGTGCTAAGGATAAGCATTCTCGAACTTGATCTGCTTTAATCTCCAGAGACTCAGCTACTTCAGCCGCCGTGGCAACTCTACCCAAGTCCTGAGCTAATTGCCGTTGAGCTTTTTTGATTTTGTTAAGCTTTTCGGTAATATGCACAGGTAGGCGAATTGTTCGTGCCTGTTGAGCGATCGCCCTTGTAATTGCTTGTCTAATCCACCAGTAAGCGTAGGTGGAAAATTTAAATCCTTTAGTTGGATCAAATTTATCCACGGCTCTTTCTAGCCCTAGAGTTCCCTCTTGCACCAAATCCAAAAGTTCTAGGTTACGCTTTTGATATTTCTTTGCTACAGATACTACCAATCGCAGATTAGCCTCAATCATTTTGCGCTTTGCTCTTGTCCCTTGCTTCAGAGCATCGTTCAAAGCATTTGGCTCTATCCCAACAGCATCTGCCCACTCTTCCTGGGTAGGTAAGCGATCAAATCGTTCAGATAGAGTTTCTTGGGTATTGATAAATCCCATTAAATGCTGTACTTGCTTACCATATATGATTTCTTCCTCATTGGTTAATAGAGGAATTTTACCAATTTCATGGAGGTAAGTACGAACCATATCTGCAGATAAGCTACCTTGCTTAGTCTTAGTTGGCGACTTAACGGTCTGTGTCAGCTTTTGTTTAGGCATTTTATTAACTCCTTACTGAACTCTTAATTTAGATTCAGCAGACTAAAGAATTGAGAATTTTTTAATACTGTGTTTAGACTTGGGTTTCCTGTTTCTTGTTTAGTTTTGTAAACTTTCGCAGTTTAGGTATCAATTGCAATTAGTTAATGCAACATGATAACCAGTTATTTCAAAAAATCAATAGTTTTATATTAATTATTATTACAGATTTATTCAAAAACTCAACATTATATTTCATAATCGTTTGCGCCCTTTTGTTGCTAAGTATTTACACTTACTTGATTGATCTGGCTAATCAATCTTTCTGGAAAACTCTATAGTAAGCTCAGCCAAATTTTAGAATACTGAGGGTATATAATCTCTCTTCCTTATTCCAGATATTCTTAGTGGTGTAGAAAAGTGGGAATAGTCCTAAATAGGTATGCGTAAGTAAACTGATAATAAAAAAGGGTCGCAAGGCGAGGTTCCCTGTTTTGGGTTTTAGTATTTCGAGTAAGTAAAGGGTGTTAACTTTTCTTTGAATTACCTACTTTGAATTATATATTTAGAGAGCGATCGCAACTCGGAGCGGTTCCAATCCCCATGTATCAGCATATTGATTATGATCGGCGGCGATCGCTTGTTGGGCAGCAATTTTTAAAGCTTCAGGCGCAGGAAAATCAGGTAATCCCTGAGCAAGATTAATGGCTCCATATTTGGCACAGTAGCGAGATGCCTCCCGAATTTGGGATTCTTTGGTATTGATTGCCCGTTGGGAAAGATTTAGATGTGATTTCAAGGATTTATAAGTG